>Ga0172382_10000402_pt1 | contig 81371 bp, 68 predicted proteins | sample Leawel138RmetaG_FD_122245 | JGI IMG/M metagenome (GOLD analysis project Ga0172382, IMG submission 122245) | Leachate microbial communities from a municipal landfill in Southern Ontario, Canada - Leachate well 138R metaG | ecosystem: Engineered > Solid waste > Landfill > Unclassified | place...
CGGAATTGTTGTTGTATAAAATCTCTTCTGCATCTCCTGAAGCAGAGCGTTACAACGAATTCATTCAAGAATACGCAAAGGATAAAAAGTTAAAAGAAAAGGCTTCGGATTCTTTTGATAGGATTCAAAAACTACTTCCTGGAAAACCTTCACCAAAATTCAAATATCCAGACATTAATGGAAAGAAAGTTTCTTTGGATGATTTAGAAGGGAATTTAGTGTATATCGACGTTTGGGCGACGTGGTGTGGACCTTGTTTGGCAGAAATTCCAAGCATGAAAAAGTTGGAAGAAGATTACCGCGATAAGAAAATTAAATTTGTAGGAATGTCCATCGACCCGAAAAAAGATTTCGATAAATGGAAAGAAATGGTGAAAGAAAAAGACCTTCAAGGCATTCAGATTTTTGCGGATAAAGATTGGAAATCCCAGTTTGTACAAGACTATGGAATTATAGGAATCCCTCGTTTTATTTTAATCGATGCCGAAGGAAATATCATCACTGCCGATGCACCTCGACCATCTGACCCACAGATTCGAGCGTTGTTTGATGAGCGGGTTTAGAAATGAATTCTTGGACTGATAATTGATTTAAATAAACTTAAATAAACAATCTATGAATTTTTTAACGCTTTTACTACTATCCTTTTTCAGTCTGTCTTCCCAATCGGACACGGTAGATTTAGAAATCACGATTACCAATATAAAGACACTAAAAGGGAACATTGAATTAGGCGTTTACAACGATCCGAAATTGTTTCTTGAAAAGGGAAGAGCTTATAAATCATTTACGAAAAGGTCACAGGAGATTCCATGGTTATTACCGTAAAAGACTTACCCAAAGCTGAGTATGCCGTTGCGATTTACCACGATGTTAATGCTGACAATGAATGCAATTTAAATTTCTTCGGTTTCCCCGTTGAGCCCTATGGGTTTTCAAATAATTTTAAACCCAAACTTTCCAAACCTTCGTTTTCAGATTGTAAATTTCAAGTGAATGCCAACAATCCGTCCATTCAGATCAAATTAAGTAAATAAAAATCCAGGAAGTGATTTTTTTTCACTTTACGAATCGTTCTTTTTCAAGAATTTTCTTATTCGAAAAAAATAGAGGAAAGATTATTTCATTTCTTCTGTAAAATTCTTATAAATTTATACAAGTTTTAATCTAAAAATCACGGTTATGGCAAAAGGTAAAAACGCACAGAAAAGCGTTAAAAAAGAAGCGGCTAAAACGCCCAAAGAAAAGAAAGCAGAAAAAAGAGAGAAAAAGTCGAAATCATAATTCAATCTTTTTTTGAAAGGTTTTTTATAAACTCTTCTCTAATTAAATAAAATAGTTTGTACTTTTTGAAGCGCATTCATTGAAAAGAATTATCTTTTTATTGAATCTTTATTTTTTGATCTTATAATTAAAAAAAACGACTCTTACAGTAAGAAAAATGCTCAATCTGGGGAGTAAAATTGGGCAGCAAATTTCAGAAGTGCATTTTTTCCGGGTTCTATATCCAGTTTTCGAATCATACTTGCACGATGAGCTTCGATCGTTTTTTCGGACAAAAACAACAGCGATGCAATTTCTTTGGTCGTTTTTTGTTCGACAATTAATTCAAAAATCTTCCTTTCTGAAAAAGTCAGTTTTCCGAGTGTTTCTCCTTTGACATAATCGACATCTGTTTCCAGCTCAAATCGAATTTTTGGACTGTAATAGACGTCGTTTTTTATCAGATGGTTGATGCAATCTTTTAATTCTTCCAGTGCATATTGCTTCAACAAATACGCATTTACTTTAATTTTTTCTGCTTTATTGAAAATGCTTTTTTCTTTGTGCGAAGTCAATAATATAATTTTCACGGGCAGTTGGTGCAATCGGATATTTTCTGCTACTTCCAGTCCATCCATTTCGGGCATACTGATGTCGAGAATGGCGAATTCAGGTCGAAATCTTTTTATGGATTCAAAAGCCGCACGTCCATTGTTAAAACTACCTAGAACAACATGGCCCATACCTTCGAGCAAAACCTGTGTGCCCAAAATCGAGAGAGGATAATCATCTGCTATTACAAAATGCATAATTTATTGTTTTTTGGGAAGGGAAACTTTAATTTCCGTTCCGTTCTTACCTGATTTTATTTGAACCGTACCTCCCATAAATTTAGCACGTTCTTTAATATTTAAGAGTCCAAAACAATTTCCAGACTCCAACATTTTATCCGCATCAAAACCTTTTCCATTGTCTTTTATTTCTACAAACACATAGTTAGCATCTTCCCAAATGGTAATTTTCCCAGCAATTGCATCGGCGTGCTTAATAATGTTGGTGGTAGCTTCTTGAATAATTCGATACAACTGCAATTCCTTTTCTAGATTCAAAGATGCGCTGTAATCAATTTCCGATGTGAGTAAAAAGCTATGTTGATTCTGAGCGCGATCGGTGAGTTGTTCCACGCTTTGTTGCAATCCTAATTTATCAAACAAAGTCGGACTTAAATTTCTACTGATATTACGAACTTCAGAAAGAATAGTGTCTATTTTATCTTTGTATAAAAAACTGTGATTTTCCAATTCATGACGAAGGTTTACAAGTTCATTACTGACACTGTCGTGCAAATCAGAGGCAATTCGTTTTCGTTCATCTTCTGTTTTAGTCAATAGTTGGGAAGTAAAATTCTCCGTCAATTTTTGTTCTCTTAAAATGCTTCTGTTTTTATTCCACACAATTAATAAAGTTAAAAGCAAGAATATAAATACAACTGCCACTACCAGTGAAACAATCCATTTTTTCTGTGCTTCCAATTGTTTATCCTGAAGCAATATTTTCTTTTCCTTTTGTTCCGCCTGATATTTTTGTTCCAATTCGAACAGTCTACTATTTACGGCCTCTTCCAACGCTTTATTTTTGTCTTCCATTAAAAAACTAGCATACAAATTTGCTTTTTCGTGCTTTCCTTTTTTTCGATAAAACTTAAACAAGGCAGCACCCATTTGACTCATATATTGTCGATTGGGCTCGTCACTCGCAGCAATTTCATTGTAAAATTCTTCTACTTCTTCCACATTTTCCAAAGGTTTATCAAAGATTTCGGTAAACATCAATTCTTGGAAAAGAGTTCGCATTTGAAGGTCCGGACTTTGACTCGCATCGGAAAGTTCTCTTGCCTTTTTTAAATATTCCACGGCATCTTTCTCCTCTCGTTTTGCAATGTGTTTAAAAGCCAATAGTTGATTTGCAATGGTTTTGTGATAGTTGGGAATATTTGGATGTGCTTCTGCAAAAACAGCCAAGGAATCGATGTAGGTAATGGCGCGAAGCGTATCTGTCTTCGCTACATTTAAATTAACATACATGGAATAAGCCGAGAAAGTAAGCGGTTCGCTCTTTTGTTTTTTAACGATTTGCAAACCTCTTTCCAAATAGACTTCCGCTTCTTTATACGCAGATTTTTGCATATACATATTGAAAAGTAACAAATTAACTGTTCCTTGATTTTTTAAATCCTCCACTTCCTCAAAAATACGTAAGGCCTCCACCAAGTGTTCTTCTGCCTTTTCAAACTCTCGTTGCATACTGTAGTTCTGGGCAATGGCAAAGTTTGAAAATCCTATAATCTGCTTGTGGTCCTTGGATTCTACAGGAATAGCCATCGCTTTTCTCAACCATTCTGAACTTTGAGTCAAATCATGCTTTAGGTGGCTTTGAGTTCCTAAATAGTACATTAACTTAGTCCGTGACTCTCCACTTAATTTGTCTTGGTGATCCTGAAGTAAATTTTCGCTGTCATGATAAAACAGACTATCATACTGCATTGTATTGCGTAAAACTTCGGTGTACGTTAAAATGTATAGCGCTGCATCCTCGTAATTCTTTGCTTTTAAGTTTGTGTGGAAATAATAAAAGACACTGTCTTTGAATGATTCATGGGTATAGTTGTCCGAATTATCCAACCAAGAATAACCTGGAAGATTATTTTTATATTCGTCTAATTCACTTTTTGGTTCTTCAGAAATTTCCTTTTCAGGTGAATTCCCACAGCTAAAAGCGAGTAGGGAAAATAAAAAAGCAATAAATAGTACACGTAAATTTTTCATAGAGACATTAATATTTTGAGTTAATCCACCGTTTTTAAGGAATCCTAAAATCGCTTTTTAGAAATGAATTTATTCAAATATATATAGAACAAATGATATTATAAACTTCGAAAGGAGTGCGCTTTTATAAAAGTGGTTCGTAAGTAATACAAAAGCCCAAATTATGTTTGCGAACTTCACATCCAATTTAGTAGCCGACAACGAACGAGAATGAAATGAAATAGTGATTAGACTTCTTCCGTTCGACACCTAATTCAATTGGATAAAATCAAAATGAAATCGGTGAACCGAACCAAAGCCTTGTAATAGAGAGAGTCCTTCAGAAAATTAAAGGTAAAAACGGGTGTTATTCAACTATTTCACTGATCCACTGCACATGTCACCTTCGTCGCTTTCTGTTAGCCAAACTTTTAATTTATTGGTTCTTTCTTGGGTTAATTCGGTTAAATAGTTACTCCAACACAGCGGCTGAATACTTCCATAATGTCCATCCGGTCTATCAGGAAATTTGGTTTTCATTTCTGCATCTCGAAATTGGATCCAAATTCTTTGTGATACTCTTAGATTTTTAATGAAGACGGAGTCTGAACTGTATTCTTTGAGTATTTTCTGATATACTAAATTCAGTTCAGTATCTGCTTTTTTGTATTTGTTTTGTGCTTCCTGATTCATTTCGAGCTGTGTTTGCGAAAAGGAGAAAATAAACAGCAAGCCAAATAACGTGGATAAAATAATTTTAGTCATAATAGAGATTTAAATTTATAATAGAGTCGAATTCGTGAATGTGAAAACAAGAAAAACATGTAGTATATAAGGATTTCTTTTTTTGAGGTAAGGTTAATTTAGGATTGGGTAATAGGTTAGCTTAGAAATCCTTACATACATACATACATACATTGTTCACATGCTAAATGATTTTTAAGGATTGTAAATAGCCATAATACTTTGCAAAACACCTTGTTCATTGAAATCAAGAACACAACTTGTCATATAATTATCTTCAGCTGCTTTGTTTCTATTGTACACATAGTATTGTGCTGATGGGCCATCAGCGTCAAACGTCGTCAATTTATCGCCCAAAATAGATTGAATTTCCTTCAATTTTTTTCCCATGAGATTTTGACTTACGCCTTCTAATTTCGCATTGGGTGAATTAGTTTTGATGTAATACAAAGTTTCTTGATCCAACTCCATGAAATACAATTCTAAATCTAAACCGTCATACACAACATTTGAAATGGGACCATCAAGTTTAAAATTCACCACTTTTTTTGTTTCACTCGGAGTATTTCCTAATTTCAAGTCTTTATACCCATTTTCTGTAAACTGTCCAAAACCAGAAACAGAAGCTACAAGTAGAAGGACAGAAATAATTAGTCGTTTATTCATCATTTTAAAGTTTTTTAGAGTTTTCTATTTTAATTATTTGATATAGGTTTGATTCCCTGATTTGACATCATCCATAATATAAATGTGTGCATCATTTTCATTGGACCATCTATCCGGATTATTGAATATACTACTCATGCTTGTGTTTAACAGATAAACGTATTCGTCTTTTCCCCCCTCAATTTTATAGGCAAAGGCATTTTTCTTTGATTTTTGAAAGTCTTTCGTTTCTTCACTGCTGTAAGTGATCGTATAATCCTTTGTCAATTTGCCATTTTCATAATATTTGAAGGAATACACTTTATTTTCTTTCAACATCTTCAATTCAAAATACGAGTTTTTTGCAAGTGTAGTCCATGGAGACCAATCTGCCCACGTTCCTTTTACTTTTGATTTCGTAGATTTAAAAGTGACTTTAAATTTTTGTGCTGCTTGAAGGGTTGCTTGAGAGCTGTAAAGCGTGGCACTACCCATAGAAGGATTCCAAAAATAGAGTTTTGCATCGGAAACAGAAGTCCATTTTGAAGCGTCACTCGAGAGTTGATTTAAAGTTACATTATCCGTCCAAACGTAATCTTTCGAACCGGTATATCGGTAGGCAGTTAAATTAGGGTTCGATTTTCGAAGTTCTTTTGTTTTTTCAGCGTCATAAATCACGTTTTCCTTGAAAATTCCGCTCGAAGAACCTCCCTGATCCAACTGAAGTTGATAAATTTCACTGTCTATTTTTTTTATGTATAAAATAGGAATATATCCGAATTCCACTTTTTCAGACTCCCATTTTGAGGGCCACTTCTCCCATTTCCCATTGGTTAATCCGGTACTCTTGGAGTAAGGCAGTTTAATAGACGTTTGTGCTGAAACGAATAAAACAGAAAGCATTAGCGCAAGTGTAGTTAAAAGTAATTTTTTCATTTGTAATTATTTATTTTTTGAATTACAAAATTGAAAATTCTACACGAAGCGGCTCTAGGGGTTAACCCTAAAAATATATTTATAACGAATAAACCACTCTTAATCAGATAAATATTCGACACAAACTAAACAAAGATAAGGTTGAGAAAGTATTTTCTAAAAAATGAATCCAATCAATCTCTTTAAATTAAATTAAGAATGGAGTGGAATTTTCACGTTCAATTTACAAAACATAGACTCTGACTTTCTTCTTTTTCAGATGTGTATTATTGAGTGTTGAAACTAACTGACCCGCTTTTTTTGTAGGAACGGCAACGAAGGCGCAATCTTGTTTGAGTTCAATTAAACCCAACTCTTCATTGGTCAGTCCACCGATTTTCATAAATACTCCGGCGATATCTCCTTTGGATATTTTATCTTTTCGTCCGCCAGAAATAAATAAAGTTGTAAAAATAGGTTTTGCAATTCCAGCGGTTTTTAATTTCCCCATGGGTTCTGCATCTTTAATAAATGAAGGCAAATATTTGTCCTTATTTTGGATGATATAAGCGGTTCCTTTGGCGGAAACTCGCGCTGTACGTCCGTTTCTATGTGTAAACTCTTCATACGAATACGGTGTTTCGTAATGAATGATATAATTTAATTCCGGAATATCCAATCCACGAGCTGCCAAATCGGTGGCAACCAAAACCTGACTACTTCCATTTCTAAATTTAATCAAAGCACGTTCACGGTCTTTTTGTTCCATTCCTCCGAAAAAACAACTGTGTTCAATGTGGTTATCTTCGAGATACGAACTCACTTCATCAATACTCGCTTTCAGATTGCAAAATATAATTCCGTTTTGATTTCCGATGTGTTTCAACAAACTCACCAAAGTTTGCAGCCGTTCGTTGGCAGACGTTTCTACCACTTTGAGCGCTAAATTCGTATTGACCGCATCTTTCAGATAGTTTAAGGTTTTTGGATTTGTTAAGTTCACAAAACCTGGAACTTTAATACTTGAAGTTGCAGAAGTTAAAATTCGCTTCTCCAAATTCGGTAAAAACTCTATGATTTGACTCAATTCTTCTTCAAATCCGATTTCTAAAATCTTATCGAATTCATCCAGAATTAAATATTTAATGGAATCTGTATCCATTCGCTCATCGGTAAAGTGGTCCAAGATTCGTCCGGGTGTACCAATCAAAATCGTGGGCGTATGTTTTAATTCAATTTTATCTTTTGATTTTGAGCGTCCTCCATATACTGCATTCAATTTAAAACCCGTCCCCATATGTCTGAAAACTTGTTCTATTTGAATCGCTAGCTCACGGGAAGGAACGACAATGAGTGCTTGAATTCCTTCAATAGTCGGGTCAAGCATTTCAAACAAAGGCAGTAAAAAAGCCAATGTTTTCCCAGTTCCTGTGGGCGAAACGACGATTGTATTTTCTGTTTTCTCAATAACCGCAATGGCATCCTCCTGCATCGGATTTAATTTCTCAATATTCAGTTTATCTAAAATATCTTGTTGCGTTTTTCGATCGTTTGCCATCTTATTTTTGCTTTTTTGATTTTTTATTTGTTTCGGGTTGCTCCACTTCTTTGACGGATTGTGCCCAATAATTTGTGAGTACTTTATCCATCAATTCTTCTTTGGTTAAATGATGAAATATCGTTTTAACCTGCTCTCTCACTTCTTCAGGAATCTGGCGATTGGGTTTAGTTTTGAATATTTTTCGTGCCCAAACGGCAGCGTTGTTCGATTCTATATCTTCTGAATTTGCTTTTTCAACTTTCTGGAAATGAATTCCCAATTCTTCACTAAATTCAGCAATTTCCCCAATTTCTTCTTCTTGAATAATTGTCATTGAAAGACCTTTTGCGCCTGCTCTACCCGTTCGACCGCTTCGGTGAACATAGGCCTCGTAGGTATCAGGAAGGTGATAATTCACAATATAAGCTAATTCTTTGACATCAATCCCTCGCGCAACCAAATCCGTTGCAACAAGAATATCAATGTGTCCTTCCCGAAATTGATTCATAATTCGATCCCGAATTGTTTGGGTCAAACTACCATGAAGCGCACCTGACGAAATTTTACGAATCGCTAAGTTTTTGGCTAATTTATTGACTGCTGCTTTTGTTTTACAGAAAATAATTCCGCGTTCCCCTTCTTGGGTACTCAGAAAATGCAAAAGAACATCCAATTTCTCAATCGGTTCAACGACTGTATATTGATGATCAATTCCTGCATGTCCTATCGTTTCCATATCGGAACTTATCGAAAGCACATTTTTGGACATATAATTATGAACAATATCTTTCAGTTCACCGGGCATGGTTGCACTGAATAAAAATGTGCGGTATTTGGTCGGCAAGCGATCTAAAATCGGAATTAAATCTACTTTTAAGGCGAGGAACATTTCATCCGCTTCGTCTAAAACTAGATTTTTTAAGGATTTTATATTTAAAGCTTCTTTTTCCAACAAATCCAGAAATCGTCCCGGCGTTGCCACAATGATATGAGCGGGTGATTTTAATTGTTCAACTTGCGCTTTCACTGTCGTTCCACCTGTAATTAATACAATAGAAACTTCAGGAAGATGGGTAGCATAAGAAATTAGGTTGTTGTAAATTTGTTGGCTTAACTCGCGCGTTGGTGTTAGAATTAAGGTTTGTACATTCTTTTCTTCGGCATTTACCAATTGCACCAAAGGAAGACCAAAAGCGGCTGTTTTTCCAGTTCCGGTTTTAGCAAGCGCCACCAAATCTTCGGTTTTATTCAAAATGAATGGAATTACCTTTTCTTGAATATCGGTAGCTTCCGTTATCTTCAAATCGTTTAAAGCTTGCTGAATCTGTGGATTAATTCCTAATTCGGAGATGGGTTTGGTCATTTAATTATTTTTTACAAAGATAGACACACTTTTATTTGCAATGCCAACTATCGATTTATATTATTGAATGACATTCGGTTTATAGTAGAAATTTATGGATGTTTTTCAGAAAATCAGTGCAAATATAAAAGCCATCCGTAATAGAACGGCTATATTTGCAAATTAAATTTGAATCCATGACGAATCATACGTTCACACTTACCAATGACAATGAGTTTATAACACTCGACAAACTTCTCAAGTTAATGCGACTTGTAGGCTCAGGCGGAGAGGCTCATGTCGTAATTCAAGAAGGATTGGTGAAAGTAAATGACCAAGTGGAATTCCAGAAACGCAAGAAAATGCGTGTGGGTGATACCGCCGAATTTAACGGTCAACGAATAGAAGTACGGTATGAATGGAACAATAAGAGCTGATATTTCCATTGGAGACACAGTGGAAATAGTACTGAAAGAAGACCAACGAACGGGTGAATTGACCAAAGGAATTGTAAAAGACATTCTCACAAAATCACCAAAACATCACCACGGCATCAAAGTTCGATTGGAAGATGGACAAGTGGGAAGAGTGAAGAATATACTTTAACTTTTTTAAAACGCTTATTACAAAGAAGATACGCCTCAAAATTCTTAGCAAGTTAATCTTAAAAAAAACAGCAAAACAATTCCAGAAAAAGACGAACTTGCAGTGGATCTTTTGAGTGAATTCACCCATTTAGATTTTAACTAAAATCTAAAAATATGGAGGCAGATGATAGGCAAGAATACAATCAATTTGAAGGATTAATTCAAGGACTTATTGACAATCAATACGGTTGTTCCAATGATTTCTTTCTACCCGAAATCATGGAAGGATTACGAAATAATCTGACGAATTTAAATGCTTCGGGAAGTTTAAAATCAGCCGGAATTGGCAACAAAAAAGATTTTCAAACCAATACATCCATTCGGAGTGACAAAGTAAATTGGATTGACGAACAGAGTTCAAATTCTTTTGAAGAAGTCTATTTAAGAAAGATCTGGCGGTTTATAAATCATTTGAATGCATCTTGTTTTACATCGATAAAAACCTACGAAAGTCACTATGCAAACTACCAAGTAGGAAGTTTTTACAAAAGACATATCGACCAATTTAAATCGGAAAAAGGTCGAAAGTTTTCGATTGTTCTGTACTTAAATCAAGATTGGAAAGAAAAGGAAGAAGGAAAACTTTCTCTCTATCCACTGAAAAGCGATCAAAAAGACATTTCACCCCTAGAAGGACGTATTATTTTCTTCCGTAGTGATGAAATGGAGCATGAGGTTCATCCCTCGATGACACGTGAACGAAGTAGTATTGCGGGCTGGTTGAAGAATTAGGTTTTAAATATATTCCTTTAAATTTGTTTCATCTCTATTAGAAAAAAGCTATGTTTCAATTTAAATTTCTACTTCTTTTCGCTTTTCTATCAATCCAGCTATTTGCACAAAACAAATTAGATTATTTAGCTGAGAATAGAATGGATTTAACTTCTAATGATTTTTCTTTTCCACAAACTGACTTCAACCTTATTGGATTTGGCGCTTACCATGGAAGTGCGAAAACGTATGAGGTAGAATTGAATTTAATAAAGGCGCTCAAAAAGCAAGATCTGCTCGATTATTATGTTATTGAAGCCAATTACAGCCAAGCTTTTTACTTTCAAGAATATCTAAACACAGGCGATGAAAAATTATTAAAAGAACTTACACTCGCTTTTTCAACCATAGTTAGTCAGGAAGGAACAATAGAAACTTTTAACCATTGGAAAAACCTAAGAGCGATCCATTTAGAAAATCCGAATCGCCCTATTCTCGTTTTGGGTTGTGATGTTGTCAATGAATACAAATTCCCTTTAAAACATATATTGTCATTAACGAAGGACGATAGTTCTTGGAAAGAAAGAGAAAACTTAAAAAAAGCCATTGAACAGGATACCATCGATTTTAGTATTTGGAATACGAATTTAAATAACACAGTGAAATCCTTTGTCAAAGATTATCTTCTGAACAAAAATAAATATGAAAACCAAATCTCTGAAAAAGAAATTTTTGAATATATAATCACAACCATCAATTATAATTTTGAAGAGCATAGAGAAAGAGAGAAAATAATTTTCGATAATTATTTAGTTTTATATTCCCTATTCGATTTAGCAGATAAAAAGCAATTTGCGAAATATGGTTTTAGCCATGTTCAAAAATTTCCTGAGGATAAATATCCTTCTTTCTTTACTCGATTGATAGAAAATAAAGTCTACGATAGAAGTAAAGTAATTACCATCATGGGTTATTTAACTAATAGTGAGGTTTTATGGGACAAAGTGTATGATAAGAATGGAGATTACAAATCCTTCACGAAAAAAGCAGGTTTTGGAATTGGGGATTATTGGAAGGAATATTTCAAAGGAATTAAATACTTAAAAAAGCGAAAACTAAGTGACAAAACTCTGTTTCGATTAAATAAGGAATATTCTCCTTATGCCGAAGATGCAGATTTAGTAGAAGTGAAAATGTTTCTAAAGAGATCGAACAAAACACAGTTAAAAGGCAAGAATACCTTGCGATTTATAGATTACGCAGTTTTAATCAGCAATTCAAAAGCGCAAATACCTTTAGAGGAAATGGAGAAAGAAAAAAAAGAATCCTTTTAACTTTTAAATCCATTTCTTCACCAAAACCGATACTACATATCCATACACCGCATGTGCAAAAGTCCAATATGTCCATGCCATGAAATCATTGGCGGCAGGCGGTTGATTGGATAGAGCTGTTAGAAAAAATAGAGCTCCACCTCCAACAGTATAAACCACAACATACGGCCACTTCGTGTTTTGTAATCCCCACATTTTTAAAATGTAGAAAAGTGCAATTACACTGACTATACACGTAACAAAATGAAAAACATATCCGAAAAGCCAAACCGGTTGTAAGGCATTGAGAATAGGAACATAATCAAAATTAAATAGTAATATATAGGCCGTGTTTCCTGTCAGTAATAGAACAACTTTTAAAATAAGCATCAATACAATCCCAGCAACAATGCCAATGGAGGTGAGTTTCAAAAGGTTCTTCATAAATATAAAATATAGAAAAAGTGAATTGAAATGTATGTCTAACCCGATTCTCTTCTTGTAAATCAAAGATATTATTTTCAGATGGAATATTTTTGTGTTTCTTTCTAAAATTATAAGAATGGAAAATCGAGTCTAATTTATTTTACAAAAAAATCCCACTGAAAGATATAAGTGGGATTTATAATAAAATGACTAATCTTTTAAACGCTTTTTATGAGCTTTATTCTTGTGTTTATTTTTATGCAGTTTGGGCTTAACCTGAATTACATTATTTGAATTCGGACCAACAATTACGTATTTTTCTTTGTGTTTTTTATGGTATTTATAAGGAGCATTTCCTTTGTAATCACTTAAATAAATGATTCTACCTTTTTTTAAATTGTAATTGCTGTATTTTTTGGGAAGTTTTTTTGATTTAACCCACTTTCCATTTTTAATATAAATAAATCGTTCAGACGGCACATCGTAATACGCGTCAATTTCCGGCAAGTAATAGTATTGAGTGGCAATTACATTTCCGTGCGCCCAAGCAGGCGGAGTTCCTAAATTCACATTTACAGCAATCTGAGCTTGTGACTGTGTAGCAGTAAAAAACGCAAAACTAAGGAGGGCTAATTTTAATACTTTCATCTTTTTGAATTTTTACTAAATTAAAATTTAGTCGTTCGTGTAACCTAAATTCAAGTTTCATACCAATAACAAATTCCATTCAAAAGGATCTTGATTTTTTTCAAAATTAACTATACAAATACGTACTACTATTTGTATATAATTTCTGTATGCTTATTTAATAGAATCATTGATTTGGTAAGAAACAAGGACCTTGAATAAATGGATTTATATAAAATAACTTTCCTACTTTAGTTGAATCTTAAAGATGCGTAAACTAAAATTTCCGCACGCTCAATCGATGTTCATAAAACTCAGATTTATATTAACACATGAAAAGAGGACAAATATCTAATTTATTACGAAGCCTAGGATTGATTTACTTCACGGATTGGGTGAGGTTTTACATTCAAAAGTTTAAAAATCGGAAGATTAACAAGGAATTTAAATCCAAGAATCCCGAAGTAAAATTACCGCCTGATTATCTTATTTATGAATCTTTTCAGATGAATTATCATAAATATTATACCGAAAGTAAGGATGCTGCAAAATCAATTGCAAATCATTTTAGACGACATATTGATTTAAAAAACAAACGAATATTGGATTGGGGATGTGGGCCTGGTCGTATTATTCGCCATTTTCCAGAAGAAATTGGAAATGGTTGTGCTTTTTTTGGAACCGATTATAACGAAAGATCGATTGCATGGTGTTCAGAAAACCTGCCTGATATTCAATTCAATAAGAATTCATTAATCGCTGAATTGCCGTATGAGGACAATTCAATGGACGTGATTTATGGTCTTTCTATTTTCACCCATCTTTCAGAACAAATGCATTATGATTGGTACAATGAGTTATATCGAGTTTTAAAACCCAATGGAATTATGCTTTTATCAACCCAAGGAGATAATTTCAAAGTGAAAATGACGGATTCAGAATTGAAAAAATACAATGAAAATGAATTGGTCGTTCGCGGAAATGTAAAAGAAGGCCATCGCACCTATTCCGCATTTCATCCACCTGAATTCATGAAAAAACTTTTCCAAAATGTTGAGATTTTAGAACATATTGATAGAAAACCAAAGGATGGAAAAGGATACCCACAGGATATTTGGATTATTAAAAAAAACTAAAACCCTAAACCATGAAAAAACAACTTCTATTTTTCGCTTTTGCTTTCGTAGCAACTTTCAGCTTCGCACAAATCACCTATTCCACCGATCCTTGGGGAAATACGGTTGAAAAAGACAGTAATGGAAATACGCAATCCACGTATTCAGATGACGCGTGGGGAAATACCGTAAAAAAAGACAATAAAGGAAATGTTCAAGCTACGTATTCCGAAGATCCATGGGGAAACACCGTGAAAAAAGATAAAAATGGAAACACCCAATCCACTTACTCAAAAGATCCTTGGGGAAATACGGTTGAAAAAGACAGAGCTGGAAAAACACAATCAACCTATTCCAAAGATCCGTGGGGAAACACTATAAAAAAAGACGAAAACGGAAAAGTCTTAGGCACGTATTCAAAAGACGCATGGGGAAATACAGTTTACAAACCGGCTAATTAATTTAATATGAAAAGATATTCATTTATATTTCTGCTAATTTTCTCGGTTTTAGTAAGCCAAATTTCAAAAGCCCAAAACAAAAAACCCGAAGACTTTGTTCCCAAAGGATATGTAATTCTAGAAAAAGAATACGGCGACTTGAATAACGACGGAACAGATGACTGCATTTTAATTATCAAAGCGACCGACAAAAAAGGATGGGTAATTAATTCGTTTGGCGAGAAAGTGGACCGAAACCGAAGAGGAATCATCGTTCTTTTCAAAAAGAATAATTCCTACGAATTGGCTTCCAAAAACTATAGCTGTTTTGTTTCTGAAAATGAAGAAGGTGGAGTGTATTTTCCATCAGAATTATATGTAGAAGTAAAGAAAGGAAAATTGTATGTGAATTTTGCGCACGGAAGATACGGCTATTGGGGGTACACCTTTCGCTATCAAAACTCAGACTTTGAGCTGATTGGATATGATTCCAGCGCAAGCCGCGGTCCCGTAATTTATAAAGAAACAAGCATCAATTTCTTGACCAAAAAGAAATTAACCCGAGAAGACATCAATTGGGAGAAAACGATGGAAAGTGGAGATGAGGTGTTCAAAGAAACTTGGGAGAAAGTAAAAGTCAATAAATTGATTCGATTGTCTGAGATTAAGGATTTTAACGACTTGGATATGTATTCGTATTAAAAATAGGAAACGAACAAAAAAAGAACTTACAATCGTTTTAGAATTCTTTTGGAGAAAAATAAATCAACAATATGACGAAAGATTTATATTTTAGTCAAAAACATTAACAAATCCCCATGTTCCTCAAAAAATTAAAATCTCTATTCCATAAGAAAAAGTCTGATTCCTTGGAAGTTACTGACGTAGGAATAAATCATTCTGCTTCGATTAGCTTTTGGACCGCAGGAATTAAATTTGATTCCAGGCTAGAAAATCTTTTGGAATGTCGAGTTAAAGAACCGGTTTATCTCATTCGTGAACCTGAAAATGAAATCGATGCGAATGCGATTCATGTGATGACAAAAAACAAAAAGTCCTTGGGATTTGTAGGAAAAAACAGAGCTGCATTTTTGGCTCAGATGCTTGATTCAAAAGAAATTGAGAACGTTGGATATATAGTCACTATCCAATCCGATTTGAAAAATGAATTGTATGGAATCAAGATTTCTCTTCCTGTTCGAGAAGAAATTATTTCCAAAGTAAAAAGAGATAAATCAAAGGAAATCGATTCTGTTTTTGAACTAAGTTCCAACGGTAATCTATATCTTTTACTAAACTGTTCTGAAAATATTCTAGAAGATGTTAAATCAATCTTAGAAAAAGCAGGAATCGAAATTGGTAGAACTGGGATTTCCTTTGCGTTGAGTACTTCAGGCAAGAATTACAAATGGTACATTCGTATTGACAATGATTCGGATCAATTAAAGATAGAGCAACTTCTACGTCAGAACTTCCCTTACCTTCAAGAAAAATATGACAATCAATTCAATCAAGAATATGTCGAACTACAAGAAGAGGAATTACAGAATTTAGAAAGCCAACGAATTGCATATGAAGAGAGAATAAAAGAGTTTGAAAAATCTTTAGAGAACTTTGGTAAAAGAGAAGATGTTTATAACCATCAATTTGAGAAAATGACGGCTATTTTCTTACCGGAAGTTATCTTCATTCGGGATTCAATGGATGTTTTAAAAAACGAAATAAGTGATTATACAACTGCGTTAAAAAAGATTCAAGAACTTTATTTGGATCCTTTATTAAGGGGCAAGAAAATACATTCTTTAACCAAATGGTTTGAAATCCACTTTAATACAGGCCAAAGGGACGATGGAAGAATCTATTTTAAACGCGAGGGTTTACAATTGCATGTTTTGGTTTCCTTTAAAGCTTCTCAGAAAAAAGACATCGAATTTTTAAGAATGCAATAAATTCGAATTTTAAAATCAGACTCTGTTTTTTCCAATAAACAATTTCACCGTCCAAACCTATAATAAGGCGCTAATGGATGCTGTTTTTCCAAAAGCATATCCGAAATAACATTTGTGCCAATGACCGAAAATGTAATTCCATTTCCTCCAAATCCCAACAAGAAAAAAGAGTTTTTAAAATCAGGATGTTCACCTATATAAGGTAATCCATCTTTGGTTTCACCAAACGTTCCTGCCCAACTAAAATCCGTTCGGAAATTATAATTGGGTAAAATCTTTTGAAGCGTTTTCTCTAACTTTTTCGCTTTTTCACTGAGCACCGCATCCCGTTTGTCTTTCGCAATGAATTCTTCATCTTCTCCACCAATCAATAAACGATTGTCTGCGGTTGTGCGCATATAAATATAAGGTTCAGCTGTATTCCAAAATAAAGTACCATTCAGATGCGATTGATTTTCTGAGTTGCATTCACCTACGATGGCATACGTCGAAAGTAAGTTCACAAAGTTCTCTTTGATCATTTCTGTACTTTCATATCCGTTGCAATAAATTACTTTTTTAGCGGTAATTGTGTTTCCATATTCAGTGGTTACAATTACTTTATTCTTCGAATATTCGGTGGATGTGATTTCCATTTTATCATAAATTTCCAAACCTCTTTTGTGATTATATGCCAACAGATCATGCGCTAATCGGAATGCATCTACACTCGCTCCTTGTTTGGATAAAATCCCACCAAACGAACCTTTTAATTGATATTTTGATTCTATTTCCGCACTAGAAAGCCATTTCACACCCAAGCCACAATTTTCCCGAGCTTCAAATTCTTTTTTTAAAGCAGGAACATCTTTTTTAAAAGCTGCATAATACAAAGATTCCTTTCGTTCAAAACCACAGTCTGACTGAATCTGTTGAATAATCTCACCCACTTCGTCAATGGCATCATGCCCTGCCCAATAATTGGCCTCGGCTGCGTTTTTCCCGATGAGTTCATTCAATTCACAAAGTGGAACATCAATCTCATACTGCAGCATAGAAGTGGTTGCTGACGTACTTCCATTGGCTATTTCTCTCCGATCAATGATGGTGGTTTTATATCCATTTTCCATGCATTTATTCGCCATCAAAGCTCCTGTAATGCCGGCACCTACAATAAGTATATCGGTTTTTATGTTTTTCTGTAACGAAGGATAGGAATGCAACAATCCATTTTTTACCAACCAAAAAGGTTCACTTGTTTTAAGATCCATTTGTACTGAGTTAAAGCTTGCACCAATTTAAGTACTTAATTTTTAAAATAAATTAGAAAGTATAAATTTTAATCCCAAAAATATTAATTTAAAAATCACTCCATTAATTGACTCTAAATAGTCATTTAAATTTTGATTTTTAGTGCTAATTTGATACATTTAATCAAATTAATAAGTCTCGAAAATTTATTAATTGATCTGAAAAGCAATTCAGTCGAATTGAATGTCCTTGAATAAAACTGATTAAACACACAGCATGAAATACCAAGAAACGTACGACAATAGCATCCAAAATCCCGAAGAATTTTGGCTCGAACAAGCAAAAGGAATCAGATGGTTTAAAGAACCAAAAACCGCTGTAACACAAGACGAAGAAGGAATTTATCACTGGTTTCCCGATGGTGAAACCAACTTGTGCTATCTCGCCGTGGACAAGCATATCGAAGATGGATATGGCGATGAAGTGGCGATGATTTATGACTCCGCAGTTCGTCATCACACCATTCCGTATACCTACAATGAAATGAAAGCGAACATTGAAAAAATCGCAGGAGGTCTTCGGAAATTGGGTGTACAGAAAGGAGATACCGTGATTATTTATATGCCTATGATTCCGCATGCGATTTTCAGTATGTTGGCTTGTACCCGAATTGGTGCGATACATTCCGTCGTTTTTGGTGGATTTGCTCCCAATGAATTGGCCGTTCGAATTGAAGATGCACAGCCCAAAGTGTTGATTACTGCCACTTCTGGAATTGAAATCGACCGAATCATTCCTTACAAACCGATGGTGGATGAAGCGATTTCTCTTTCTTCGTTCAAACCCGAAAAAGTAATTGTTTACAACCGTCAACTCGGGGCGGATAAGCCCGAAAAAGAGTACGATGTAGATTATGAGGAATTGATAGAAAACGTGGAACCCGCAGATTGCGTTCCGGTTGCATCCGATCATCCAGCGTATTTTTTATATACTTCAGGAACCACAGGAAAACCAAAAGGTGTTTTGCGTGACACGGGTGGTTATGCCACCGCCCTAAAGTTTTCGATGAAACATATTTACGGAATGAATGAAGGCGATGTTTTTTGGGCGGCGTCAGATGTCGGTTGGGTTGTAGGTCATTCGTATATTTGTTACGGTCCGCTAATCAATAGAAACACAACGGTTTTATACGAAGGAAAACCCATCAAAACTCCCGATGCTTCGGCATTTTGGCGTGTGATTGAAGAACATAAAGTGAATGCGCTTTTCACCGCTCCCACTGCTTTTAGAGCTATAAAAAGAGAGGATCCAAACGGAGAATTAATTAAAAACCATGATATTTCATCGATGCGTACCTTGTTTTTAGCCGGTGAAAGATGCGATGAAGCAACTCTAAAATGGGCAGAAGAAAAACTAAACGTTCCTGTAATCGACCATTGGTGGCAAACCGAATCGGGATGGCCGATGGTTTCAAATTTTATGGGAATGGATCCATTTTCAACCAAAATAGGCTCTTCTGGAAAAGCGGTTCCAGGCTATCAAATTGATATTTTGACGGATGAAGGTTATGTTGCTCAAGTAAATGAAGAAGGAAATGTCGCCGTTAAATTACCTATGCCTCCTGGATTTATGCCTACACTTTGGCGAAATAATGACCGATATAAAGCTGGCTATTTGCAACGTTTTCCTGGTTATTATTTCTCGGGCGATGGCGGATACAAAGACGAAGAAGAGTATATATTTATAACCGGTCGGGTGGACGATGTGATTAATGTCGCAGGACATCGACTCGCCACTTCAACCATGGAAGAAGTCGTAGCTATGCATCCAGCCGTAGCAGAATGTGCAGTTGTGGGTGTGGACGATAGTTTACGAGGGCAAGTTCCGCATGCTTTGATTGTTCTGAAAATTGGACAAGAGGATTACGAGAAATTCAAATTACAAACTGAGTTGGTTCAAATGGTTCGCGAAAAAGTGGGTGCTGTTGCCGTTTTGAAAACGATTTCTGTCGTGAAGCGTTTACCCAAAACACGTTCGGGGAAAATTCTACGGAAAACTATGCGTGCGATGATCGATGGAAAAGATTTCACCATTCCATCCACCATTGAAGATCCTTTTGTTTTGGATGAATTGATTGAACAATTCAGAGAAGAGAAAATCGGTGCGTTTGCCAAAGGTAAAAAAGACATAGCGGCATCGCTCAAAGTATTGGCAGACAGTTATTATAACATTGATTCTTTAGCTAAATACATCGATGTTTATCGGATTTCAAAAGAAGATCCCGAAGATTTTTGGAGTACAATTGCGACCAATAATTTCCACTGGAGAAAACCGTGGGATAAGGTTTTGGAATGGGATAAAGAAGAAAGTAAAGTCGAATGGTTTAAAAATGCCAAACTTAATATTACAGAAAATTGCATTGATCGTCATTTAAGAACGAGAGGTGAAAAAACGGCCATTATCTTTGAACCCAATGATCCGAAAGAAAAAGCACAACATATTTCGTACAACGAATTACACAAAAATGTAAATCGAATGGCCAATGTCCTAAAAAACAACGGCATCATAAAAGGAGACAAAGTCTGTGTGTATTTACCGATGATTCCTGAATTAGCCTACACCATGTTGGCGTGTGCACGCATTGGAGCGATTCATTCAGTCGTATTTGCCGGGTTTTCTTCCAAAGCACTTTCATCCCGAATCAATGATTCAGATTGTAAAATCATTGTGACTTCCGACGGTTCGTATCGCGGTGATAAATCCATTGATTTAAAGAAAATAGTCGACGAAGCTTTGTTGGACACGCCGAATATCAAAACCTGTTTGGTTGCTAAACGAATTCACGACAAAGTGGAATGGGTGGAAGGAAGAGACAAATGGTTGCACGATGAATTGATGCACGCTTCCACCGAATGTGAGCCTGAAGAAATGGATGCAGAAGATCCATTGTTCATACTTTATACATCGGGTTCTACAGGAAAACCAAAAGGAATGGTTCATACCACAGCGGGCTATATGGTTTTTACAGCTTTTACATTTAAAAATGTATTTCAATATAAAAACGACGATATATTTTGGTGTACAGCAGATATTGGTTGGATTACGGGACATAGTTATATTTTATATGGACCGCTTGCCAACGGTGCAACCACTTTAATGTTCGAAGGTGTTCCATCCTACCCCGATTTTGGTAGATTTTGGAATGTGATAGAAAAACACAAAGTAAATCAGTTTTATACAGCACCCACAGCGATCCGTGCTTTGGCAAAACAGGATTTGAGTTTTGTGGATACATATAATTTATCGAGTTTGAAAATTTTAGGATCTGTGGGTGAACCGATTAACGAGGAAGCCTGGCACTGGTACAACGATCATATTGGAAAGAAAAGATGTCCTATTGTGGATACGTGGTGGCAAACGGAAACAGGTGGAATTATGATTTCGCCGATTCCTTTTGTTACACCGACCAAACCGACCTATGCTACTTTACCTTTACCTGGAATTCAACCGATTTTGATGGAGCCCGAAGGCGGAGAAATTCACGGAAACCAAGTGGATGGAAGATTGTGTATTGCCTATCCGTGGCCCGGAATGGCTCGAACGGTTTACAACGACCATCAACGATTCAAAGACACGTATTTCTCTACGTATAAAGGAATGTATTTCACGGGCGATGGTGCTTTGCGGGATGAAGTGGGTTATTACCGAATTACCGGTCGTGTAGATGATGTAGTAATAGTTTCTGGACATAATTTGGGAACGGCGCCTATTGAAGATGCGATCAATGAACATCCAGCGATTGCAGAATCTGCGATTGTTGGTTTTCCACATGACATCAAAGGAAGTGCTTTGTATGGGTATGTAACCCTGAAAGAAGAAGGGAGCGGTCGAGATCAGACCAATTTGCGGAAAGAAATAAATCAATTGATTACAGACCGAATTGGACCGATTGCGAAACTGGATAAAATACAGTTTGTCAACAGCTTACCCAAAACCCGAAGTGGGAAGATTATGCGTAGAATTCTTCGGAAAATCGCGAGTCATGATACATCCAATATGGGCGATACTTCGACGCTTCTGAATCCCGAAGTTGTAGTTGAAATTCAAAAAGGTGTTTTATAATCCCATACTTTTTAAAGTAATCTTTATACTAAAGCACCTATTTCGGGCACCTTATTTGATTTGGAAAAACAGTGGAAATGTTGTACATTTAAAGCAAATCAGCTGTGATGAAGTGTAGATAAATCAAAAAAAGAAAACAAAGCATTTAATCCAGAATCAAGTATTCGTCGTGTTAAATACAGTCAACCTGATCCAGAAGAACACAGCATTTGGGTTTCAGAATCTGCTGCTTTGTCGTGGTCAACCCGCATGGACAGGCTTGACATCATCAGACAGGGTTTGCCTTACGGGACCATTGAGTACATTAGTGACCGCACAGCTTCTTCTGTAAAAGACATCTTAAAACTTTTAGGCATTCCACAAACCACCTACAATAAAAAGAAAAAAGACAACGATTTATTAACCGGTAGAGACACTGAAATCCTTTTAATTTTATCCGAACTTCTTGATTTTGGATTAGACGTCTTCAACAACGAAAAAGAAAAATTCCAGCGTTGGTTAAAAAAACCGAACATCTCCCCCAGAAAGCCTATTTGATTCATTAACCGGCATTCAAGAAGTTAGAAATAGTCTCAATAGACTTGAACACGGAAACCTAGCCTAATGCGCGTTTTCAGAATTGAAAGAGAAAAGTATCTAAACGACACTTTGAAAGGAATTGAAGCAGCTATGTCAGAAGGTTTTCGATGGAATAGCCGAAATACGTATTTGGTTTATACTTCTGAATCACGTGCACTTGCGACATTGGAAGTTTCGGTTCATTTGGACATAAGTGAGGATTTGCCTACAGAACGGTATTATGTAGAAATTGACATTCCAGAAGATGTGGAGATATTGGAATTAAAATTTAAGGATTTACCCTTCGATTGGGATGCGAAACCACCTTCATTCGTTACCCAATATATAGGTGATGATTTTGTGCATTCCAAAGATGCTGCGGTTCTCAAAGTGCCAAGTAGCATAGTTCCACCGGAATATAATTACTTAATCAATCCCAACCATCCGGATTCAAAAAAGATCAAGGTTATTTCGAAAGAGCCGCTTCGTTTTGACAAGAGATTTAGGTAATAATTCCTGAGAAATTCATTTGATACCCATTCCAAAATTCATCCATAAAAAAATCCCACACTTTCGAGCGGGATTCTACAAACGTTTTATATCGATTAATTTATTTTACTTTTTCAACAACTGCTTTAAAAGCATCGGGATGATTCATCGCTAAATCGGCAAGAACTTTACGGTTCAAATCGATTCCGGCTTTTTTAGAAGCACCCATAAATTGTGAATAAGACATTCCATGAAGTCTAGCTCCCGCATTAATTCTTTGAATCCACAAAGAACGGAAGTTTCTCTTTTTAACACGACGGTCACGGTATGCATAAACCATTCCTTTTTCAACTGCGTTTTTAGCGACAGTCCATACATTCTTTCTACGTCCGAAGTAGCCTTTGGCTAACTTCATCAACTTTTTTCTACGCGCTCTTGACGCTACTGAATTTACTGATCTTGGCATAATTTTTAATTTTTTTTGTAACGGGCGGGTTTGTTACAACCACTTGAAATGCACCGGTACAGGGTTAATAAATAATGAATTAATAAAACCGGAGATTAAATTATTTTAATCTCAATTGCAGTTTAACACTTCCTTCATCAGCCTTGTGAACCAATGTTGTACCTGTTAATCTACGCTTTTGTTTTGTTGTCTTCTTTGTTAAAATGTGGCTTTTGTAAGCAGATTTTCTTTTAATCTTACCTGTTCCAGTAAGTTTAAATCGCTTTTTAGCCCCTGATTTAGTTTTTAATTTCGGCATAATTGTATGTTTATTTTAAAACGTTTGTCTAATTACTATTCTAAGTAGTCTACTTAAAATTTTATTTTCGCGGAGCCATCATCATAATCATTCGCTTACCTTCTAACTTCGGTAATTGCTCCACTTTTCCTATATCATCTAATTCTGTTGCCAATTTCAACAAAAGAATCTCACCTTGATCTTTAAAGATGATGGATCTTCCTTTGAAGAAAACATAGGCTTTCAGTTTTGAACCTTCTTCCAAAAAACTACGTGCATGCCGTTTTTTGAATTCGTAATCGTGTTCATCGGTTTGGGGTCCAAAACGAATTTCTTTGATTACAACCTTCTGCTGTTTTGCTTTCAGTTCCTTTTCTTTCTTCTTTTGTTCGTAGAGGAATTTTTTATAATCCACTATACGACAAACGGGTGGAACTGCCTTTTCGGTTATCATAACCAAATCCAAGTCCGCCTCTTGGGCCATTTCCAATGCTTTTGACGTTGGATAAATCCCAGGCTCGATTCCTTCACCAACTACCCGAATTTCAGGTACGGTAATTTTTTCGTTTATCTTGTGCTGATCTTCTTTGATCACTCGTAGCGGTCTACGGCCGCCACCTTTTCTTCTAATTGCGATAGTTTATATAATTTTAATTAATTTCTATTTCTTTGATAATCTTCTCTTTGAATTCTTCCAAGGTCATTTCGCCTAAGTCTCCTTCGCCATGTTTACGTACAGAAACCGTTCCATTTTCTGCTTCTTTCTCTCCAACAATCAACATATAAGGGATTTTACTCATCTCGGCATCCCGTATCTTCTTGCCTGTCTTTTCGTTGCGATTATCAATTAGTCCGCGAATATCGTGATTTTCTAATAACTTAGAAACTTTTTTTCCATATTCTTCATATTTCTCACTGATTGGCAATACGATAAATGGTTCGGGACTCAACCACAACGGGAAATTCCCAGCGGTATGTTCCAACAAAATCGCCACAAATCGTTCCATAGATCCAAACGGCGCACGGTGAATCATCACGGGTGTATATTGCTTATTATCAGACCCCATATACGTTAATTCAAAGCGCTCTGGCAAGTTGTAATCGACTTGAATTGTTCCCAATTGCCATCTTCTTCCCAAAGCATCTTTCACCATAAAATCCAACTTTGGACCGTAGAATGCAGCTTCCCCATATTCTACAATTGTTTTTAATCCTTTTTCCTTTGCAGCTTGAATAATTGCACTTTCGGCTTTTTCCCAATTCTCATCCGACCCAATGTATTTTTCTTTGTTGTCTGGATCACGAAGTGAAACTTGAGTCACAAAATCATCAAATCCTAATGTATTGAAAACATACAATACCAAATCAATTACATTTTTAAATTCATCCAACAATTGATCGGGTGTACAGAATAAATGCGCATCATCTTGGGTAAATCCGCGAACACGTGTCAATCCATGCAATTCTCCACTTTGTTCGTACCGATAAACCGTTCCAAATTCGGCATAACGCTTTGGTAAATCACGGTAAGACCATTGACTGGATTTGTACACTTCACAGTGATGGGGACAGTTCATCGGTCGCAATAAAAACTCTTCACCTTCATTGGGCGTGTGAATCGGCTGGAAACTATCCGCACCGTATTTTGCGTAGTGTCCGGAAGTTACATACAAATCTTTGTGTCCAATATGCGGTGTAATCACCATTTCATACCCGGCTTTTTGTTGGGCTTTCATCAGAAAGTTCTCCAATTTCCTTCTCAAAGTAGCTCCTTTTGGTAGCCACAATGGCAAACCTTGACCTACTTTTTCAGAAAAAGTAAAAAACCCTAATTCTTTTCCTAATTTTCTATGGTCCCGTTTTTTGGCTTCTTCCAACAATTCCAAATACTCGGTTAAATCCTTTTGCTTTGGAAAAGAAATTCCATAAACACGGGTCAACTGTGGGTTTTTCTCATCACCGCGCCAATATGCACCGGCGGCATTCAACACTTTCACTGCTTTTACAACGCCTGTGTTTGGAATATGTCCACCTCGGCATAAATCCGTGAAATTATCATGTGTACAGAAAGTGATTTCACCATCATTCAGGTTTTCAATCAATTCTGTTTTGTATTCATTGTTTGCGTATTCCTTCAAAGCATCGGCTTTGGAAACGGGATAAAGTGAGAATTCTGCTTTTTTCTTTGCATTCTCCAGCATTTTTTTCTCGATTCTATCAAAATCAGCGTCTGAAAAAGATTCATCTCCAAAATCTACGTCGTAATAAAACCCGTTTTCTATGGCAGGACCAATAGTTAATTTTGCGTTTGGATAGAATTCCATGATGGATTGTGCCAACAAGTGGGCGGATGAATGCCAAAAAGCTTTCTTCCCTAAATCATCATTCCAGGTCAACAATTGTACGTTTGCATCTTCCGTAATCGGCGTGGTTGACTCGACTTGAATATCGTTAACTACTGCTGACAATACGTTTCTTGCCAGTCCTTCACTAATGCTCAGCGCAATACCCATCGGACTTATTCCGCTCTCATATTGTCTGACGCTTCCATCGGGAAGTGTAATGTTGATCATTGAATTCATTTTTTTGAATTGCAAATTTACGATTTTTAGAGATATTCATCATTTTATTTTCTGATAAGTATTTTTAACTTTGGACTCTATGAATACAATCGAATATACTTCAGCTGAAGAAGCCGTGAAAATGGTGAAAAGTGGCGACCGAGTTTTTGCACACGGAAGTGCGGCTACTCCGCTTTATGTTTTGAATAAATTGCTCAAAAGAGCAGGTGAAATAAACGACATTGAATTGGTGGCTATCAGCACCTTTGGTGATATCGAATGGAAAGAACCTGGCGTGACCGATAGTTTTTATTTAAATTCATTGTTTGTTTCTCCCAACATTCGGGAATGGGCAAATAGTTCACGTGGAAAATATGTTCCTATTTTTTTAAGTGAAATTCCGTTGTTATTTAGTCGAAATTACCTTCCGCTGGATGTGGCGATTGTTCAAGTTTCACCGCCGGATAAACATGGTTATTGTAGTTTAGGAACTTCGGTGGATGCAGCTTGGTCAGCGGTTCGGAATGCGAAAAATGTAATTGCACAAGTCAATCCACAAATGCCACGAACTTTGGGTGATTCACCAATTCATTATTCCAAGTTTTGTTCCATGGTTTGGCACGATGCTCCTCTTCCGGATTTGGATTACAGCAGCAAAACGAATCCAATTATTGAAAAGATTGGTGAAAATGTAGCGGAATTAATCGAAGATGGTTCTACCCTTCAAGCAGGAATTGGAGCTATTCCGGATGCTGTTTTGAAATGTTTGACGAATCACAAAGATCTGGGTGTTCATACCGAAATGTTTTCAGACGGTGTGGTTCCTTTGATTCAATCGGGTATTATTAACAACGAGAAAAAGAAAATTCTAAAAGGAAAAACAGTTACTTCTTTCATTGCTGGAACCAAAAAAGTATATGATTTTGTGGATGACAACCCAAGTATGTCGTTTATGAATGTTTCGTATGTAAATAATGCGGCCGTAATTCTTCAAAATCCAAAAGTAGTAGCGATAAACAGTGCTTTGGAAGTAGATTTAACCGGACAAATTTGTTCAGATTCCATCGGAACGTATCAATTTTCTGGAATTGGAGGTCAAATGGATTTTATGCGTGGTGCGGCTTTATCAGAAGGTGGGAAACCGATTATCGCTTTGCCTTCCGTTACCAATAAAGGAATCTCGCGGATTACTCCTTTCTTGAAAGAGGGTGCAGGCGTTGTGACTACAAGAGGTCATGCGCACTATATCATCACCGAATATGGAACTGTAAACCTTTATGGAAAGAATTTGGAACAACGCTCGAAGTTATTGATTAGCATTGCCCATCCCGATCATAGAGAAATTCTGGAAAAAGCGCATTTTGAAAGATACAGACAGTAAGAATATTATTGTCGAGAACGTTTGATGTAGAAAAAGGCAGTGATAATTCCAAAGAGTACATTGGGTCCCCAGGCGGCAACAAAAGGGGAAACGTAACCTTGGGAGGAATAAGTTAAGGAGATTTGGTTCAGGAAGATGTAAATAAATGCCATCAAAACACCCATCGCTAAATTCAATCCAAGTCCTCCTCTTTTTTTCTGAGATGAAATGGAGAGCGCTAGAACCGTTAGAATAAATGCCGAAAAGGGAGAACTATTCCGTTGATGAAATTCATTCAAATACGCGTTGATACTCGCTGAACCTTTGAATCTTTGTTTTTCAATAAACTGACTTAATTCAATGGAATTCATGGTTTCGGCTACATATCCTTCGGGTAAAATTTCGTCGGGCGTTGCGGTGAACGTCCGTTCCAACTTCGATTGATAACCCAAGCTATCTATAAAGTCCGATTTCACGCGTCGGATGTAGGCGTTTTGAAGTTGATATACCGAATCGTTGGAATCCCATTTAAAGGAAGAAGCTGAAATTTGATATACCAATTTCTCCTTTTCAAACTCTTGATACACAAAGCTATTTCCTCTTTTTTGAATTCGGTCGTAATTGAGGGCGAAAATAAACTCATCGGGTGCAATCTGGGAAGAAATTTTTTGGCGTTCGTAATATTCCCTGTTTTTGGAATTACTTAAAAGATATTCGTATTGGTATTTATTCTTTTTAATGTTCGCCCAAGGCAGTGCGAAATTATTGACAAACAAAGCGGTAAGTGCAATAATTGCAGCGACCCATAAATAGGGTTTTGTAATTCTATGAAAACTAATTCCACCCGCTTGCGCTGCTACAATCTCGGTTTGCATCGTCAATCTCGAAGTGAAATAAATAACCGAAATAAAAACAGCAACCGGTAAAAAAGTATTAACCAACCAAACGGCCCAAAACGGATAAAAATTGATAAGTGCCGCCATAGGCGTAGAACCGTTGTCCTCAATCCGACCTAACTTTTGACTCAAGTCAATGACCACCGCAATGGTCGAAAGTAAGATCACCATAAAGAAAAAGGTGCTCACAAAGTTTTTTACAATATACTTATCAAATATTTTCAATTACAATCGTTGTTTTAATCGAGGTAGGACTTGATTTTTCCATTCCGTGAAATCGCCCTCTAAAATATGCTTTCTTGCGGTTTGTACCAAATCTAAATAAAATGCCAAGTTATGAATCGAAGCGATTTGTTTTCCTAAAAATTCATTTGCAACAAACAAATGACGCACATAGGCTTTTGAATATTCCACATCGACAAAACTGGTTCCCAATTCATCCAAAGCAGAAAAATCCTCTTTCCATTTGGCGTTTTTCATATTCATCACTCCATTCCACGTAAACAACATTCCATTTCGTGCATTTCGGGTGGGAAGCACACAGTCAAATTGATCTACACCCAAAGCGATGCACTCAATTAAATTCCAGGGTGTTCCTACGCCCATCAAATACCTGGGTTTTTCATGAGGTAAAATATCCGTCACCAAATCGGTGATTTCATACATAACATCTTCCGGTTCTCCCACACTCAATCCACCGATTGCATTTCCTTCTGCGCCAAAATCAGCGATGTATTTTGCGGAATCTTTGCGTAATTCGGGAAAAGAACAACCTTGGACTATCGGATATAATGTTTGTTTATAGCCATACAATTCAGGATTTTCATTCAGCCACGTTCGGCAACGTTCTAACCAACGATGAGTTACGTTCATCGCTCTCCTAGCATCGCCAAATCGAGCTGGAATTCCAATTAATTCATCAAATGCCATAATGATGTCTCCACCGATATACCGTTGGATTTCCATCGATCTTTCGGGAGTAAACATGTGGTAGGAACCATCGATATGCGATTTGAAACGAACACCTTCTTCCGACTTTTTACGACTGGTTGCCAACGAATAGACCTGAAAACCACCGCTATCGGTCAAAACAGGACGATCCCAATTCATGAATTTATGTAGTCCTCCAGCTTTATTGAGAATTTCCGTTCCTGGACGTAAATACAAATGATAGGTATTTCCCAAAATAACTTGGGCTTTGATGTCTTCTTTCAGTTCACGTTGATGAACGGATTTCACACTTGCAACCGTTCCCACGGGCATAAAAATAGGAGTTTGAATCACCCCGTGAGCGGTTGTAATTTCTCCGGCTCGCGCTTTGGATTGGGTATCTTTACCCTGAATTTTGAATTTCATTGCTGCAAAGATAAAGATGTTTCTAATTCTAGGAACTTTCTATCGACTTTCTAGGTAAAAATCTCTGCGAACTCTGCGTGAAACTCTATGAACTCTGCTTGAAAAAAGCTAGAATAAGTGTTAAAAACTCAGCAAAATATATTTTCGTGTCTTATATAAATTTATTCTTCATTTTCAAATCAGTTAAATGCTCAATTTCCTCTGTTTAAAACTGAAATTGTTTAAACATTTCTTAAAACCGACTATAAATTCGTTTAGTATCAAGCTATGCTTTAATTTTGCACAAAATTTAAATATGGATTTAGGAAAGTTTGAATGGATGATTGATGAAGGTATTCGTTTAGGACTTAAACTATTAGTAGCTTTAGTTGTACTTTCTTTTGGATTCTGGCTAGCTGCACGTTTGAAAAAACTCATTCGGAATCGAATGATCAAAAGGCATGTTGAACCTACCATTCAAGAATTCTTACTTCCGGTTCTTGATGTTTTATTCAAGTTATTGGTTATCCTTACGGCCATCAGTACCGTAGGTATAAAAGTTACCTCATTTGCTGCGATACTTGCGGGTTTAGCGGCTGGAATTGGACTTTCTTTGCAAGGAAGTTTAGCCAATTTCGCAGGCGGACTTTTGATTATTTTCTTTAAACCTTTTAAAATTGGCGATTATATAGAAGCACTGGGTGAAGGCGGAACGGTAGAATCAATCAGTATTCTTTATACAAGTGTTGTGACTGCAAGTCAGCAAGTTGTAATTTTACCCAATTCCAGTTTGTTAAATAATCCGATTAAGAATTACTCTTTAAAACCGAATCGAAGGTTGGATATTAACATTGGCTTGCCGTACAATGAAGATTTGGACAAAACGATTGAAACCTTGAAAACGATGCTTAATGAGGAGCCAACCATCCTCAAAGACAAAGAAATAACGGTTGAAGTTTTAAGTTTTTCAGATTTACGAATTAATTTAGCGGTTCGGGCCTTTGTGAATAGCGGAGATTATTGGGATACCTACTTTAAATTATACAAGAAATCGATTGATATTTTAGGAAAGAACAACATTTCTATCTCGATTCCCGTTTCTCAATTACATATTAACAAAAACACCTAAATATATGATTTTCAGAATTTTGATTTTTTGTTTATTTCTTCCGATTTTTGGACAATCCCAATCGACTTGGGTAAAAAGTCATTTGGAAGCGGATTTTTATAAAAATCAATTTACCGGATTTTATTTGTATGACCCTGAAACCAAACAAGTTTTGGAAGATTACAACGGTGCAAAATATTTCACTCCGGCTTCCAATGTGAAGATTCTTTCGTTGTACAGTGCAATGAAAGTTTTGACTGATTCTATTCCTGCGCTTCGTTACGAGCGGAAGGACGGCAATCTTTACATCGAAGGTTTGGGTGATCCGACTTTTCTTCATCCAGAATTTAAATCCGTGACGCGTGCGCTTGATTTCTTGAAAAAAGAAGAAGGTTCGATCAATTTGTTTTGGGGGAAATTTGAAGGTTCCCGAATGGGAATTGGATGGTCGTGGGAAGATTATGAAAAATACTATTCCGCCGAACGAAGTGAACTTCCTTTGTATGGAAATATGGCAACAGTAAAAAAAGGAAAAGGTGGTCCTTCTGCTTTTCCATTGACTTTGGCTGATTCAGTTGAATACCGAGAAAGTCTTTTCACCCGTGATTTTTATGACAATAAATTCTATGTCGGTTCTCGAAATGGTGCATCTACACGCGTTCCATTCGTGGTGAAGGATGAATTAATTCGACAAATGTTATCTGACGCTATAAAAAAAGAAGTGTTTTTGACCGATAAACCGTTGTCTAAAAACGCCAAAACGCTTTTCAGTATTCCGTCCGATTTGGTGTATAAACGAATGATGGAAGTAAGTGATAATTTCTTGGCAGAACAACTCTTATTGATGGTTTCCGCACAAGTTTCAGGCGCCATGAGTTCAGAAAGAGCGGTCAGTTATATGAAATCAAAATATTTGAAAGGAATGCCCGATGATCCGGTTTGGGTCGATGGATCAGGTTTATCGAGATACAATCTCTTTTCGCCGAGAGACCTTGTTTTTGTTTTGGATAAATTGTATTCCGAATTCCCGCAAGATCGTTTATTCAACATCTTTGCTGTAGGTGGACGAACCGGAACTTTACGTTCGAATTATGGTGGGAAAACGCCGTATATCTATGCAAAATCCGGAACCCTTTCAAACAATTATTGCTTAAGTGGATACTTGGTTACAAAATCTGGAAAAACCTTAATTTTTAGTGTGATGAATAATCATTATCAGAAAGAAAATTGGCAAGTTCGACAAGAAACACAAAAACTATTGGAACACGTTCGAGATAATTATTAAAAAAAAAACTCAAAAATAAAATGTTATCTTTTTGTTAATCATATAGTTTGGGTATGATTTTCTCTATGTATGAAGTAAGCTTTAATCATAAAAATAGAGAGAATATGAAAACGACAAAGATTAACACAAGCTTTAACCACCACCTAGAATATCGATTTAACCTATTAATGAAAATAAGGGATTTTAAAGAGGATTTAAATCTGCTTTCAGAGAAAATTCGATCACTTTCTGAGCGCTTGATTCAGGAATATAGCACGGGTTTGATTTTTTTAGGTCAACATGTCAATCTGAATAATCAAGAGAAAGCAGAAAAGATATTAGACCATATTCGAGTCTATATAAACCGTATGAATCAAGCCTTACCGCGAATGGATGATTCAGAATTCAAAATCAAAAATAGCTCAACTTTCTCCTTTCAAGCTAAATCATTTAATATCAGTAAGGATAAACTATTTGACTATTCCAGAGTATTTGAAAGGTTTGGAAAGAAATATCTAGGTTTAAATGAAATTAAAATTTGGGAAGTCAATTTCGGTATTTTTGATGAAAAATATGCGAATTCTTTTGATGATTATTCTGAAACCATTGATCTAATTAGCAAGGTTTTCGAGCGATTTACTCCAAGTCAAATTGAATCCTTAACCAAAATCATTACTGAAAACCAAAATCTAGTTATGGAGTATTCTGAAACTGAAAATTACGAGGTTCAGAACATGAAGACGATAGCTAAATTTAAACGTGAACTAAATCCACAAAATATGTGGAATAAATTTTTGGAAGTCCTTTCTGGCGACTCTCATCTTTCAGCTGAAGAGAAAATGATGATCAGTCGATGGAAGGAATCCGGACAGAATCGATGCCCAGGGAGTTAGAGTTTAATCTAAAACCATAAATCTTCCGCCTCTTCCTTTTTTCTTTCCGCCGAATTGATCCAATTTAAAGCCTAAGGAAAACATCACATATCGTTTCAAAACATCGTTTTCATAATCTAAAATTTGGGTCTCAGATATTGTTCTTTTTGAACCCGTATTTTCACCCAAAATATCGTAAACTTTCACTTTAAACGTTAATTTATCATTCCAGAAATTATAGGCTAAACTCGTATTCCACAAAAAGAAATCCTTTTTAAAACCATCGGAAATATTGGAATTGTAGGTGTAACTAAAGTCATTTCCAAACACAAATTTCTTGGGCCAGTAATTCGTCGTTTCGATTTTGAAGGTATGTTGCACATTGTCGCGACGATCAATACTATAGTTTTTGTAATCTGAGAATTGATAATTCAAGGTATAACTTGGATTGATGGTTACCACTTTATTCAAATCCCAATTGAAATTCACGCGCGGACGTAGATTGTAATTTCTGGATTCATATTTAATTCCATCAACAAAACCTTGTCGGTATGAATGGCTTGAACCCAATCCTATGCCTAATCTAAATTTATGACTTCCTTGTGAAAAAGATTTATTCACATTGAACCCACCCCAAACCATGTAATTTCCTTCCACATTTTCATAGGTAGCTGTGGTTTTAAAGTTATCATCAATCAATCGATAATCTACAACCGAATTTTCTTCATACGTTCCTCCCAAATAAATATTGTAGCCAGATTTTGACTGAAAATTATAATTATTAAAGCCTGCGTACAAACTATGTTCTTTGATTGGATTTAAATCGGGATTTCCCAAACGTATAAACAATGGATTCGATAAATCTTCGATGGGTAACAATTGTTCCGCGGTAGCAAATCGCAGATCATAGGAGTAATTCATGTAAATCGAACCTCTTTCTGAAAAACGATAATTGGCATTAAAGGAAACAAACGGAGCGACTTCATCTTGTTTTAATTCGTAGTGTGTTCCTCTGTAAAATCCATTGCTGTTTTGATTTAAAAAATTCGCACCCGCCGAAAGATTGAAGTACAGCTTCTTTTTTTGTAAATTCAATGACAAATACGGATTTATACTGTTAATATCTGAGCTTATTTCAGAAGTAAGAAATTCATTTTCTTGGCTATAATCATTGGTAAACGCATCGTAGTCCAAGTTGTTTTTCAGATTTTTTATATTCTTTAAATTGTATTCCGTTCCTACTCCTAATTTCAAAGAATCTGAAATCATGAATGAATATTCTACTTCGATATCATAGGCATCTTCGGTATTTCTTTGTTTTGAAAACTGATTTCTTATATCATCGGGATCGGCTGTTTGATAGAAATAGGTATTTGAAATCGTGGTTTCGTCGGATTGGTATTTTTTATTTTTATTCGAAAAATCCACACTCAACTGCGACTTATTTTTAAATGATTTGAAGTAATTAATATCGTTGGAGAAGTTTTGAGTCAAGGTCTCCGTACGTGTATTTCCATTGCTATCATTCAGTAAATCATCGTTTTCATTGACTGTAAATTTATCAAAAATGGAAGAAGATTCTGTTTTATTGTATGCATATTTGGGTTCAATCCAAATCGTACTTGTCGAATCAATTTTCACTTCGAAACTGGTATTAAACGTATGATTGTAGGATTGATTTCGGGTTTGATTTCTAGATTCTGTAATAAAAGTTCGGCCGGGCATTAAATTTTCTTGTCGACTGAAGTTGTTGTTTTTGGTATCGCTTTGGGTATAAAAATAGCTTCCGTTGAAATCGATGTCTTTTCCAAAAGAATCGGCATAGTTAATTCCTCCCAAATGAGATTGGGTAATCCCATTTCCTCCTCCGAAATTCATTCCATTCACTCCAAAGGAACCATCAGAACCTCTCCACGTTGACCTACTTCGACCACCGCCCATATTGTCAAAAATCTCATTCATTGAAAATCCGACGGAGTTGATGTTGTTGGAAGAACCCAATACACTCAACCGCGATTTTCCCTTGAAATAATTAAACATCAAACTCGATTCATAGCGATCTTCGGTTCCATATCCCGCCAGAAGTTTGAGCATAATTCCTTTGTTTTTCTCCTCGTCTATGGTGAAATTTATAGTCGCTTCGTTGGAACTCGCCTTTTCTTTGGCCAATTCTTCTTTTTTGGTTTTGGTATCGGTCACTTGCACTTTATTGATAATATCTGCTGGAAGATTTTGCAACGCAATTTTTCCGTCCTTATCAAAAAACGGTTTTCCATTTACCAAAATTTGGTTAACTTCTTTTCCGTTCACCGTGATTTTTCCTTCTTCATCGATTTCTACGCCAGGTAATTCTTTCAGTAAACTTTCCACATTCGCGTCGGGACGAACTTTAAAAGATGCAGCATTGAATTCCAAGGTGTCCGTTTTTATACGAATCGGTGGTGCGCCCGTTATAACTACACCTTCCAAATTTATCAAAGGTTTTAATTTCACTCGACCTAAATCAATATTCTCTGTTAATCCCGAAAAATCTTTTTGATATTCTCCTACCAAATCATCTGAAATAGTAAAAAACACATCCTCATTGGTTTTACGAACTTCCATTTTAAAATTCCCTTGAGAATCGGTCAAAGAATAATCGATAAGAGTTGAGTCTTTTTTTAAGGTTAAATATACCGTCGCAGCTTCTACTGGCGAATCAATTATGTCATCAATCGCGGTTCCTGAAATAATAACCGTGTTTTGTGCCTGAAGTTGAAGTCCAAAGAAAACAGTGAATACGAAAAATAAAAAATTCTTTTTCAATTGAATCATAGTTGGTTAATTAATCTGCAATAGTAGGGAAAAACGAGATATTTAACTCTGTGAAAAATTACTTTCCATACTACCAACCACTTTAACGTTGGAAACTAAATATTAGTATGACTTAAGTTTTAGTAATTCTGTGGTTCTTTTTCTACTTTCCGCATAATAATCTCCGCCTACATTTGCGTTTTTGTAAGATGGAATCATCGATTTTAATTTTGGATCCCATTCTTTGACATCGTCCGGAAAACACTTCTCCATTAAATCGAGCATGATTTTCACGGCAGTAGACGCGCCAGGAGAAGCACCTAGAAGAGCAGCAATTGTTCCGTCGGCTGAACTCACAATCTCGGTCCCAAATTGTAAAACCCCACCTTCTTCCTTATCCTTTTTAATGATTTGAACCCTTTGGCCAGCGACTTCTTCTTTCCAAAACTCACCTTTTGCATCCGGAAAAAATTCCTTGAGTGCTTCGATTTTGTCTTCTTTGGATTGCCGAACTTGTTCTATCAAATATTTGGTCAAAGGTAAATTATGCAAACCTGCAGATAGCATGGGTTTTAAGTTACTCCACTCAATGGAAAGCGGCAAATCCCAATAGGATCCATTCTTTAAAAACTTGGTTGAAAATCCAGCAAAAGGACCAAATAATAACTGTCTTTTTCCATCGATTAAGCGTGAATCCAAATGCGGAACCGACATAGGAGGAGCTCCCACTTTTGCTTTTCCATACACTTTGGCATGGTGTTTATCAATTACTTCGGGATTGGTACACAGTAACCATTCGCCACTAACTGGAAATCCACCATACCCTTCGCCTTCCTCAATTCCCGATTTATCCAAAAGATGCAAAGCACCACCACCCGCTCCAATAAACACAAAATCAGCTTCTACTTTTATTTTCGTATTCGTTGCGAGGTTTTTAATTTTTAACAGCCATTTCCCGTCCTTTTGCTTTAGTTTTTTTACTTCATGAGCTAGATTTAATTTAACCTCCTCATTCATCAAAAGATTCATAATTAAACGATGGGTCAAATCTCCAAAATTCACATCCGTTCCATCTTCCATACGTGTGGCTGCGACCTTTTGACTTTTATCTCTGTGTTGCATTATTAATGGCAACCATGCTTTCAACTGATTGAAATCTTCTGAAAACTGCATTCCTTTGAATAGTGGGTTTTGAATCATTTTCTGCCATCGTTTTCTCAAAAATTCAACATCCTCTTCACCCCACACAAAACTCATGTGCGCTACGGGATCAATGAATTTTTCAGGTTGTTTAATAAATCCGGTTTCGACCAAATACGCCCAAAACTCGCGTGACATTTCAAACGAAGTAGCTACGTTTATTGCCTTTTGAATATCGATATTTCCCTTTTCATCTTCCGGTGTGTAATTCATTTCACAAAAACCGGAATGACCTGTTCCTGCATTATTCAGTGCATCTGAACTTTCACCCGAAATTACAGCTAGTTTTTCGTAAATCGATATTTTTATTTTGGAATTTAATTTTCTCAGAAGTACGGCTAAAGTCGCACTCATAATGCCTGCTCCAATTAGAACGGCATGGGTTTCTTCTGTATTATTCAATTTCATTGTGGCTATGTTTAGGCTTACAAATTTACGATAAGGATTTTGGACAACATAGTTATAGTAGAAATTTGAACCAATTGTCTGAAATGAAACAGTACTAAAACAATCAATTTTACAAGGAATTCAATCGAAGTAACTCATCCAAAAACTCCCGATTGTTAGCCAACCGTGGTACTTTATTTTGTCCGCCTAATTTTCCTCTGGATTTCATCCAATCAAAAAATAAATCTTCTCTTGCAATGTTTAATTTCAACGGATTTAAGGTTATGTTTTTGTAGCGTTTGGCTTCGTAATCCGAGTTTAATTCCTGCAAAGAGTTATCTAAGACTTCTACAAACTGATTTAGATTTTCAGGCAATTTCTCAAATTCAATTAACCATTCGTGTGCACCTTTTCCTCTTCCTTCCATAAAAATAGGCGCTGCGGTGAATTCCTTGATAATAGCTCCGGTTACACCGCACGCTCTTTTCAATCCTTCTTCGGCATTTTCAATGATTAATTCCTCACCAAATGCATTGATGTAATGTTTGGTTCGACCGGTAACTACGATTCGGAAAGGACTTGTCGATGTAAATTTAACGGTATCACCGATTACATAGCGCCAAAGTCCACCGTTCGTTGTAATGACAATCGCATAATTTTTACCGATCTCCACATTTTCAAGCGGAATTACTTTGGGATCTTCGGATTCAAATTCTTCCATCGGGATGAATTCATAATAAATTCCATTGTCCAAAAGCAAAAGCATGTCTTTGGAATCGCTTTGGTCTTGAATGGCAAAAAATCCTTCCTACGCATTGTAAATTTCATAGAAATTCAACTTTTTATCGGTCAATGCGCGGTAATTTTCTTCGTACGGTTTGAAACTAACTCCGCCATGAAAAAAAGCTTCCAACATGGGCCAAACTTCATCGAGTTTTTGATTTCCCGTCTCGGCCAAAACATGGTTTAGCAAAACCAACATCCACGATGGAACTCCAGTTAGACAACCGATATCTTCTTGAATCACAGCCTGAGAAATCGCTTTCATTTTGGTTTCCCATTCCGTCATCAAAGAGATTTGCTTATTGGGTGTATTTCTTAATTCCGCATAAAAAGGGAGATTATCGATGAGAATTGCTGATAAATCACCAAAAAGAGTATCGTATTTTTGATAAAGCTCACTGCTTCCGCCGAGGCGTAAATTTTTATTTTTAAATATTTCGGTGTCGGGATGGTTGTTTAAATAAATCGCAAACAACATTTTCCCTGATAAATAATGGCAATCTTCCAAGGACTCTTCACTTATGGGAATGAATTTACTTTTCGCATTCGTCGTTCCCGATGATTTGGCAAACCATTTCACTTTTCCATGCCAGCTCACATCGGGAATTCCCTTTCTCGCTTTTTCAATGTACGGTTCAAACTGCTCATACGTAACCAGCGGAATATGAGATTGAAAAGCACGGTAGGAATCAATTTCATCAAAACCATACAACTTCCCATATTCGGTATTCCGGGCGATGGAAAGATTATTAAATAAAATTCCTTCTTGGGTTTCGATTGGATGTTTGATGAAATGCTCAATTTGACGCATACGTTTGCGCATCAAAAGTTCCATCACTTTATTGACCAATCCTAGTGCCGGCATAATTTTGTAATTTTACAACAAATTTACACAAAAGAATGACTATTGAAGGACAGATTCGAAAGATGATTACTGAAAACGGAAATCCAATCCGTTATTATTTGAATTTAAAAGACGATTATCTCGATGTAAATCAACAATTGGGAAAAAAAATCCATTTGATTCATGACCATGATGAATGTCTGGGATGTGGGCTAAATAAGGAAATCTTCAGAATGGGTTATTGTAAAACCTGTTTTTTCACACTTCCTCAAGCGAATGAAAGTATCATCCGACCCGAATTGTCCACCGCTCATTTGGGGATTGAACAACGCGATTTGGAATGGGAAAAGAATTTTGAATTGCGACCACACATCGTTTATTTGGCACTTTCCTCCGAAGTAAAAGTAGGCGTAACGCGGGAAACTCAAATTCCTACACGTTGGATTGATCAAGGTGCAAGTAGCGCAATTGTATTCGCAAAAACAGAAAATCGATACGAAGCAGGAATGATTGAAGTGGCTTTAAAAGAGCATGTCGCAGATAAAACGAACTACCAACGGATGTTGAAAAATGAAGTTCCAAAAATTGATTTAATTCAACAAAAAGATTTATTCAAAATTTATATTCCCGAAGAGCAGTCGCAATTTTATGTCAACGATAATTTGATGTACGATTTCCATTATCCAGTTGAAGAATATCCGACCAAGATAAAATCACTCAATTTGCGGAAAGAGAAAGAATTTGAAGGAACTTTGGTTGGAATCAAAGGCCAATATTGGATTTTCGATGGAGGTGTAGTATGGAATGTTCGTGGGCACGAAGGTTCGTACGTAAAATTTGAATTGTAAAACAGATTTTAGAAAATATAGGAAATAAAAAAGCCGTCTTGTTACGAAACAAGACGGCTTTATTTTTTAAAGTCCAATACTTATTGCTTTGAAGCTTCTACTGAAACTTTTCTGAATTCTTTGAACATTTTGCTTAGTTCCAAGGCTGCTTTACGAGCTCTTGTTCCTGCCGCTTTGTTTCCTTTTTCGATTTGAGCATTTGATTCGGTCTGGAATGATTCGAATTCTGCATTGATTTTGTCAACTAGATCTTTCATTTTATACTTATTTAGATTATTAAAGCTAACAAAAATAGCATTTAATGCGATAAAAACAAGGATTTGCCTGAAATTTTATAACCAAAAAACAAAATGTGTTATACTATAAATCACCAAACCAACCAGTCCACCCACCAAAGTTCCATTGATTCGGATATACTGTAAATCTTTTCCTACCTCGAGTTCCAACTTGTTACTCAGGTCTTTACCCTCCCAACTTTCTACGGTATTACTAATAAGTCGTTCTACTTCGTTTCGGTTTTTTAAAACCATTCTATACAGAAAATGACGAATCCAATTGTTGATTCTTTTTCCCATTTTTTGGTCATTTGTCAGATTAAAAGAGAGTTTTTGAATGTTTTTTCGCAAATAATCTTTCAGTAATGACTCCGATTCGTCTAAGTTTTCAAGTAAAATCGTCTTGATTGACTGCCAAGCTTCTTGGGTATAGGAAGCTAAATTTTCTTCGGAAATAAATTCTTGTTTGATATCATCGAACTTTTGATTCCATTTTGGATCGATCAATAAATCTTTGGCAAACTCCTCTAAATTGACAGTTAACTTCTGTCGGACAAAATGATCTTTATCCATTTGGATTTCTTCTATAAAAGCAAGCAAACCATCGGTCACTTCACTTGAAATCTTTTTCCCAGCCAAAAAAGCAATAAAAGGACGATTTTCAGAAATTCGCTGACGAATCATCGCCCGACTTTCACTCACGTATTCACTCAATTGAGGCAATACACGATCCAATAATTTTAGATGTTCTTCTTTTTCAATGATATAATGAATTCCCGACGATGCGAATTTTTGATAATCTATCGACCGAAGAAGTTCCACTCCTTTTGTATTTAAAAAGTCTTCGACCTCTTTGTCATCCAGGTCCAGAATGATTTTTTTTAGGAGAAGTAAGGTTTCGTCTTCCAGAATTTTCTGGTTGTGTTGTTTGCTCAACCAATTGGAAACAATGCTGATTACATCCAACTTCTCAATATACGGTCGAATATTTTCAGGATTTAAAAAGTTATCCTTCACAAAAGTTCCCAAATTTTCTCCCAAATCCTTTTGTTTCCGTTCTATAAGATTGGTATGTGGAATTGGAATTCCCAAAGGATGACGAAATAAAGCCGTTACAGCAAACCAATCCGCCAATGCACCTACCATTCCCGCTTCTGAGAAAGCCTCTACATAACCCATCCACGATTCAGGCGAGCGATGCTGTAAGTAAACCATCACAGCATAAATCAGTGCCATCAGAAAAAATAAGCCCGTGGCGATTCGTTTATGTTTTCGTAATTGTGCTTCTTTTGAGACAGACATGCGGTTAAGTATTAATTGGATTCTAAGGTATAAAAAAAGTAGAGACCGCCTTGATTAAATAGGAACGAATTCGATGTTTTTAAAAGAATTTAATCCGAAACCGTCCAATTTCCCTTTTCAGAAACTTTAATTCCCACTTGTTGATTCAATTCAAAATAAGGTGTGACCGATTTTGAAAAAACCGTATCCCATTTAATTTCTTGATTGATTTCATTTCGAAATTGAAGTTCTTTTACTGATTCATCATTCTTTAATTTATTGATATACAGTGTTTTTGAATTTTCTATTTTCTGATTCCAAAATCCATCTTGGTATTGAAAATAACCATGATAAGCCAATAAAGGCAAAGATGAAAACATCAACCCCAAAAAGAAAAAAAGAAAATTCATCCATTTTTTTCGTTGAGAATGAATCAATAAAACAAAAAGTCCATAGATAGAAACGGCGGTAGAAAACACCAAAATATGCGGAAAATAAGAAGCAAAAACCCGATCGGTAAAATAGACCGATGTTTGTTCACCCCAAAAGAAATAGGCGATGTACCAAACGATGAGTAAAACAAATACCAGCGTTAAAATCCTTTGTAAAATAGTCGATGTCTTTTTCAAATTCAGTGAATATTTAGGAAGTTTGAATCGGCAAACAAATTTACGATTTCATTAATTTTAGAAGAATGTCAATTGCGGAATTTGCCAAGTTTGTTCCAGGACCATAAATAGCATGCGCGCCGTGTTGATACAGGTAATCGTAATCTTGTTTTGGAATTACACCACCTACTACAATGAACATATCGTCTCTTCCGTATTTTTTTAATTCTTCCACCACTTCGGGAACCAAAGTCCTGTGACCCGCTGCTAAAGAGGAAATACCTAGAATATGAACGTCATTTTCTACAGCTTGTTTTGCAACTTCTGCAGGCGTTTGAAAGAGTGGAGCAATGTCCACGTCAAATCCCATATCTGCATAACTGGTCGCTACTACTTTCGCACCACGGTCATGTCCGTCTTGACCCATTTTAGCAACCATTATTCGCGGTCTTCGTCCAAAATGTTCGGCAAATTCATCGGCTAAATTTCTAGCTTCGATAAACGCATTGTTGTTATTGGCTTCCATAGCATATACTCCTTGAATGGCTTTTGTTTGTGCTTTATGCCGTCCGAAAACATTTTCCAAAGCGGTTGAAATTTCACCTAAACTTACTCTTCGTCGTGCCGCCTCAATCGAAAGTTCCAATAAGTTGGCTTTTCCATCTTTTGCAGCCTGGGTAAGTTGAGCCAGAATTTCATCTACTTTTTCTTGATTTCTTTCGGTTTTCATTTTATTTAACCGTTCAATTTGACTTAAACGAACGGCGGAATTGTCTATATCCAAAATCTCTAATTCTTGTTGGTCTAATTTGGATTTATAGGAATTTATACCCACAATTACATCGTCCCCAAAATCAATTCTCGCTTGTTTTTTAGCAGCGGCTTCTTCGATTCGCATCTTTGGAATTCCCGCTTCAATCGCTTGGGTCATTCCGCCTAATTCTTTGACTTCATCGATATATTCCCATGCTTTTCTCATCATTTCTTGCGTCAATGCCTCAATCATATAACTTCCAGCCATGGGATCTGCCGTTCGACAAATTTGAGATTCTTCTTGAATGATTAATTGGGTATTTCGTGCAATTCTCGCTGAAAAATCGGTTGGCAAAGCAATCGCTTCATCCAGAGCATTGGTATGTAAAGATTGAGTTCCGCCCAATGCGGCAGCCATCGCTTCGATAGTAGTTCGTGTCACATTGTTGTACGGATCTTGTTCCGTCAAACTCCATCCGGATGTTTGACAATGCGTCCGTAACATCAAAGATTTTGGGTTTTTCGGATTGAATTCCTGCATCATCTGCGCCCATACCACACGAGCCGCTCTCATTTTCGCGATTTCCTGAAAATAATTCATTCCTATCGCCCAAAAGAAAGACAAACGCGGCGCAAAATCATCAATTTTTAATCCTGCAGTCAATCCTGTTTTCACGTATTCATACCCATCTGCTAACGTGTATGCCATTTCTAAAACAGGTGTTGCACCCGCTTCTTGCATGTGATAACCCGAAATACTGATCGAATTAAATCGAGGAATGTTTCGAGAGGTATATTCAAAAATATCGGCGATTATTTTCATGGAAGGAGTCGGTGGATAGATGTAGGTATTTCGCACCATAAATTCCTTCAAAATATCGTTCTGAATGGTTCCACTCAATTGATTCTGATGTACACCTTGTTCTTCGGCTGCAACAATATAAAAAGCTAAAATCGGTAAAACTGCACCATTCATAGTCATCGAAACCGAGATTTTATCCAATGGAATTTCATTAAATAAAATCTTCATGTCTTCCACAGAATCAATCGCTACACCTGCTTTTCCAACATCACCAACCACTCGATCATGGTCAGAATCATAGCCACGGTGCGTTGCCAAATCAAAGGCAACCGACAATCCTTTTTGTCCGGCAGCTAAATTTCGTTTGTAAAAAGCATTCGATTCTTCAGCTGTTGAAAATCCAGCATATTGCCGAATGGTCCACGGTCTTCGCGCATACATGGTTGTATACGGACCGCGCATAAAAGGTGAAATTCCCGGAAGATTATCCAAATAAACGAAGTCTTTGTTGTCCTCAAACGTATATAAATCCTTGATTTGAAGATTATCCAACTCAAAAGATTCCACTTTCTTAAAATTCTCTTTGGACGTCGTTTTGTAATTTAAACCTGAAAAATCTTTCCGTGCAGCCATTTTATTTTACGATTCTGATTGATTCGGCTAATTTAAGGAATTTGGAACTTCTATTTGTGTTTTTTGATTGCATATCAGGTTTTACTGATTTAAATAGAGAAATTAGAATCGACTTTTGAATTAAATTCATTCTTTTGAATTGAAACTCATACACTCATAGAATCATTCTCACAAGAATTCGTAATTTTGCAGCATGTCAGATGAAAAAAAATTCAAATCAGGTTTTGTCAATATCCTTGGAAATCCAAACGTAGGTAAATCCACTTTACTGAATTTGTTGATGGAAGAAAAATTGGTAATTGCTACCCACAAAGCACAAACAACCCGTCATCGAATCAAAGGAATCCTTACGACGGAGGATTATCAAATCGTTTTTTCAGATACGCCTGGGATTTTGGAACCGGCTTATGAGCTTCAGACAAAAATGATGGATTATGTAAAAGAAGCGCTAATCGATGCGGATTTGATTTTATATATGGTAGAAATGGGTGAAAAAGTTCCCAAAAACGAAGCGTTTTTTGAAAAGCTTCAAAAATTAAATGTACCTATTTTAGTTCTAATTAATAAAATTGATCAAACTTCTCAAGAAAAATTGGGAGAAGCGGTAGATCACTGGCATTCATTGTTACCTCAAGCAGAAATCCTAGCGATTTCCGCCTTGGAAAATGTAAATGTCGCCTTGTTAAAAGCGAAGATTATTCAATTATTGCCCGAAGGTCCTCAGTATTTTCCAGCGGATCAGTTGACGGATAAAACCGAGCGTTTCATTGTGAATGAAGTGATTCGGGAAAAGATTTTATTGAATTACAAAAAAGAAGTTCCTTATTCCGTGGAAGTAGTCACGCAAATTTTCAAAGAAGGATTGGAACTCATTCAGATTGAGACGGATATATATGTAGAAAGAGATTCTCAAAAAGGAATCTTAATCGGTCACAAAGGAGAATCTTTGTCCAAAGTTGGGAAAGAATCCAGAGAAGATTTGGAAAAGTTTTTCGATAAAAAGATCTTTCTAAAGCTTTATGTAAAAGTGAAAAAAGATTGGCGTAAAAAAGACGGAGATTTGAAACGTTTTGGGTATTAAGAAATGGATATTTTGACTTGGAGAAATGCAAATCCAGCAATTCTAAAAAACATTTTATTCTTATCTTATTGCAAAGGGTTGCATTGATTTAGTTTTCACTTATCTAATAATCTAATTGAAAGAACATAATTTACTAATTCTATAAAAATAGTAGATTAAGAATTGAATTCTCATCAAAAAATCCCGCCGAATTGCTTCGGCGGGATGTGTAATAACTTTCTTAATTCTTCTTATTTAACGGTGAAAACCAATTTATATTCGCCTTCCTTTTCGGGGAAATAATCAATTAATACTACACTGTTTTCGTGAATTTTACCAGCCAATATTTCTTTGGATAATTCATTTAATACATCCTGTTGAACGACTCTTTTCAACGGTCTTGCTCCAAATTGAGGATCGTATCCTTTGTTTGAAATATACGTCAATGCCTCGGCGGTGATGTCTAATGTAATATCGCGTTTTGCTAATTTCTCAGCCAATTCATCGATTTGTAATTTTACAATTCCGGCGATTTGATCGCTTAGCAAAGGTTTAAATAAAATTGTTTCGTCGATACGATTTAAAAACTCCGGTCTAAAGTGACGTTTCAATTCTTCAAATACCGATCGTTTGGTATCGTTGTACACAAATTCTGGATCTTTGTTTTCAAAATCTTCGTAATTCTCCAAAATGATTTGCGAACCGAAATTAGAGGTCATAATGATGATGGTATTTTTGAAATTCACCACACGTCCTTTGTTATCGGTCAAACGACCATCATCTAGAACTTGCAATAAAATATTAAAAACATCGGGATGTGCTTTTTCGACTTCATCTAACAGAACGACGGAATACGGTCTGCGACGAACAGCTTCGGTTAATTGTCCACCTTCATCATAACCAACATATCCTGGAGGCGCACCCACCAATCGGCTCACAGAGTGACGTTCTTGGTATTCACTCATATCGATTCGAGTCATTGAATTCTCATCATCGAAAAGAAATTGTGCCAAAGCTTTTGCCAATTCTGTTTTACCTACTCCCGTTGGACCTAAGAAAAGAAAGGAACCAATCGGTCGATTCTCATCACTCAATCCCGCACGACTTCTACGAATGGCATCTGCTACTGCTTCCAAAGCTTCGTCTTGACCCAAAACACGTTTGTGTAATTCATCTTCCAAATGCAAAAGTTTTTCTCTTTCACTCTGCAACATTTTAGTTACCGGAATTCCGGTCCATTTTGAAACGACTTCGGCGATATCTTCTGCATCAACTGCTTCTTTCACCAGTTTATTTTGACCTTCTTCTGCCATTTGTTTTTCCAGCTGCTGAAGGGTTTCTTCTTCTTTTTTAATCGACTCATACCGAATTCTTGCCACGGTTTCATAATCTCCCGCCCGCTCAGCCTGTTCCGCTTGAATTTTCAAATCATCAATCGATTTTTTGATTTGCTGTACTTGATCGGCTTTTCCTTTTTCTTCGCTCCATTTCGCATTGAGTTCATTTCGATCTTCTTGGAGATTGGCTAATTCTTCTTTTAGGAAGTTTAATTTCTTTTCATCACTTTCTTTTTTAATTGCTTGAATTTCAATCTCCAACTGAATGATTTTCCGATCAAGAATATCCAATTCCTCCGGCTTTGAATTCATTTCCATTCGAAGTTTCGATGCGGCCTCATCCATTAAGTCAATGGCTTTGTCCGGTAGAAAACGATCGGCAATGTAACGCGTTGATAATCGAACGGCAGCGATAATTGCTTCGTCTTTGATTCTGATTTTATGGTGAACTTCATACTTTTCTTTAATTCCTCTCAAAATAGAAATTGCTGACTCTTCATCCGGCTCTTCAATCAAAACTTGTTGGAATCGACGTTCCAACGCTTTGTCCTTCTCAAAGTATTTTTGATATTCACTTAAAGTCGTTGCTCCAATCGCACGCAATTCTCCCCGTGCTAAAGCTGGTTTCAAGATGTTTGCTGCATCCATTGCACCTTCTCCACCACCACCAGCGCCCACCAACGTGTGGATCTCGTCGATGAATAAAATAATATCTCCTGAAGAGTCGGTTACTTCTTTGATAACCGCTTTCAAACGTTCTTCAAACTCTCCTTTGTATTTTGCTCCAGCAATCAGTGCTCCCATATCCAGCGAGAAAACTTTCTTATTCAATAAATTTTCAGGAATATCTCCACTAATTATTCGATGCGCAATTCCTTCTGCAATCGCCGTTTTTCCCACACCTGGCTCTCCAATTAAGATGGGATTATTTTTAGTTCTTCTCGATAAAATTTGCAAAACACGACGAATCTCGTCATCACGACCGATTACAGGATCCAATTTACCTGCGGACGCCAATTCGGTTAGATTCTTGGCATATTTATTTAAGGAATTATAATTGTCTTCTGCACTTTCCGACGTTACTCTTTGTCCTTTTCTCAACTCTTGAATAACTTCAATGGAGTTGTTGTAATTTAATCCTTGGTCTTTCAATAGCTGAGAGACGTTGGACATATTCTTTACGATTCCCAAAAGCAAATGCTCCAAACTCACGAAATCGTCGTTCATCTTTTTGGCTTCTTCCATCGCCAAAGTTAAAACCTTGTTGGTTTCATTTGAAAGATGATTTCCAGAACCGCCTGTAACTTTTGGGAAACGTGAAATAATGTCAGTTAATTCATTCTTGATATAGTCCACATTCCCACCTTGCTTCTCGATGATGAAACTCACAATATCCTGTTCGACTTCCATCATTGCTTTCAAAACATGGGCAGGCTCAATCGCTTGATTGCCCACACTCGCAGCTAGTTGCTGTGCTTTTTGAATCGCTTCTCTTGATTTGATTGTATATTGATTAAAATCCATGTCTGTAAAATTTGATTAACAATAATGCAAAATTAAATCCGAAGTTAAATTTACGACAATCTGACAGATTTTAAAAACAGAAAAAGTGTGAAAAGGGAAATTAAATGAATAAAATAAAGCCCATCCTTCTGGACAGGCTCTTGTTTTTTTGTCGGAGCGACTGGATTCGAACCAGCGACCCCTTGCACCCCATGCAAGTACGCTACCAGGCTGCGCTACGCCCCGAATATTTTCGGCAAATATAATAAATTTTCTTTTGGATTACTCGTCCAAAATTACCGTTATTATTTAGACTCTTTTGCAGAATCATGCACTTTAGACTGAATTTCATCCAACTCTTGTTTAGTCAGGTGTCTCCATTTTCCCAGCGGAACATCCAGTTCCACATTCATAATTCGGTATCGTTTCAATTTGACTACGCGGTTACCCAAATATTCAGTCATTCGTCGAATTTGTCGATTCAAACCTTGGGTCAAAATAATTCGAAATTGATATTCACTGATTTGTTCTACAAAACATTTTTTGGTCACCGTATCTAAAATTGGAACGCCATTCCCCATTTTTTGAATAAACTCATCGGTTATGGGTTCTCTTACATTGACCAAATATTCCTTTTCATGGTTGTTTTTATCCCGAAGGATTTCATTGACAATATCACCATCGTTGGTTAAAAAAATCAAACCTTGACTGTCTTTGTCCAATCTTCCAATAGGAAAAATACGTTCGGGATAATTGATGTAGTCGATGATGTTGTTCTTTTCTCTGCGGGTGTCTGTGGTACAAACAATTCCTCTGGGTTTATTGAAAGCCAAGTAAACAAATTTGGTTTCTTTTCTTCCGACTAACTTTCCATTCAACCGAATTTCATCGGTCGGAGAAATTTTACTTCCCATTTCAGCCACAACGCCATTTATAGTCACTCTTCCTTGTTCAACAAGTTTATCGGCTTCTCTACGAGAGCAATACCCAATTTCACTGAAATATTTATTGATGCGAACTAAGTTATCTTCTTCCATACTAATTGGTAAAATTGCTTATAAGGTCCAAAGATACGTAAGCAAACAACGAAGTCAAAAAAGAATTCAAATCAATCATTCTTAGAGTTTGCACATGTGCTTAATTGCCAGCAAATTACATAAAAGTTCAAAAAATTTATTTCAACCAATTAAATCTTTCCAATTTAAATTCCAATCTGTTTTCAATAGGTATTAAGTTTAATGCCATGAAATCCTTCTTAGGTTCATTCTTAATATCTAATTTTGCCTAAATCCTACAACGAATGTCCTTACACAAAATCAATCCAACAGAAACTTTGGCTTGGAAGAAATTAGAAACTCATTTTGATTCGATTCAATCTTTGCATTTGAAAGAATTGTTTGAAGATAAAAATCGTTTTGAAAACTTTCATCTTTGGTTCCAAGAAATACTTTTTGATTATTCTAAAAATCGAATTACAAAAGAAACCTTGGATTTATTGATTGAATTGGCCGAAGAGTGCAAAGTAAAAGATGCCATCCAAAGTCAATTTTCGGGAGAAAAAATCAATGAGACGGAAGGAAGAGCTGTTTTGCATACCGCCTTACGAAATCGTTCGAATTCGCCTGTTTTTGTGGATGGAAAAGATGTAATGCCTGAAGTAAATTCGGTTTTAAATCAAATGAAAATTTTTTCGGAAAGTGTAATTTCAGGAGAATGGAAAGGATTTAGTGGAAAGGAAATAACCGATGTAGTTAACATAGGAATCGGCGGTTCGGACTTAGGGCCGAAGATGGTGACGGATGCATTGAAACACTATAAAACCCGATTAAATATTCATTTTGTTTCCAATATTGATGGAGCCGATTTGACAGAAACTCTAAAAAAGATTCAACCTGAAACCACTTTATTTATCATTTCTTCCAAAACGTTTACAACGCAAGAGACCATGACAAATGCCTATTCAGCACGGGTTTGGTTTTTAAAAAACGGAGGAAATCAATTTGATATAGCCAAGCATTTTGTAGCAATTTCTACCAATTTCGCTGAAGTTGAAAAGTTTGGAATTGCGCCCGATTCTATGTTCCAATTTTGGGATTGGGTGGGCGGAAGGTTTTCTCTTTGGAGTGCAATTGGTTTGAGTATTTCTTTGGCGGTGGGTTTTAAAAAGTTTGAAGAATTATTGGAAGGTGCGCATGAAATGGATCTTCATTTTAAGAATTCTGATTTTAAGGAAAACATTCCCGTTTTAATGGCACTTATTGGAATTTGGTACAACAACTTCTTTGAGGCAGAAACCACAGTTCTACTTCCATATCAACAGTATTTATCTCGATTTGCCGCTTATTTTCAGCAAGCAGATATGGAAAGTAATGGAAAATCAGTCAACCGAAAAGGAGAGAAAATTAAATATTCAACTGGACCGATTCTTTGGGGTGAGCCTGGCACAAATGGGCAACATGCATTTTATCAGCTGATTCATCAAGGAACCAAATTAATTCCGTGTGATTTTTTGGCAGCGGCAAATTCATTGAATCCAATGGGTGATCATCATCCGAAACTTTTGTCTAACTTTTTTGCTCAAACTGAAGCTTTGGCTTTTGGGAAGTCTGAAAACGAAGTAGTTGAAGAGTTGAAAGCACAAGGAAAAAGTGAGAATGAAATTGAATTCCTCAAAGTTTTTAAGGTGTTTGATGGAAATAAACCTTCGAATTCGTTTTTATACAAAGAATTAAATCCAAAAATTTTAGGGAATTTGATTGCGATGTATGAACATAAAATCTTTGTTCAAGGAATAATTTGGAATATTTTTAGTTATGATCAATGGGGAGTAGAATTGGGCAAGGAATTGGCTGGGGAAATTCTACCTGAATTGGGATCAGCAGATTTAATAGATTCACATGATTCATCAACAAACGGATTGATCAATGCTTATAAAAAATTACGAAAAGGGAATTAATTTAGTCATATTATTTATTGGTACACTTGTACTGAGCCAAAATAGAACGTCTGACTTTGGTTTATTGGGAAAGGTAGAAAGTCTTCAATCGATTACAACATCGTATAATAACCCGAATCAGAATGTAGTTTCTGGTTTTTTGGATAGTGAACAATTCGATTCGATTTATTTAAAATTTGATAGAAGACGAAATTTAATTCTCAAAGAAAACTTTCTGGATTATCGAGGTCGTTTGGGAATTTTTGATCGAACAACGTATGCCTATAATCCTCAAAATCAAATTGAGAAGTTAGAAACCACTTTGATTCAAAACGGTGAGGAACCTCGAAAAATCTCTCAGCGTAAAATCTATTATTACTTAAAAAATCAGCAAATACGAATGGATGAATTCAATTTCGGCCGAACTACGGATCAATTTTGGGTAATGAATTCAATTTACGAAGAAGGAAATTTAAAAGAAAAAGTATTTTGGATGGAGGATAAAATATTTTCTAGAACAAAATATGAGTTTGATTGGAACAACAATCCTGTGTCCGAAAAGACCTTTCATAACAACGGAAAAGGAGGGAAAGCCATTCACTATGAAAACAACAAAAGCGGTTTGCCGGTAAAGCTTACAACGAGTTCTGGCCGCTTAAAAATAATAGATACCTATTCCTATGGACCTCATTACGTATCTCAGCATTTAAAAATGGATGAAACGGGAAAAGTTATATTTTCTGAAACGTTTTCAGAAAATGGCATGATTTCTGTCATTAAGAAAATAAACCACGTAAGTGGTTTACAGGATATCTATGGATTTAAGTTTGAGTTTGATAACAGTAACAATTGGATCTCATGTGAAATCTCAAAGAATAGTTCTCCTGTCTATTTGATAAATAGGAAAATTAAATATTATAAATAGGTTTATGGAAACAAATGAAAATTACAATGAGGAGCACAATGATCAACAAAAAACTTCAAAGACGAAGGAATATGTAATCATTGGGATTTTATTTGCAGCGTTATTGGGTAGTTTAGGCTACAACGTGTATCTACATAATCAAAGTGCAGACAGAATTGAAACTTTGAATATTGACTTGAAAGATACGGAGAGTGCTAAAGTAATTTTACAACAGGAACTGGATGATTTAACAGCGGAATATGAACGTGCAAAAGTGGATATTGAAGCCAAAGATTCTTTGTTATCGACAAGAGATAAGGAAATTTTCAGCAAACAAAAAGAGATTCAAAATATTTTAAGTAAAGAAAATGTAACTTCAGCTGAATTGAAAAAAGCGCAACGAATGATCAATTCATTGAATACAGATATTGCGCAATATAAAAAGCAAATTTCAATTTTGACTGAGAAAAATGATTCGTTGATTGCACGAACAGATACTTTGCAATATCAACAAACGCAATTGAGTGGTGAGTTAGCCGTTCAAACCCAAAGAGCGGATGATACCGAGCAAAAAATGAAATCTACTTTCTCCGTTTCCAACTATCAGATCACTGGTTTAAAAGTTAGAAACAGTGGAAAAGAAGTTGAAACCGATAAAGCAAAACGAATTGACAAACTAAGAGTTGCGTTTGATTTAGATCCGAACCAATTTGCAGAAAGTGGTCAAAAAGAAATATTCATTGCCATTTATAAGCCGGATGGTTCTTTAGGGAAATTTAAAGGAGCATCATACGGAGAATTAGAAACTGTGAATAAAGGAACAATTGAATATTCAGATAAAGTGAGTTTCAACTATCAAAGTGGAAGCAAGCAAAATATAACGTTTGATTGGGAAGATTTTGAATTTCCAAAAGGAACCTACAAAGTAGATCTTTATCAAAATGGAATGAAAATAGGTCAAAAGTCTTTGGACTTGAGATAAAAATTCAAAATTTATATATATATTTATGACCGGTGTTCTTGTCCCTCCTGAAGCGCATCGGTTTTTTTGTATGAAAATATCACGAATCATTTGGTATAGCTAGTTCCCACCTTATATGAAACGTTAATTTAATCCTAATTTGAAACTTAGGTGTGGTTGTTGTATTTAATTTAAAAAACCCTTTAAAACTTTATAATTATGGACACAAATGAAAATAAATTCTCTGTTAGAAAATCGAGTTATGGAAATCAAATTAAACCTTTGGCTTCATTGAACGAAGTAGGATTTAATATCGATCATCAGTTAGATCGAATTAAGAGGTTAACTGAAAAGATGATTGGAAAATACGAATTAGCAGATGCTGAATTGAACAAGCATGCAGATGAGGAAGTGAAGAAAAAAGCATGGAAGTTTTTGAATGAAGTTAGAGTTCATTCCAATCAATTGAATCATATTTTGACTACTGAAAAAATAAACGTGGAAGAAGGTGTGCCCACCAACTCTTCGGACCTTTCAAAAACAGTGGACGAGAAGTTGAAAGACCTGGAGGTTTCTGCTTTAAAGTTTGAGAATCTAGGCACGAACGTACTTACAGACGAAGCTAAAAGGAATTGGGAAAATAATTTCATCATTTTTAGAGAGACTATTTATCCTGAAATAAAAACGAATAGCGATGCAGCAAAATTGGTATACGCTTTTTCTTCTACCTATTCCCCAACACACTTAAACAGGCTTTCAGAAATTATTTCAAACAGCTTTCCCAAGGATAAGGTATCTAAAGAAGAGGAATTGGAATATGAAGCCCGATATTTAAAAGCGTTGAAAGAATTCAAAAACGAATTCCGTGAAGATAAAAATCTTTGGGATCAAATCTTAGATATTTTAGCAGGTGGCGTAAATCCTTCACCCAATGAGCGCGTTATGTTGCAAAAATGGGTAGATGGAGAACAAAAACTAGACGGAGAAGGAGATTTCTAATCCGGCAAATTTACTTCGTATATTTTGGTCCAATTTTTTCCGGTCAATAAAAGATTTCCGTCGTACAAAGTAAGTCCATTCAGGACATCGTCAGCACCTTTGGCTTCATTGATAGGATTTAAATCATAATAGCGCTCAACCGCACCTGTTTCTGGATTGATGACCAAGATGTAAGGAGTTTGCCATACATTGGCGAAAATCTTTCCATCGATGTATTCCATGTCGTTTATGTAGGTGTAAATGGAAACATTTCCGGTGACTTGAATTTTTCGTTTAAATGTAAATTTATCATCGAAAAAGAAAATATTTTGGGTACCATCCGATGCGATAAAATCTTTTCCATCGGTGGTTAAACCCCAACCTTCTTTCATGATGGCTGGCATTTCTAAGGTTTCAATTTGCGCAAACGTATCGGGATTGTAAACCAGAATTTTTCGTTCTCTGTAGGTTAACACATACATTTTTCCATTTAGGATACATGCTCCCTCGGCAAATATTTTTGGATCGAGTTTACTTTCATTCTGATAGCTTGTAGAACCTAAAGCGTAGTTCACCAATTTGGATTTTCCGTACTGACCTGAACTTTCATAAATCGTATGGTTGTGGTAGAAAAAACCTTGGGTAAATAATTCTGTGGGATGGGGGTATTCTTTGATAACCGTGTATTCAATCGGTGTTTCTTTTTCTGAGTTTAAAATTGCCATTTGCGTTTTTCCGTACACATGTTTTCCTTCTACATATACATAAACTTCCAATTCGTTGGAACCTAAAAAAGAATTGGTTAAATCCAGTTTTTGGTTATTTTTGATTGGTTTTCCATTTAAAATCAAGGAAACGGAGTCGATTTTCTCTGTATTCGCATTGAATTCAATATTTAATTCTTCTCCCAAATGGGTAGGTTTCATTTGCATTTCATAGAAATTAGATTTTAAATCCGATAAACTCTCAATGTCTTTTTTACAGGAAATCATTCCTATTAAAAGGATTAAAACTACAATTTTTCTCATACGATTTCAGTGTCTTTAAATTGCCAACCCTTGATCCATTTGGTCAAAACTTTGGCCCATTCTTCGTTGTCATTTAAACATTTAATATAGCCGAAATATTCTCCTTCGTTGGATTTAAATATTTTATCTCCTTGGTTTGAAATTTCATCCAAAGTTTCTAAACAGTCTGATACAAAGGACGGAGATACAACCACCACTTTTTTAACGCCTTGGTTCGGATAATTCTTCAAAACCTCATGGGTATGTGGTTTTATCCACGAATTATTTGCCATTCGGGATTGGAAGGAAACCTCTATTTTATCTTCGGGTAAACCCAATTCTTTTCGAACCAATTCCGTAGTTTCCAAGCATTGATTCCGATAGGTTTCAAATTGGGCGTTTTTATACTGTCTTGCTTTTTCGGTTGCTTTTCGGTCGTGTCTTTCAGGAATTCCTTGATACGAGAACAGAAGTTTATCGTATTCGGCCGGAAGTTTTCCATTGATTCGATCGACCAAAGCTGCGATGTAATCTGGATGTTTGTAGAAAGAGTTTAAGAATGTAAGTTTCACATCCTTAAAATATTTCTTTTGAAGTTGCATCGCTTTGTCTGCCGCAGTCCAAGTGGAACTCATCGTATATTGTGGATAGAGTGGAAGTACTAAAACTTCGTTCACGCCTTGCTCTTGTAATTCTTGAATGGCAGATTGAATCGATGGATTTCCATAACGCATTCCCAAAGCAATGGGAAGTTGTGTTTTTTGGACTAATTTTTTCTGTAATCGTTTTGAAATCACCTCCAAAGGCGAACCTTCTGTCCACCATATTTTCTTGTACGCCTCGGAATCTGATTTTGCTCTATGAGGTAGAATATGTAATTCTGTTTTCAATTTTCGAATGAAATATGGATAATCTTGAACCAAAGGATCCATAAGGTATTCACGTAAAAAGATTTTCACATCTTCAACCTCTTTTGAATCGGGCGATCCCGAATTAATCAATAGAACTCCTTTTTCCATTCTTTCTGTTTCAGAAATTTCAAGCAAAATTAAGAGAAAGTTTTACGACAGCCATAGTTTGACGGCTTTATTTAATTGTTTGGACAAATCAAATTCTATAATAAAGAAATTCAACCATCAAACTAATAAAACGCACTTCCCGGTTATTGTTTCTTCACGAATTTAGTTAAAATCACAATTGACTGCCCATCGACTCTCCCTTCGATTTGCTCCGGATTGTCATGAACCAAACGAATATTTCGAACGGCAGTTCCAATTTTTGCTACAATTGAACTTCCCTTTACATCCAAATCTTTGATTACAGTTACCGAATCTCCATTTTGTAAAATATTTCCGTTGCAATCTTTGTGCAATTCCACATCGGTATCTGCAAGATGATCTCCTGAAGCTTTTGCCCACTCTAGGTTTTCATCGTCTAAATACATCATTTCTAACGCATCGGCTGCCCATGAATCATTTCGAAAACGATTGAGTAAACGCCACGCAACAACTTGAACACCTGGGACTTCGCTCCACATAGAAGTGGGTAAATGTTTTTCCCAGTACGAACCGTCCGGCTCTTCGCTCTTTTCAATCTGAGCCAAGGCTTTGTCGCTTATTAAAATCAACTTTTCGGGCTCTGTGCCTGAATTGGGTAGAACTTCATAAAAATTCAAATTTCCAGATTCACCTGTCAATTCACAAACGCCCTGACTTCTTTCTCTTACTTTATCTTCCCTTTTCATCGCTTTTAATTTTCACTTTTAAGATTGCTGCAAAAATCGACTTTTAAAATGAGGTTTCAAAATAGCAGCTTGTATTTGGAATGATTCATTCGACTAAAAAGCCGGTTTTCCCACAAAAATTAATTCACAAAAAAAAGGATTCGAATTAAATCGGAAAGGGATGACTTAGTTTTTATAACTTTGTGAATTAGATTTCAAATCCATGTCAGACTTACTAAACCCGAACCGCGAAAATTTTTCGGAAGAGGAACTTCATATCGAAGAGCAATTCCGTCCGCAGAGTTTCGACGACTTTACGGGTCAAATGCATATTCTTGATAATTTAGGCGTTTTTGTAGAGGCAGCAAAACGTCGAGCCGAAGCTTTGGATCATGTTCTTTTGCATGGGCCTCCAGGTTTAGGAAAAACCACATTGGCGCATATTATTGCCAATGAATTGGAGGTTGGAATTATTGTTACATCGGGACCTGTATTGGATAAACCCGGTGATTTAGCGGGATTATTGACGAATTTAGAAGAAAACGATGTTTTATTCATTGACGAAATTCATCGGATGTCTCCCGTGATTGAAGAGTATTTGTATTCGGCAATGGAAGATTACAAAATCGATATCATGATTGAATCCGGTCCGAATGCACGTTCGGTTCAAATTGGATTAAATCCGTTTACGTTGATTGGTGCCACTACGCGTTCCGGTTTATTGACCGCGCCTTTGCGGGCTCGATTTGGAATTAATTTCCGTTTTGAATACTACGATCAAGAATTGTTAAGTACCATCATTCAACGAAGTTCTCGAATTCTAGGAACCGATATCCACGAAGAAGCAGCGATTGAAATCGCAGGTCGAAGTCGAGGAACACCTCGAATTGCGAATGCTTTACTTCGGAGAACTCGAGATTTCGCTCAAATAAAAGGAACAGGAAATATCGATAAAAAAATTGCACAATACAGTCTAACGGCTCTGAAAGTCGATCAAAATGGATTGGATGAAATGGATAATCGAATTCTTTTGACGATTATCGATAAATTCAAAGGAGGACCGGTGGGGATTTCAACCATTGCAACAGCAGTGGCAGAAAACATAGGGACATTAGAAGAAGTGTATGAACCTTATTTAATTCAAGAAGGATATTTGATGCGAACCTCACGCGGGCGGGAAGCAACGGAAAAAGCCTACAAACATTTAGGGAAAATCAAGGTGGGACCCCAGCGAGATTTGTTTGATTAATTCGTGAAAATTAAGGTAGCGTACATAAAAAGAAACTTCCATAAAAATTGGATTAAAATCCTAAGTCTATCTCGTTTTACGTCAGTTTGTCAGTCTTTAAAATGCAACTTATTTCAATTTGACAGAAAAAACTGCCATTGCATGAAGTGAGTTGCATTGGCACAGTTTTCGTCACTTTTAGAATATCAAAATTAATTTAACATTCAATTTAAAATCAAAAAATATGTCAGAAATTACAATTAAGCCATTGGCGGACAGAGTGGTAGTTTTACCAGCTGCAGCTGAAACTCAGACTGCTTCAGGAATCATCATTCCAGACACAGCAAAAGAAAAGCCGCAACAAGGAACGATCGTTGCGATTGGTAATGGTAAAATTGATGAGCCTATGACCGTAAAAGTAGGGGATCAGGTTTTGTATGGAAAATATTCAGGAACTGAATTGAAATGGGAAGGTAAGGATTATTTAATCATGAGAGAATCCGATATTTTAGCGATTGTTTAATAATTAATTGACTTTACGTCCATTCTTTGAAGTAAAAAGTTCAGTCTTTCCTTCCAAACGAAAAATTTGAACCTATTAAAAAGAACAATAAAAAATTTAAAAGAAAAATTAACGCAATAGGCAAGGTATACAGTTTACTTTCTATTGCATAAATCTTAAAAATGTTATGGCAAAAGAAATAAAATTTGATGTGGAATCAAGAGATGCTTTAAGAAGAGGTGTCGATGCATTGGCAAATGCAGTAAAAGTGACCTTAGGTCCAAAAGGGAGAAACGTAGTTTTAGAAAAAGCTTTTGGTGCGCCCGTTGTGACCAAAGACGGAGTTTCGGTAGCAAAAGAAATTGAGTTAGAAAATTCAATTGAAAACCTAGGGGCGCAAATGGTAAAGGAAGTAGCTTCTAAAACCAATGACGTAGCAGGTGACGGTACGACGACTGCAACTGTTTTGGCTCAAGCGATTGTTCGTGAAGGTTTAAAAAACGTAGCAGCCGGTGCAAATCCCATGGATTTGAAACGCGGAATTGATAAAGCTGTTCTTGCGGTTATTAAAAATCTAAAAGAACAGTCCAAAGAAGTTGGAGATAGTTCAGAAAAAATTAAACAAGTTGCATCCATTTCAGCTAACAACGATGAAACCATCGGAACTCTGATTTCAGAAGCATTTGAAAAAGTAGGAAAAGAAGGTGTAATCACGGTTGAAGAAGCAAAAGGAACGGATACTTCGGTTGACGTTGTGGAAGGAATGCAATTTGACAGAGGATATCAGTCCCCTTACTTTGTAACCAATTCAGATAAAATGGTTGCAGAATTAGAAAATCCATACATCTTATTGTATGACAAAAAGATTTCAAATCTACAAGATATACTTCCAATTTTGGAGCCGGTTGCACAATCCAGTCGTCCGTTATTGATTATCTCTGAAGAGGTAGAAGGACAGGCATTGGCAACGTTGGTTGTTAACAGATTGAGAGGTTCGTTGAAAATTGCAGCAGTAAAAGCGCCAGGTTTTGGAGACCGAAGAAAAGCGATGTTGGAAGATATTGCAATCTTGACGGGTGGAACTGTGATTTCAGAAGAAAGAGGATATTCTTTGGAAAATGTTACATTGGATATGTTGGGTACCGCTGAGAAAGTTCAGATTGACAAAGACAACACAACCATTGTAAATGGTGCAGGTGAAGAAGATCTAATCAAAGGAAGAGTAAACGAAATCAAAGCGCAAATCGAATCTTCCACATCGGATTACGACCGTGAGAAATTGCAAGAGCGTTTGGCTAAATTAGCAGGTGGAGTTGCTGTTCTTTATGTAGGAGCTGCTTCAGAAATTGAAATGAAAGAGAAAAAAGACCGAATCGATGACGCACTTCATGCAACAAGAGCTGCAGTGGAAGAAGGAATCGTTCCAGGTGGAGGTGTTGCGTATGTTCGTACATTGGAGTCTTTGGAAAATCTTGAAGGAGATAATCCAGACGAAAATACAGGAATCAACATCGTACGTAGAGCAATTGAAGAGCCTTTACGTCAAATCGTGATGAATGCTGGTGGAGAAGGTTCTGTAGTTGTTGCGAAAGTAAAAGAAGGAAAAGGAGATTTTGGTTACAACGCCAAAAACGAAACCTATGTAAATATGTACGAAGCGGGAATTATCGACCCAACGAAAGTAACACGTGTCGCTTTGGAAAATGCAGCTTCCGTTTCTGGAATGTTGATTACTACAGAAGCCGTAATTACAGAAATTAAGAAAGATGAACCAGCAATGCCAGCTATGGGTGGTGGAATGCCGGGGATGATGTAAGAGTTCATTGTATAATTGCACTGTGTGCAATGCACAATGTATATAAAAAGGAGAAAGGCGAACGAATTGTTCGCCTTTTTTTATGGGTGAATTCTAGATGGTATCTTAGCTTTAAGAGTGACTAAAATTCAGCTTTTATTCATATGGAAGTATAGTAAGAATTAGCACATTCTCATTCAAAAAATGGCTTATTAAATCATCTTTACATATAAATTAAGAGAGATTTCTCACTTCATTCGAAATGACAGTTCGTTTCTATCCATAAAAAAATGCCGCTCCTAATGAACGGCATTTTTATTTTATAATTCACTCCGATTATTTCTTAATAATCTTTTTGGTAATCGTTTGATCTTTTGTTTTTAACGTCAAAATATACACTCCTTTTGGCAAATGACTAACGTTTATTTGACCATTTTGAGCTTCTATTTTCGTACTCAAAACTTTTCTACCTACTACATCCGTAAGACTTGCAGATAAGATTTGAGTTTTCTGAGAGCTTATGTTCAACACATCTGTCGCAGGGTTTGGATACACCGAAATTCCAAAAGAATCACTTACATCTTCCACGCCCAATGACGAACAGTTAATGGTTGCTTCCCATCCGTAAGCAACCCCGGATCCATCGGATTTAAACTCAACGGTAATGGCTCCTGTTGCATGTGTTGATTGGAAATTAGGTCCCGGATTGTTGTTACCGTTGATGGTTCCGCCTGTAAATAATGGTGAATTAATATTGTCTCCATCATAAATATACATATAATCTGACCCCGTTTGCAATCCAATTCTTGCAAAGTTCAAGCTTACTTTCTCACCATTTGAAGAAGGATAGAATGTTTTTGTCCAATGCTCATTATTCCCATAATTTGCAGTGCTTCCTCCGGTATCTGTAAATATAGTACCGTCACAGAAATCCCCAAACAGTAAAACGGTTTTCTTCATACTTCCGGCAGTTCCGTCGGCACAAATATTAATTACATACAATTCATAAAACGTATGTACGGGAATTCCTGAAACTGTAAAAGTTGTATTAGCAACATCGGTCCAATTATTTGTTGGCGTAGTTCCATAAGGTACAGCTTGGTATTTCCAAGAAGAAGAATACGGATCCGTTATAGTAATTTCCGCAATTCCGCTATTCACATAATTTATGTCTAATTTTTGAATTGCATACGTACAAACATCTGGATTTTCTATACAATCGGTTCCCAAACAAGGTTTAGAGTCAATTGTATTTCGAATTAATTGGGAAGGTTGAAGTCCAAATCCAAGCGATAAGTTAATTCCAGCACTTGTTAAATGACAGTAGCTCATTATCGTTCCACCATTTGTTGGTAACGGAGCATTACACCCTTCTCCATACCCTGCAGCTGGACCACAACCATCGATTGCGGTATTGTTTCCATTCCAAGCACATGCATGCGTATGCGGTGAACCTAAAGAGTGTCCCATTTCGTGTGTCATGGCCATAATTGTCCAAGAATACGTAGGTACTTCTGCGTAACTCATACTAATTCCTGAATAAGCATAATTGTAATCGGTACATAATGAATTTAAAAACGCCACACTTGTCGTGGATGGGTTATTCACCAAGTGTGCTAAATCTGCATCAAAATCTTTTACAGTCGACTGGAATAAGTATAAATTCTCACTATAATCGCCGGTATAAGGATCTTGATATGTCCAAATTTTAACTTGATTTAATGCCATGTTGATGTCATCATTGTTATATAACGTACCAATGTTGTTTTGAATTCCTGTAATCCAATCCAAAGTACTTTGAACGCTTTTTCCTCTTAATTGAAAAGGTCTGTATGCAATTTCATAGTAAATCTTCACGCAATTCACACTTTCTGGTGAATTTTGAACACTTGGATCAAAATTCATTTGATCTTGAATTTGTTGGTTGTAATCAATGGCATCCACTCCACATACATAGGGGTTTTGTCCCAATAAATTCTCATCGGAATAAAAGATATAATCTTGGTTGTCCATGGATTTCCCTAAAACAATATTTCCTTTTTCCGCGGTAGAAATCACTCCCATTATTTCATTTTCAAAAAAGCTAACAGCGGCAATGGACGTATAATCTCCGTTTACAATTCCACGGTAATACTTTCCGGGAGTGTAATTTATCGCATTTCCACTTTCATCGGTTGCGAAAAAGGTATCGGTCAAAACATCTTGCTTATAAAGTTGAACTTCAATTGATTCATTCATATAAGGAATAGCCAAAGAAATATAATTTGGCGCCTCACTCATCATTCTACTCAACTCAGCTGTGTTCAGATTTAAAACAGTTACATCTGTAGCGGAACTGTTGTATTTCATGGATTTTCCGGTATCGTTGTTTTTGGTAAACATTTGATAACTGGAAAACTGCTGCTTCATCGTGTTCAGACTCTGCACTTTTTGTGATACTACTCGACTTTGTCCAAAAACTAGAGTGGAGCAAATCAAAAGTACCAGTAAACTAAATTTTTTCATTCTAAATGTGTTAATTATTTAATTTTTAAATTTCTCAAATATAATTCTTTTTAAATAAAATATCTTTGTCCTCACTTATGAAAGTAGATTATTTAATAGTAGGGCAAGGTGTAGCCGGAAGTTGTTTGGCACTTAAATTACTTAAGGAAAAGAAATCGTTTCGGATTATCGATGAAGACAAAGACAAAGCTTCCACAGTCGCAGTAGGGGTTTACAATACTTTGGTTTTGAAGCGTTTTGCACAAATTTGGAATGCCAAAGAGCAATTGGATGAGATGTTTGATTACTTTGGTTCTTTTGAAAAATTACTCCATAAAAAATTTATTTCTAAAATTCCTACGTATCGAATAATTCATAATGAGCAAGAACTCGTTACTTTACAGAAAAAAGCGAGGCTTCCTGAGATGAAAGATTTCCTTTCGGGAGAAATTATAAAAGATCCAAATTCATCTTTTAAAATGCCTTTAGGTTTTACAGAAATCAAACAAACCGGACGAATTGACCTAAAAGAATGTGTGAATTCATTCAAAGACTATTTGATTTCACGCGATTTATATGAAAAGGAAAAATTTGACTTTTGCGAATTAAAATTTCAGAATAAAAAAATTCTTTATAAAAACACGGTGGTTGATAAAGTCGTTTTTTGTGAAGGATTCGGTGTAAAGGACAATCCGTATTTTAATTATTTACCTGTAATTGGGGTAAAAGGCGAAGTTCTAAAAATTAAGACCCAAGAAATTTTACCGCGCGGGATTTGGAAAGCGTTCAACTTCTTAATGCCTTTGGATGACGGGATTTGTTACACCGCTTCGACCTACGATAGAGAAGACTTAACGTGTGAGCCCACAGAGAAGGGAAAACAGGAAATCATGGACCATCTAAAAGAAATTTACGAGGGAGAATTTGATATTTTAGAACACACGGCGGGTATCCGTCCAACCGTTGTGGATCGAAGACCCATTTTAGGGAACCATCCAAATCATGCTAATCTATTCGTTTTTAATGGAATGGGAACACGTGGAACGCTATTGGCACCGCAAATGACTACGTTTCTTTATGAATTTATGGAAAATGGAAAAGAAATTCCTAAAGAAGCCAATATTCGGCGATTTGATTCCATGCTTTAGAAATTAAAATCAATGCATTAAACTAGATGAAAGAAAGCTTTCGCACATACCAAGATATTATTAACATTTTTTAAATAGAATTGGTACAAAGATTGCGTATAGTCGTAGATTCCATAATATTCGAAGTATAAATTTAATCAGAACAGAAAACGTAGATTCGAGTAGGTTTTCGTTTTGGAAAGGAGGGTGATTACGTGTTAAAGAAAATTTTTATTTTTTACTTGCTATTTTTGACAGTTGGATTTTTCAATCCAGCTTGTGCTACTTTTTTTGGATTTATATCTAACCCTCCTACACACAATGAAGAAATTGATTCTTTAATTGAAGTTGCTCGAACGGTATATTCCAACGAAGAATATAAAAAATCGCTTCAAATCTATAATTCAATTGTAAAATTATCCGAAGAAAAGAATTATTCAAAAGGCAAAGTTATTGGCTATTTAGGTATTTCAGGTGCTCATTATAACATTGGCAAACTGGATGTTTCAACGTTGTATTTAATCAAAGCAAGAGAAGAGTCCTATGCTAAAAACAACCCAAATATTTTGTATTCGATTTCGGTAAGAGAAGGTTTAAATCTCCATACAATTGGACTCTATGATGAAGCTTTAAAGAAATACAGAGAATCTTTGAAAATCGCTTCGAAACTGAATGACAAGGAAGATAGAATTGACAAATCGTATAGCGTTTACATCAACATTGGTGATTTGTACCAATTAAAAAAACAGAATGATTCCGCCCTTTATTTTTACAAAACTGCGTACAATTCCTCAACGCGTGATTTATTGAATAAATTTGTGAGCTCTGCCAGTATTTCTGAATTGTATTCTGAAAAAGGACAACTCGATTCGGCTAATTTGTATTTGGATTATTCAAAATACTATTCACGTAAATTAGGTACAACTTACGCAGCAGCCTTGTACAAAGAAATGAAAGGAAAATATTTAATCGCAAAACAAGAGTATAATTTGGCCATCGAATCCTTGGAGAGTTCTGTGGAGTTAAATCATTCCATTCAACGTTCCAATCCCCAATTGTTCCGATTACTGTCCGAAGTGAATCAGAAATTGGGAAAAGAAGAAGTGTCTACTGCGTATTTAAAAAAATATGTACACACAAAGGATAGTTTAGAGTCCATTCGCAAACAAAATATAAAAGTTCCGATTTTATTGGCAGAAATCGATGCCGAAAACAGGTTGGAAAAAGCGGAGTCCCATACCAAAATGATTGCTTTCATCTTACTTTTACTTTTAGCGATCGTTTCAAGTCTCGCTTATTACTTCATCGAAAAACAAAAGCGAAAAGGGCTTCGAGGAAAAAAGGAAAATCATAATTTAAAAAAGAAACTGAACAATGCTTTTGAGGAAGTGGTAGAATTAGCCGAAACGAATTCTCCCAATTTCTTATCGCGATTTATTGAAGTTTACCCGGAATTTTACAATCAATTAATTACAGAATACCCCAAACTCACAACGGCAGATGTTCGACTATGTGCTTTGATGAAGTTAGACTTTTCAACCAAAGAAATTGCGGAAATCACCTTCAGCTCCTTGCGAACTGTTCAAAATCGAATGTACAAACTTCGTAAAAAATTCAATCTATCTACCGATGAAAAGCTCAATCGATTCATCCAAAGTTTTCATATTGAAACATTAACCGTTAAGTCGTGACGAGCTGTTTACTTGTAACTTTCTTCTTTCAAAAATCCCACTTAAGCTCAAAAAGAATCTTCATTCCATTTCGTTTGTATGAAGGATTTAAGTGCTATTCTATAATAGTTTAGCCAAATTTATAAAGAGTATGGGCTTCATCGTTACTAAATAATGAAAACGCGAATGTTTAGGACAGGTTTAAATTCAACGATTCCCATTCCTCCATTCTTTCTTCCAATTCTTTTTGGAAATTTTGGTAATTTTTCAAATCTTCATCCGAATGCGTATTTTCGAATACTCTTTCCAATTCTGCGATTTTCATTTCCAAATCTGCAATTTCCTCTTCGATTTTGGCAATCCTATTTTTTATCCGACGTTGTTCTTTGATTTCTTCTTGGGATAAAGCATAGTTTTCTTGAGTTGCTTTTGTTTCCATTGATTTTGGCGCAATAGTCGCATTTACTTTTTCAATTTCTCTGAAACCTTTTGCTTTTCGTTCGGTTAAATATTCGGTTATTCCCCCTAAAAATTCATTGACTCTTCCATCTCTGAACTCAAAAACTTTTTGTACCAATCCTTCCAAGAATTCACGGTCGTGTGAAACCAAAATCAAAGTTCCATCGAAATTTGACAATGCCAATTTCAATATTTCTTTGGACTGAATATCCAAGTGATTGGTCGGCTCATCCATTACCAATACGTTAAAAGGTTTAAGTAATAGCTTTGCCAATGCCAAACGATTACGTTCACCACCCGATAAGACGGAAACTTTCTTCTCTACCTCTTCGCCTCTGAATAGGAATGCGCCCAATACGTCTCGAACGCGTTTTCGGGTTTCCTCCGTCGCTGCATATTCCGCTTCTTCCAAAACGGTCCATTTTTCATTCAACACATCTGCTTGGTTCTGAGCGAAATAACCCACTTCCACGTTGTGACCTAATTTGATTTTTCCACTATGATCCAATCCGTCAACCATTGCTCGTGCAAGAGTCGTTTTTCCTTGCCCATTCTGACCGACAAAGGCGATTTTTTCTCCTCGATTTACAAAGAAGGAAACGCCATCAAAAATTTGATGAGAACCGTAGGCTTTTCCCACATTTTCCAATTCAAAAATAATTTTCCCTGGAACAACTGCTGATTCAAAACGAATATTCATTCGATTTACATCCTCATTTTCGATCTCGATTCGATCAATTTTGTCTAATTTTTTAATCAGTGATTGCGCCATGGAAGCTTTACTTGCTTTCGCGCGGAACTTTTCAATCAACTGTTCGGTCTGTTTGATTTGTTGTTCTTGGTTTTTCTGTGCTTGCTCTAATTTAACTCGACGCTCTTCACGAAGTTGGATGTATTTTGAATAATTGGCTTTGTAATCGTGTACTTGTCTGTTGGAAATTTCCAAAGTCCGATTGGTAACCGTATCCAGAAACTGTTTATCGTGCGAAACCAAAATTACTGCGCCAGGATAATCTTGTAAGAATTCTTCCAACCAAAGTATGGAATCAATGTCCAAATGGTTGGTTGGCTCATCCAAAAGTAAAACATCGTGGTTTTGCAGTAATAATTTAGCTAATTCAATACGCATTCTCCATCCGCCTGAAAACTCATCCGTCAATCGATAGAAATCATCGGCTTTAAATCCCAATCCCATCAGGATTTTTTCCATTTCGGCATCTTTGGTATATCCACCCATCAGATGGAAGCGATCGGTTAAATGAGCTATATCGTCGATTAACTTTGCATAAGTTTCACTTTCATAATCGGTACGTTCCGTTAATTGTTGATTGGTATAATCAATCTTCGCTTGAATTTCGTTCAATTGTTTAAAAGCTTGTCCCGCTTCGTCCCAAACCGTTCTTCCCGTTACAAATTCAAGGTCTTGGGTTAAAAAACCTACACTTACTTCCCCTTCATGAATAACATCGCCTTCATCGGCCTCCTGTCTTTTTGCTAAAATTTTGAGCAGGGTGGATTTCCCCGCCCCATTTTTTCCAGCCAAGCCCACTCGGTTTCCCTTGTTAACCCGGAATGAAACATTGTCAAATAAATAACTTCCGGCGAAATGAACGCCTAAATTTTGTACCATTACCATTTTGCAAAAATACACGCTTATTTAGAAAAGAAAAATAGGAACATAAAAAAAGGGAGAACGAATTCTCCCTTACTTTATAATAATGTTATAATAAATTCAGAAACATGAGGAACAATTTACTTAATTAATTAACTTTTAAACACAATTTATTTCTCTGAACTATTATGATGCAAATGAAAAGCTTATTTTTGAAAGAAATAATTTTTCGATTACTTACCTAGTACTCTACTTTAGAAAAAAAAATATTCGACGAATTTTACGGGAAAATTTAATAGAAATTCGTTTTCAAGTTAAAAAGTGAACAGATGGCTCATCACACCCTGAACCTGATTTACAAAGTATTGTAAATCTGAAACTTAGAAGCTATGTAAGTAGTTTGTGAGTAGTATGAATTTACGTCCTTATCTATTACTCATTTTGGTTTTCCTTAAGAATTATACAATGTATTCTTAAGGAAAACCGCTTGTTTTGCTCATCTAATTTAAAAATAAATTAAAGATGAGGAGAAATGTGTTATTAAGTTTTCTCTTTTTATTTGCGATTTTCCAAATGGTCGATGCGCAAGTAAGAGGAACAGTAAATGACCAGGACGGTTTTGCGATTTCGGACGCAGAAGTTGGAGTCAGAGGATCTGACGTCACAGCATATACCGATGAGAATGGTTCTTTTGAAATTGATGCGAAAATTGGAGATGTTTTGACGGTTACCGATATGATGGGAACCGCAAAAGACTTTGATGTAAAAGCATCAAATATGGGGGTTTTGACCATGGGCGTTGAAATGCTTCAAGAAGTAGTGGTTTTAGGATATGGTATTAAAGAAACTGCTGAACAAAAAACAGGTTCATATACCAACCTTAATGCGGAAGATATTGAAAAAGTAGGTTCTGTATCTTTTGATCAGGCATTACAGGGACAAGTTGCAGGTCTAAGCATTGGCTCCGCTAGTGGACAGCCTGGATCGCAAGCGCCAATTTATGTTCGTGGTATTACTTCCCTTACTGGAAATACCATGCCTTTGGTAGTTGTAAATGGAGTTCCGGTATCTACAGATGATATGTCAGGAATTGCAGCTACATCAAACCCTTTGGCGAACATCGATCCTTCAACCATTGAAAACGTAACCGTATTGAAAGATGCCGTAGCGACTTCATTGTATGGATCACGAGGTGCAAACGGGGTAATTTTGGTCACCTTAAAAAAGGGGGTTTACAACAAAAATCAATTTATGTTCAACTCTGAGTTTGGAGTTGGATCTGTAGCTTTTGAGAAAAAAGATTGGCTAGACGCACAAGGTCATGCTAATTATTTTGGAACTGCCCTGGCAAATGGATTTGGATGGACACCCGAAGATGCGTATGCAGTTGCAGTGGACGAATTAGGTTGGGATGGAAAAACCAATACCGACTGGAGAAAAGCTACCCGTCAAAATGCAATTAGCTCTCAGAAATATGTATTGAACTATTCTGGTGGATCTGAAACCATGCGAATCTTTACCTCTTTGAGTTACAACGATCAAGATGGTATATCGAGAGACGCAAATTACAACCGTATTTCTGGATATTTAGGTGCAGATTGGAAAGTGAACGACAAAATGAATTTGAATTTTGACGTAAGTGTAAGTAAAGCAAGACAAGTAGGTCCAACCGACGGTTCTGCTTTCTCTAACCCTGTATTTGCAGGAAACTTATTGTCACCAACACAATCTGTTTACAATGCAGATGGTTCATACAACATGGATTTATATTTCTTAAATCCTGAGTTTAATCCTGTAGCACTTCAAGGAGCAAATTCTTCAACTTCAGATTTCTACAAAGCAATTTTGAACTTAGGAGGTGATTATAACTTGACAAAAGATTTGAATTTTGAAACCAAATTTGGAGTAGATTATAACTTCTTTGATGAGTTGTTATATTGGAATCCCGATTTTGGAGATGGAAACACAGGTGATCCTTTAGGAAATGGATACGGATATGCTTCCCAAAGAAATTTCAATACATGGAACTGGAGTAATGCTTTACGTTACAACAAACGAATTGCAGATCTTCACAACGTGACATTGACGGCTGGTTCAGAAGCGATTAAATATGCACAAAGCATTAATTTTGCAGAAAGAAGAGGATATCCAGCAGGAAATACCAAACCAACTTTGGACAATGCGGCCAATATCTCAGATGGTGGTTCAAGCGGAGCAGATTACTCTTTTGTTAGTTACTTTGGACGTGCAGCGTATGATTTTGATGGAAAATTTTCTGTTACTGGAAACATTCGTAGAGACGGTTCTTCACGTTTCGGTTCAGACAACCGATGGGGAACTTTCTGGGGTGTAGGTGCAGCAATCAACGTGAACCGATTCATTATGAATTCAAATGTGAATGATTTAAAAGTAAGAGGTTCATACGGTACAGTAGGTAACGCGGAGATTGGAAACTATGCTTCTAAGAGCTTGTACCGTGCAGCAAATGGTTCTTATTTAGGAGGTGCAGCAGGTGCGATTACGCAATTGGGTGATTCCAACTTGAAATGGGAAACAACTAAACAGTTAAACGTAGGTATTGATTTTGGATTCTTCCAAAACCGATTAAGAGGTTCCGTTGATTATTACGAGAAAAAAGTAGATGATTTATTGTATAGAATTCCTACCAATGCATCTTCTTCAGGTTTTACAACGTATTGGACAAACGATGGAGAAATGGAAAGTAAAGGTATAGAAGCTTCTTTGACTGTAGTACCTGTCAAAACTGATAATTTCGAATGGAGTGTTTATGCAAACTATGCATACAACGATTCTAAAATTGTGGACATCAACGGTGGAAACATTGCAATTAGAAACGGAGTAAAAGCGTGGGAAAATGGACACAATCCAACAGAATTCTACACAAGACTTTGGGCAGGAGTTGACCAAGCAAATGGAAACCCTCTTTGGTACACAGACGAAACAAGAACAACTACAACAAGTAATGCTGCTGAAGCATCTCAAGTATTTACAGGGAAGCAAGCATTACCGGTTCACACAGCTGGTTTGGGAACATCTCTTAACTACAAAGGATTTGTATTGAGTTCTATGTTTACGTATGCAGGAGGTCATTCGGTATACGATCAGTGGGGATTTGTTTACAACAGTGATGGAGCGTATGCAAATTTGAACGTAAGAGAGCCGTGGGCTGAAGGAGCATGGACACCAGAAAATGCTGGAAACGCTTCTTTACCTCAAGTTGTTTACGGTGGAAATATGCAAAGTAACGTTGGTTCAACTCGTTATTTGTATGATGCTGACCACATCAGATGGAGATCCGCTGAAATAGGATACCGTTTTGGAAAAGATTTCTTAGGAGATAGAACTGGATTAGACGGAGTATATGTTTATTTGAAAGGATACAACTTGATGGTTTGGACATTTGATGACGACCTATGGTTTGATCCAGAAACTTCTTCAAGTGACGCAGATTATTTAGGATTGGAGCAAATGGGATTGTACAACATGACCCAGCCTAACCTAAGACAATTTATGTTCGGTGTAAGATTGGACTTCTAATTCAAAAATTGAAAGAAAAATGAAAAAATTAATAATAAGTTTAAGTATAATCGGATTGGTGGGATTGACCTCGTGTCAAGATGACTTTATGGAATACGATCCAAGTAGTTCGGTAGAAGTAAACGGAGCCATTGAAAACGAAGGACAGTTGGAAACAGCTGTATTGGGAATTTATGATGGCCTTCAAAGCAATTTTGCGTATGGTAATTACTACATCACTGCACAAGAAATACTAAGTGACAACGGGTTTGTATTGTTTGATAACTCGAATCGATTTACAGATTTTTACCGTTACCAACATGCAATCTCTTCTGGAGGATCCATTGCAAATATGTGGACCATAGGATACCGAGTAATTGCCAGAGCAAACTTTGTATTAGGGTTTGATGGAATGATTGAAGGAGAATCAGTAGATCAAAGTTTTGCAGAAGCCAGAGCAATTCGCGCTTTGGAACTGTTTAACTTGGTGAATTATTATGCACGTCCTTATGGAACTGTGAACCAAGATCTAGGAATTCCAATCCCAAAGAACTTTGAATCAGGCACTGCCATTGAGCGTAGTTCTGTTTCCGATGTGTACGATGAAATCACCACCCAATTGGAGTTGGCTGCCGCAAATTTACCTTCAGCTACAGCAGGTAATAAAGCGAGAATGACCAAAGAAGCAGCGTACGGTATTTTATCTCGAGTGTATTTATACAAAAAAGATTATCCAAAAGCCATTCAATTTGCTGATTTAGCATTGGCAGGAGCAGATTTATTGGGAAATACAGATTTGGTAAATTATTACTTAAATTCAATGAGCTCAGGAGAAACTCTTTTTGGAATTGGATTTGACGCTTTGGATAATCCAGGTGCAAATGATGCCTTGTATGCAACGTGGTCAATCGGTCGTTATGAAGATACCGCTGCAACCAGCGAATTTTATAACTTAATTTCAGATACTGACATTCGTAAAGATTTATACCAAGAGTGGAATACGACAGATAATCCATCTCCTTACGGTGTATTGAAATTTGGTGGAGTTGACAACGATGTGGTTGTTGTTAGAGCAACTGAAGTTCTTTTGAACAAAATTGAAGCGATGTATTTCACAAACCCAGCGCAAGCTTCAACCCTATTGGTTGATTGGGTTCAAACAAACAGAGATCCTGCGTACACTTTCAGTGGAACTGGGCAAGCTTTGTTGGATGAAATTTTATTGCAAAGAAGAATCGAATTGGCTTTTGAAGGTCATAGATACTTCGACATGAATAGATATCAATTAGATATCCAAAGAGGTGCAAACAGCACTGTGAACAGCTTTATGCCGTTCAGCGATTACAGACGCGTATTCCCTATTCCTTTGAATGAGATGAATACAAATCCGTTAATGGTTCAGAATCCTACATATCAATAATATATAAGGGTTTAATGTTTTATTCAAAAGGCTGTTTCTCTCTGAGAAGCAGCCTTTTTTTCTTGCTTTAATTTTAAGTTTTCATGTTAAATATTCAAATTGAACCGTGTAGAATTAAAATTCATTTAAAATATTGTAGCTAATTACAGTTTTTTCAATTAGCTTGCTTTGTTGTAACTATAAATTCTTTAAACTGATGAGGGATCTAATTGGAGATATTCACGGACATGCGGATAAACTCGAAGAATTACTTCAAAAACTAGGGTATTCAAAACAAAATAATTTTTATTCGCATCCCGAACGAAAAGTCCTTTTTGTGGGCGATTACATCGATCGCGGTCCGAAAATTAGAGAAACCTTGGAAATCGTTAAAAACATGGTGGATAACGGTAGCGCTATTGCCTTAATGGGAAATCACGAATACAACGCTCTTTGCTTTCATATTCAAGAAACCGAAGGCGGTCATTTACGAAAGCATTTGATTAAAAACATCATTCAACATTACGATACGCTTAAACAATTTCAAAACCGACAAAAAGAGTACGAAGACTACCTGGAGTGGTTTATGACTTTACCCTTATTTTATGAATCCGATCAGTTCAGAGCCGTTCATGCGTGTTGGAATCAGAAGAATATTGACTATTTAAAGAAACATTTAAACAACAATTGTCTTACGGATGCCTTAATTTATGAATCCGTAAAAAGAGGAACGGAATTTAACGATGCCATAGATGAAACCTTGAAAGGGAAAGAAATGAAAATGCCCAAAGGGATGTCATTCCTTGATAAAGACGGTACAGAGCGTACAGACTTTCGAATCAAATGGTGGGAAAATCCACTCGAGGTAACCTATCAAGAAATAAGTGTTCTTCCTACGACAGAACTTCCAAACGATCGCATTGATGTTTCACTTTTAGAAAACACGGCGTATTACGAAGCCGATGACAAACCTGTTTTCTTTGGTCATTATTGGTTAAATGGAGCGCCTATGTTGTATAAAAACAATGTTTGCTGCTTGGACTATAGTGTCGCAAAAGGAGGTCACTTAGTCGCTTATAGTTTCGATGGAGAAACGATTTTGGATAGTACCAAATTTACATACGTTTAAAGAAAATTGATGAAAACCAAAAGTAAAACGCCTTATAACTTGCTTTAATTTGCAGTACTTACAGTATGGGTTATGTATAAGAAAAGTTCAAAAGGGCGGAAGGATTTTACAATATGTCTTCCTTTCAAGTAAGTTCAGAAATGTATCTTTTAGAATGCCAAGAATTTTATGCTTTTGCGACCTTTGGAAATGTGGATTTGGAAATATTTAGTAAATATAACTTCACTAATGACCATTTTTTGACCTTGGACACCAATAACGATTTACATGAAAATTTGTATGTCTATGGCTTTAATAATGAATCTCAAACTAAAAATCTACTTCTCACCTACCAACGCCTATACCACGAAAATGCGAAAAAACTATTTGTAATGGGAGACGGGAAAAAATCGATTTCCCCGTTTTTGATGGAAATGATTCCACTGCATTAACCTTGGAAATGCACGACCCAAAAACCATTGAAATCGGTTACTTTTAAGAAAATAGAAATGACCCAAAAAGGCATAGAAGAAATCCGGAATTATCTACACGATAAGAAAATTAAAGATTTCATCTCTCAGGATGAAAAGGAAAAAAGCAGAAGTTGTAATCATAAAATTATGTATCCTTCCATCATTTCATCGCTTCCTTAGTCAAAATTTCAACCTCTTTGAATTCCTTATCAATGATTGGATCAGGTTTGTATGTAAAATTTGAAACCATGACATGGGTGATGAATGACAAAATAAATCCCGGAATCAATTCGTACCAATCTTTGAAGGGGTGATCAAAATAAATCCAAATCAATACCGTCAACCCACCGACTAACATGCCCGAAAATGCACCTTCCCGACTCGATTTTTTATACATCAATGAAAGTAAAATCAGCGGTCCAAAAGCCGCTCCAAATCCGGCCCAAGCATTTCCGACTAAATTCAAAATACTTTCTCTCGGTTGCAAAGACAACGAAAGAGCAACGATGGCAACTACCAAAACAGACAAACGACTTGCGGTCAATAATTCTTTGGGAGACGCTGTGGGCTTTATAAATGCTTTGTAAATATCTTCCGTCAATGAACTGGAAGTCACCAAAAGCTGGGAGGAGATTGTGCTCATTACGGCGGCTAAAATGGCTGACAGCAGAAATCCACCCACCAAAGGATGAAATAAACTGCGGGCAAGGTAAATAAATATCGTTTCTGCTTCTCGGTTTGAATTATCGAAAATCTGCATCGTCGTGGTATCGAATTTGATTAAATAGGCAATTCCAACCAAACCAATACTCAGAGCGCCAAAAACCGTTAAAATCATCCATGAAATTCCAATTTTCTTGGCCTTGACTAAATCCCGAACATTGTCAATCGCCATAAAACGAACCAAAATATGAGGTTGACCAAAATAACCCAGTCCCCACGCCAACAGAGAAAGTATGCCCACTGTAGTAGTGCCTGAAAAAAGACTTAAATAATGACTGCCTTTGCTTTGAATGATGGAAATCGTGTCTTCAACGCCCCCAATTTGAAATATAGCCACAGAGGGAACAATGACCAATGCCAAAACCATGATGGTTCCTTGTATAAAATCAGTTAAACTAACAGCTAAAAATCCACCTAAAAAAGTATAGAGAACAACGACTAAACTTGTTGCCCAAACACCTATCAAATAATCCAATCCAAATGCGGATTCAAATAATTTTCCGCCCGAAACCATTCCTGCGGATGTGTATAATGTGAAAAAGATCAAAATAATAATCGAAGATGTGATTTTTAACAGATGTTGTTTATCCTTGTATCGGTTTTCAAAAAAAACAGGAAGTGTAATTGCGTTTTGTGCAATTTCAGTATAAATTCGAAGTCGCGGTGCGACTAAAACATAGTTGAAATAAGCGCCTATTGTCAATCCAATTGCAATCCAGGCACTTGATAAGCCGTTAAAGTACATCGCTCCAGGTAAACCCATCAAAAGCCATCCGCTCATGTCTGAAGCACCGGCAGAAAGTGCAGTTACGGCGGGGCCCAATTTACGACCGCCAATTAAAAACTCATCCGATGTCGCTGTTGATTTTCGGAAGGAATAAATTCCAATACCAATCATCAGCGCCATGTATAAACCAATGGAAATCGTTTCGAAAATCTGCATACTGTATATTTTTCTCAATCGAGAATTGTCGTAAAGTTATAAAAATCCCTGCGCGGAATCGAAAACTTATTCAGAAAGATGAAATTTCGCTTTTTCTTCCACTTTAAGAATGAGAATGAATGATAGGGTTTTCACTTTACATTTAGGAACGGTAACTTTTTAGAAATACCAATTCAAGGGGATAATTTTGGAATTCTTTTTCATCTTCCAAACCTACTGCTGTTTTGGTTTTCTTCTTCAGAAACGCAATCATTTCATTTTTTGATTTGACATTCTTCTGTATCAGTTCCAAGTAAATCGACCGACCGATATGATTGTTATGCAAATCCATTTGGTTATCAAAAGGCTCATTTGGGAAATATTCTTCGTGCAAATCGGTGGTGAACTTTGCCCAATCCACTGCTTTTTCATGCGAAGTAAACAAGGCACAGTTTTTCGCAATCAGTAAATTCCAAGCAGCATGTCGAAATGCGTTGGCAACTCCTTGTCCCCCATGCGCTTCCGAGAAGTTTAATTCCGAAAAAACAACGGATTCTACCGTTGCCCAAACGGTTGGAATTAACAACAAAGGTTTTGACATCAAGGCACGAAACATTTTCCAAGTCAATCCCGCAGAAAGATTTTTCACTACTTTGAACATTTTCTTCATGGGAAGTGAATTAATTTATTTTCGTAAAAACGAGTCACTTAAAGCTTTGAACAGATTAAATTCAACCGATTTAAAACTTCTTCTTTGCCAATTAATTCCATAATCACTGGAACATCCGGTCCTTGTAAACTTCCAACCATAGCCAATCGAACCGGCATCATTAATTTTCCGAAACCGATTTCTTTTTCCGCTACAAATGTTTTGATTTCTTCGTGAATAGAATTCGAATCAAAGGTTGAAAGTGCTTTTAATTTTTCTGAAAATTCGATCAATAAATCCTTAGAATCCTCCTTCCATGACTTGCTCACTGCTTTTTCGTCATAAGAATCGGGTTTTGAATAGAAGAATTTTCCTTGGGTATAAATATCATGGATGAAATTTGCTCTTTCTTTCAAAAGGTCAATTAGTTTCAAATTAAATACATCAGACGCTGATACGCCTTCTTTTTCAAGAATCTTTTTGTAATCCTCTAGAATTTCATTGGCATCTAATTTTTGAATGTATTGATGGTTAAACCATTTTGTTTTTTCAGGATTGAAACGCGCACCGGATTTACTTACTTTTTCTAAGGAGAACGCAGTTACCAATTCGTCCAAGTTGAAAATTTCTTGTTCAGTTCCAGGATTCCATCCCAATAAAGCCAACATATTTATCAGTGCTTGAGGCAAATACCCTTCTTCTCTGTATCCTTTCGCAGTTCCTTCTTCCGTCTTCCATTCCAAAGGAAATACCGGAAATCCGTGTTTGTCACCGTCTCTTTTGCTTAATTTTCCTTTTCCTTCTGGCTTCATAATCAGTGGCAAATGTGCGAAATTGGGAGCGGTCCATCCGAATGCTTTGTACAACAATTCGTGCAAAGGCAAGGAAGGCAACCATTCTTCTCCTCGAATTACATGAGAAATCTGCATCAAATGATCATCGACAATATTCGCCAAATGATAGGTTGGCATACCGTCGGATTTAAATAAAACCTTATCGTCCAATGTGTTGGAGTCGATTGTAATTTTCCCTCGAATTAAATCCTCCAATTCTACGATTTGATTTTCAGGAATTTTAAATCGAATAACGTAGGGAATATCCGCATTTAATTTGGATTGAACTTCTTCTGCAGATAAACTCAAAGAATTATTTAACTGATTCCGATTTTGAGAATTGTAAATAAAGGTTTGTCCTGATTTTTCTGCTTCTGTACGCATTGCATCCAATTCCTCCGCGGTATCGAAGGAATAATACGCATTTCCTGAATCGATTAATTCTTGGGCATAACTCGTATAAATATCCTTTCGATCGGATTGTCTGTACGGTCCCAATTCGCCACCAAAACCAACACCTTCATCGGGTGTAATTCCGAGCCATTTTAGCGATTCTATGATGTAATCTTCGGCACCTTCGACATATCTATTTTGGTCGGTATCTTCAATTCTCAAAAGAAATTTACCGTTGTGGTGTTTTGCAAAAAGATAGTTATACAAAGCCGTACGAACTCCTCCAATGTGTAATGGTCCCGTTGGGCTGGGTGCAAATCGAACTCTTACTTCAGACATTTCATGAAATTTTATGCGAAGATAGCAAGTTTGAAACTTGTAGATAAAAATTTAGAAAACAATTTTGGCTAAGTTTTTGTAATTTGGTCACTCGAAAATCGAAAGAAAAATGAAAAATATAGTCTTAATTGGCCTTTTGGCTGTTAGTTTTGGATGGGTCAACGCACAAAAAGCGCCTGAAGCTGTGAAAACGGAATTTGATAGCCTTTCTTTAAGTCAAACTATTTTGGACTTGGAAGGAAATGAAACCACCGTAAAAGAAATCTTTGAAAATCATAAAGGAAAAGTGATTTTATTGGATGTTTGGGCGTCTTGGTGTGCAGATTGCATCAAAGGACTTCCTGAATTAAAAGCGATACAAAAGCAATATCCAGACGTAGTTTACCTATTTTTCTCCTTGGATAGAATTGGAAAAGAGGAAGTATGGAAATCGACGATTAAGAAATTTGAAATGGAAGGAGAGCATTATTGGTTCAATACAGATTGGAAGAATGATTTCACAAATTATTTGGAATTAAATTGGATTCCGCGGTATCTTTTAATTGACCAAGACGGAAATATCGCCCATTATTACGCCGTTCATGCGAACGATAAAGAAATGATTGCGACTTTGAAAAAGTTAGTCGAGTAATATTTAAGGGTTGTTTAGAATAAAATATATTCTAATTTCTAGCAATCCAGATCAAGCTTTTACAAAATAAAGAAGGATGCTCCTCAGCATCCTTTCTAAAACTAACTCTAACTAATACCTAAAACCTTGTGTATTATTATCTATTACCTCGCTAAAACTTAATTAAGTTCTTATTTAAAATTTTCGTCAACTTGAATTTTTAAACGCTATCAATTTGACTTTTCAAAAGTAGGAGAGTTAAAAGTGAAAAACAAACCTTTTTTAGTTTTGCTCTTTCTAAATTCGTGAATTTGAAAAGAACAAATCGCCATTCAATTTATTGATTATCAATAAATTGAATGCGAGTCTTCCTTGCTAAAATTTAATACTAAAAACGGCTTTATTAAAAAACAAAAAAGGCACGAATCCGTGCCTTTTTTACTATTTCAAATTTGTTTACTGTGAAAACAAATTATCTTTTCACAATCTTAAAGGTTTCAATTTGTCCACCTTCCAGGGTAACTTTAAACACATAGGTTCCAACCGCTAATGAACTCACATTGATTTGACTGTCGTTCACTTTGGTAGATGAAATTACTTTTTGTCCTGTCAAATTAAATGCCTCTACGGATTTCACTGCTTTCTGTGAGTTGATGTTCAATACATCTTTCACAGGGTTTGGATAGTATGCAAAGTCAAATGAAGTCAAATCACTCACTCCTAATTCACCTACGTTTACTGTATAATCTTCGTATTCACCATAATTATCTAGATCATTGATGCATGGATCGGTTTCTGCGGGATTGTCTGATCCAGTTGCCATAGCCAAAATTCTCATTCTATATTCACCTGTAGCAACATCAGCAGGAATAGTAATTTCGCTTGTCAAGGTTTCGCCTTGTCCACCATCACCAATTTCACCAATGAAATCACCTTCATCTAAACCATTTCCGTCAAAGTCAATCCACAAGGAAACTCTTTCAAACCAACCGTCACCTACTGTAACTGACATTGTGTATGTTCCACCTGCTTCAACACTTGCTACCATATCTGAGTAATCACCGTAACCGTTTGGACTGCATGTAGTATCGTTATTAATTTCTTGGAATGTAACATTCAAAATCACATCACCATCCGTACAGTTCAATGCTGGTTCACAGTATTCAATGGTGTCGTCTTCAAACAAATCGTCTAAATAAATAGCCCAACCCATTGCCATGAAAGCAGGTCCATTGCCCCATCCACCAATATATTTTCCGTCTATAGAGATTTTATAGGCTTGACCATCAAATATAGTTTCATCGTAATCTACTTCTAAATCATTCAATAAAGCTGATATTGCAACAGGTTGTGCATCTAAGTCGGTATGATAGATATAAGGATTTCTCACAAAGCCATCCAAAGGGTCAAAGTATTCTGCAAATCCAACTACAACATTGTTATCTGAGATGTCAGAAAAGAAAATTGATTCAAAACCAACAGGCGCGTCAAAACTCATTAATTCTTCTGAATCAATATTATAAATAAATGCTTTCCCACTATACTGACCCACAATTACGTTGTTATTGTTAATACCTTGCGCTTCTCCATACTCTTCATTAATCAATGTAATTTCACCTGCTTCGGTAAAATAAGCCGCCATTCTTAAAGTTCCTGGCTCTAAATCATCAACCCATCCTACAGCGATTCCATCATTGTTTACTGCATAGGCGGCTCCGTATTCATACAAGTCACTTGATAAAAGAGTATAAACTTCAGTTTCTGTATTGTAAATAAAACCCCAAGCTCCATTTTGTGGCGTCCAACCTGTTTGACCTACCACATACATTCCATTCTCAGAAATATCATAAATTGTGTATTCTTCACTTGGATTAAATGCGCTTTCTGGATATGCTGCCCACGTTCCATCTACTCTAGAGGCTGGAACATAATCTTCATTGGCATTCATAATCATTCCTAAAACAATGTCTGAGTTTGTGATTGCCACTGTTTGACCAACTTCTGTTTCCGTACTGGTAGAGGTGTTGGTAGCAAAATCATAGTAGCCATTTCCATGTACCGCCCTACCTTGGCTGTTTATATCATATATTGCAGTTCCAAAACCATCCAATTGATTTACTTGAACCTGTGCAGATACTAATCCTCCTACCATTAAGGCTCCCCCCAATAATAATCCTTTACTTTTAAAAATTAAAATTTTCTTCATAGTTTTTAAATTAAGTTAAAATTTATATTCAAATATACGTATTTGACAAACTAGGTTTGTGAAAATCTATGTTTTTGTCTTCCTAAATTCACGAATTTTAATAATTACAGCCTCACATAACTAACTCACAATAAGAAGCATAGAAAATAATTGAAAAAGATTGAGTAAAACAAAAGAAAATTTGTTTAAAATACACTAATCGCTTTGTCCTTTAAAATTTAATCTGAGATTTTAGAAGATTAATCTCTTTCTTGAATTTCATTTCTCCTTTTACAATCCAAAACAGTAAAAGTATAAACAAGATAAGGCCAACCAAAATTCCTATGCCATAGAGTGTATACAAGGATTTCTCTTTTTCCTTAATTTCTTGACCATAACTGGCCAAAACCGTGTTGATGGTCGATCTTTCGCTACTTTTAAGCTGACTATTGGTGAGGATATATTCTTCATCGTACTTTTGAAAATTCGACCAATCGTTTAATGCTAAATAACTATCTGACAGTCCTTTGTAAATTCCTCGATTTAAAACCAGGTCGCCAACATCTTTGGCAAGTCCCTGGGCTGACTCCAAATTTTCTATGGCTTTATCATAGTTTGCTTCAAGAGTATAAACCTCGGCCAATCCCTTCATTGAAAAAGCCTGCAAACTATTCGCTCCAGCTTTAAAC
>Ga0172382_10000403_pt1 | contig 81199 bp, 74 predicted proteins | sample Leawel138RmetaG_FD_122245 | JGI IMG/M metagenome (GOLD analysis project Ga0172382, IMG submission 122245) | Leachate microbial communities from a municipal landfill in Southern Ontario, Canada - Leachate well 138R metaG | ecosystem: Engineered > Solid waste > Landfill > Unclassified | place...
GATGTAGTAGGGCGTGACCAGCTCGGTGCCGTTGTCGGTGGAATGGCTGATGGCCGGCGGCAGCAGGCCGGTCTGGCGCCGGTCATCCAGCGGGAAGTAGATGTACGGGGTGTAGAACACCGGTACATCCTTGACCCGCAGGGTCACGTGCTTGGCTTCGCCCCAGCCCTTCTCCTGGTCCAGTTCGATATCGTCACTGTGCAGGCTCCAGGTGTTGCGGCCCGGATCACAGGTGGTATAGGTGCCATTGGTCATGACGATCACGGCATCGTCGCGGCGCATCAGCTTGTCCGCGCTGCCGCGGGCATTGGGCTCATGCACCACGTAGCGCACCTGTTCGATGCGGGTTTCGCCATTGTCGATCTGCATCTGGGCACTGTCGCCCATCACCAGCAGGCCCTGGTCGCGCAGGCGCACGTCGCCATCCAGGCGGACGATATTGTTGGCCTGATCGAAGCTGGCCTGGTTGGCCTGGGCCTGCAACCGACCCTGGCGCAGCAGCACATCGCCCTCCAGCGTGCCGGTCTGGCTGCGCTGCTCGAAGCTGCTGGAGTCGGCGCTGGCATACACCGGCAACTGGTCGAAGGGCGTATCGTCATCCCGTCCGATACGCGGCGGCTCGATATAGTCGCCGCTGCAATAGGGTGCGATGGCGGCCCGTTGGGCCTCGGTCAGTTGCTCGCGCGGTACCCAGTCCAGTTCGCTGTAGTCCACCGGCTGCGGTTGCCTGGCAGCCTGGAGTGGTGTCTCGGTCGGCTCCGGCTCGGTGGCGCGCACCACCGGTTTACCGGGGCGCGGAGGCAGCTTGGCGGTCGATTGCAGCGGTGCACAGACCCAGCCGCCGCCATCACTGCTGGCGCGACACTCAACCTGGCTGGTGGCCTGGCTGGATACGGGTTGGGCCAGCAGCAGTCCGCTGGCCAGCAACAGGGAAAATGAGGGGCGAAACGGAGGTTTTGGGTAAGCCATTATAGTTGTCCGGGCGTTCAGTCGGGCGTGCAGGCTCGCGATGACTCGGGAACTTGTGCGAGGCAATTGCAACATGCATGCTGCTTCTGCGTGTCGAGATCGTGGATAATAAAGCATTGTGAGGCGCCAGAGCCAGCTAAGGAACCCAATGATGGATGCAAGACGAAATTTGCTCGAAGCCTGGTTGCCCTCGGCATTGTCCGCGGCGCAGCGGCAACGGGGCTGGGGCGAGGTCGGAGCGGGGCAGTTGCAGCCGGCCAGCAGCGATGCCAGCTTTCGCCGCTATTTCCGTTGGAGCGACGGTCAGCACAGCCTGATCATCATGGATGCGCCGCCGGAGCACGAGGATGTGCGTCCCTTCATCCGCATTGGCGGGCTGCTGGCCGCCGCCGGAGTGAAGACCCCGGAGATCCTGGCGGCCGATCCGCAGCAGGGGTTCTTGCTGCTGGAAGATCTGGGCGCGCGCACCTATCTGGAAAGCATTCAGGCCGGGGTGACGGCGGAGGAGCTCGAGCGCCTGTTCGCCGGCGCCATCAGCACCCTGGTGCGCTGGCAGGCGAGCAGCCGGCCGGGCGAACTGCCGGACTACGACGAGGCTGTGCTGCGCCGCGAGTTGCAGCTGTTTCCCGAGTGGTTCGTGGCCCGGCACCTGCAGCGCGAATGGGACGCCGCCCAGCAAGCCGATTGGGATGGCCTGTGTCGCCTGCTGCTGGATAGTCACCTGGCCGAGTCCCGGCTGTTCGTGCATCGCGACTACATGCCACGCAATCTGATGACCGCGCCAGGTGAGCCGGGCGTGCTGGATTTCCAGGATGCCCTCTACGGTCCGGCCAGCTATGACGTGACCTCCCTGTTCGCCGATGCCTTTTTCAATCTGCCGCTGGCCGAGCGCGAGGGCTGGATCCGTCGCTACTGGCAGCAGGCGCGTGCCGCTGGCATCGCCTTGCCCGAGCAATTCGATGAATTTCTTGGCCAGTCACGGCTGATGGGCGTGCAGCGGCACCTCAAGGTACTGGGCATCTTTGCCCGTATCCGCTACCGCGATGGCAAGCCGCGCTATCTGGAAGATGCGCCGCGCTTCATCCGGTACCTGCGTGATGCCAGTGACAACGATAGCCGTCTGCGGCCGCTGGAGCGGCTGCTCGACAGTCTGGGGCTGTAGAACAGATGAAGGCGATGATCCTCGCGGCGGGCAAGGGGGAGCGCATGCGCCCCTTGACGCTGCACACCCCCAAACCGCTGTTGCCGGTAGCCGGCAAGCCGCTGATCCAGTGGCATATCGAGGCCCTGGGCCGCGCTGGCTTGCGCCAGTTGGTGATCAACCACGCCTGGCTGGGTCTGCAGATCGAAGCGGCCTTCGGTGATGGCACGAAGCTGGGCGTGCGTATCGACTGGTCGGCCGAGGAGCAGCCGCTGGAAACGGCCGGCGGCATCCTGCGGGCCTTGCCCCTGCTCGGCAAGGCGCCCTTCGTGCTGGTCAATGGTGACATCTGGACCGATTTCGATTTCGCCGAGCTGCGCCTGCCGGCCGGCAAGCTGGCCCACCTGGTGCTGGTCGGCAATCCGCCCTTCAAACAGGGCGGCGACTTCCTGCTGGCAGGCGGTTCGGTGGCCAATCCCACCACCCCGCAGCCGGCCGAGGCCCTGACCTACAGCGGCATCGCGGTATTGTCGCCGCAGCTGTTCGACGGCCTGGTCGACGGCCCGCAGCCGCTGGCTCCCTTGCTGCGCGCAGCGGCAGGGCAGGGGCTGGTCAGTGGTGAGCACTACACCGGGCGCTGGATCGATGTCGGCACGCCCGAGCGGCTGCAGCAGGCCGACCAGCAGGCGCGGGAGGGCTGAGGTGCTCTGGCCGGTCACAGTCGCGGGTCTGTTGTTGGGCGGAGTGGTCGCCGGCGTGCCGGGCGGCATCCTCGGTGGCGTGCTGGGGCATGCCCTGGACCGCCATTGGCGCCTGCAGCGCTGGTCCGACCTGCCACGTCAACTGGGCCTGAAACCGCCGTTTGAGCAGGTGCTGTTCCTGTGCCTTGGGCGAATAGCCAAGGCCCATGGCCGGGTGACGCCCGAACACCTGCAGCTGGCCCGTGAGCTGATGGGCCAGTACCGGCTGGATGAGGCGCAGCGCCGGCAGGCGATGGACAACTTCAATCGCGGCAAGCTGCCGGCCACGCGGGTCGAGCGGCAGTTGCAGCGCCTGTACCGCCAGCAGCTCGAACGCAGCGCCGAACTGCTCGATTGTTGCTGGCGCATGGCGCTGGTGCATGAGCGCCCGAGCGCTGCTGCCCAGCAACTGCTGGATGCCTGGGCGCAGATGGCCGGGTTGGGCAAGGCGGAGCAGCAGCGGCTGCGCCAGCGTCACCAGCGCCGCCAGCCAGTCGGCGCACCGGTCGCGACCGGAGGCGGCCTGCGCCAGGCCGCGGCGCTTCTGGGTGTCGAACTCAACGCCGAGCCGGCGCAGATCAAGCGCGCCTATCGCCGACTGCTCAGCCGTCATCATCCGGACAAGCTGATGGCCGGTGGTGCCAGCGAAGCGGAGCTGGCCGCCGCCGGCGAGCAGGTGCACCGTATTCAACAAGCTTATGAAAAGCTGCGGCGCTACCGCGGGTTTCGCTGACATAAGGTTGGTGTCGAGATGGAACTCGACACTCCATGGTGCCGGGCCCATGGACGGCCGGGTTCCATCCCGGCCAGCGGTGTTTCAGGTGGCTTCGTTGGTCGAATGGGTATTCGACCGCGCCGGAAGCCCGGATGACCCACTGCATCCCCCACGAACGCCGTCCGAGAGGGTAGAATACCCCGGTTCCGATTAACCCAGAGGTCTGCCATGCCTGATTACGCCATCGCTCCGTCCATCCTGTCCGCCGACTTCGCCCGTCTCGGGGAAGAGGTGGATCGGGTGCTGGCGGCAGGCGCCGATATTGTTCACTTCGATGTGATGGACAACCATTACGTGCCCAACCTGACCATCGGTCCCATGGTCTGCAGTGCCCTGCGCAAATACGGCGTTACCGCACCGATCGATGTGCACCTGATGGTACGCCCGGTGGATCGCATCATCGGCGACTTTCTCGAAGCCGGCGCTTCGTTCATCACCTTCCACCCCGAAGCCAGCGACCACGTGGATCGCTCGCTGCAACTGATCAAGGATGGCGGCGCCAAGGCCGGTCTGGTATTCAATCCGGCGACCTCGCTGGACGCGCTGAAATACGTGATGGACAAGGTCGACATGGTGCTGCTGATGAGCGTCAACCCCGGCTTTGGCGGCCAGAAGTTCATCCCCGGGACCCTAGACAAGCTGCGTGAAGCCCGCGCTCTGATCGATGCCAGTGGTCGGGATATCCGCCTGGAGATCGACGGTGGTGTGAATGTGCAGAATATCCGTGCGATTGCCGAAGCCGGCGCTGACACCTTCGTTGCCGGTTCGGCGATCTTCAATGCGCCGGACTACAAAACGGTAATCGACCAGATGCGTGCCGAGCTGGCCCAGGCGCAACGCTGAGATGACGGCTCTGCAGCGTCTGTTCGACGGAGGCCTGCCGCAACTGGTGATGTTCGACCTGGATGGCACCCTGGTCGACTCGGTGCCGGATCTGGCGGCGGCGGTCGACCAGATGCTGATGTTGCGGGGGCGGCCGCCCGCCGGCATCGAGCGGGTGCGCAACTGGGTCGGCAACGGTGCGCTGGTGCTGGTGCGCCGCGCGCTGGCCGGCAGCATCAAGCATGCGGCGGTGGACGAAGCCGAGGCGCAGGCGGCGCTGGCTGACTTCATGCATGCCTACTCCGGTGACCACAGCGCCACCTCCGTGTATCCCGGCGTGCCGGCGCTGCTGAACTGGCTGCGTGCGCGTGACATCCCGCTGGCGGTGGTCACCAACAAGCCCGAGCGCTTCGTGGCGCCGTTGCTGGAGGAGAAAGGGCTGGGGGCGTTCGACTGGATCATCGGCGGCGATACCCTGCCGCTGAAGAAACCCGACCCGGCCGGGCTGCTGCATGTCATGGCCAGCGCCGGGGCCACGGCCGACCGCAGCCTGTTTGTCGGTGACTCACGCAACGATGTGCTGGCGGCCCAGGCTGCCGGTGTACGGATGGTGGCGGTCAGCTACGGCTATAACCATGGCCGGCCGGTGGCCATGGAGAACCCCGACCTGCTGGTTGATTCACTTGATGCGCTCATATAGTCTTGCAACGTTACCCGCTTGCAGAATCAATGGATCAGCCGTGTTTGTCAGCAACCGCATACTGATGGGAATAATGAAGGCGCTCGCCCGCTGGCGTTGGCGTCCCTGATATTGTTCCGCCTGCGCCCAGCGCAGGCACCGGTTTGTGTGTGACATTTACCCGCCCGTGAGGCTGATCATGACCCAAGACGAATTTCGCCACCTGGCTGCTCAGGACTGCAATCGCATCCCTGTGGTACGTGAAGTGCTGGCCGACATGGACACACCGCTGTCCACCTACCTGAAACTGGCCGATGCGCCCTATTCCTACCTGCTCGAATCAGTACAGGGCGGCGAGAAGTGGGGCCGCTATTCGATCATCGGCCTGCCGGCCCGCACCGTGTTGAAGGTGCGCGGGTACACCGCCAGTGTCTATGTGGACGGTGTCGAGACCGAATCCCACGAATGCGAAGACCCGCTGGCCTTCGTCGAGCAATTCAAGGCCCGCTACCAGGTGCCGGACATTGCCGGCCTGCCGCGCTTCAATGGCGGGCTGGTCGGCTATTTCGGCTACGACTGCGTACGTTATGTCGAGCGCCGGCTGGGCGCTTCGCCGAATCCCGATCCGCTGGACAACCCGGATATCCTGTTGATGGTCTCCGACGAGGTGGTGGTATTCGACAACCTGGCCGGCAAGCTGCATGTCATCGTGCTGGCCGATACCGCCGCCGGGGATGCCTGGGAGCAGGCCAACCGCCGTCTGGATGAGTTGCTGGCGCAAATGGCCGCGCCCTTCACCCCGCGGCAGGGGCTGAACCTGGGGGCGGTGGCCGAGCGCGACCTGGAATACCGTGCCAGCTTCACCCGCGAGGACTACCAGAACGCCGTCAGCACCATCAAGGAATATATCCTGGCCGGCGACTGCATGCAGGTGGTGCCGTCCCAGCGCATGAGCATCGACTTCCAGGCTGCGCCCATCGATCTGTACCGGGCGCTGCGCAGCCAGAACCCCACGCCTTACCTGTACTTCTTCAACCTGGATGATTTCCACGTGGTCGGCAGCTCGCCGGAGGTGCTGGTGCGGGTGGAAGAGGGCGAGGTCACCGTCCGGCCGATCGCCGGTACCCGTCCGCGCGGCGCCACCGAGGAAGCCGACCTGGCGCTGGAGCAGGACCTGCTGTCCGACCACAAGGAACTGGCCGAACACCTGATGCTGATCGACCTTGGCCGCAACGATGTCGGTCGGGTGGCCGAGATCGGACAGGTACAGGTGACCGAGAAGATGGTCATCGAGCGCTATTCCAACGTCATGCACATCGTCTCCAACGTGCGCGGTCGGCTGCGCCCCGAGCTGACCGCGATGGACGCGCTGCGCGCCATCCTGCCGGCCGGTACCCTGTCCGGTGCGCCGAAGATCCGTGCCATGGAAATCATCGACGAGCTGGAGCCGGTCAAGCGCGGCGTCTACGGTGGCGCCGTGGGTTACTGGGCGTGGAACGGCAATATGGATACCGCCATCGCCATCCGTACTGCGGTCATCAAGCACGGCGAACTGCACGTGCAGGCCGGCGGCGGTATCGTGGCCGACTCGGTGCCTGAGCTGGAATGGGAAGAAACCATCAACAAGCGTCGCGCCATGTTCCGTGCGGTGGCGCTGGCTGAACAATCCGTGAAGTGAGGGAATCGGCATGTTATTGATGATCGACAATTACGACTCCTTCACCTGGAATCTGGTGCAGTACTTCGGCGAGCTGGGTGCCGAGGTCAAGGTAGTACGCAACGATGAGTTGAGCGTGGCACAGATCGAGGCGCTGGAGCCGGAGCGCATCGTGGTCTCGCCGGGGCCATGTACGCCGAACGAGGCGGGAGTATCGGTAGCGGCGCTCAGGCACTTCGCCGGCAAGCTGCCGATCCTCGGTGTCTGCCTTGGGCACCAGAGCATCGGCCAGGCATTCGGCGGTGAGGTGGTGCGGGCGCGTGAAGCCATGCATGGCAAGACCAGCCCGGTCTACCACCGTGACCAGGGTGTGTTCGCCGGCCTGGCCAACCCGCTGACGGTGACCCGCTATCATTCACTGGTGGTGCGCCGCGACAACCTGCCCGAGTGCCTGGAGGTCACCGCCTGGACCCAGCACGCTGACGGTTCGGTGGACGAGATCATGGGGCTGCGCCATCGCCAGTACCTGATCGAGGGGGTGCAGTTCCACCCCGAGTCCATTCTCAGCGAACAGGGCCATGAACTACTGGCCAACTTTCTCAATCAGCAGGGCGGCATGCGCAGCTGAACGAATCTCAGGAGAGCAATGATGGATATCACCACAGCACTGGCCAGGGTCGTTGAAAACATCGACCTGTCCACGCAGGAGATGCAGGATGTCATGCGTCAGATCATGACCGGCCAGTGCACCGATGCGCAGATTGGCGGCATGCTGGTGGCCCTGCGCATGAAGAGCGAGAGCCTGGACGAGATCACCGGTGCGGCGCTGGCGATGCGCGAACTGGCCTCGGGGGTGACGATCGAGGGTGACAATCTGGTCGATACCTGCGGTACCGGTGGCGACGGCGCAAATATCTTCAATGTGTCATCGGCTGCCGCCTTCGTGGTAGCCGCCGCCGGTGGCAAGGTGGCCAAGCACGGCAACCGTGCGGTGTCCGGCAAGAGCGGCAGTGCCGATCTGCTGGAGGCGGCCGGCATCAACCTGGACCTGACCCCCGATCAGGTGGCCCGTTGTGTGGAAAGCGTCGGCGTCGGTTTCATGTTCGCGCCGGCCCACCATGGCGCGATGAAATATGCCGTTGGCCCGCGTCGCGAGCTGGGCATGCGTACCCTGTTCAACATGCTCGGGCCGATGACCAATCCGGCCGGGGTCAAGCATCAGGTGATCGGGGTGTTCAGCAAGGCGCTGTGCCGGCCGATGGCCGAGGTGCTGGCGCGGCTGGGCAGCCGCCATGTGCTGATCGTGCATTCGCGCGACGGCCTGGATGAAATCAGCCTGGCCTCGCCCACGCACATTGCCGAGCTGAAGGATGGGGTGATCAGCGAATACGAGGTCAGCCCGGAGGAGCTGGGTATCAAGAGCCGCAGCCTGATCGGCCTGACCGTAGAGGGGCCGGAGGCTTCGCTGCAGCTGATCCGCGATGCGCTGGGCAAGCGTGAGACCGAGGTCGGGGAGAAGGCGGCGGACATGATCATCCTCAATGCCGGTGCGGCGCTGTACGCGGCGGATGTGGCATCGTCGCTGAAGGAGGGTGTGGAACTGGCCTCCGATGCCCTGTATTCGGGCATGGCCCGGGAAAAGATGGCCGAACTGGCCTCCTTTACTGAAATCTTCCGTGAGGAGGCGCTGCAGAAATGAGCCTGCCAACCATTCTGGAAAACATCGTCGCCCGCAAGTACGAGGAAGTGAAGGAGAATCGCGCCAGGGTATCGCTGGCTGAGCTGGAGCGCCAAGCTGCCGGTGCCGACAAGCCACGCGGCTTTGCCCAGGCGCTGCGCCAGCGTGCAGCGGCGCAGCAGCCGGCGGTGATTGCCGAGGTGAAGAAGGCCTCACCGAGCAAGGGAGTGATCCGGGAAGATTTCAATCCGGCCGAGATCGCCGCCAGCTATCAGCAGGGTGGGGCGGCCTGTCTGTCGGTGCTGACCGATATCGATTTCTTCCAGGGCAGTCCCGAGTATCTGCAGCAGGCACGGGCGGCCTGTGCGCTGCCGGTGATCCGCAAGGACTTCCTGGTCGACCCTTACCAGGTGGTCGAGGCGCGGGCGATGGGCGCCGATTGTGTGCTGCTGATCGTCGCCTCGCTGGAAGACGGCCAGATGGCGGAGCTCAACGCGGTGGCCGTCGAGCATGGCCTGGATGTGCTGGTGGAAGTGCACGATGGGGCCGAACTGGAGCGCGCGCTGAAACTGGATACGCCGCTGGTGGGTATCAACAACCGCAATCTGCATAATTTCGAGGTGTCGCTCGATACCACCTTGCAGTTGCTGCCGCGGATTCCGGCGGATCGCCTGGCGGTGACCGAGAGCGGCATTCTGTCCCGCGCCGATGTCGAGTTGATGCTGGAGAATGGCGTATACAGCTTCCTGGTGGGCGAGGCGTTCATGCGCGCGGCAGATCCGGGGGCGGAGTTGAAGCGGCTGTTCTTCTGATCGACATGACTACGGGTTGTCGCGCCCCTGCGCGACGACTTGATACTGTTGCTGCTGTGAGCCTGTCGGCGTAGCGCAGGGGCGCTACACCCTGGAAGCTGCCGGTGCCGGCTGGCCCGCCATCGCGGTGCGGCGCTGCTTCCCGAAGAATGAATTATCTGATTTATCGATATATCCCTCCCAATATTTCCGCTTTTAGTTTTCCTATCCCGATGTATGATCATTTGCATCATCCAATACAGGACGTATAGCAATGCACCTGAAAAATACGCGGAACAGCTATGGGCTGGTGTCCATCCTGCTGCACTGGGTAGTGGCGCTGACCGTGATCGGGCTGGCCATTCTCGGGTTGTGGATGACCGACCTGAGTTACTACAGCCCCTACTATCGTAGTGCGCCGTTCTGGCACAAGAGCATCGGCCTGGCGCTATTGGCAGTACTGGTGTTGCGCTTGCTGTGGCGCTGGATCAACCCGCGGCCGGCGCATCTGCCCAACCACAAGCGCTGGGAAGTCAGCGTGGCGGGAGTGGTGCATGGGCTGCTATACCTGTTGCTGTTCGTGATCGTAGCCAGTGGTTATCTGATTTCCACGGCCAAGGGGCAAGGTATCAGCGTATTTGGCTGGTTCGAGGTGCCGGCGCTGGTGACCGGGTTGCCAAGTCAGGCTGACCGGGCCGGGGCAGTGCATTACTGGGTAGCAATAGGGGTATTGGGGCTGGCCGCGCTGCATGCGCTGGGCGCTCTGAAGCATCATTTTCTTGACCATGACGACACGTTGCGCCGCATGCTCGGCATGCAAGGGCGGCAATTGACTGACTCCAAGGAGAAACAAGCATGAAAAAGATTTTCGCAGGTATTGCACTGGGTGGTTTGATGGCTCTGTCCGGCTCGCTGTACGCCGCTGATTACGCGATCGACAAGGAAGGTCAGCATGCCTTCATCAACTTCAAGACCGGTCATATGGGCTTCAGCATGCTGCATGGTCGCTTCAACGACTTTGACGGCAGCTTCAGCTGGGATGCGGACAACCCGGAGAACAGCAAGGTCAGCGTGACCATCAACACCGCCAGCGTGGACTCCAACCATGCCGAGCGTGACAAGCACCTGCGCAGCGATGACTTCCTCAATGTAGGCAAGCATCCCCAGGCCACCTTCGTGTCCACTGCGGTGGAAGTGACTGGCGAAAATACCGCCAAGGTCACCGGTAACTTCACCCTCAACGGGGTGACCAAGCCGGTGGTGATCGATGCCCGCTTCATCGGTGAGGGTGATGATCCGTGGGGTGGCTACCGTGCCGGTTTTGAAGGCACCACCAGCATCAAGCTGGCCGACTACGATATCTCCATGGACCTGGGGCCGGCCTCTGCGGTGGTCGAGCTGGATCTGACCATCGAAGGTATTCGCAAGTAACGGCGAAATGGGAAGTAACAAAGGCGAGCCCGCGGGCTCGCCTTTTTCATGGGTGATCGATTGTACCGGCGAGGCGGTTTTGCTAGTCTCGCAAACAATAATTATTCGCAGATGTGCCCCCCCCCTGTTTCTGCTGCTGTCGGTAGCGCTTCGTCGCTGCTGTTGGAGACGGCTGCGGGTATCGAAAAGGAGTTGTCATGCTGTCAGGTCTTTCCCGTTTTGCTGCGCTGTCCGGAGTCTGTCTGGCTCTGACGCTGGGTGCTGGTGCCGCTGTAGCGCAGGCAGAGAACATCACCATTACCCACTCCAGTGGTCAGGCTCAGGTGCCGGTCCAGCCACACAAGGTGGTGGTGCTGGACTGGTCGACGCTGGATACCCTGGCGCAGCTGGGGGTGACGGTCAGTGGTATTCCTTCCTCCAATCCGCCGGAGATGCTCAAGCAGTACCGTGATGGCGATTACATTCGTGCTGGCAGCCTGTTCGAGCCGGACTTCGAGGCGCTGAAGAACGCCCAGCCGGACCTGATCATTCTCGGTCGTCGTGCCCAGGGGCAGTATGACGAGACGTCCAGGTTCGGCACCACCATCGATCTGACCCCTGACCCGAACGACCTGCTGGGCAGTGTCGAGCGCAATACCTTGCTGCTCGGTGAGATCTTCGGCAAGCAGGATCAGGCTGCCGAGCTGGTCGCCCGGCTCAAGAATTCCGTCACCGAACTGCGTGGCCTGACCGAAGGGCAGGGTGATGGCCTGCTGGTCCTCACCACCGGCGGCAAGATGGCGGCGTTCGGCAAGGGCACCCGCTTTGGGCTGATCCATGATGTATTCGGCGTTGCCCCGGCGGTCGAGGAACTGCAGGTCGGCCGCCACGGTCAGGCGGTGTCCTTCGAGTTTCTGCTGGAGGCCGATCCGGACTGGCTGTTCGTGATGGACCGTGACGCTGCCATCGGCCGTGAAGGTACCGCTGCTGCTGAGCTGATGGACAATGAACTGGTGCAGGCCACCAGTGCCGGCAGCAAAGGGCAGATCGTCTATCTGGATCCGGCCAGCTGGTATCTGCTGGACAACAGCGGTATCGGCGTGATGCAGAACAGTGTCGATGAGCTGATTCAGGTGTTCTCCGCCGGGCGCTGAGTTTTCGCCCCTTTGCTGGTCAGGCAGGATGCATGTCCCATTCCATTTCTTCTCCATCCAGGGCGCCCCGCATGGGCGCTCTCTGGTTGTTCCTGTTGTTGGGCCTGGTGGTCGTACTGGGGTTGTGCAGTCTGAATGTCGGTGCCAGCCGCATGAATCTGCTCCATGTCCTCACCGCCGACCCGGATGACCGGATTTCCAAGATCCTCTTCGTCAGCCGTCTGCCGCGCACCATCGCATTGATTCTGGCCGGCGCCGCGCTGGCGGTGGCCGGCGCGATGCTGCAGATGATGGCGCGCAACCGGCTGGTGGATACCTCCACCACCGGCCCGATGGCGGCAGCTGCGCTCGGTATGCTGGTGCTGGCTATCGCATTGCCCCAGGGGTTGCCGCTGTGGGGTCGGTTTCTGATAGTCAGTGCCTTTGCCGCTGGCGGTATCCTGCTGTTTCTCGGGGTACTGCAGCGCATGCCGCTGCGCTCGGCACTGATCGTGCCGCTGGTCGGTCTGGTCATGGCCGGGGTGATACATGCCGGCAGTGGCCTGCTGGCGCACCATTTCGACCTGTCGCAATCGCTCCGCGCCTGGAACAGTGGTGATTTCTCGGCGGTGTTGCGCGGTCGCTATGAACTGTTGTGGATAGCGGCCGGCCTGACCGGGGCGGCGATGCTGCTGGCCGATCGCTTTACCGTGATTGGCATGGGTCGTGATTTCGCCACCAATATTGGCGTCAACTACTCGCTGCTGATGGGCGCCGGTGTGGTGCTGGTGGCGATGATTGTCGGCAGCGTGGTGGTGACCGCCGGGGTGATTCCCTTTATCGGGCTGGTGGCGCCGAATCTGGTACGGCTGCTGGTCGGGGACAACCTGCGCCGGTCGATACCGCTGGTGGCGCTGCTGGGAGCGGCCCTGCTGCTGGCGGCTGACCTGCTGGGTCGGTTGCTGATCCATCCCTACGAGGTGCCCTCCTCCAATCTGCTGTCGATCGGCGGTTGCGTGGTGTTTCTCGCCGTCCTGCTGCAGGGGAGGGCGAAATGGTCCTGACTTCCTGGCGCAGTCCGGCGCTGCGGGTGCTGTTGCTGGGAGTGCTGGCACTGCTGTGCATGGTCGGCTTCATGACGGTGAACGTGCAGACCGATTGGGACTTCATCCTGCAGTACCGTGGTAGCCGGCTGCTGGCATTGCTGCTCACCGCCTGCGCCATTGGTATTTCCACCGTGCTGTTCCAGACCATTACCCACAGCCGTCTGTTGACGCCGGCGCTGATGGGCTTCGATGTGCTCTATGTGCTGGTGCAGACCCTGGCACTGCTGGTCTGGGGCGGTAGCCAACTGGCCGAGTGGGCGCCGTCGTTGCGCTTTGCCATGCAGGTGCTGGTAATGGTGGCATTGGCACTGCTGCTGTTCCGCCTGCTGTTTTCCGGCTCGGTGCGCAGTCTGCATCTGATGATCCTGCTCGGCATGCTGGCCGGTATGCTGTTCCGCGAGCTCTCCGAGCTCGGCGCCCGGGTACTTGACCCGAGCGAGTTTGGTATCAGCACCGGCGTGCCCCAGGCCAGTTTCAGGCGCATCAATACCCAACTGCTGGGCGCAGCGGCGGTTGCCCTGACGCTGGGCGGTCTGTTGCTGCTGCGCTGGTGGCGTTGCCTGGATGTGCTGTCGCTGGGGCGGGATATCACCATCAACCTCGGCGTCGCCCACGGACGGGTAGTGCTGGGCATCATGGCGGTGGTAGCGATCCTGGTGTCGGTGGCCACGGTGCTGGTCGGCCCGACCCTGTTCTTCGGCCTGCTGATCGCCAACCTGGCCTACTGGTTCACTGGCTCCCAGCGTCACTGCTGGACGCTGCCGGCCAGTGTGCTGGCCGGGATCATCTGCCTGGTCGGTGGTCAGGTGCTGCTGGAGCATGTGCTGGCCTCACCCCTGCCGCTGGCGCTGGTCATCGAGCTGGCCGGCGGCCTGCTGTTCATAGCGCTGCTGATGCGCGGAGTCAGACAATGATTGAAACCCAAGGTGTTTCCAAGCGCTACGGCGATGTGCTGGTGGTCGATGACGTCAGCCTGAGCATTCCCAAGGGCGGTTTTACCTCGATCATCGGGCCGAACGGGGCGGGCAAGTCGACGCTGCTGTCGATGATCAGCCGCCTGACGCCGATGAGCGCCGGCACGGTACTGGTCGATGGCATGGATGTCACCCGCACACCGGGCAGCGTGCTGGCCCGGCGCCTGTCGATCCTGCGCCAGGACAACCAGACCTCGCTGCGCCTGACGGTGCGGGATCTGGTCGCCTTCGGCCGTTTTCCGCATTCGGGCGGACGCCTGACCGCCGAGGACATGCGTCACGTGGATGAGGCCATGGACTACCTGCGGCTGAACGAGTACCGCGACCGGCCGATCGACGAGCTGTCCGGCGGCCAGCGTCAGCGAGCCTACGTGGCCATGGTCATGTGCCAGGACACCGAGTACGTACTGCTGGATGAGCCGCTGAACAACATCGACATGCGCTTTGCCGTGGACATGATGCAACTGCTGCGCCGCGCCGCCGACGAGAAGGGCAAGACCGTGGTGGTGGTGCTGCACGATATCAACTTCGCCTCCTGCTATTCCGACCACATCATCGCCATGCGTCAGGGCAAGCCGGCCTACCAGGGCACGCCGCAGCAGATCATCCGTGATGAGGTGCTGCGCGATCTGTACGAGATGGATATCGCCGTGCATGAGGTCAACGGGCAGCGGATCTGCGTCTATTTCCGCATGGCCTGACCGGGGAAGAGGACCCGGGTTGTCGAGTACTCCGGTACCGCCCTCGGGTTGTCGAGCGCCTGCTCGACGACGCTGTTGGCTGGCAGGCTGCCAGGCGTAGCGCAGGGGCGCTACACTCCGTTTGTGCCACGGTATGTTTCAGCTTCCTGGATCACCCAGTCGCGGAATCCCTGCAAGGTGGCGGATTCGGCCTTGCGTTCGGGAATCACCAGGTAATAGGCATTGCTGCTGTCGAAGCTGCGCGGGCAGGCCACGACCAGTCGGCCACTATCCAGCTCGTTGCGGATCAGGAACGGCGGAATCAGGGCTACACCCATACCATGCCTGGCGGCCTGGGCCAGCATCGAAAACAGCTCCAGCCGGGTGCCATTGAGATCATGCTCGATACGCATGTCGCAGGAGGCGAACCACTGGCGCCAGGCATAGGGACGGGTTGACTGCTGCAGCAACGGCAGTTGGCTGATCTGCTGCGGGGTCAGTTGCGCCTGGCCTGCCAGCAGCCCGGGGCTGCACACCGGCACCGGTGATTCATTCATCAGAAAATGCACCTCGGTGCCCGACCATTCTCCGTCGCCGAAATAGATTGCCGCATCGAACTCGGTGTCGGCGAACAGGAAGGGCCGGGTGCGGTTGGTCATGTTGATGGTGACTTGCGGATGTTGCACAAGGAAACGGCCCAGGCGCGGCAGCAGCCATTGCGTGCCGAAGGTCGGCACCAGGGCCAGCTCCAGGGTCGCGGTGCCCTGGTTGCCCATCACCGACAGGGTGTCGCGTTCCACTGCGTCCAGGCGGTTGGCGATGCGCCGGCTGTAGGTCTGGCCGGCCTCGGTGAGCCTCACGCCCCTGCGGGTGCGGCGGAACAGCTGAATGTCGAGGAAGCTCTCCAGATTGGCAATCTGCCGGCATACCGCGCTCTGCGTCAGCGCCAGTTCCTCGGCAGCCTTGGTGAAACTCTCATGCCGGGCGGCGGACTCGAAGCAGATCAGGGCCTGGGTCGGGGGGATCTTGCGGCGCATGTCACTCTCACGGATAACTATCACGGAGTTCCAAGTTAGCACAACATGCTGCAAAAAACGCGTTTGCCTAAGCTCCGTCCGAAGGCTAGTCTGTTTTGCAGTTCAAGGGGCCGGCAACAGGCTCGCATCTACAACGACATTCTCTATGGAGTACCCATGGCCGATAGCAAAGCAAGTTTCAACTGGATGGACCCGCTGTTGCTGGATCAACAGCTCACTGAAGAAGAGCGTATGGTGCGTGACTCGGCAGCGCAGTACTGCCAGGACAAGCTGATGCCACGGGTACTGGAGTCCTTCCGTCATGAGCAGACCGACGCGGCGATCTTCCGCGAAATGGGTGAACTCGGCCTGTTGGGCGCGACCATTCCCAGCGAGTATGGCGGCAGCGGTCTGAACTATGTGTGCTATGGCCTGATTGCCCGCGAAGTCGAGCGGGTGGATTCCGGCTATCGCTCGATGATGAGCGTGCAGTCATCCCTGGTGATGGTGCCGATAAACGAGTTCGGCTCCGAGGAGCAGAAACAGAAGTACCTGCCCAAGCTGGCCAGTGGCGAATATATCGGCTGCTTCGGTCTGACCGAGCCGAATCACGGCTCCGATCCGGGCTCCATGGTTACCCGTGCCAAGAAGGTCGATGGCGGCTACCTGCTCAAGGGTGCCAAGATGTGGATCACCAACAGCCCGATCGCCGATGTGTTCGTGGTCTGGGCCAAGACCGAGGATGACGTGATCCGTGGTTTCATCCTGGAGAAGGGCTGGAAGGGCCTGAGCGCGCCAGCGATCAAGGGCAAGGTCGGGCTGCGTACCTCGATCACCGGTGAAATCGTGATGGACGATGTCTTCGTGCCGGAAGAAAACCTGCTGCCCGGCGTAACCGGTCTGCGCGGGCCCTTCACCTGCCTGAACTCGGCCCGTTACGGCATCGCCTGGGGCGCCCTGGGCGCGGCCGAGTTCTGCTGGCATACCGCCCGCCAGTACACGCTGGACCGTCTGCAGTTCGGCCGCCCGCTGGCGCAGACCCAGCTGGTGCAGAAGAAGCTGGCCGACATGCAGACCGAGATTACCCTGGCGCTGCAGGGCTGCCTGCGCCTGGGTCGGATGAAGGACGAAGGTACCGCAGCGGTGGAAATCACCTCGATCATGAAGCGCAACTCCTGCGGCAAGTCGCTGGATATCGCTCGGGTGGCGCGGGACATGCTCGGCGGCAATGGTATCTCCGACGAGTTCGGCGTGATCCGCCATGTGGTCAACCTCGAGGTGGTCAACACCTATGAAGGTACCCACGATGTGCACGCGCTGATCCTGGGCCGGGCGCAGACCGGACTGCAAGCGTTCTTCTGAAGCGGCTTCGCATCGTGTGAGACAGACGGCCCCGGTAGCTACCGGGGCCGTCTGCGTTTGGGGATCAGATCTCTGTGTTGGCGGGAATCAGCAGCACCGGCTGGCGACATTCCCGGGCTACACCCTCGGCGGTACTGCCGATCAGCAGATCCTGGATCGGTGTGGTGCCGCGCTTGCCGAGGATCACCAGTGCCACCTGTTCGGCCTCGGCGGTCTTGACGATTTCCCGTACCGCTGAACCCTTCACGTGGCGTGATATCACCTGTTCATGACGGCTGGTGATCTCCGCCACCTGCTCATTGATGGTGGCGACATTATCGACTTCTTCGGTTTCCACCCAGAGCACCAGGCCGTGGCGGCCTCCGCTGAGGAAATGCTCGAAGGCACGCTGGGCGACCCGTGCCGGACGCGAGCCGTCGGTGGCCAGCAATACCGGGGCGCTGGGCTCCACGACCGGCCCGCCGCCCGGCAGGATCAGCAGTGGCAGGCGGGTCAGGCGCGCCAGGTTCAGGGTGATGTTGCCATAGAACAGGGCGCGCCCGGCGGAATGGCTCTGGTTCAGTACGATCAGGCCATCGGCCTTGTGCCGCCGCGCCGCCTCATGCAGCTCGGTGGCAGCGAAGCCCTGGCGCACCTCGTAATCCACGGCGATGCCCAGTTCCGCGCCGAGACTGGCGGACAGCTCCTTGAGGTGACTGGCAGCTGCGGCGGCGCTGTCCTCTACGTTCATGCGCCGGGTAGTGTCCACCACATGTACCAGCGTCAGCTTCTGCACGCCGGCCAGCTGCAATACCGATGGCAGCCGATCGCAGGTTTTCTGCCAGCTTTCCGAATAGTCGAAACCGAGAATACAGTGCTTCAGCATGGGCGGCCTCCTGTTGTCATATACGCAAGTCTAGTCCATGGCTGGCGCATGAGGGCTGACCAGGATCAAAACGACAGACGCTCCTGCGGCGTCACCTTTCCACAATCCTCGGTAGTCCAGCGGGAGATTTCCTGCAGTTGGATGCTGGCTGTCGCTGCGGGATTGTCTGGTTCGCTGCGGACCTGGCCGAGGCCCAGATAGGATGAGCGGACCTCATAACTGCTGATGATTTCAAGGTGGCCCTGCATGTCGCCATTGAAGCCCTGATCGCTTTGGCAGTGGCCATGGATGCTCAGGGTCGAGCGATCCACCGGGTGTACCGTCAGCTCACATTCGGGCACATCGCGCTGGATTTCCCGCTGCAGGGTCTCGATCTGCACCAGCTCTTCGGCACGTTGTGCCGTGATGCATTCCATTTTGACTTTCGGGGGGCTCTGACTGATGGCGGCGTCCAGCAACGCCCGGCGCTCGCCGGGCAGCTCCTCCAGCATCTGCTGCTGGGCCTGTTGCAGGGCCTCGATACGGTCTTCGGGACCTATAAGGATGCGCGTTTCACTGCGCCACAAACCCGCTTCGAGAGTAGGGCTCAGTTCATAGGCATGGACGGAAAAAGTGAACGCAACGAGCAGTGGGAGAGCGGGTAGTGCGCCTTTCATTATCGAAGCCTCCTGTTTGGACGCAGCCCCCCATTAATGGGGTAAACAGTGACTATAGCCGCTGCGCTCGATTGCGCCACGAATTTGACGCGCAAAAGCGCCAATAGCTCTAGCGCGGCGTTTCCCGCCGCCTGGCCCGGCTACGGCGCTGCTCTTCCTGCTGGCGCTCGGCCAGCACTTCCTGCACATAGCCGATATGTGCTCCAGCGTGGCGCCGGGCATCCTCGGCGCGCCCCTCGATGATGGCTTCGAACAGTTGCTGATGCTGCCTCATCAGCATCTGCCGGGTTTCCGGCCGCAGCGCATACATGCCGCCGATATTGGTCACTACGTTGCGCTTGAGCAGGTCGAACAGGCCACGGATGGTGTGCAGCAGGATGATGTTGTGGCTGGCTTCGGCAATCGCCAGATGAAAGCGCGCATCGGCGGCGCCTTCTTCGGCGCGGCCGCCGGTGTCGCCACTGGCATAGCAGGCTTGCAGCGCCTCATAGGCTTCACGCAGATGCTGGTGATCGAGCTCGGTGGCACGCAGTGCAGCGTAGTAGGCGCAATCGGCTTCCAGGGTGTGGCGGAATTCCAGCAGGTCGCGGTGGGCGTCGGGGCGGCCTTCGAGCAGGCCCAGCAGCGGGTCGCTGAAGCTCGAGCCCAGTGACTCGGTGACATAGTTGCCGCCGCCCTGTCGGCTGGTCAGCAGGCCGCGGGCAGCAAGCTTCTGGATCGCTTCGCGCAGGGAAGGGCGGGACACGCCGAACTGTTCCGCGAGCACCCGTTCCGCCGGCAGGCGCTGGCCTGGCTTGAGGGCGCCGTCGAGCATCATCAACTCCAACTGCTCGACGATATTGTCCGACAGTCGGCGCTGCTGGATCTGGCCGATTTCCATAATGGCTGCTCCTATTGGTCTGACCAATGACGATGCATTATGCCGGCTGGCCTGCAACCGGAAAAGCCTTTGTTCGCCGATAAGACCAATGTCTAAGAATTATATGTTTGACATGCCGGCATGGCTTTTTTACGCTGATCCTCATCCGCGGTAAATTGGTATTACCAATTTACCTGAAGCCTCTCCAATAACAATTATGGAGCGCTGTATGTCATCTGGACTTCTCGCCTTGCTGGCGTTTGCACCTATTCTTCTGGCCGGCGTCCTGCTGATCGGTCTGCGCTGGTCGGCCAGGACCGCGATGCCGGTGGTATACGGCATCACCGTGCTGATCGCCCTGTTCGCCTGGGATATGAGCTTCAACCGGGTGCTGTCCTCGACCCTGCAGGGGCTGGTGATCACGCTCAGTCTGCTATGGATCATCTTCGGTGCCATCCTGCTGCTCAACACCCTGAAATATTCCGGCGGCATTGCCGCCATCCGCTCCGGTTTCGCCGCCATCAGTCCTGATCCGCGCATTCAGGTGGTGATCATCTGCTGGCTGTTCGGCTGCTTTATCGAAGGTGCTTCCGGGTTCGGTACCCCGGCGGCGATCGTTGCACCACTGCTGGTGGCGATGGGCTTCCCGGCCATGGCTGCGGTATTGATGGGCATGCTGCTGCAGAGCACGCCGGTGTCCTTCGGCGCGGTAGGTACGCCGATCATCGTCGGCGTCAGCGCCGGGGTGGATAACGTCGCCATTGCCGAAACACTGGTTGCCCATGGCTATGCCTGGACCGATTACCTGAACTGGATCTCGGTACGGGTGGCCATCATTCATGCAATGGTGGGTACCATCATGCCGGCGCTCATGGTGCTGATGCTGACCCGTTTCTTCGGTAAGGAAAAAAGCTGGAAAGCGGGTTGGGAGGCAGTACCTTTCGCTCTCTTCGGCGGTCTGGCCTTTACCCTGCCGTATGCCCTGACCGGTATTTTCCTCGGACCGGAATTTCCTTCGCTGCTGGGTGGTCTGGTCGGCCTGGCAGTGGTTACCCTGGCTGCCCGGGCTGGATTTCTGGTGCCGAAGAATGTCTGGCAGTTCGCTGACCGCAAGGACTGGCCGCTCAGTTGGGTGGGCACCATCGAGATGCGTGCCGAGGATCTCGGCAGCCGCCCGATGAGTGCGCTGCGGGCGTGGATCCCCTATGTGCTGGTGGGGGCATTGTTGGTGGTCAGCCGGGTATTCCCCGAGGTCACCGCAGCGCTGAAAGGCGTGGCGCTGAACTTCACCGCGATACTGGGAGAGGCCGGGATCAATGCGGGTCTTGACCCGCTGTACCTGCCCGGCGGCGTGCTGGTGGCAGTGGTGATGGTTACCTTCTTCATCCATCGCATGCGTCTGAGTGAGCTCAGTCGGGCGGTACGCGAGTCGAGTGGTGTTCTGCTCAGTGCCGGCTTCGTGCTGCTGTTCACCGTGCCCATGGTACGCATCCTGATCAACTCGGGGATCAACGGCGCCGAGCTGCCGAGCATGCCGGTGGCCATGGCGCACTTCGTCGCTGACAATGTGGGCGGTATCTATCCGTTGTTCGCTCCGGCAGTTGGCGCACTGGGTGCCTTCCTGGCTGGCTCCAATACCGTTTCCAACATGATGTTCAGCCAGTTCCAGTTCGGTGTGGCGAACAGCCTGGGGCTGTCTACGGTGCTGGTGATCTCCGCCCAGGCGGTGGGAGCTGCCGCCGGTAACATGATAGCTATCCATAATGTGGTCGCGGCTTCGGCTACAGTGGGTATGCTGGGCCGTGAAGGGCTTACCCTGCGCAAGACCATCTGGCCGACTATCTATTATGTGACCTTGACCGGCATCATTACCCTGATCGGCTGCTATGTGTTGGGTCTGACCGATCCGGTGGCCCTGGGCTGATGCGGGCGCTGACCACTTACGATAAAACATGGGATTAGTTCGATGATCATTTCTGCCTCTACCGATTACCGTGCCGCCGCCGAACGCCGACTGCCGCCGTTCCTGTTCCACTATATCGATGGCGGTGCCTACGCCGAGCATACGCTCAAGCGCAACGTCGAGGATCTGGCCGGTATCGCGTTGCGCCAGCGGGTACTGAAGAACATGTCCGAGTTGAGCCTGGAAACCCGGCTGTTCGACGAGACCCTGGCCATGCCGGTGGCCCTGGCGCCAGTCGGTCTGACCGGTATGTACGCGCGCCGGGGCGAGGTGCAGGCGGCGACTGCAGCCGCTGCCAAGGGGATCCCCTTCACCCTGTCCACCGTCTCGGTGTGTGCGATCGAGGAGGTGGCGCCGGCCATCGATCGGCCCATGTGGTTCCAGCTGTATGTGCTGCGTGATCGGGGATTCATGAAGAACGCCCTGGAGCGGGCCAAGGCTGCTGGCGTCACCACCCTGGTGTTCACCGTGGACATGCCGGTACCGGGCGCACGCTACCGCGATGCCCACTCCGGCATGAGCGGTGCCAACGCCGCGATGCGGCGCATGCTGCAGGCGGTGACCCATCCGCGCTGGGCCTGGGATGTGGGCCTGCGGGGCAAGCCGCATGACCTGGGCAATATTTCCACCTACCGTGGCAACCCGACCGGGCTGGCTGACTACATCGGCTGGCTGGGCGCCAACTTCGATCCGTCGATCAGTTGGAAGGACCTGGAGTGGATTCGCGAATTCTGGGACGGCCCCATGGTCATCAAGGGCATTCTCGACCCCGAGGATGCGAAGGATGCAGTGAGCTTCGGCGCCGACGGTATCGTCGTGTCCAACCACGGCGGCCGCCAGCTGGATGGTGTGCTGTCCAGTGCCCGGGCCTTGCCGGCCATCGCCGATGCGGTGAAGGGGCAGATCAAGATTCTCGCTGACTCCGGTATCCGCACCGGGCTGGATGTGGCGCGCATGCTGGCGCTGGGTGCCGATTGCACCATGCTTGGCCGCGCCTTCATCTATGCCCTGGCGGTGCATGGCGGCGCCGGCGTCACCAACCTGCTGGAGCTGATCGAGAAGGAAATGCGCGTGGCCATGGTGCTGACCGGTGCCCGCTCGATCAGCGAGATCACCCCCGACCTGCTGGTGCGCGAGCTGGCGCATCTGTCGCAATGACCATGGAGTGCCGATGAAGCTGCCCGCTGATTTCCTCGCCGCTGTGCGGCGGCTGATTCCCGCCCAGCGGTTGTTCGATGATCCGCTGTCGACCCTGGCCTTCGGAACCGATGCCAGTTTCTATCGGCTGATCCCGCAACTGGTGGTGCGTGTCGAGGCCGAGCGCGAGGTGGTCGGCGTGCTGCAACTGGCCAGGCGCTTTGGCGTGGCGGTGACCTTCCGCGCCGCGGGCACCAGCCTGTCCGGCCAGGCGCTCAGTGATTCGGTGCTGATCGTGCTCGGAGACCACTGGAATGGGCGCGAGATCCTCGATGGTGGTGCGCGCATCCGCTTGCAGCCGGGGGTGATTGGTGCCGCCGCCAATGCCGCCCTGGCCCCCCTGCAGCGCAAGATTGGTCCCGATCCGGCCTCGATCAATGCGGCGAAGATCGGTGGCATTGTCGCCAACAACTCCAGTGGCATGTGCTGCGGTACCGCGCAGAACAGCTATTACACATTGGCCGGGCTGCGCCTGGTACTGGCTGATGGCACGGTACTGGATACCGAGGATACGGCCAGCGTGGCGGCATTCCGCCGTAGCCATGCCGATCTGCTGGCCGGGTTGGCCGAGCTGGGCCGGCAGACCCGGGCCAATACCGAACTGGCCGAGCGTATCCGCCACAAGTATCGGCTGAAGAACACCACGGGACTGTCGCTCAACGCGCTGGTGGATTTCGATGAGCCGCTGGACATTCTCAGCCACCTGATGGTCGGCTCCGAAGGCACGCTGGGCTTCATCAGCTCGGTGACCTATGACACCGTACCCGAGCATCCGCACAAGGCCAGCGCCTTGCTGGTGTTTCCCGATGTGGAAACCTGCTGCCGGGCGGTGCCGGTGCTGAAGCAGCAGCCGGTATCGGCGGTGGAACTGCTTGACCGTCGCAGTCTGCGGTCGGTGCAGGACATGCAGGGCATGCCCGCCTGGGTGCGCGAACTGTCGGCCAATGCCTGTGCGCTGTTGGTGGAATCGCGCGCGGCCACTGCAAGCCTGCTGGACGAGCAGATCAGCCGGATCATGGCTGCCGTCGCCGAATTCCCGCGGGAGAAGCAGGTCGATTTCAGTACCGATCCGCTGGTCTACAACCAGTTGTGGCGCATTCGCAAGGATACCTTTCCGGCGGTCGGTGCGGTGCGTGCCATCGGTACCACGGTGATCATCGAGGACGTGACCTTCCCGGTTGAGGCGCTGGCGGAGGGCGTCAATCGCCTGCTCGAGCTGTTCGACCGCCACGGCTATACCGAGGCGATCATCTTCGGTCATGCGCTGGAGGGCAACCTGCATTTCGTCTTCACCCAGGGATTCGATGATCCGGCCCAGGTGGCGCGTTATGAAGCCTTCATGGGTGACGTGGCGCAGCTGGTGGCGGTGGAATTCGGTGGGGCGCTGAAGGCCGAGCACGGCACCGGGCGCAACATGGCACCCTTCGTCGAGCTGGAGTGGGGCGCGGATGCCTATGCGCTGATGTGGCGGATCAAGCGACTGCTCGATCCGACCGGCATGCTCAACCCGGACGTGATCCTGTCCGAAGACCCGCGTATTCACCTGAAGAACCTCAAGCCGCTGCCGGCCGCCGATGCCATCGTCGACAAGTGCATCGAATGCGGCTTCTGCGAGCCGGTATGTCCATCCAATGGCCTGACCCTGACGCCGCGCCAGCGTATCGTCATCTGGCGTGACATCCAGGCGAAGAAGCGTGCCGGCATCGACACCAGCGAGCTGGAGCAGGCCTATCAGTACCAGGGTATCGACAGTTGTGCGGCTACCGGTCTGTGCGCGCAGCGCTGTCCGGTCGGTATCAACACCGGCGATCTGGTGCGCCAGCTGCGCGCCGGGCAGGCTGCCCATGGTGGCCGGGCCGACTGGTTGGCCGGGCACTTCGGCGCCGCGCTGGGTGGCATGCGCCTGACCCTGCGCCTGGCCTCGGCCAGCGAGCGGCTGCTCGGTGCGCCGCGCCTGCAGCGTCTCAGCGCCTCGCTCACGCGCCTGTCCGGGCAGCGTCTGCCAACCTGGACGCCGGCCATGCCGCAGGCCGTGCGGCTCATCCAGCCGTCGCCGGCAGTCGTTGCCGAGCGGCCGCGGGTGGTCTACCTGCCGGCCTGCGTATCGCGGGTGATGGGGCCGGCGCGGGGTGACCGTGAGCAAGTGTCGCTGCTGGACAAGACCCGTCACCTGCTGGAGAAGGCCGGTTACCAGGTGGTGTTCCCGGCGGGCCTGGATGAGCTGTGCTGCGGGCAGCCGTTCACCTCCAAGGGCTATCCCGAACAGGGCGAGCGCAAGCGTCGGGAGCTGCTCGATGCGCTATTGGATGCCAGTCGTGACGGCCGTGATCCGATCTATTGCGATACCAGCCCCTGCACCCTGCGGCTACTGCAGGACAATACCGACGCGCGGCTGGATATCCATGACCCGGTGCGCTTCATCCGCACGCATCTGTACCAGCGGCTGTCCTTCACTGCGCAACCGCAGCCGGTGGCCGTGCATGTCACCTGCAGTACCCAGCATCTGGGTGAGGCGGAAGGGTTGATCGAGATTGCCCGGCGTTGCAGTGAGCAGGTGGTGATCCCCGAGGGAATCCACTGTTGTGGCTTTGCCGGTGACAAGGGCTTCAGTGTGCCGCAATTGAACAGCCACGCCCTGCGCAATCTGAAGGGTGTGGTGGGGATCTGCGAGGAGGGAATTTCCACCAGCCGGACCTGTGAGATCGGCCTGAGTAGCCACAGTGGTATCGACTACCACGGGCTGGTGTATCTGGTCGACCGGGCGACCCAGCCGCTGGTCTAGCCTTCGGTGTGGTCGAGCGCCGGCAATTGGGCTCGACACCGCAGTGCTATCGGCATGGCGCAGGAGCGCTATACCCCGGAAGCCGCGAGGGCTCCCGGGGAGGCAGATCAACTACCGAGCAGCGCCGGTTTTTCCTGCTTGCGACCATGGGGGCGGTTGCCCGGGGCCGGCGTGGCCGGAACAGCCTTGTTACCCAGTGCCTGCAGACGGCGTTCGCGGGTCACCGCGTCCTCCGGCTCGACAATGCCGGGCCGGGCCTGCTGTGGCCGGCGCGGTTTGCCGGCGCCATTGCTGCTGCGCGGCTTGTCGTTGCGGCCCTGGCCGCGGGGCTGGCCCGCCGGACGCTGGTTGCGGCCCTTGGAGGGGGCGGCACCACGAGGGCGTTCCGGGCGGTCACTGTTGAGTTCGGCCTGGGCCGGCGGGACGAAGCCCTCCAGGCTGCCTTCCTCGAACTTCTGCCGGGTCAGGCGCTCGATGGCCTTGAGCAGCTTCTCCTCGTCGGGGCTGACCAGCGACACTGCCTCGCCACTGCGACCGGCACGGCCGGTACGACCGATACGGTGCACGTAATCTTCCGATACGTTGGGCAGCTCGAAGTTGACCACATGCGGCAGCTGGTCGATATCCAGGCCGCGGGCGGCGATATCGGTGGCGACCAGTATCCGAATCTTGTTGGCCTTGAAATCGGCCAGGGCCTTGGTGCGCGCGCTCTGGCTCTTGTTGCCATGGATCGCTGCGGCCGGCAGGCCGTTCTTTTCCAGGTATTCGGCCAGGCGGTTGGCGCCGTGTTTGGTGCGGGTGAACACCAGCACCTGTTCCCAGGCACCCATGGTGATCAGATGGGCCACCAGGGCCCGCTTGTGACCGGCCTGGACACGATAGACGCGCTGCTCGATGCGCTCGACCGTGGTGTTCAGCGGGGTGACCTGGATGCGCGCCGGATTGTGCAGCAGGCGGTTGGTCAGCTCGGTGATCTCGGCCGAGAAGGTGGCCGAGAACAGCAGGTTCTGACGTTTGGCCGGCAGCTTGGCGATGACCTTCTTCACATCGTGGATGAAGCCCATGTCGAGCATGCGGTCGGCTTCGTCCAGGACGAAATACTCGACGGCAGACAGATCGACGGCGCGCTGACCGACCAGATCCAGCAGGCGGCCGGGGCAGGCCACCAGGATATCCAGACCGGGGGCGAGCGCTTTCATCTGCGGGTTGGCACCCACACCGCCGAAGATGCAGGCGCTGTGCAGCTGCAGTTCGGTAGCGTAGGAGCGGATATTGTCATGCACCTGGGCCGCCAGTTCGCGGGTCGGTGTCAGCACCAGTGCGCGGACCTGGCGCGGGACGCGCTTGTAGTCGGCGGGGCGCTGACCATTGGGAAAGAGTCGTTCCAGGATCGGCAGGGAGAAACCAGCGGTCTTGCCGGTGCCGGTCTGGGCTGCAACCATCAGGTCGCGGCCTTCAAGTACTGCAGGAATAGCCTGGACTTGAACTGGGGTGGGTGTGGTATAGCCGGTTGCGGCAATAGCGCGCATAAGCGCATCGGACAGGCCGAGAGAAGCAAAGGACATTCAGATAAACCTTGTGATGGCCGTTTGCGAACAGGGCTGTCCGTGCGGCCGAGATAGTAAGAGAAAGGTGAAGAGACGCGAGTTTAACAGAAATCGCCGCTCCCCACAGAAAAAATGCTGACAGCTTCTCTGCTGGGTGGGTCGAGCGCCTGAGTGACGCCGAGGAGGCGTAGCGCAGGTGCGCTACACCCCACCGCGGCCGAGTTCATCCTGGGGTTGGCGAGCGCCCGCTCGCCGACAGCGTGTCTGTCGACCACGTTGCAGGCGCGCTACACCCCGTCATCGTCACGTTACAGGTTGCGCAGGATCGCCAGGCTGGGTTCGGCCTGGTTCAGCGTGTAGAAGTGCAGGCTCGGCGCGCCGCCGGCGAGCAGACGCTGGCACATGTCGCTGATGACCTCGGTGCCGAACGCAGCGATGCTGCGGGTGTCGTCACCGTAGGACTCCAGCTGCTTGCGGATCCAGCGGGGGATTTCCGCACCGCAGGCGTCGGAGAAGCGCGACAGGCTGCTGTAATTGGTGATCGGCATGATGCCCGGCACGATCGGCAGCTCTACACCGGCCTTGCGCACCCGGTCGACGAAGTGAAAGTAGCAGTCGGCATTGAAGAAGTACTGGGTGATGGCACTGTCGGCACCGGCGTTGGCCTTGCGCACGAAGTTCTTCAGGTCGTCCTCGAAGTTGCGCGCCTGCGGGTGTGCTTCGGGGTAGGCGGCCACTTCGATGGTGAAGTGGCTTCCGGTTTCCTCGCGGATGAACTCGACCAGCTCATTGGCATAGCGCAGCTCGCCGGAGGCCCGGCCCATACCCGAGGGCAGGTCACCACGCAGGGCGACGATGCGGCGGATGCCGGACTCCTGATACTGGTTGAGCAGTTGGCGCAGGTCATCCTTGCTGTCGCCGACGCAGGACAGGTGCGGGGCGGTGGGAATCTTCACCTGCTGATCCAGCTGCAGCACGGTATTCATGGTGCGGTCGCGGGTGGAACCACCGGCGCCATAGGTCACCGAGAAGAACTCGGGTTGCTGCTCGGCCAGTACGTGGGCCGCAGCGATCAGTTTCTCGTGGCCGGCTTCGGTCTTGGTCGGGAAGAACTCGAAGCTGACGGGGACGTTTATCTGTTTTGTCATTTCTTTACCTGCCCGGTCGTTGGGGCAGTCTCCTATTGTCTTGCGAGCTCCGCAGGGGAGCCAATATCAGTGCCTATGGATTGCTTCGCCGCGTAGCGGCTCGCAATGACGTTGGAGTAGCAGGTGGTTGACCCTGGCTCTCCGTCATTGCGAGCCCGTAGGGCCTGGCAATCCATCGTGCAGGCAACTCGGTGCCTGCACGATGGCTGGGTCGCAATGACCTGTTCGCCTCAGTAGCGGTAGGTATCCGGCTTGAACGGGCCGTTGACCGGTACGCCAATGTAATCGGCCTGGTCCTGGGTCAGGCGGGTAATCACGCCACCGAAGCCCTTGACCATTTCCAGCGCCACTTCCTCGTCCAGTTCCTTGGGCAGCACTTCCACGCGCAGCAGTTCGGCCTTGGCGGTGGCATCCAGGTTGGCATAGCCCTGTTTGAACAGGTGGATCTGCGCCAGCACCTGGTTGGCGAAGGAGCCATCCATGATGCGGCTGGGGTGGCCAGTGGCGTTGCCCAGGTTGACCAGGCGGCCCTCGGCCAGCAGGATCAGGTAGTCATCGTTGGCTGGATCGAAGTTGTCCTTGCCGGTGCGGTGGATCTTGTGCACCTGTGGCTTGACCTCTTCCCAGTGCCAGTTCTGGCGGGTGTAGGCGGTGTCGATCTCGTTGTCGAAGTGGCCGATGTTGCACACCACCGCGCGCTTCTTCAGCGCCTTGAGCATGTTGGCATCACACACGTTGACGTTGCCGGTGGTGGTGACGATCAGGTCGGTATTGCCCAGCAGTTCGCGGTTGATGGAGCTTTCAGTGCCGTCGTTGACGCCATCGATATAGGGCGATACCACCTCGAAACCATCCATGCACGCCTGCATGGCACAGATCGGATCGGCTTCGGCGACGCGTACGATCATGCCTTCCTGACGCAGGGACTGGGATGAGCCCTTGCCCACGTCACCGTAACCGATGACCAGTGCCTTCTTGCCGGACAGCAGGTGGTCGGTGGCGCGCTTGATGGCGTCATTGAGGCTGTGGCGGCAGCCGTACTTGTTGTCGTTCTTGCTCTTGGTCACCGAGTCGTTGACGTTGATCGCCGGCACCTTGAGGGTGCCTTTCTTCAACATGTCGAGCAGACGGTGTACACCGGTGGTGGTTTCCTCGGTGACGCCGTGCACGGCGTCCAGCACCTGGGGGAATTTCTCGTGCAGGATCTGGGTCAGGTCGCCGCCGTCATCCAGCACCATGTTGGCATTCCACGGCTGGCCATCCTTGAGGATGGTCTGCTCGATGCACCATTCGTACTCCTCCTCGGTTTCACCCTTCCAGGCGAACACCGGAACACCCGCAGCGGCGATGGCGGCGGCGGCATGATCCTGGGTGGAGAAGATATTGCACGAGGACCAGCGTACTTCCGCGCCCAGCTCGACCAGGGTCTCGATCAGCACCGCGGTCTGGATGGTCATGTGGATACAGCCGAGGATGCGCGCCCCCTTGAGTGGCTGCTCGCTGGCGTACTTGCGGCGCATGGCCATCAGTGCCGGCATTTCGGACTCGGCGATGATGATCTCGCGGCGACCATAATCGGCCAGGCTGATGTCGGCGACCTTGTAGTCGGTAAAATCTGCTTGCATGACTGCGCTCATAACTCTCTCCAAATGGATGTAAGCTGGCGGGCGGGTAAGATACGCCCTTTTCATTTTCAGCCAGGGAGGAAACCTGTTGTCCGTTCCATACCCCCGAATTCTGTTGCTCGCGACCCTCGCGCTGACCCTGGTCGGCTGCGGCGGCCCTGCCGACCCCGACTCGCCCGAAGGCAAGCGTCAGGCCGTGTTCAAGCAGTTCCTGCACCACAGCGAGCCGATGGGCGGCATGCTGGGCGACCGTCTGCCGTTCGATGGCGAATCCTTCGCCGCCCATGCCGAGGGCCTGGCCGAACTGGTCGAGGCGCCGTGGCAGTACTTTCCTGAGCCGGGCGACTCGAAGCAGCGCAATGCTGCCTTGCCGCAAGTCTGGACCGACCCCGCTGGCTGGCAGCAGGCTATCGATCAGTACCGCAGCAGCGTGGCTGACCTGGTTGCGGTCACCCGCCAGGGCGTCGAGACGCCCGAGCAGGTAGCCGAACCCATGGCGGCGGTACAGCAGGGCTGCCGCAGCTGCCATGAGGGATTCCGCCGCTAGTTACCCCTGCCCGCACTGCGCCTCTCCTGTCTGTCACTGCGAGCCTACCGCCATACCGTCACTGCGTTCCTCGCAATGACGTTGTGGGGGTAGGCAAGCCTGTGTCCCTTGCTCGTCATTGCGAGCCCCCTGGGGCGTGGCAATCCAGAGCTGGCCGGCAGCTCCGAGCCTGTGGATTGCCGCGTCACTGCGTTCCTCGCAATGACGTTGCGGGGGTAGGCAAGCCTGTGTCCCTTGCTCGTCATTGCGAGCCCCCTGGGGCGTGGCAATCCAGAGCTGGCCGGCAGCTCCGAGCCTGTGGATTGCCGCGTCGCTGCGCTCCTCGCAATGACGTTGCGAGGTAGGCAAGCCTGCGTCCCTCGCAATGACGAAGGAGGAGTGCAGCCTCCTGTTCCGGGCTGGTTACACTCCCGCGTCTGCGCGCAGCGCCTCGGCCCGGTCGGTCTTCTCCCATGGGAAGGCGGTGAAGGTCTCGCCCTTGACCGTCATTTCATAAGGGTTGCGCCCGAAGTGGCCGTAGGCTGCGGTGGCGCGGTACATCGGGTGCAGCAGGTCGAGCATGCGGGTGATAGCGTAGGGCCGCAGGTCGAAGTGTTCGCGTACCAGCCTGATGATCTGCTCATCACTGATCTTGCCGGTGCCGAAGGTATTGATCGACACCGAGGTCGGCTGCGCCACGCCGATGGCGTAGGACACCTGGATCTCGCAACGCTCGGCCAGGCCGGCGGCGACGATGTTCTTGGCCACGTAGCGGCCGGCATAGGCGGCGCTGCGGTCGACCTTGGACGGGTCCTTGCCGGAGAAGGCGCCGCCGCCATGCCGGGCCATGCCGCCGTAGGTGTCGACGATGATCTTGCGCCCGGTCAGGCCACAGTCACCCACTGGGCCGCCGATGACGAACTTGCCGGTCGGGTTGATGTGGTACTGGGTGTCGGCATGCAGCAGTTCGGCGGGGATCACCTGCTTGATGATGGTTTCCATCACCGCTTCGCGCAGGTCGGCCTGCTCGATCTCCGGGTTGTGCTGGGTGGACAGCACGATGGCATCGATACCGACCACGCGGCCGTTGTCATAGCGGCAGGTAACCTGGGACTTGGCGTCCGGGCGCAGCCAGCTGAGTGTGCCGTTCTTGCGCACCTCGGCCTGGCGCTCGACCAGCCGGTGGGCGAAGGTGATTGGCGCGGGCATGAGTACGTCGGTCTCGTTGCTGGCGTAGCCGAACATCAGGCCCTGGTCGCCGGCGCCCTGGTCTTCCGGCTTCTGCCGGTCGACGCCCTGGGCGATATCGGGCGACTGCTTGCCGATGATGTTGATCACGCCGCAGGTATCGGCGTCGTAGCCGACATTCGACGAGGTGTAGCCGATATCCTTGATCACGCCGCGCACCAGGTCTTCCAGATCGACCCAGGCGCTGGTGGTGATTTCGCCGCCGACGATGGCAACCCCGGTCTTCACCATGGTTTCACAGGCCACGCGGGCAAACTTGTCCTCGGCGAGAATGGCATCCAGTACCGCGTCGGAGATCTGGTCGGCCAGCTTGTCCGGATGGCCTTCCGAGACCGATTCGGAGGTGAAAATCGAGTATTCGCTCATAGTCATAGCCCTTTGATTGATCGGGTTCGGGTGTCGCGGCGAGCTGTCACCGCTGGCCCTTGGCAAATTGTTGAAGCTGAATCTGAAAACCGTTGCGCAGCCCCATGTACAGGCTGCCGCCAGCGTGCAATCCCGCATTGTTGGCCCAGCGCACCAGGTCGTCCTGGTCGAAGCCCAGCCAGAGATCACCGCAGGTATCCCTGACCCAGCTCTGATCGTGACTGCACAGCTCGGTCAACACCAGGCTGCCGCCGGGCTTGAGCCGGTCGGCGAAGCGTTGCAGCGCTTCGGCCGGTGCCGGCATGTGGTGCAGCACCATATTGCACACCAGGCAGTCGGCGGCTGGCAGCTCCAGCGGTTGCAGGGCGTCGGCCAGCAGGCAGTCGACATTGTCCAGGCCCGCCTCGGCACATTGCTGTTGCGCCCGTTCCAGCATAGCCGGTGCGTTGTCCAGTGCCAGCACCCGCTGGAAGCGGCGCGCCAGGTCCGGCAGAAAACCGCCCTCGCCAGGGCCTACCTCGATCGCCAGTGCATTGGCCGGCAGGGCCAGGCTGTCGATCAGGTCCAGCAGCGGCTCGCGATACAGGCCAAAGTGCGCAATCAGGTCCTGCTGCGCCGGCGTGCCATCGGCAAAGCGGGCGAAGAACTGCCGGGACACCTCCCCGCGCTGGCTGTGCACAGCGGCGATCGCCCGGTTCAGCGGCGCATCCAGGGGCAGGGCGTCCAGATCGCTCAACAACTGCTCATGCAGATGGCGCCAGTGGCTGGCCGCATCCGGCAGGCTGCGCCGGTAAAAGATCGAATTGCCCTCGCGCCGGGTGCAGACCAGGCCAGCATTGGCCAGCACCTTGAGGTGGTGGCTCATGCCCGACTGGCGGATAGCGAAAATCTGCGCCAGCTCCAGTACGCCGAAGGAGTCGGTACGCAGCACCCGGAGGATGTCCAGTCGCAGTTGGTCGCCCGCCGCCTTGCAGAAGGTCGCAAGTTGCTCGGTGGAATCATCAGGGGCTGCAATGGTTGCCGGATCGCTCATGGTCGAGAAGTGTAGTGAAGCGTCCGGGTAATCGCAATATCTATATCAAAAACTTTTGATATAGGCGTAGTGGCGAGCCCATTCGTCACGTAACCACCGCCTTTGTGCAACGCCGCCGGGGTTTTCATTGCCCGTTGCCCCAGTTTGGGCGAAAATGCCGACCTTTATTTTCCGGCCGGCCGGTCCTGACCCGGTTCGCCCTCTGTCTTGCTTGTCAAATCACAGGAGTAGTTCATGCCCAGTCGTCGTGACCGAGCCAATGCCATACGTGCCCTGAGCATGGATGCCGTGCAGAAAGCCAACAGTGGTCATCCGGGTGCGCCAATGGGTATGGCGGATATCGCCGAGGTGCTCTGGCGGGATTTCCTCAAGCACAATCCGACCAACCCGCAATGGGCCGACCGTGACCGCTTCGTGCTGTCCAACGGCCATGGCTCGATGCTGATCTACTCGCTGCTGCACCTGAGCGGCTATGACCTGTCGATCGATGACCTGAAGAACTTCCGTCAGTTGCACAGCAAGACCCCGGGCCACCCGGAATACGGCTACACCGCCGGCGTGGAAACCACCACTGGCCCGCTGGGGCAGGGCATCGCCAACGCCGTGGGTTTTGCCCTGGCGGAAAAGATCATGGCGGCCCAGTTCAACCGCCCGGGGCACGACATCGTCGATCACGACACCTATGTGTTCCTCGGTGACGGCTGCATGATGGAAGGTATTTCCCATGAAGTCTGCTCGCTGGCCGGTACCCTGGGTCTGAGCAAGCTGACCGCTTTCTATGATGACAACGGCATCTCCATCGATGGTGAAGTGCACGGCTGGTTCACCGATGACACCCCGCGCCGCTTCGAATCCTACGGCTGGCAGGTCATCCGCAACGTCGATGGCCATGATGCCGACGAGATCAAGACCGCGATCGAGACTGCACGCAAGAGCGACAAGCCGACGCTGATCTGCTGCAAGACCATCATCGGCTTCGGCTCGCCGAACAAGCAGGGCAAGGAGTCTTCCCACGGTGCGGCCCTGGGTGATGCGGAAATCGCCCTCACCCGCGAAGCGCTGGGCTGGAACCACGGCCCGTTCGAGATTCCCGCTGATATCTACGCCGAATGGGATGCCAAGGACGCGGGCAGCAAGGCCGAGCAGGCCTGGAACGAGCGTTTCGCTGCCTATCAGGCGGCGTTCCCCGAGCTGGCTGCCGAGTTCACCCGGCGCATGGCTGGCGAGCTGCCGGCTGACTTCGACGAGAAGGCCTCGGCCTATATCCGTCAGGTGGCCGAGAAGGGCGAGAACATCGCCAGCCGCAAGGCCAGCCAGAACTGCCTGAACGCCTTCGGCCCGATGCTGCCGGAACTGCTGGGCGGCTCGGCTGACCTGGCCGGCTCCAACCTGACCCTGTGGGATGGCTGCAAGCCAGTGGTGCAGGAAGATGCCTCGGGCAACTACATGTACTACGGTGTGCGTGAATTCGGCATGGCCGCGATCATGAACGGCGTGGCCCTGCACGGCGGCCTGATCCCCTACGGCGCGACCTTCCTGATGTTCATGGAATACGCGCGTAACGCGGTCCGCATGTCGGCGCTGATGCGTCAGCGGGTGATCTATGTGTTCACCCATGACTCCATCGGCCTGGGCGAGGACGGCCCGACCCACCAGCCGGTCGAGCAACTGGCCAGCCTGCGCACCACCCCCAACCTGGACACCTGGCGTCCGGCGGACACCGTCGAGTCGGCGGTGGCCTGGAAGCATGCGGTGCAGCGCAAGGATGGCCCCAGCGCGCTGATCTTCTCCCGGCAGAACCTGCCGTGCCATATCCGCGACAACGAGACCGAAGCGGCCATCGCCCGCGGTGGTTATATCCTCAAGGGCTGCGAAGGTGAGCCGGAGCTGATCCTGATTGCCACCGGTTCGGAAGTCGGCCTGGCGGTACAGGCCTGGGACAAGCTCACCGAACAGGGCCGCCAGGTGCGCGTGGTCTCCATGCCCTGCACCAGCGTGTTCGACCAGCAGGATGCCGAATACCGCCAGGCGGTGCTGCCGCTGGAAGTCGGTGCACGGATCGCCATCGAAGCGGCACATGCCGACTACTGGTACAAGTACGTGGGTCTGGATGGTCGTATCATCGGCATGCACAGCTATGGTGAATCGGCCCCGGCACCGGCATTGTTCGAGGAGTTCGGCTTCACCCTCGACAATCTGCTGCAGGTGGCTGACGAACTGCTGGAAGACTGACCATCAGCATGCCCTCGAACCGGCGCCCCTATCGCATCGCCCTGAATGGCTACGGCCGTATCGGGCGCTGCGTGCTGCGCGCCTTGCACGAGCGTGGCGGCGACGCCATGCAGATCATCGCGCTGAACGATCTGGCCGATCAGGCCAGCGTCGAATACCTGACCCGCTTCGACTCGACCCACGGCCGCTTCCCCGGCGAGGTGCGGGTCGACGGGGATTGCCTGCATATCAACGGCCATTGCGTGAAGGTACTGTGCGCGCCGCAGCCCGAGGATATCGACTGGGCGGCGCTGGATATCGATCTGCTATTGGAGTGTTCCGGCCAGTACACCAGCCGTGCCGATGCTGAACGCTTCGTGCAGGCCGGCGCGCCGCGGGTATTGTTCTCCCAGCCGATGGCCAACGCCGAGGCGGTGGATACCACCCTGGTCTACGGCATCAATCAGCACACCCTGGACCCCAGCGCACGACTGGTGTCCAACGCCTCCTGCACCACCAACGCCAGTGTGCCGGTGCTGGACCTGCTCAATCGCCAGCTGGGCCTGGAGCAGGTGTCCATCACCACCATCCACTCGGCGATGAACGACCAGCCGGTGATCGATGCCTATCACCATACCGACCTGCGCCGCACCCGCTCGGCGTTCCAGTCGGTGATCCCGGTCTCCACTGGCCTGGCCCGCGGTATCGAACGCCTGCTGCCGGAATTGGCGGGGCGGGTGCAGGCCAAGGCCATGCGCGTGCCGACGGTCAACGTATCGGCGCTGGACATCACCTTGCTGACATCGCGCGATACCAGTGCCGAGGAAGTGAACCGCCTGCTGAAAAAGGCGTCAGAGACTGAGTATTTCGGCCTGCTGGACTACACCGAGTTGCAGCATGCCAGTTGTGACTTCAACCATGACCCGCATTCGGCGATCGTCGACGGCAGCCTGACCCGAGTGTCCGGCCCGCGACTGGTCAACCTGCTGGTATGGTTCGATAACGAGTGGGGCTTTGCCAACCGCATGCTGGACGTGGCGCAGTACTGGCTGCAGCAGCTGGATGCCGGCAAATAGCACTCCGCTCCGAATCATCGCTCAACCTATTCAACGCATTCGACAAGGAGCCATACATGTCCGTACTGACCATGAGTGAGCTGGATCTCAAGGGCCTGCGGGTCCTGATCCGTGAAGACCTGAACGTGCCGGTCAAGAACGGCCAGGTCAGCAGTGACGCGCGTATCGTCGCCTCCCTGCCAACCATCCGCCTGGCGCTGGAAAAGGGCGCCGCGGTCATGGTCTGCTCGCACCTCGGGCGTCCCGAGGAAGGCGTGTTCAGCGAGCAGGACAGCCTGGCCCCGGTGGCCGATTACCTGAGCAAGGCATTGGGGCGTGCGGTGCCGCTGGTGCGCGATTACCTGAACGGCGTCGAAGTGCAGCCGGGCGAGGTGGTGTTGCTGGAGAACGTGCGCTTCAATCCGGGCGAGAAGAAGAACACCGATGAGCTGGCCAAACAGTACGCCGCGCTGTGCGATGTGTTCGTGATGGATGCCTTCGGTACCGCCCACCGCGCCCAGGGCTCGACCCATGGTGTCGCCAGGTTCGCCAGGACCGCCTGTGCCGGCCCGCTGCTGGCCGCCGAGCTGGAGGCGCTGAGCAAGGCGCTGGACAAGCCGGCCAAGCCGATGGCAGCCATCGTTGCCGGCTCCAAGGTCTCGACCAAGCTGGATGTACTCAACGCGCTGGCGGAGAAGTGCGACCAGTTGATCGTCGGCGGCGGTATCGCCAACACCTTCCTCGCCGCGGCTGGTCTGCCGGTGGGCAAGTCGCTGTACGAGGCCGACCTGGTCGAGACCGCCCGGGCGATTGCCGAGCGTGTCAGCGTACCGCTGCCGGTTGACGTGGTAGTGGCCAAGGCGTTTGCCGAGGATGCCGAGGCCACCGTCAAGCTGGTCGCGGATGTGGCCGAGGACGACATGATCCTGGATATCGGCCCGCAGACCGCCGCGCAGTTCGCCGAGTTGCTGAAATCCGCCGGCACCATCCTGTGGAACGGTCCGGTGGGCGTATTCGAGTTCGACCAGTTCGGCGAAGGCACCAAGGCCTTGGCGCTGGCGATTGCCGACAGCCCGGCATTCTCGATTGCCGGCGGTGGCGACACCCTGGCAGCGATCGACAAGTATGGCGTGGCCGAGCGTATTTCCTATATTTCCACCGGCGGCGGCGCCTTCCTCGAGTTCGTCGAGGGCAAGGTACTGCCTGCGGTCGAGATTCTGCAGCAGCGCGGCTGAGCCAGGATTTAACCTTTGCACCCCGGCATTGCCGGGAACTTGCAGCCTGCCGCCAGCTGCGGCAGGCTACACCACAGTGTTACGAACTTTGATTATCGGAGAACAGAATCATGGCTTTGATCAGCATGCGTCAGATGCTGGACCACGCCGCCGAGTACGGCTACGGTGTCCCGGCCTTCAACGTCAACAATCTGGAACAGATGCGGGCCATCATGGAAGCGGCTGACAAGACCGACTCGCCGGTGATCGTGCAGGCCTCCGCCGGTGCCCGCAAATACGCCGGCGCACCCTTCCTGCGCCACCTGATCCTGGCTGCGATCGAGGAATTCCCGCACATTCCGGTGTGCATGCACCAGGACCATGGCACCAGCCCGGATGTATGCCAGCGCTCCATCCAGTTGGGCTTTTCCTCGGTGATGATGGATGGCTCGCTGAAGGAAGATGGCAAGACGCCGGCTGACTATGACTACAACGTGCAGGTCACCCGCCAGACCGTATCCTTCGCCCACGCCTGTGGTGTGTCGGTGGAAGGTGAGCTGGGCTGCCTGGGCAGCCTGGAGACCGGCATGGCCGGTGAAGAAGACGGCGTTGGCGCCGAAGGTGTACTGGATCACAGCCAACTGCTGACCGATCCGGAAGAGGCCGCGCAGTTCGTCAAGGAAACCCAGGTCGATGCACTGGCCATCGCTATCGGCACCAGCCACGGCGCCTACAAGTTCACCAAGCCGCCGACCGGTGATGTGCTGTCGATCGAGCGCATCAAGGAAATCCACAAGCGCATTCCCAACACCCACCTGGTGATGCACGGCTCCAGCTCGGTGCCGCAGGAGTGGCTGGCGATCATCAACGAGTACGGTGGTGACATCAAGGAAACCTACGGCGTGCCGGTCGAGGAAATCGTCGAGGGCATCAAGCACGGCGTGCGCAAGGTCAATATCGATACCGACCTGCGACTGGCCTCCACCGGTGCGATTCGGCGGATGATGGCCGAGCAGCCGAGCGAGTTCGACCCGCGCAAATTCTTCGCCAAGACCGTCGAGGCCATGCGCGATATCTGTATCGCCCGCTACGAAGCCTTCGGCACCGCCGGCAATGCCTCGAAGATCAAGCCGATCTCGCTGGAAGGCATGTACCAGCGTTACGCCAGTGGCGAGCTGGCGGCCAAGGTCAACTGATCCACAGGGCCTCGGCCTGATGGAAGGTCGAGTTCCATCTCGACCAGCGCGGCATCTGGTCAGCACGGTGTCGAGCTGGAACTCGACACTCCGGGGAAACGCAAGCTGAGGAAGGCCGGGTTCCATCCCGGCCAGCGGTTCAGCCCGTGGCTGCAGGGTATGAGCAGTTGCTTGATGAAATACTAACGAGACACAGACATGTCCGAGACCGATAACGACGCCGATGAGCTGTTCACCCACGAAAAGCTGCTGGAAGCGGTGGAAAATCAACTGGCCGACGGCTCCCCGGCGGCGGCCCAGGCTACGCTGAACAAACTCACTCTGGTGGGGTATGAGCGTGCCGACAGCCTGGACCTGATGGCCCAGGTGCTTGCCTACCATATTGGCGTGATGCTGGAGCAGGATACGCCCTTCGATATTGCGGCGTACGAGCAGTCCCTGCGTAATCTGCCGGATCTGCCCTGACAAGGAATAAGGGAATGTCACTGGTTACGATATTGCGAGTAATCGCGTTCTATCTGTTGGCCGTCCTGGTGGCGACCATTCTCGGCAGCCTGGTGCAGGCCCAGGTCAACCTGGCTGCGCTGGCGGAGCCGCCGGTGGACATGGCCGGCCGACTGACTGCCACCTGGCAGGTCCTGCCTGGCCTAGTGGGTACATTTGCCGCCATGGTAGCGGTGTCGCTGCTGATTACCCTGCCGATAGCCGAGGCGCTGTCGCGTATCTTCCGGCCCTGGCGCTGGTTGCTGTTCGCCCTGGCGGGCGCCGGCGGCATCTGGGCAGCGTTCAAAGTGGCAGGGGCCTATATGACCTTGCCGGCGATCAGCGCCCCGGACCAAACCTGGCAGTGGGTGGCCATGCTGGTCGCGGTGGCCATTGGCAGCTGGCTGTTTGGCCATCTGAGCCGTCCCAGAGCCAAGCGTGGGCTGCGCGTGCTGGGCTGAGCAAGGGTTTGTCGGGGCATCTGCGATCGCCCCGGGGCGGGGCTCCTACAGGGCAGGGAGCGTGGGCCATGGGGTGTAGCGCGCTGGCGCTACGCCTGCTGCCTCGCCGCAACCCATCCAACCCCGGCGTAGCGCGGGCGTGCTACACCCCATGCTCGCCGCGATGAGCATTCCGGAATTACAACAGCCGCACCTTGAACCGGCGCCCCTTGATCTTGCCTTCCTCCAGCCGCTCCAGTGCGGTATTGGCCAATTCCCAACGCACCGCCACCAGCGCCTGGAAGTCACTGATGCTGATCTTGCCAATGGCATCGGCCGGCAAGCCCGCCTCGCCGGTCAGCGCGCCGAGCAGATCGCCCGGCCGTACCTTGTCCTTGCGCCCCCCGGACACCGCCAGGGTGCGCATGGGCGCCAGCAATGGCGGGTCCAGCCGCTCGGGCAGCTTATCCAGCGAATGCCAGGCCAGTGGCTCGCCGAGCCGCTGTTCGATACTGCGTGCGCGGTCCTGCTCGGCGGGGGCGACCAGACTCAGCGCCAGGCCAGGCTGCCCGGCGCGCCCGCTGCGGCCGATACGGTGGGTATGCACCGCCGGATCGGGTGACAGCTCGGCATTGATCACCGCCGCCACACCTTCGATATCGATACCGCGCGCGGCAACATCGGTGGCTACCAGCACACTGCAGCTCTGGTTGGCGAACAGTGCCAGCACCTGGTCACGCTCGCGTTGCTCCATATCACCATGCAGTGCCAGGGCGCTGACACGATTGCTGGCCAGCAACTGCTGCAGCTGCTGGCACTGCTGACGGGTATGACAGAACACCATGCACGGCTGCGGGCGTTCGGCGGCGAGCAGGCGCAGCACCGCCTGCAGGCGGTCATCGGCACTGACTTCATAGAAACGCTGGGCGATCGGATTGAGCACCTCGGCTTCCTCTATCGCCACCTGCTGCGGTTCGCGCATGAAGCGACCGGCCAGGGTCTCGATGCCCTGTGGGTAGGTGGCGGAGAACAGCAGGGTCTGGCGCCGCTCGGGGGTGGCCTCGATGATCTCGCTGATGCTGTCGATGAAACCCATGTCGAGCATGCGGTCGGCCTCATCCAGCACCAGGCAGTTGAGCCTGTCCAGCGCCAGGGTGCCGCGCTGCAGGTGATCCCTGACCCGTCCCGGGGTGCCGACGATGATATGCGCACCCTGTTCCAGCGACGCTGCCTGCGGACCGAAGGGGGTGCCGCCGCACAGGGTGATGATCTTGATATTCGGGGTGTTGCGGGCCAGTGCCCGCAGGGCCGTTGTGGTCTGTCCGGCCAGCTCCCGGGTCGGGCTCAGCACCAGCGCCTGGCAGCCGAAGAATGCCGGATTGAGCGGTGCCAGCAGGCCGATGCCGAAGGCGGCGGTCTTGCCGCTGCCGGTACGTGAGCGCGCAATCAGGTCCTGCCCCGCCAGAATCACCGGCAGCGCCGCAGCCTGTACCGGCGTCATATGCTGATAACCCAGTTGTTCGATGCTGGACAGCAGCGAGGAGGGCAGGGGGAGGGAGGAGAAAGGGTGTGTGCTCACGGCGGCGACCTGCGAATGGAAGGCGCCACAGTGTAACAGATGCCATGCCGAACCATCAGTACGGCAAGGGCGGCGTCAGCTCCTGATCCGCGATTTGCGGAACCCGCCATGGGAGGTGAACGACCCGGTATCGCCAAACAGCCAGAAGCGCGTTGCCCGGTAACAGGCCTTCAGCGGCGAGACGTGATAACTGCGTACCTTGCGGTAGGCCCAGCCCCAGCTTTGTCTTGAATTGCTCATAATTGCTACTGCCATTCCATGATCGATTGGTTCGATGCAACCTGGTGACATGACGTAGGCAGGCTTGCCCCAGTCCCGACAATGGGCTTTGAGGCGGTTTGGCAGTAATGGTTCCCGTTTTTATTCGGTCCGGCACAAGGCCATATGCTGGCTATCTGACAGGCGCCAGGGCGATGCACAGTGCACAGGGCCGGGCTGCAACCACGGTGGTTTCGGCTGGTCAGTTGCCCAATGGCTGGTGATCGAGTTCGGCCCGCAATTGCTCGATCCGCTCATCCTTTTCCGACCATAGCCGGTTCACCCAGCTCTGGAAATGTTCACGAAATACCGGGTCCTCGCTGTAGTTGCCGCTGAACAATTCGACCGGTAGCGTGCATGAGCGGATATCCACCACCACCCGTGACACCCGGCCACTGACCAGCGCCCAGAAGCCCGGCGGCCGGCTTTGCGGATAGACGATGGTGACGTCCAGCAATGAGCGCATCTGCTCACCCAGGGCGGCGGTGACGAAGGCGATACCGCCGGACTTGGGGCGTAGCAGATGGCGGTACGGCGAGGCCTGGGCCTGCTGCTTCTGCGGGGTGAAGCGGGTGCCCTCGAGGAAGTTCACCACGGTTACCGGCAGGTCCCTGAACTTCTCGCAGGCGCGGCGGGTGATCGTCAGATCCTTGCCGCGATCCTCGGGATGGCGGGCCAGGTGCGCCTTGCTGTAGCGCTTCATGAAGGGATAGTCCAGTGCCCAGAAGGCCAGTCCGAGGAAGGGCACCCAGATCAGCTCTTTCTTCAGGAAGAACTTGAAATAGGGCGTCTTGCGGTTGAAGGCCTGGACCAGCGCCGGAATATCCACCCAGGACTGATGGTTGCTGACCACCAGATAGGAATGATCGCCCCGCAAGGTCGTATCACAGCGGATATCCCAGACGGTCGGGATCATCAGCCGGAAGATCGCCTTGTTGATCTCGGCCCAGGTCTCGGCAATCCACATCACCCAGCGGGAGCTCCAGCGCCGGAAGCCGGTATGGGGAATCAGTACCTTGAGAATGCCGAGAATCAGCATGGGGCCGATGCCGACCAGGGTATTGAGCAGGATCAGCAGACAGGTGAGCGTGCCGGTCAACCAGTGGGGCATGAGCGTTTTCCTTTACAAACCAGGTACAAACCAGGGCCAAGCATAGCGACTTTATCTCTGGATGTGACAGACCTCACACGGAAAGGGTATTGCACCGGGGGCTGAAGCTCCTAGGATAGGAGCACGCCCACTGACCCATACACACATGCCATGTCCCGGACATTTTTTCGCCTGTTTGCCGTGGAGGGGCCCGCCCACCGGCTGGCGGGTAATCGCATCCAGTTGATGACGCGCCTGCTGCTGGCCGGGCTCAGTGGCTTCCTGCTGTGTGTGCCCTGGCTCAACGGCAGTTTGTACTGGGTCGGCTGGTTCGCCTGGGTGCCGTTGCTCTGCGCATTGCGCGGTACTCGCCCGCTGATGGCCCTGCTGCTCGGCTGGTTCGCCGGGGTTCTATGCTTTGCCGGCGGCAGCTACTGGCTGGCGGATTTCATCGTCAACCTCAAGCAGCTCAGTCCGGCCTTGAGCCTGTTGCTGGCAGTGCTGTTCTGGTGTTACCTGGGCCTGGTCATCGGCCTTGGCTGCATGCTGTACCGCTGGCTGGTATGCCGACTGGGTGGCTGGGAGTTGCTGGTCTTTCCGCTTGCAGTGGTGGCGGTCATGGCGCTGTATCCGATGCTGTTCAAGACCCACTTCGCTGACGGGCAGGTCAATTTCCTGCCGGCCTTGCAGGCCATCGATCTGACCGGTGCTCCAGGGCTGGATGCCATGATGCTGCTGTTCAGCGTGCTGATCTTCCGGCTGCTGACACGCTCCCCGGAGCAGCGGGACCGAGGTTTCCTGATGGCCAACTGGGTTGCCTGGGCCCTGTTGTTCGGCTGGCTGGGGTATGGCCTGATCACCCTGCAGGGCTGGGATCTGCGCATGCAGCAATGGGAGGCGCGGCACATCGGCCTGGTGCAGCCCGACGATGCCATCACCCTGGGGATTCCCGAGCCAGCCGCTGGCTTCAGCCGGGAGTACCCCCAGGAGATGGAGGCCACCCAGCGCCTGATCGCCGCCGGTGCCCAGTGGGTGGCCTGGCCGGAGGCGCGTTACAAGGGCTACTTCGACCATTTCAGCGTGCGCGCCCGCTATGCGCAGGAGCTGGTGCGTTATGGCGTACCGCTGATACTTCATGATGTGGAGCGTCAATGGGTGGATGCCCAGCGGGTCAGCTTCAATACCGTGGCGCTGCTCGATGGGCAGGGCGAGCTGGCCGCCAGATACCGCAAGATGCTGCGCATGCCATTTGGCGAGTATCTGCCGCCGCCCTGGTCCTGGCCGCTGGTCAAGAGCCTGAGCGATCGGGTATTCGGTGAGTTCCTGCGTCCCCTGGGGGCCGGAGAGGAACATGTGGTGTTCGAGCTGGACGGTATGCGGGTGCTACCCAAGGTGTGCTACGAGGCGGCGTTTCCGCAGTTCGTTGCCGCCGCGGTGAATACCGATGGTGCCGGCAAGATGCTGCTGTTCCTATCCCAGGACAACTGGTTCGGCGAGACCTCGCAACCCTTCCAGCATCGCAACATGTCGATCCTGCGCGGAGTGGAGAACCGTCTGCCAATGGCCCATCTGATCAATAACGGCCCCTCGGTAGTGACTGCCCCCAATGGCCGGGTACTGGGTGGCAGCGCCGCGTTCAACCGTGCCGAGCTGCTGGTGCGGGTACCCTTCGACGTGGATGCCGGTGGCAGTTTCTACAGCCGGCATCCGCAGCTGTTTCTGAATCTGCTGTATGGGACTCTTGGCGGACTGACCCTGCTGGCGCTGTGGCGCGGTCGTCAGACCGCCAGACCGGCGCTGTAGCCCGACGACCAGGCCCACTGGAAATTGAAACCGCCCAACTGGCCGCTGACATCCACTACCTCGCCAATGAAGTACAGCCCCGGACAGTCCCTCGCCTCCATGGTCTTGGAGCTGATGGCGTCGGTATCCACGCCACCCAGGGTCACCTCTGCGGTGCGATAACCTTCGGTGGCCGAGGGCTTGAGTTGCCAGTGGTTGAGCTGGCTGGCAATGGTCTGCAGCTGCCGGTCGGTGAACTCGGCCAGCGGTTTGTGTGCGGCTTCCGGCCACCACAGCTGCTGCAGCTCACCGACCAGGGCGCGCCCGAGCTGTTGCGCCAGCAGGGTTTTCAGCAGCTGCTTGCCCTGTTGCTGCTTGGCTTCACGCAGCCACTGCAAGGCATCCAGGCCCGGCAGCAGGTCGATGCCCAGCACGTCGCCGGGCTGCCAGTAGCTGGAGATCTGCAGGATCGCCGGCCCGCTGATGCCACGGTGGGTAAACAGCATGTTCTCGGTGAAACTCTGCCCATTGCAGCTGGCCTGCACTTCCAGCGCCAGGCCGGATAGCCGTTCGCATACCGCCTTGAGGCTGTCGCTGAACATGAAGGGCACCAGTCCGGCGCGGCGCGGCGTCACTGCCAGGCCGAACTGCTCGGCAATCTCGTAGCCGATACCGCTGCCGCCCAGGGTCGGGATCGACAGCGCGCCGCTGGCGATCACCAGTGACTGGCAATCGAGCCGCAGCGGTTGCTGGCCCTGGCGGCCGAGCACGCGATAGCGCAGGTGCTGCGAGTCCAGGGCCAGGACCTCGGTGACCTCGCAATGGGTGCGGATTTCCACACCGGCCTGGGCGCATTCGTCCAGCAGCATATTGAGAATGTCCCGCGCCGAGTGCCGACAGAACAGCTGGCTGTGTTTGCGCTGCTCGTATTCGATGGCATGGCGCTCGACCAGCTCGATGAAATCCCACTGGGTATAGCGCTTGAGCGCAGCCTTGCAGAAGTGCGGGTTGGCGGAGATGAAGTTGTCCGCCTCCACCAGGTAGTTGGTGAAATTGCAGCGCCCGCCGCCGGACATCAGAATCTTCTTGCCGGGCTTGTTGGCCTTCTCCAGCACCAGTACCCGCCGACCCCGCTGTGCGGCGGTGGCGGCACACATCAGGCCGGAGGCGCCGGCACCGAGAACAATGACATCGAAGCTATGGGTGGAGGAGTGCACGGGGATCAGGGGCCTGCGTCAGCGGTCGGGTAAATAGGGCAGTGACGCAGCGGCATCACCGGCGCGCAATGGTAGCACGCCGGTGATGCCGCCTGGCTCTACTCTACAGCAGCGCCTTCTTTCGCCAGGCTGGCAGCGGTTGGCGCCGACTGACCGGCGCCATGGGCGACGGAGGAGCGGCAAAGGGGCGGCACCACCAGAAGGTCGAACTGGTGGAGGGGGATTGCAGGCGGGACGGGGTGGGTTTCCACATACCGGGGGTCTCCTGTGTCAACGGTGGATTTTTTCCACTGGCATGACGATCAGATCGTACAATCGCCAATCCAGCTCGGTAGCCAGGCGGATGATCTCCTGGGTGCGATGTGCCACCTCGGTCTGCCCGGGTGTGAACACCACGAAGATCTCGCCGCCAATGACGTGCCCTTCCTCGCGCAGACGGGTTTCGACATCGATGATGTCCTGCTCGCGCAGTAGGGCGGTGATGATGGTCTGCTCCAGCCCCAGGGGCTGGTTGCTGGTGACCTGCGTAGGCCGTTGATCCATCAGCTCGAGCATCGCCTTGCGGACATGGGTGGCACCGTCCTTCAGCACATCCAGGGCAATGATCGCCGCTGCCGCCGAGTCGGCCCACCACAGGCCCATGCCGATACCGAGCACACCGACAATCGCCGCTGTCGAGGTCATCCAGTCGGCCTTGTTCATGTTGGCATCGGCATACAGGGTGCTTTCATGCAGTGCCTTGGCCAGTGGCATTTTCATATGGCCGAGGATGACCGGCGGGATGATCGCGTACAGCAACGCGAGGATCATGATCCAACCGGCCCAGACCGGATATTGCCAGTCGAACAACTGGAAATGGCCGATGCTCGGGTGCTGGCGCCGGAACAGCGCGCTGGTCGAATCGATCAGCATGAACAGACCGAACAGCAGGATGGCGACGGCAGCGGCGAGAAATGCCAGCAATATCACGCGGCTGTAACCGTAGGGGTGTTGCTCGTCCGGGGCTCGCCGGCGCACGCGCATCGCCAGCAAGAACACCGCCGGTGGCACCAGCGCCAGCAGGTCTTCGAGCAAGGCCATCTTCATCACCTGGGACGAGCCCATGGTCAAGTACATGGCTGTTACTATGGTCAGGGTAAAGAACATGGAGATCCATTCCAGGCGAATGGCCTTGCGCAACAGCCGCTCCTTGTCGTCAGGCAACTGATAACTCTTGCGCACCCTCATGGCTGCCGGGACTCATGCAGATGGGGCAGATACCGCTGCGGGTCCTGCCGGGTGAACAGAAAACGTTCCAGCTCCATCAGCAGCGCATTCTCGCCGGGGGCGCTGAGCATGACGTGATCAGCCAGTGCGCCGGGTTGGCTGGGCTCGCTGAAGTAGACGAAGGTCTGCGCCACCTCAGCCTGCCAGGGGTTGGCTGCGGTAAACCCCCCGATCAGCAGGTCCAGCTCGAAGTTCTTCAGCGCCTCGATCTGCTGTTCCACGCCATCCCGGTACCAGTCGACATCCACTCCCAGTTGCTCGGCGAACTCGGTTACCAGTTGGCCTTCCAGCCCTCCAGGAGCGGCAGGGTCGGTGAGGATGACCCAGGGCACATGCTCGACCACGCCGACCCGCAGCGTACCGCGCTCATGGATGCTGGCCAGCGAGTCGCGGGGGTCGGCTGGCCACTGCTCGCAACCCGATAACAGGAGTATCAGCAGCAGGCCGGTGAGGGGCACCGCTGTGAATACACGAAACAAGCACGCCATGGCTGATCGTATCCCGTAACAAGATGTATCAGTTCAGACCGGGTCGCTTATCGGAGAGTTCAGCTTATCGTTTGGCCCAGGGCGGTGGCGCGATGCAAAAAACGGACACCCTGGCGGGCAACTGGCGTAAAATCGGCATTTTCTGAATTTGAACGGGACCGTACGATGGGACGCGCTTATCAAAACCGCAAAGAATCCATGGCCAAAACGGCCGACGCCAAAACCAAGGTCTACAGCAAGTACGCTCGCGAGATCTACGTGTGCGCCAAGTCCGGCGGCGTCGATCCCAGCGGCAACCTGGCGCTGCGCGGGCTGATCGAACGGGCGAAGAAGGACCAGGTGCCGGCCCATGTGATCGACAAGGCCATCGACAAGGCCAAGGGCGGTGGCGGTGAGGATTTCGCCGTAGCGCGCTACGAGGGCTTCGGACCGGGCAACTGCATCGTCATCGTCGACTGCCTCACCGACAATCCCAACCGCACCATTGCCGATGTCCGTCATTGCTTCACCAAGACCAAGTGCAAGATGGGCACGCCGGGCAGCGTCAGCCACATGTTCGATCACTGCGCGATCCTGGCGTTCAAGGGCGACGATGAGGAAGCCATTCTGGAAGCCCTGATGGAAGCGGATGTGGAAGTGACCGATATCGAGAACGAGAACGGCCTGATCACCGTATTCACGCCCAACACCGAGTACGCCAAGGCGCGCCAGGCGCTGACCGAAGCACTGGGTGAGATTGAGTTCGAGGTGGATGAAATCCAGTTCCTGCCGCAGACCTCGACACAGATCAGCGAGGAGGATATGCCGATGTTCGAGCGTTTCATCGACATGCTCAACGATCTGGATGATGTGCAGAACATCTATCACAACGCCGAGGTATGAGCGTCAATCGTACTGTGTCAGCTGTACTGCAGTTTTCCTGACCTGCACGAAACTCTGCTGCTCGCGCGCATAGTCCCAGCGCGCGATGTGGCACTGGCGCTGTCCGGTGCTGGCCTGGTATTCGATCAGGTTGACCGAGTTGGGTGTCGCGCCGCGTAGCCGTTGCGAGATGCCGGTACCGGCCTGCACTGACCATGCCCGCGGGTTCCCGCCACGGTCTTCCAGCGGCACCATGTAGGGCAGGTGGATATGTCCGGCCAGCAGCAGGTCCATACCGGCATCGACCCAGGCCGGTAGCGCCTGCTCGCGGCCGACCAGCAGGTTGGCCACATCCGAGCCCTGCACCGCGCGCACCGGATGGTGCAGCAGCACTATCCGCAGCTGATCCGCCTGCGCCTGCCCCAGGCGCTGCACTACCCGCTGCACCTGCTCGGCCGACACCACGCCATTCTTGTGCCGGGCGGCGCGGGTGGTGTTGACCCCGATCACCAGCAGGTCATGGTCTTCGAACTCCGGTTCCAGTGTCTGGCCGAATGCCCGGCGATAGTTGCCATAGGGGTTCAGCAACCGTGCCGGCAGGTTGAACAGCGGCAGGTCATGATTCCCGGGCACCGCCAGCACCGGCGCCTGCAACCGGGCGATGAACTCAGCTGCAGCGCTGAACTGGCTGCGCCGGGCGCGCTGGGTGATGTCGCCGCTGAGCAGGCACAGGTCCGGTTGCTGTTGCTCGGCCAGTTGCAGCAGCGCCTGCATTACCCCGGCGTCCTCGGTGCCGAAGTGCAGATCCGACAGGTGCAGGAGGGTACTCATGGATGCTCCGGGGTTGGGGCGCTGTGCGGGATCAGCAGCGGCAGCGCACCCGGTGCGACACTGAATTCCAGCGGCGTGTGCATGCGGAATATCTCGCCATCCATGGCCACCTTGACCAGCCTGGATCGCTGGCCCAGATGCACCGACATGCGCTCGAAGCCGATGCTGATGACCTGGTCTGCTTCGCCCATGCGGCTCAACAGACCCTGCAGCAGCAGGCCATACAGGGCCAGCGTGCCCACCGGCCGCGCAGCGAGTGCCACCAGGTGGTCGGTCTCCTCCGGCAAGTGCGGGTCGATACCGATCTGCTCCAGTTGTAGCGGGTTGTTGCACACGACCAGGGTCGGGGTGCGCAATTGCTGCTGCCGCCCGGCGTAATCCAGTTCGACGTGCAATTGCCGGTGCGCCCGGGTCAGCGTCACCAGCGCCGACCACAGGGCGACCAGACGGCTGCGTCCATAGCGCTGCTTGAAGGCTTCGCGGTCTTCCAGCAGGCGTGGATACAGGCCGAGACTGGCATTGACCAGAAAGTAGCGACCATTGAGCCGGCCCAGGCTGATATGTTCCAGGCGTGCATCCAGCAGGCCGCGGACAGCCTCTTCGGTATCCTGGGAAATACCATGGGCACGTCCGAAGTAATTGAAGGTGCCCTGGGGCAGTACACCGAAGGGCACGCCCTGGCCAACCACCGCCTGGCAAACCGCATGCAGAGTGCCGTCTCCGCCGACGGCGACGACCACGCCGGCATGTTCCCGCGCCAGTTGCACCGCCTGTTCGGCGGCGCCTTGCAACTGGCTGCCATGGTCCACGGTGAGCAGTTGGCAGGTACGACCGGCTGCCTCGCAGACGGCCTTGATGGTCGACTGGATCGACATGCTGTCATGCTTGCCCGAACCGGCGTTCATCACCATGTATAGCGGCTCGCTGCCGGTCAGGGCGGGTACCGGGACTGCCGAACGATTATCGGCGCAATGCTTCACAGGCGGCTCCTTATGGCGCTGGTCGGTGCAGGGCTCAGCGCAACTGACTGTCCTTGCTGCCGCGACGGTTGTAGCCACTGTCCTGTTGCTGCTGGCGGTCATGGGCCGCCTGGCAGTCGATGCACAGCCTCACCCCGGGTACCGCCCGGCGTCGCGCCTCGGGAATGACCGCATCGCACTGCTCGCAGTGGCTCAGGCTCTCGCCCACCGGCAGCTGGCTGCGGGCCCGTTCCACCGCATCCTGGATGGTATCGTCGATCTGCTCCTGAACCGCTCCGTCCTGTGCCCAGCCCGTTGCCATAAGTGCCTCCGGATCTCAGCTGTTGTACATCATCTGGTAATACTCGTGCGCCAGCCGATCGGAATCGAACCGGGGCAGCACATCCTTCATGCCATGCTTGACCAGCTGCAGCCAGCGGTCATGCTCCTGGTAGTACATCGGCAGTACCTGCTGCTCGATGATCTGCATCAGGTTGCGATAATCGGCGGCGGTCTGCGCGGCGCTATCCAGGTGCTCATCCGCCGGGGGTATCAACAGGCAATTGTAGCCGTCGCGGCCGAACTCCGGGACCCAGCCGTCGCTGATCGACAGGTTCACCGCGCCATTCATGGCGGCGGTCATGCCGCTGGTGCCGGACGCCTCGTGCAGTCGCTGCGGGGTATTGAGCCAGACATCGGCGCCCTGTTTCAGCAGTCTCGACAGCTGGATCTCGTAACCGGTGAGCACAGCGAAGCGGGCGGCCTTGTAGGACAGTCGCACCAGCTGGTTGAAGGTATCGATGGCGGTCTGATCGAAGGGGAACGGCTTGCCGGCCCAGATGATCTGCACCGGCCGGTCCTGCTGCTCGATCAGCCGGCAGAACCGATAGAGATCATGCAGCATCAGGTCGGCGCGCTTGTAGGCAGCGAAACGCCGGGCCCAGACGATGGTCAGCACCTCGGGATCGAACAGCTTGCCGGTCTGGTCGGCGACCACCTGGAACAGCTGGCGTTTCATCTCGCGCTTGCGGCTGACCAGCCGTGCATCGTCATTGTCCTCCAGGGCCTGGCGCATGACCGGGTCCTGCCAGAATCGCGCATTCTGCGCATTGGTGATCGAGGTGATCGGGCAGATGCCGGGATACTCGTCCCACATCTGGTTGGCCACCCGCCCATGCAGGCGGGAGACGCCATTGGCCCGCCCGGCGGCCCGCAGCGCGGCCAGGGTATGGCTGAAGGTGCCGCTGCGCATCCCGGTCAGCTCGGCTGCGGTATCCTCCGGCAGGTTGCCGAAATAGCCCATCTCACGCAGAAAATCCAGGGCATTTTCCTCATTGCCGGCTTTTTCCGGGGTATGGGTAGTGAGCACGATATGCCGGCGCACCGCCTGGCTGTCCCGCAGCCGATCCATCAGATGGAAGGCCAGCGGCAGGGCATGGGCCTCGTTGAGATGGTAGACATCGGCCCCGCCCAACTGCTCCACCAGCCGCGCGCCGCCCAGCCCCAGCACGATGCTCTGGGCGATACGGGTCGATGGCTCGGTATCGTACAGACGATGGGTAATGGTCTGCGCCAGGTAGTCATTTTCCGGAATATCGGTGGTCAGCAGATAGATCGGTGCACTGCCGAATACCTCGGCTGGCAGCAACAGGGCCTTGATATGCACCGGATGGCCATTGACGGTGACCTGGGTGCGCAGGCCGGTATCGACCAGGAACGGATAGTACTTCTTCTGGAACTGCACGCGCATGCGCTGATCATCATGGCGCACCTGATCGTAGTATCCGTACTTCCACAGGATGCCGATGCCGATCAGGTTCTGGCGCAGGTCGCAGGCGCTGCGCATGTGCGAGCCGGCCAGGAAGCCCAGGCCGCCGGAATAGATCTTCAGCGCATGGTCGATGGCGTATTCCATGGAGAAATAGGCCACGCGCGTGCTGTACTGTGGGTCAGGCTGCCAGGGGAGCGGCCAGGTTCGAGTCATGAGGAAGGTCCCGTAACGACATGCGTGGGTTACCTCATACTGACAACGGCGGCTGTCCTTTGGTTGCGCCGATTCAGAGCATGACCTGTTCCAGCTGTCCGGCCAGCAACCGGGCGTCGGCCAGCGCATGGTGCGGCATGGGTGCCAGTTCGGTCCAGTCATGTGCGCTGTGGGGCAGCGCCCGGGTCCGCACGCCGGTGGGCAGGCCATCGCTGCCGGCCAGCCAATGCAGCAATGGCCAGTCCCAGTGTGGCGCGTCGGTGATGATCTCGGCCGGCGCTATGTTGGCAAGAAAGGTCTGCAGGCGGTGGCGGGCCAGCGGGGTGGTCAGTCCATGGGACTGCAGGTCGAGCTGCGGCAGCACGGTGGCCTGCACGAAGCCGGAGCAGTCATCCACCTGCCAGTTGTCGATCAGCTCCAGATAGAGCTCCCGGCCGTCACTGGTTACCAATGCCAGGCTGATGAGCCGGGCATGACTGGCCAGACATGTGAATTCCGTATCCAGATATGCTCTGAGCATATTCCTGTCCTCCCTGTGATGTCGCCATGATGGCTTCCACGGCAACGCTGACCGAGAGAATCGGGCATCTTGCGCCGAAACGCAATATACCGTTTATCAGGTTGCGTCAGACCGGTTCCGGCTGCTCGCCAAAATGCGCCGCCAGTTCGTCGTAGCCGCCGATGCGCTGGCCATCGAGGAAGATCTGTGGCGTGGTGCTGACGCCCTGTTCCTCCTTGAACATCCGCTCCTCGGTCTCGTCAGCGAAGACATGTACCCGGTAGGTAATGCCGTGCCGGTCCAGCAACTGGCTGGCCTTGGCGGCGAAGGGGCAGCCATCTTTCTGATAGAGGTAGTTGTCGCTCATCGGTCTCTCCCGGTATTGCAGTGGTCTCTTCGCCTTAGAGGAAGGCAGCGGGGAAAGATTCGGTGTTTTTGCGCGGCGACCCGGTTCAGGCCGCCGACTGGCTGCGTTCGAACGCCTGCATGATCTGGCCGACGATGCGCATGACCTCCAGGTTGGCTTCCTCCATCTCGCCGAGATGCCGCACTGCACCGGCCAGTTCCTGCTGCTGGAAGGCCTGCATGGCCGCCTGGCCTTCGCGGTGCACGGCGGTATGCGGCCGCTCGATCTCGCGGAAATGCGCCAACTGCTGGATGCTCTGGCTGCCATCGCCGTAATACCAGCGGCCGAAGCGGCACTCGCGTTCGGTGGGCAGCGCCGGGATCGGCGTACCGCGGCTGCCGAGCAGATGGTTGTAGACCACGAACTTGAGTGACAGCTCATCCAGGTTGGCCAACTCGACACCGGCACGGAAGGCCGACTTCTCGATACCGCGGCGCATTTCCCCGGCCAGGCTGTGCAATACCTGCATGCCGGCCACCGCATCCTCGGTGGTACGGCTGAAGTCCTCGGCCAGGGTACCCTGGGACTGGATATAGGCCTGCACTGATGCCGTGATCTGTTGCAGCTCCTCGATCTTGCCGACGATTTCACTGGTGGCCTGGCCGGTGCGCTCGGCCAACTGGCGTATTTCGCTGGCGACCACCGCGAAGCCACGACCAGCATCGCCGGCGCGGGCAGCCTCAATGGCCGCGTTCAGCGCCAGCAGGTTGGTCTGGCTGGCGATACCGCCAATCAGATCGACGATGCCATTGATTTCACCGGAGTGACCGGACAGCGTCTCGACCTGCCGCGAGGCCTCGATCAGCCCGCTCTCCATGGCGGTGGCCTTGCCCTGCAGCGCATCGAACCGCTGCTGGTTGTTCAGCGCGGCACTGGCCACCTGGCCGGCATGCTGCTTGTCCTGGCCCAACTGGCCGGCAAGGTATTCGAAGGAGTCACCAAGGTGGGTGATCGAGGTACTGAAGCGCACCAGCTTGCCCGCCACCTCTCGGTAGTAGTCCAGTTGCTGCTGGCTGCGCTGCTCCCGCTCGGCCAGCTCGGCTTCCAGTTGCCGTATCCGCTCGGCCTGGCTGGCCAGCTGCGCTTCGAGCTGCTGGTTCTCCTGTTGCAGTGCCTGGATTGCCTTGCTACCGCTACGCCACATGGTTACCTCGGAGTTGCAGATATGTAGTTGCTATATCGGCCGAGGCAACCGGGACATGAGCCTTTTCCTGCGGCTGGGGCATGATTTCTCAGGAGTGCTGCTGGCTCTTGAGCTTCTCCGCCTCCAGTGCCTGAGGGTTGCTTTCTCCCTCATTGACCGCCTTGCGGAAACCACTGATGGCATTGCCCACGTCGGAGCCCAGGCCGCGCAGGCGCTTGGTGCCGAACAGCATCACCACGATCAGCAGGATGATCAGAAGTTGCCAGATACTGATGCCCATCATGTTGTGTTACTCCGTTTGCTACCGGTCTCAATGACCGGAATGATTGTCATGTGAATGTGTGGAGTGGTTCGCCGCTGCGCCATGCTGCGCCGCAGCGGCCTGTTGCAGGAACTCCTGGTCGATCTCGTCGAAATGCAGCACCGTTGCGCCATCGTATTCTGCCGCCAGCGCCTCGGCCGCCTGCTTGTCGGCAAACGAGGCCAGAGAGGCGCCCATGGCTCCTTCCAGCGCTGTGCCGGCAACGTACCAGGCCTGGGTGGCATCGACCAGATGACCATCATCCGGGTGATCCCAATGGCTCCGGGCCATGTCATGCACATAGAGCCTGGCCTGCAGGATGCGGTTCTCCGGCTGCAGCCACCAACTGAGCATTTCCGCGGTGGAGCAGAATTTCTTCACCTCGCCCCGCTCTACCACCTGGCCTTTGGGGCCAGTGAAATCCATGATGATCATGCCGCAGACGTGGCATTCATCGGTGTCATGGAAAGCCACCGGGTCGAGGGTCACCTGCGCTTCCTCCGGGTCACCACAGGCGGCCAGGGTCAGGCCAAGCAACAGTACCAGCAGGGTGCGTACAGCAAGGTTGTAACGGATTTTCATGACAGTTTTCCTATTTCCCATTCTTGTCAGGCGGCACGGCGGCGGAAGGCTGCATAGGCCAGGGCCAATGCCAGCCCAGCCCAGGCCAGCAGGCACAACCATAGCAGCAGGCCTTGCACTGGCAGGTCGTCACCCAGCGACAACACGCCCATGGTACTGGCTCCGTCGAAGCCGGAGAGGTTGATCAGCCGGTAGATGTCGGTCGGGTTCAACAACAGCAGCCAGGGCAGCAGTTCGGGGTTGAACTTGCCTTCGCTGAATACCAGCAGGGCCAGCAGTACCAGGTCGAATACCAGCACGAACAGGAACCAGACGCCCAGCGCCAGGCCGGCAGCACTGGATTTCTCGCTGACCAGGCTGCTGAGCAGATAGGCCAGGGCCAGGAAGGCCCAGCCCAGCAGGGTAGAGGACAGCATGAAGCGGCCGAAGGCCCATACCAGCAGGTTCAGTTCGACACCATCGACCAGCAGACCGATCGCCACGGCAGCGCAGCCGAAGCCGATCAGCACGGCCAGCGCCAGGATCAGGCCGTGGCCGACGAACTTGCCCAGCAGGATCTGGCCGCGGCCGATGGGGTAGGTCATCAGCAGCATCAGGGTGCCGCCCTCATCCTCGCCGACGATGGCGTCATAGGCCAGCAGCAGGGCGATCAGCGGCATCAGGAAGGTCGCCAGGCTGGCCAGGCTGGCGATGGTGGCCGGGATCGAGGTGAAGCCCAGTTGTCCGGAGGCAGCGGCGCCAAGCCAGGCGATGCCTACCGCCAGGGCAGCGAACAACAGGCTGATCGCCAGCAGCCAGCGATTGCGCAGGCCGTCGCTGAGTTCCTTGCGGGCGATGTTCCAGATCTGGTTCATGCCTTGTCCTCCGCAGCATGCGCATTGCTGGCGCGTTCGGTGTAATAGCGGTACAGGTCTTCCAGCGAGGGCTGGAATATCTCGATATCGCTGGGCTGGTCCTGGTTCAGCAATTGACGCAGCAGGTCCATCTTGCCGCGGCTGCTGCCGGTGACCTCGATACCATCGGTGCCCAGCAGACGGATCTGGTTGCCATTGATGTTCATGGTCTGCAGCAGTTGTTCACGCCGTTGCAGGCCGCTGGCGCGGATGCGTGACGGCAGTCCTGCTTCGGTTCGCAGGCTGGCCAGCGTACCGATGGCCTCCAGTCGACCGCCGGCGAGAATTGCCGCTCGGTTGATATGCGCCTCGACCCCCGGCAACACATGGGAACACAGGATCACGCTGGTGCCCTGCTGGCGCAGCCGGTCAATCAGGACATACAGATCCTGGGTGGCGATCGGGTCGAGCCCCACGGTCGGCTCGTCGAGCAGCAGCAACTGGGGCGAGCCCAGCAGTGCCTGGGCCAGACCGAGGCGCTGGCGCATGCCTTTGGAGTAGGTCTTGACCCGGCGATCGGCGGCGTGCGCCAGGCCCACCTGCTCCAGCAACTCATCGGCCTGCTGCAGCGCAGCACCCTTGATACGGGCGAAGTGGTACAGGGTTTCGCGGCCGCTGAGCTGCGGGTAGAACATCACGTTCTCCGGCAGGTAGCCGAGCTGGCGGCGCACGGTCGGGTCGTTTGGCGCCTGGCCGAGCACCCGCACCTGGCCCTCGCTGGGCGTCAACAGGCCGAGGATCAGCTTCATGGTGGTGGTCTTGCCGGCGCCATTGTGGCCGAACAGGCCGAGCACCTCGCCTGGCTCCAGATGCAGTTCCAGTTGGCGCAGCGCGGTCATGCTGCCGTAACGCTGGCTGACGCCTTGAATATCAACAGCATTCATCAATGGGGTTCCTGTGTACGTTGGATCAGGTGGCCGGTGGGCAGGTGCATCAGTGGATGGCTGTCCTGCACGCCCTGCATCTTGATAACCGGGAAGGCGCGTTGCACCCAGCGCAGCATCTGGATGGCCGGGCTGTTCATCAGCAGCCTTACCTGGGGGTACATCCACAACAGCCGGTCAACGTTGTCGTTGGGTTCGTAGGGGACGTCGCCCAGACCGTCATCGTTGCGGTCCCAACCCAGGTAGTCGCTCCAGTAGTTGCCGCGTCCGTCGACCGACCACTCCTGGGTGCGGGTGGCCACGTATTTGACCTGCTGTTCATTACCGACGAAGGCGTTGTCGCTGATCTTGTTGTTCTCCGAGCCGGCGGTCAGGTGAATGCCCAGGTTGCTGCGCTCGAAGTGGTTGCCCTGGATGGTATTGAACAGTGAGTTGTAGATGAACAGCGCCTTGCCCTCGCCACCCTTGATCATGCTGTCATCGCCGGTCTGGCCGCGCTGCACGTTGGATACGATATTGTTGTTGATGGTCGAGTAGGTGATGAAGTTCATCAGCATGCCGTAGTTGCGGTCGTCCTCGGAGCGGTTGTCCTCGACCGTCAGCATGCGGCTCTGCATCAACGCATAGCCGGTGCGGGTGCGACGGGTGGTATTGCCGATCACCCGGTTGCTCTGGGAGAACATGTAATGGATGCCGAAGCGCAGATCCTCCATCAGGTTGCCCTGGATGAGGTTGTTGTTGGAGTTGCCGAGATAGATACCGTCACGGGTGTGTGTCACCCGGTTGTCGATGACCCGTGCCTCGCTGGTGTTGATCAGATGAATGCCGTTGCCACGATCCTGGGAACGCAGCTGTGGATCGCCTTCGACATGGTTGTTCTCGACCAGCAGGCCGTGGGTATTGTCCGACCAGATGCCGAAGCCCTGGCCTTGCAGATGATTTTTGCGCAGCGCCACATTGCTGGCGGTGGGCTCGATGAAGATCGCCGCGTCCATGTCGGTCAGGTTGCTACCCCAGTTACGCAGACTGCAGTTCTCGATGGTCACGTCACTGGCGCGGATGGTCAGGATGTTGCCCCGGCCGCCGGATTGCAGCACGGCGCCCGTTTCGCAGCGCAGGGTAATGGGGGTGTCGATGGTGAATTGCCCGATATATTCGCCTGCGGGCAATGCCCAACCGTCTGCTTCGGCCTGCAGCGGCAGGCTGTCGATCGGTTGGGGAGAAGCGTGAACAGCGGTACCAAGGCCGCACAGCATTACAAGTGCCGGGAGCGGCCAGCGTAGGGCCTGATGCTTGAACAATGCTGTTTCCTTATGCCGTTTAGAATGCCCGGATTGGTGTGTGCAACGCTGAAGTCGGTGGCGACTGCCCGGAGCGGTGGAGGCCGCTCCGGGTGCCGCTCCGGTCAGGCCGGCTCGACCAGCATGCGTCCGCACATTTCCATATGCAGGGCATGACAGAACCAGCTGCAGTAGTACCAGTACGCGCCGGCCTTGTCTGCAGTGAAGGTGATCGAGGAGGTCTGTTGCGGGCTGATCTCCATGCTCACCCCGTGGTTGACCATGACGAAACCGTGGGAAACGTCCTCGATCTGGTCGATGTTGGTGATGATCACCGTGACCTCGTCGCCCTGTTTGACGGTGAACTCGTTGATGCCGAAGGACGGCGCCATGGAGATCATGTACACCCGCACCTTGTTGCCATCGCGAATGATCTTGCTATCGCTGGTCAGGTTGATGCCGTCGGCTTCCGCCATCTTCACTGTTTCTGCGAAGAAGGGGTCATTGCGGTCCCAGATCTTCTTGGTACGCAGTTGATCGCGGCGAGCCATGATGCAGTCGTGCGGTTCGGCAAAGGTGGGGCCGTCGTGTACCAGCACCATCTCTTCACCGGAAATGTCGATCAACTGGTCGTTTTCCGGGTGCAGAGGGCCGACCGGCAGGAAGCGGTCCTTGGAGAACTTGGACAGCACCACCAGCCACTGGCCATCGGCTTCGCTGGTTTCGCACAGCGAGGCGTGGGTATGCCCAGGCTGGTAATGCACGTCGAGCTTCTGCTTGATGTAGTTGACGTTGTCGCCGTTATAGGCACGGATGGCATCTTCGATGTTCCACTTGACCACCTGGCTGTCGATGAACAGCGTGGTGTAGCCATTGCCACGACCATCGAAGGTGGTATGCAGCGGCCCCAGACCCAGTTCCGGCTCGGCAACGATCACCTCGCGCGGGTCCTCGAACTTGTCGGCAAACAGGTCGGGCAGCTTGTCGATGGCGATTACCGAGGCGGTTGGCGACAGCTTGCCGTTGGCGATGAAGTACTTGCCATCCGGCGATGTATTCAAGCCGTGGGGGTTCTTGGGTACCGGGATATAGCGGGTGACCTTGCTGTCCTTGCCGTCCTTTTTGCGGCCATCGACCACCGGCACCTTGGAGTCGCCCAGGGTGATGAAGTTGCCGGCCTTGACCTCGGCCTCGATGGCCTGCACGTCGAACACCACTACCCAGTCGCGCTCGTTGCGCATGGTGCCGCCCAGGTCCAGTGCCTTCTCCGAGTTGTAGCAGGTGGAGGCGGTGAAGCGGCCGGTGTAGTCCATGTCGGTATTGTCGAGGTTGCCGTCGACGATCACCTGCCAGGCCACTTCCATGGTCTCGGCATCCACCGCGTTGTACATGGTGAAGCTGTTTTCATCCAGCATGTCGAAGTTGGTGCCATCGTTCGGGTGCGGGATGATGAACTCGGCGTTACAGAATACGTACTTGGTATGCGGCACCTTCTGCAGACGCAGACCATGGATGGCCTGGACGTTGGGGATGGTGGTGATCTTGTCCGTCTTCATGATATCCAGACGGATACGCGCCACGCGGCTGTTGGCCTTGTCGTTGATGAACAGATACTTGCCGTCGTACTTGCCGTCGGTCATCGACAGGTGAGGATGGTGGCAGTCGCCGTTGGCGAACCGGGCGCTCTCGCCCATGATCGCCTTGCTCTCGTTGGTCAGACCCCAGCCGGTGGCCGAGTCGACGTTGAACACCGGGATGCGCATCAGCTCGCGCATGGACGGAATGCCCAGCACGCGCACCTCGCCCTGGTGACCACCGGACCAGAAGCCGTAGTAGTCGTCCAGTTCACCCGGGCCGACGTGGATTTTCGACTGGGCATCCTTGACCGCCTGGGCCCAGCTTTCACGACTCATCACCGCGCCGCCGAAGGCGGTTGCTGCGACGGCAGCACCGGTCATCGCACTGGCGCCGAGAAAACCGCGCCGGCTCAGACCCTTGGATTCCGGGTTGGCCGGAGGGTTGTTGGGTTTATCGCTCATGTTCAGCTCCTTGTTGGGCAGATCTTGGTTGACCGTTTGGGTCAGGGTTCAACTACTTGCACTACCGGTATCAATTGCTCATCCGGCGTTTTCTTTCCACGTGTCTTGCGCTTGTTCTTGAGAATCAGCGGAGGGCACTTGTTTTCGTTGTGATAGGTCATCTGGCAATCGAGGCAGTAGTGGCACTCGTTGTGGTTGATGTGCCCATCTGGGTGAATGGCCTGGATCTCGCACTCCTTGGCGCACAGCTGGCACGGGTTGCCGCATTCCTTGCGGCGCTTGAGCCAGTCGAACAGGCGCACGCGGCTGGTGACCGAGAGGGCTGCGCCCAGCGGGCAGATGTAGCGACAGAACACCTTGCGGGTGAAGATGTTGACCACCAGCAGGATCACGGCATAGAGCACGAACCACCACTGGCGGTCGAACTTCAGGGTGATGGCGGTCTTGAATGGCTCGACCTCGGCGGCCTTCTCGGCCAGCGCCATCGACTCCAGGGAGATGCCGAACAGCACCAGCAGGATGATGTACTTGATCGCCCACAGCCGCTCGTGCACTGCGAAGGGCAGCTCGTACTGGGGAATCTTCAGCTTGCGGGCGATTTCGTTGATCAACTCCTGCAGCGCGCCGAACGGGCATAGCCAGCCGCAGAACACGCCGCGGCCCCAGAGCAGGATGCTGGCGGCGGTGAAGGTCCAGATGATGAAGATCACCGGGTCGCTGAGGAACAGTTCCCAGCGGAACTCGGTTACCAGCGCATGCACGAAGGTCAGCACGTTGACGATCGACAGCTGCCCCAGTGCGTACCAGCCGATGAACACCACGGTGAAGGTCAGGTAGCCGTGGCGCAGCCAGCGCAGGAAATTCGGGTGCCGGGCGAAATTGTCCTGGAAGAACAGGATCACCGTCAGCAGTAGCAAGGCCGCCAGGATCACACCCACCTGGAAACTCTTCTGGTACCAGATGTTGACCCACACCGGGCGGTTGGCTTCCTCGATCGCGCGCAGCTCCTCGGGGGTGGGCACCGGCCGTTCGATGTACTGTTCGGGCGTCTCGTAGGGCAGCTCGAAACTGGTGAAGATGCTGTCCACCGGCCCGGTCTGGCGGCGTACCAGCAGTTCCAGTGTCCAGGGTGCGCCGGGGTCGAAACGGGCCTCCTCGCGCAGGATGAAGATGGCCATCTCCTGAAAGCGCGGTGCGCCCTCGGCCATGACGTCATACAGGCGGATATGATCCAGGTCGCGGAAGCTGAGGATATTGCCGAACTGGCGAATCTGTACCCGGTCGAAGATGCCGCCGCGCACATAGCCCGAGCCCTTGAATGAATACCGGCCGCTGCCGAGCACGGCAAAGGCGTGCTCGCCGGGCTTGAGCTCCTCCATCAGGAAGCGGTACTGGTTGTCGCCGAGCAGGTTGCGGCCCACGGTCGGGGCGTTGAGCCAGGCAGCGTACAGGTCGATGAAGGTGGCATCCTCCTGGTCCGCTGGCGCCTCGTCGATGCCTTCGGCCTCGGTACCTTTGAATGCCTGGTTGATATCGGCATTGGTCAGCAACAGACGCCGGATCGAGCCATCACCGGTCAGTTCACTCCAGCCGGCTGGCTGGTACACATCCTCGCGCACGGTCGATGGCCGTCCGCGGGTACCGCTGCTGCTCTGTACCAGGCCCAGTGAGGCGCCCACTTCCTGGGCCGCGCGCATGACGATCTCATTGATCACCATCACCGTTACCGTAGCGCCGGATACCGCATCCACGGTAATTGCGTTGGGGTCGCTGGAACGGCCCACCACCACCCGCTGATCGGCCCTGATACCGGCATAACGGGCATTGAAGTCATGCAGCCGCTGTTCGGGGATGCCGATCAGCAGGATGGGTTCATGATGCTCCAGCACATAGGCATCGACGATCACGCCATCGGTATCCAGCAGGATACCCATATTGACCGGCTTGCCCGAATAGGCCGGGATATTGAACACGTCGATGCTTTCGAAGGCATAGCCGAAAACGGTGCCGACGCCATCGGTGAGAGTACGTACACGGTACTCGCCCTCGGGCTCGGAGATGACCGTGACATCGGGAAAGAACTGCTCGATCCGTTGTTCCAGAAGGGCAGGGGTGGTGGCGAACGCCGGGGCCAATGAAAGCATGCCGAACAGCAACGCAATGCTCAGCAGCAACCGGCTGCTGATCACAGCAATCAACGACTTCATAGCGGGGCGTTTCCTATCGAGAGTAGCGTCATTTTAGTTGTTTCCAGCTCCATCAAGACTTGATCAGCATCAAGGGTCTGTCAAATCAACACTTAAGGTATGGGTATAGGCCTGGGCTGCCATCATCCCGGTTCAAGCGGCCTGCCATCGTCCCGGTTGGAACAGCGCAGCCCCAGCCGGCGCGCCAACCGGTGCAAATTGCCGCGGTCGATCTGCAAGGCGCGGGCAGTGGCGGACAGGTTGCCCTGGTGATGTTCCAGCACCGCTTCGATGAGCTGGCGCTGATAGCCATCCACCGCCTCACGTAGTCCGCAGGACCACGGTGTGCGCTCAATGGGGTCGGTGGTCAGTACGGTCGTCGCAGGGTTACCCAGGCCCAGGTCGGTCGCCGACAATTGCAGCAGCTGGGAGGCCGGCAGGCCCCTGGCACGCGCCTTGAGCACGGCACGCCCGATCAGGTGTTCGAGCTCACGCACATTGCCCGGCCAGTCATACATCAGCAGGGCCCGGCGGGCATCGCTGCCGAGGGCAGCGTTACGTACCTGCAGCCGGGTGCGGCACTGTTCGAGAAAATAGCCTGCCAGCAACAACACATCGCCCTGGCGCTCGCGCAGCGGGGGCACATGCAGCGGATAGGCTCCGAGGCGGTGGTACAGGTCGGCACGGAAGCGCCCGGCGCGCACGGCGGCAGCCAGGTCGCGGTTGGTGGCGGCAAGGATACGGACATCGACATGGTGATCCCGGTCCGAACCCAGGCGTTGCAACTGGCCACTCTGCAGCACCCGCAGCAGCTTGGCCTGCACACTCAGCGGCAACTCGCCGACCTCATCCAGGAACAGGGTGCCGCCGTCGGCCAGTTCGAACTTGCCGGCACGCGCCGTGCTGGCGCCGGAGAAGGCTCCGCGCACATGGCCGAACAGCTCGCTTTCCACCAGCGACTCGGGCAGGGCGGCGCAGTTGAGGCTGATCAGCGGCTTGCTCCAGCGCTCGGATTGGCGATGCACCGCCTGGGCCACCAACTCCTTGCCGGTACCGGTTTCGCCGCTGATCAACACCGCCAGCGGGCTTTTGGCCACCAGCGCGATCTCGTCCAGCAACTGCCGGTGAGTGTCGCTCTGGCCGATCAGCTCCCGGACAGGCAACTGATGGGCGGCCTCGCGCCAGGTCTCTGCCAGCCGCCGCTCGTGCTCGGCCTGGCGCGCCAGACTGTGCATGCGCTCGCAGGCCTTGACCGTGGCGGCTGCCAGATGGGTAAAGGCTTCCAGGCTGGGCAGGTCGATGCAGCCGAAGCGCGCGGGGTCCAGCGAGTCCAGCGTCAGTACACCCCAGGGGCGATCATCGATGTACAGCGGGCAGCCCAGGCAGTCATGCACCTGCAGTTGCCCCGGTGCGCCTTCGACCAGACCGTCGTAAGGATCGGGCAGCTCGCAGTCGGCGGCGAAGCGGGTCGCCCCGCGGCTGGCCAGTATCGCCTGCAACCGCGGGTGCTGATCCACCCTGAAGCGCCGGCCCAGGGTGTCCGGGCTCAGGCCATGTACGGCCAGCGGCACCAGCTTGTCGCCCTCCAGCCGCAGCAGCGCCAGGGCATCGCAGGGCAGGCAGGCCTGTACCGCCAGCAACAGGCGCCGGTAACGTTCTGGCTGCGGCAGATCGCGGCTGAGATCGTCGAGCAGGGGCAGCAGGGCAGTAAGCGGTGAATGATCCATAAATCGTCTTTTTGACAACGCCTTGGGTTTTTTAACCAGAAGCTGAGTTGTGAATATGACGACTGTGGCGGGGTAAGTCCTTGATTCAGGTCAATTCGAGGGTTGGCACGTTTCGTGATGGGGAAACAGGGAAGCCCACACCTGTACAACCTGAGGAGAACTACATGAAACGTATCGCGACTATCGGACTGGCAATGACCCTGACTGCTCTGAGCATGTCGACGTTGGCCGCTGAGGTCATCGCCGAAACGACCGACAGCACGGCCGGCGGTGCCCTTGGTGCGACCACCGGGGTGATGATCGGCGGTGCTGCCGGTGGCCCGTTGGGGGCGCTGGTCGGTGCTGGTGTGGGTCTGCTGCTTGGCAAGGGGGTGCAACAGGCCGCCGGCCTGGAGGAGCGCGCCTATGCCGTGCGCACGGCCGGTGGTGAGACGCAGGTGGTACGCTCGCCCACCGCCGAGTTTGCCATCGGCCAGCAGGTCGAGCGGCGGGGAAATCGGTTGCAGGCGGGGGCGAGCCTGAGCCGTTGAGGGGACGGCTTACCGGGCGAGTGCCATCAGGCTCAGGCCCGGGACTCGCCTTCGTCGACGCGGAACCAGGCGGCGTACAGTGCTGGTAGAAACAGCAGCGTGAGCGCTGTGGCCACCGTCAGACCGCCCATGATCGCCACCGCCATCGGCCCGAAGAACACGCTGCGTGACAGCGGGATCATCGCCAGGATCGCCGCCAGCGCGGTCAGGACGATGGGCCGGAAGCGGCGCACCGTGGCATCGATGATGGCGTGCCAGCGATCATGTCCGGCGGCGATATCCTGTTCGATCTGATCGACCAGGATCACCGAGTTACGCATGATCATGCCCGACAGCGCGATGCTGCCGAGCATGGCGACGAAGCCGAAGGGCTCGCCGAAGGCCAGCAGGAACAGGGTCACGCCGATCAGCCCCAGCGGTGCGGTGAGAAACACCATGATCGAGCGCGAGATGCTGCGCAGTTGCACCATCAACAGGGTCATCACCACCAGCCCGAGCAAGGGCAGCCCCTGCATGATGGATTTCTGGCCGCGGGTCGAATCCTCCATCGTGCCGCCCATCTCCAGGCGGTAGCCATCGGGCAGTTCGGCGCGGATCGGCTGCAATGAGGGCATGATCTGCTGGACCAGGCTGGCGGGCTGCTCCGGACCGTGGATATCACCGCGTACGGTCACCGTGGGCAAGCGGTCACGGCGCCAGATGACCCCTTCCTCGAAGCCATACTCCAGGGTGGCGACCTGCTCCAGCGCGACGCTGCGCCCATCGCCGGTGGGGATCGCCAGACTCGGCAGTTGCTGCAGTGCTTCGCGTTCCTGGGTGGTGCCGCGCAGCAGGATCTCGATCAGCTCATCACCCTCGCGGAACTGGCTGACCGAGCTGCCGGTCAGCTGGCTGGCAAGAAAGCCCGATACGTCGCTGGTGCTCAGGCCCATGGCCCGGGCGCGTTCCTGGTCGATGTCCAGGTACACCACCTTGCTCGGCTCTTCCCAGTTCAGGTGCACATTGCTCACCGCCGGGTTGTCGCGTACCTGGGTGGCGATCTCGCGGGCAATACGCCGCACCTCCTCGATGTGCTCACCGGAGACGCGGAACTGGATCGGATAACCTACCGGTGGGCCGTTTTCCAGACGCGAGATGCGCGCGCGCAGTTCGGGGAATTCAGTGTCCAGCATGTCCATCAACCACTTGCGTATCTGCTCGCGATCATCGATGGACTTGGCCTTGACCACGAACTGGGTGAAATTGGTGGCCGGCAGTTGCTGGTCCAGCGGCAGGTAGAAACGCGGTGAACCGGTACCGACATAGGCGACGAAGTTGTCGACCCCGGGATGCTCGCGCAGGCGCTGTTCCAGGCGCAGCGCCTGGGCTTCGGTGGCCTTGAGCGAAGACCCTTCGGCGAGCGTCAGGTCGACCATCAGTTCCAGCCGGCCGGACGGCGGGAAGAACTGCTGTGGCACCAGGCGGAACAGCAGGATCGAGCCGATGAACAGCGCCACGGTCATGCCGATCACCAGCCAGTGATGGGCCACGCACCACTGCACCGTGCTGCGCACCCGCTGGTAGAAGGGCGTGGCATAGGGGTCGTGGCCGCGCGGATCGCCACCGTGCTTCTTGGCATGCAGCTTGGCCATGTCCGGCAACAGGTTGTAGCCCAGGTAAGGCACGAAGATCACCGCCGCGATCCAGGACACCAGCAGGGCGATGGTCACCACCTGGAAGATCGCGCGGGTGTACTCGCCGACCCCGGAGGCGGCGGTGGCGATCGGCAGGAAGCCGGCAGCGGTGATCAGCGTGCCGGTGAGCATCGGGAAGGCGGTGCTGGTCCAGGCGAAACTGGCCGCCTTGACCCGGTCGAAGCCCTGCTCCATCTTGATCACCATCATCTCCACGGCGATGATCGCATCGTCCACCATCAAGCCCAGGGCCAGCACCAGCGCACCCAGGGAGATCTTGTGCAGGCCGATGTCGAGATAGTTCATCACCGTGAAGGTCATCGCCAGTACCAGCGGAATCGACAGGGCGACCACCAGACCGGTGCGCAGGCCGAGGGAGAAGAAGCTGACCAGCAGTACGATGGTCACCGCCTCGGCCAGTACCTTGACGAACTCGCCGACGCTGTCACGCACCGCCTCGGGTTGGTCGGACACCTTGTGCAACTGCATGCCGACCGGCAGCGTCCGGCTCATGCGCTCGAACTCGGCTTCCAGGGTATTGCCCAGCGCCAGGATGTCGCCCCCGGCTTTCATCGACACCGCCAGTCCCAGCGCATCCTGCTCCATGAAGCGCATACGCGGTGCCATCGGATCGTTGAAGCCGCGATAGACCTCGGCTACGTCGCTGATACGGAAGGTGCGGTCACCGACGCGGATCGGGAATGCGCGGATCTGATCGACGCTCTCGAACTGGCCGGAGACGCGCAGGCGTACCCGTTCCTTCGGCGTTTCGAAGAAGCCTGCCTCACGCAGACTGTTCTGCTCCTGCAGCGCCTGCTGCACCGCCGCCAGCGGCAGCCCCAGAGTAGCCAGCTTGAGGTTGGAGATCTCGACCCAGATCTTCTCGTCCTGCACGCCGATCAGTTCCACCTTGCCGACATCCCGGATGCGCTGCAGTTGCAGCTGCAGGCGTTCGGCATAGTCCTTGAGCACGGCGTAGTCGAAGCCATCGCCGGTCAGCGCGTAGATGTTGCCGAAGGTGGTACCGAACTCGTCGTTATAGAACGGCCCGACGATATCCGGCGGCAGGGTGTGGCGGATGTCGCCGACCTTCTTGCGCAACTGGTACCACAGCTCGGGTATCTCCCCGGCCTTCATGCTGTCCAGGGCGACGAAGGTGATGGTTGATTCGCCGGGCCGGGAGTAGGACACCACCTGCTGGTAGGCGCCGGTCTCCATGACCTTCTGTTCTATACGGTCGGATACCTGGCGCGCCACCTCCTCGGCGGTAGCGCCCGGCCAGGCGGTGCGGATGACCATGGCCTTGAAGGTGAACGGCGGGTCCTCGCTCTGGCCCAGTTGGCCGTAGGACAGGAAGCCGGCGACTGACAGCACCAGCATGAAATACAGCACGATCTGGCGGTTGCGCAGCGCCCAGGCGGAGAGGTTGAAGGTCATGCGCTACTCCCCGCCGAGTGCGATGCTGCGATTGTCCCGGTCTACCGGATGCACCTGCTGGCCTTCGAGCAGCATGTGCACGCCAGCGGCAACCACCCAGTCATTGGCGGCCAGGCCATCGAGGATGCTGACCCGCTCATGCTGATAGGTGCCCATATGCACCGGCCGGCGGTGCACCGTGCGGGTCTGCGGATCGATCACCCAGACGAAGCTCTGGCCCGTCTCCGAACTGACCGCCGACAGTGGTACCGCGAGCGCGACCTGGTCGGGGTTCTGGATGAATACCCTGGCGCTCTGGCCGACTTCCACGCCGCTGCCCTCGGCGACGAAGCTGACCCGCGCGGCGAAGGTACGCGACTGCGGGTCGGCGGCCGGCGACAGTTCGCGCAGGCTGCCGGCAAACCGCTGGTCGGGGCGCGACCACAGCTGTACTTCCACTGGCTGGCCGATCACCAGGTGGCCGAGACTGTTTTCCGGCAGGCTGATCAACACCTCGCGCTCGCCATCAGCGGCCAGCACCAGTACCGTCTGGCCGGCGGAGACCACCTGGCCGACTTCCACCGCGCGGTGTGCGATCACCCCGTCCTGGGGGGCGCGCAGCACGCTGTAGGTCGCCTGATTGTCGGCCACGTCGAACTCGGCGCGGGCCTGCTTCAGGCGCGCTGCTGCCGAGCGGTAGGTATTCTCGGCATTGTCGTACTGTGAGGAACTGATCATTTGCCGTTCGAGCAGGGTGCGGTAGCGGTCGCGTTCGGCCTGCGCCAGGGTCAGGTTGGCCTGCGCAGCAGCTACCTGGGCGCGTGCCGCTTCCAGCTGCAGGCGCACATCTTCGGCATCCAGCTCGGCCAGCGGCTGATCCTTGCGTACCCGATCGCCGACATCGACCAGCCGCTTGCTCACCTTGCCACCGATGCGAAATGCCAACTCCGGCTCGAAGCGCGCACGCACTTCGCCGGGGTAACTCTGTACCTGGGCGGTGGCGGGCTCGGGCTGGATCACCAGCGCCGGGCGCGGCTGCTGGGTAACCGGTTCGGGATCGCTGCACGCCGTCAGCAGTGAGCCGAGGGTGAACACAAGGGCGAGGGAAAGAACAGGACGGAGCATGATCGGAAGCCTGTCGCAAGGTATTGGGAATAACTGAACTAATGGGTATAGTAGAAATAGCAAACCCGCCAGTCCAGTATTAAAAGCCTAATGTCAGAGAAAATTGTTCAAAACGCCGGTCCTGGGCGCCCCAAGGACCCAGCCAAGCGCGAGGCCATTCTGTTGGCAGCCCAGCAGCTGTTCCTGGACAGTGGCTACGAAGGCACCAGCATGGATGCCATTGCCGCCGAGGCCGGCGTCTCCAAGCTGACCGTATACAGCCATTTCACCGACAAGGAGACCCTGTACGCAGCGGCGATCAGGGCAGTCTGTGAAGCGCAACTGCCGGACCTGTTCTTCGACTATCCCCAGTCGGGGGATATGCGCTGTGCCCTGCAACGGATCGGCGATGCCTTCTGCCGTCTGATCAACAGTCCCGAGTCCATCGCCTTGCACCGGCTGCTGGTGAGCATGGCGGGGCAGGACATCAAGCTGGCGCAACTGTTCTACGAAGTCGGGCCGCAGCGGGTGTGCGATGGCATGGCGCAGTTCCTGGGGCAGGCCGAGGAGCGGGGTGATCTGTGCATCGATGAGCCGCCGGAGGCCGCCCGGCGGTTTTTCTCCCTGCTCAAGGGAGACCATCACTTCCGTCTGCTGATCGGCTACGCCCAGATCATGTCGGATCAGGAGCGCCACCAGCACGTCGCCGATATCGTCGAGCTGTTCCTGCGTCTGCATGCGCCGATGCCGGCCTGAGCTGGCCGGGGCTGGCAGAGTGCCGCGGCTGGCCGTGGCGCACGCTTTGCTATATGCTCTGCGGCTTTTTCCAGGGGGTAAGGCATGCTTGAAACTACGCTCACTCAGCTTGAACGATTGGTTGGCGAACTGCTGCAGCAGAATCAGTCACAGACCGAGAGCATCAGTCGCCTCGAACAGGAGCTGCGCCAGCTCAAGGAAGAAAATGACAGTCTGCAATTGGCGGCCATGGAGCAGGAAGAACAACTGGGCTCCACGTTGACCCGTCTGCAGGCCATTCTGCAGCGCAGCGGCGTCAGCAGCGACGCATGAGCAATGTTCGGGTAGCCAGCTTTCTCGGGCGGGAATACTCGTTTCGCATCAACGAAGACGAGGATCCGCTGTTTCAGCAGGCGATCCTGCTGCTGCAGGAGAAACTGGCCGAATCCCGGGCGCGCTACCCAGGCAGTGACGCGCAGGAGCTGCTGTTGATGACCGCGCTGGCGTTATGCGTACCGCAGATTCAGCAGACGGAGCAACTGCGCCTCACCCAGCAGCGCCTGGCCGCGCTGGTCGATACATTGCAACGGCCGGCAGACTGACCGGTCTGCCGGCCCAGGCCAACCCTTCTTCCGATTTCCCCACTCCCTTCTGAGCATGAAACCGGCAATAGGCACGGCGGCCATTTATAATGAGTGAACATTCATTCTGTTTATTCAGTTATTTGTGATTCAGTTCGCAGTTATGCTTCATGTCCGGTCAATTGCCCTGGGTGTCTTGGTGTCCGGGCGCTTCAGCTGCCGGAAGACTTGACCCACACCTCGTCAGGCGACCGTTTCATCAATAACAATAAGTCATTGAAAGGTATGCAATGGATAGGAATACAAGAGTTTTGACCGCGGCGCGTGGATTGCGCACGCCGGCGGTGGGCATCGCATTGACTTTGCTGGCCGGGTGCTTTTCCGGCTCGGGCTCCAGCTCCCGCTCCGGCGAACTGAGCCAGGGGATATTCGTCGACAGCGTGGTAGCCGGGCTGAGTTTCTCCACCGCCAGCCAGCAGGGCATGACAGATGCTGCGGGTACCTTCGAGTATCGGCCGGGGGAGAGCGTCAGTTTTGCGGTCGGTGGCATTCGCTTGGGCTCGGCCGCAGGGCAGGAGCTCATCACTCCGGTGGAGTTGGTGCCGGACGCTGATCCGGCGGATGCGGCGGTGGTGAATATCGCCCGCCTGCTGCAGAGCCTGGATGCCGATGGCAACCTGGTCAATGGTATTCAGATCAGCGCCGAGATTGACCAGGCGGTGGCCGAATATGTGCAACAGCATCGCCTGGAGGAGCTGGATTTCGGCGATGACGAGGTATTCGAGCAGGTCATGGCCGGTCTTGTCGCCAGCCTCAATCAGGCAGGTGTGTTCGACGAGAATGCCGCTGCCAGGCAGCGATCGCCACGCGGACGGCTGCAGGCCTGGCAGCATCTGCAGGACTCGTTGGCACAACTGGACGGCGCCGAGCTGAACCATCAGCGTTTGCCGGTGCTGTTCATTCATGGTGGCGCCGGCTCGGCCTCCCAGTTCGAATCCCAGGCCCAGCGTTTCCGCGCCAATGGCTATCCGTTGGAGCATGTTGCGGTCTATGAGTACAACACCGCAACGGGACAGGACCCCTTCGATCCCGAGCAGGCGGCGGCGCGTAACGCGAAGATCAATGCCATCATCGATCAGTTGCTGCTCAGCACCGGGGCGCAGAAGATAAACCTGGTCGGCCATTCCATGGGAACCCGGGTCAGTCTGGTGTATCTCTCCGAGGAGGAAAATGCCGCCAAGGTAGGCCGTTATGTCAGTGTGGACGGCACCGAGGTGGATCATTTGCCGGGTAATGTGCCCACCCTGGCACTGTGGGGGCAGTATGTCGATCGCAGCGTGGTCGGCGCGGAGAACGTCTATCCGCCCGCAGAGGCGCCGGTAGGCCACATCGAGGTTGCCACCTCGGCGGACTCCTTCGAGCGCATGTATCGCTTCTTCAATGGCGAAGCACCCGAGACCAGCATCATTCCGCAGGCCGAAGGGGAGCAGGTGTGGATCGCCGGCAAGGCCCATATCTTTCCGGAAAATATCGGCGCAGAGGGCATGACTCTGGAAATCTACGAGAGCGATCCGAATACCGGCCTGCGGCTCGGTGATGTGCCGCTGTATCGACACCAGATTGATGCTGACGGGGCCTGGGGACCTGTGCGCATCAACAGGGATGCCACCCATGAGTACGCCTTGCTGCACCCCGAGCCGGGTAACGATCAGTACTTCTACCGTGAAGGCTACGGGCAGGACAGCTTTCTGGTGCGTCTGAACACCTCGTTGCCGGGAACCGGTGTCGGCCAATATCTGCATCGCAGTGCTGCGCATACCAACATCATCATCGGCCGGGACAAGGAGTTGTGGGGGGATCAAGGCGACAATAACGACCGCTTGACGGTGAACGACGTCGAGGTGGTGACCGAACTGACCGCTCCGCTGTTGCAACGCCTGAGCAGCCTGTTCCTGCATGACCGCGACAGCGACCAACGCAGCAACCTGGCTGCCCCGGATCCGCTGTTCCACCGTTTGCCCTTCATGTCCGGCCTGGACCTGTTCCTGCCCGCTTCGCCACAGGCCAGCGAGACCATCGAGGTTCGCCTGCAGCCACGCGGTGGCGGTGCTGATCAGGTGATCAACGTGCCGAACTGGCCCTCGGACGAGGTCCGTTCGATCTCGGTGCAATTCAAGGACTACGCGCCGACAGCGGCACAGGACTGAGCCCAGCCGGCTCCTCCGGACGGGGTGTCATTGACGCCCCGTTTCCTGCCCAGCCGGTGATGCTCAACCCTTGGCCGGCAGGGCATTCTTGCGGGTACCGCGCAGGTTCATCAGAAACAGACCCAGCTGCAGCACGATCAGTGCCCAGGCATGGGAATGCCAGCCCCAGATGACCCACAGTACATTGCTCAGGATGAAACAGATGAAGCCGGCGCAGCGTTTGGCGCGGCTGCGCGAGCCGACCAGCCAGGCGGCGATCAGCGTGATCAGCATGGCGGGCCATTGCAGCAGGTCGATCAGGTTGTCGATGTCCATAGCCAGTCTGACCGGGGCGGCTGCCACATGTTCCACCCGCTACAGCTGGTTTTATCGTAGCCGGAAATGCAGAACCCCGGCCTGGGCCGGGGTTCTGGTGGTGCAGCGGGTATCAGCGGCCGTACTTGGCCTTGTACTCGCGGCGGCGGCGGTGCAGAACCGGCTCGGTATAGCCATTGGGCTGTTTGGTGCCTTCGAGGATCAGTTCCAGCGAGGCCTGGAAGGCCACGCTGTCATCGAAGTTCGGCGCCATCGGCCGGTAGGCGGCATCGCCAGCGTTCTGCCGGTCGACCACCTCGGCCATGCGCCGCATGCTTTCGATCACCTGGTCCTGGGTGATGATGCCGTGGCGCAGCCAGTTGGCCAGCAGCTGGCTGGAAATACGCAGGGTCGCGCGGTCTTCCATCAGGCCGACGTCATTGATATCCGGTACCTTGGAGCAGCCGACGCCCTGGTCGATCCAGCGCACCACGTAGCCGAGAATACCCTGGACGTTGTTGTCGATCTCGTTCTGCTTCTCTGCCTCGCTCCAGTTGGTGTCCTTGGCCAGCGGGATGGTGAGAATGTCGTCCACCGAGGCGAAGGTGCGCTTGGCCAGTTCCTGCTGACGCTCGAACACATTGACCTTGTGGTAGTGCAGGGCATGCAGGGTCGCAGCGGTAGGCGAGGGAACCCAGGCGGTGTTGGCGCCGGCCATCGGGTGACCGATCTTCTGTTCCAGCATGTCGGCCATCAGGTCAGGCATGGCCCACATGCCCTTGCCGATCTGCGCGCGACCGGACAGGCCGCAGGCCAGACCATGGTCGACGTTCCAGTTTTCATAGGCGCCGATCCACTTCTCGGCCTTCATGGCGGCCTTGCGTACTACCGGGCCGGCTTCCATGGAGGTGTGGATCTCGTCACCGGTACGGTCGAGGAAGCCGGTGTTGATGAACACCACACGCTCGCTGGCCGCCTGGATGCAGGCTTTCAGGTTGACGGTGGTGCGGCGCTCCTCGTCCATGATGCCGATTTTCAGGGTGTTGCGCGCAACGCCGAGCACATCTTCAACGCGGTTGAACAGTTCGTTGGCGAAAGCGACTTCCTCGGGGCCATGCATCTTCGGTTTGACGATGTACATCGAACCTTCGCGGCTGTTGGCGCGGGTGGTGTTGCCCTTGAGGTTGTGCAGCGCGATCAGGCCGGTGAACACGCAGTCCATGATGCCTTCCGGCACTTCGAAACCATTCTTGTCGATGATGGCGTCGTTGGTCATCAGGTGCCCGACGTTGCGGATGAACAGCATGGAACGACCATGCAGGGTCAGCTCGGAACCATCGGCCTTGGTGTAGACACGATCCGGGTTCATGGTCCGGGTGAAGGTCTTGCCGTCCTTGCTGACCTGCTCGGCCAGGTCACCTTTCATCAGGCCCAGCCAGCTGCGGTAGACCACGGTCTTGTCGTCCGCATCAACCGCGGCGGTGGAGTCTTCGCAATCCATGATGGTGGTGATGGCAGCTTCCATCAGCACGTCCTTGATCCCGGCGGCATCGGTCTGGCCGATGGGGCTGGAACGGTCGATCTGGATCTCGAAGTGCAAGCCGTTGTTTTTCAGCAGTACTGCCTTGGGTGCTGCCGCCTCGCCCTGGTAGGCGATGAACCTGGCGGCGTCTTTCAGGCCGGTCTGGCTGCCATCCTTGAGCGCAACGACCAGTTGGCCATTGTCGATGGAGTAAGCTGTGGCATCGGTATGGGAACCTTTGGCCAGCGGTGCTGCCTCATCAAGGAATGCGCGGGCGAAGGCAATGACCTTGTCGCCGCGGACCTGGTTGTAGCCCGGGCCTTTTTCGGCACCGCCAGCCTCGCTGATGGCATCGGTGCCATACAGGGCGTCATACAGGGAGCCCCAGCGCGCATTGGCGGCGTTGAGGGCGAAGCGGGCGTTCATGATGGGCACCACCAGCTGCGGACCGGCCATGTGGGCGATCTCTTCATCGACGTTGGCGGTGGTGACCTTGAAGTCGGCTGGTTCGGGCAGCAGATAGCCGATTTCCTGGAGGAAGCTCTTGTAGGCGGCGGCATCATGGGGCTGGCCGGCACGCTGCTGGTGCCAACTGTCGATCTGGGCCTGGAGGTCGTCACGCTTGCTCAGCAGGGCACGGTTCTTCGGAGCCAGATCATGAATCAGCGTATCCACGCCGGACCAGAAGGCGTTGGCTTGCACGCCAGTACCGGGGATAGCCTGCTCATTGATGAAGTCGAAAAGAACCTTGGCAATCTGAAGATCACCGACTTGGATGCGTTCACTCATGAAAACCCCTCACTCTACTGAGATCTGCGCCTGGCGCATAAGGACGTGGCATTTGGAGACGCAGCATGTTACACGATGATCACTTGCAAAGCATGTTCAAAACATGGAATTGTTCCGAATTCAGACCAAAGCGGCAGACTTTTACCCGTCTACCGCCCCAAGGCGCACCGGGATGTTAATGGACCAGAGGTTTCTAGATTCACTCGTAGAACGGTTGCCTGAGCTTCAATTGGGTCAGCCATTCAATCCGGCCGCCAGGCAGTATGCTGCCTACTATGGCATCGACTTCAGCGCCGAAGTCGAACAGCACCTGGGACACATCGCGGTGGATGGCTTCGATCTGGCGGTGCAGGTCTGGCGTCCCTCGGCTCCGCGCGGCACGCTGGTCATCCTGCATGGCTACTATGATCATATGGGCCTGTATCGCCATCTCATCCGCTGGGCGCTGAGTCACCGCCTGGCGGTCTTGGCATTCGACCTGCCCGGGCATGGCCTGTCCAGTGGCGAACGCGCCAGCATCGACTGCTTCCTGCGTTATCAGCAGGTGCTCGATGGGGTGTTCGAGCAGGCTCGCCTCTGGCGGTTGCCGGCGCCCTGGCATTTCCTCGGCCAGAGTACCGGCGGTGCCATTCTGATCGACCGGCTGCTGCATGGCCCCATGCCGGAGCAGGCCGGGCAGACGATCCTCATGGCGCCTCTGGTACGACCGAAGCAGTGGGGCGTTTCCCAGTTCAGTCTCAAATTGCTCGGTGGCTTCATCCAGCAACTGGGGCGGCGCTTTACCGACAACTCCACGGATGGCGACTTTCTCGAATTCATTCGCCAGCATGACCCGCTGCAGCCCCAGGTGCTGCCGGTGGCCTGGGTACAGGCGCTGGACAAGTGGATTCCCCGCATCGAGACCGCCGTGCCGACCGAGCACAAGCCGCTGATCGTGCAGGGCCAGGCCGATGGAACCGTGGACTGGCAGCACAATATCAAGGTGCTGCAGGAGAAGTTCGATGGGCCGGAGCTGTTCTACCTGCCCGAAGCCCGTCATCACCTGGCCAACGAACAGGCCGGATTGCGGCAGCAGTACCTCGACTGGTTGGGTGACCGGTTGGGTTATTAGGCTGGAGTTGGCGGTTACATAGTCTGTTTCATGTTCCTAGTCTCCTTTGCGCCGGGAGCAGCCTACCTGCGACACGCCGTGAATACATCCCTGTAGGCTCGTTGATGCCATCCCTGGCATCAAACGGTCGCAGGTAGGCTGCTCCCGGCGCAAAGGTGCCAGTATTGGTGTGGCTGAGGGTTTGAAACCATCCGCAGCATGGAAGGTTCCGGAGCAGGTTGGCCGGCAGGGTTGTGCCGACCGTCGGTTGCCAGGGATGGCAACCGCGAGCCCCCAGGGATGGGTTCACGGCGTGTCGGCACGGCCCTGCCGGCCAACCTGCTCCTTGCAGGCCCTCGACAAACAATACCAATCAGGGATTCAGTGCATCCCGTACGGCCTGTTCGGTTGCCCGGTAGAACGCCTGGCCAGCCGATGACTCGCTCCATTCGGCGAACCGGGTCAGTTGGTCATCGTCCAGATCACGATAGATATAGGCCAGGGTATCGGGCAGGTTGGGGCGCATCTGCTGACGCAGGCGTTCACGTCCGCCGCTGCCGGCCTGCTGGGGGATGTTCATCAGCCCGCCGAGCAGATCGTTGGCACTCTGCGCCGCCAGCCCGGTCAGTGCGGTGGACACTTCCACACCCAGCTCCAGGGCCGGCAACTGCGTCGCCAGTCGCTCGATCAGCGCGCGGCGTTCGGCACTGAGCTGCTGTACCGGCAGGCCGCGCTGCATGCTAGCAACCGAGGCCGGGGAGCTGGCCTGGGTTTCCACTGCAACTATCTTCGTCCCCAGCGGACTATTGAAGAAGGTCAATGCCTGCTGGATATTCGCCGCATCCAGCGTCAACGCCAGTCGTGCCTGGGCCCGGTCATGCATGCCCTGCTGTTCGAAACGCTGGTTGCTGTTGCGGATCAGGGTTTCCTGCAGCGCCGGTGGCAGTTGCTGGCTGTAGCGCTGCTGCGCGCTGGACAGCGCTGCCTGGAAGTGGTCCTGATGCTTGGCCATGCCACTGGCCTGATACAGCTGGTCAGGGTTGGCGCTGGCCTGCAGGCTGAACAGCAGGCCAGCGAGCAGTAATACGACAAAACGCAGGGGGGTTAGATGCATGGAGCCTCGCAAGGGTGGGAGTCAGAAAAATATCGGCAGCGTTCAGTAATCGTTTTACACTATCGGCACCCGGGATACCGGGGTCTTGTCCGCCTTGCCACGTCCGTGGCCAGGCAGAGCTGCCATCCCGATTTGAGTATGATGATGATGCCCGAGTTCCCTGCTGCTGCGGTAGACCGTCTGGTCCATGTGGCTGATTGCCTGGCCCTGCAGGGCTGGTCGATAACCGAGAGTGCCCTGCCTGCCGAACTGCTCGGCGAGCTGGAGCACAACTGCCGTTCGCTATGGGCCAGCGCAGCATTGAAACCGGCCGCGGTTGGTCGTAGCGGTGAGCAGTTGGTGCTGCCGCAGGTGCGTGGCGATCATATCCGCTGGCTGGACGATTGCCCACCCTGTGATGCCACCACGGCCTATCTCGAGGCCATGGACCGGCTGCGCGAGACCCTCAACCGGACCCTGTTCCTCGGCTTGGACAGTTTCGAGACCCATTATGCGCTGTACCCGCCCGGCGCCGGCTATCAGCGGCACGTGGACAGATTCAAGGACAACCCGCTGCGTACTGTCTCGGTGGTGCTCTATCTCAACAGCCAATGGCAGCCGGGGGATGGTGGCGAGTTGCGCCTGCATCTGCCGGAGGGCTGTATCGATGTACCGCCGCGGGCTGGTACGCTGGCGGTATTCATGAGCGACAGCCTGCCCCACGAGGTGCTCCAGGCGCAGCGTGAGCGCGCCAGCCTGGTGGGCTGGTTCCGTCGCCGGCCGGACAACCCCTTGCTGCTCTGAGGCGATCATGCAGAAGATCCTGGTCAGTCGTTGCCTGCTGGGGCACCCGGTCCGTTACGACGGTGGCAGCTACGATCCGAATGACCTGCTGCAGCGCTGGCAAGCCCAGGGCCGCATCGTTACGTTGTGCCCGGAAGTCAGCGGCGGGCTGCCGACACCGCGAGCGCCAGCGGAGATTCCCGGCGGACAGGGCGCTGCGGTGCTGAATGGTCAGGTACCTGTGGTGGATATCGAGGGGCAGGATGTGACGGCCGCCTTCATTGCCGGCGCTACCGCCGCCGTTGAGCTGGCCGGGCAGCATGGGATTCACTATGCCGTGCTCAAGGCGCGCAGCCCGTCTTGTGGCAATCATGAAACCTACGATGGCAGCTTCAGCGGCACGCGGGTGGTTGGCGAGGGCGTCACCGCGGCGGCGTTGCGCCGCCACGGCGTCCGGGTATTCAACGAGAACGAGCTGGAGCAACTGGCTGCGTTGCTGGATGACTAGGCCCAAGGGGAGGAGGGTGAGTCCTACTCCTGCCGCGGGACGAATCGGTAGAACAGATTCGGCTCGCTGACCACGTATACCCGCCGCTGGCTGTCCACGGCCAGCCCCTCGGCCTGAGGCACGGTGTTGCGCAGCCCGCTCATGCCGCGCCATAGCCCCAGCAGGCTGAGAGGCTGACCGTCGGCGCCGTACTCCACCACCATGTGCGACTCGTCGCTGAGCAGCAGCAGATGCCTGGTTGAGCTATCCAGGGTCAGGGACGACAGGTCGCGCATGAACAGGTCGGCTGGCGCCAGGGTCGGTTCCAGGCTGATGCTGATCTCCGACGAGCCGCCGGTCTGGTCGGCGAAGCCAGTGACCACCAGTACCTGTAGCGGGTCCCGTTCCTTGACTATCAGCAGGCGCTGGCGCTGTTCATCCCAGGACAGGCCTTCCAGACCCTTGTTGTCGCTGTCGCCGAGGGCGATGGTCAGGCTCGGTGCACCACTGACATCCAGCTCCTGGGCATCGGCCGGAATCTCGATCTGCAGCAGCCGGCGCCGGTGTTCCTCGGCAATCACATAGCGATTGCCATCGATATGGGTGAGTCCTTCCATATCGGATACGCCGCTGACCCGGATGCGGCGCAGCAACTGGCCATCCAGGCTCAGCTCGACGATCAGCGGTTCGCCATTGAGCAGGCCGAACAGGGTATCGCTGTCGCTGTTGTAGGTCAGCGCGGACAGGTCATCTTCCAGCTCGGGAATCGACAGGGCTTCGATGTCCACCCGGTAGCGTCCCAGGTTGAAGGCCTGTTCGGGCATCGGTTGGCGGTTCAGCTTCCAGTTCTGCCACAGCAGAACATCCAGGTGCAGATAGCGCAGGGTGCCCCCGGCGACCAGCAGCAACAGCATCAGGGCTGCCGGCAGCAGATAACGCTTCAAATGACGCTCTCCTTGTTTCCGAACACTAGCGCCGGGTGGCGCTCAGGCGAGTACCTGCGTGGTCTGCTGCAATACACCGGGAATGGCCAGCTCCAGCTGGTCGCCGGTATTCAGTACGCCGACGCCGGCCGGGGTTCCGGTGATCACCACGTCGCCCGGCAGCAGGCTGAATACCCCGGCAATATGCTGTAGCAGGGCAATGATCGGAGTGATCATGTCCGCGCTGTTACCGTGCTGGCGCAGTTCGCCGTTGATGGTCAACTGCAGCGGAATGTCATTCAGTGCCGGTGCCTGCTCGGGACGGACAAAGCGCGACAGCGGGCAGGCGGCATCGAAGGCCTTGGCGCGTTCCCAGGGATGGCCCTTGGTCTTGAGTTGATCCTGCAATTCGCGCAGGGTCAGGTCCAGCGCCAGGCCGACCCCGGCGATGGCAGCGGCGGCATCCGCCGGGCTGACGATGCCGGACAGTGGCGCGCCGATCAGCAGGGCGATTTCCGTTTCATAATGCACCGCGCCGCGCCCGCTGGGCAGGCGGAAGCCCTCAGTCAGCGGCACTACCGAGGTGGACGGCTTGATGAACAGCAGGGGTTCGCTGGGTACCGGGTTGTTCAACTCGCGGGCGTGTTCGGCGTAGTTGCGTCCCACGCAGACCACCTTGCCCATGGCCAGGGGGAGGGTAGTGCCGTCGATGTACTGGTGCTGATAGGTCATGGTGGTCTCTCAGTCAGCGAAGATCTTGCCCGGGTTCATGATGCCGTTGGGGTCGAATACCGCCTTGACCGCCTTCATCACGGCGATTTCCTCGGCGCTGCGGCTGTAGCCCAGGTAGTCGCGCTTGGTCATGCCAACGCCGTGTTCGGCGGAGATCGAGCCGTTGTAGCGCTGCACTATATCGAATACCCACTGGTTGACGCTGGCGCACTTGGCGAAGAATTCTTCCTTGGGCATGGCGTCGGGCTTGAGGATGTTCAGGTGCAGGTTGCCATCGCCGATATGGCCGAACCAGACGATCTCGAAATCGGGGTAGTGCTCACCGACGATGGCGTCGATGTCGCGCAGGAAGGCCGGCACCTGGCTGATGGTGACCGAGATGTCGTTCTTGTACGGGGTCCAGTGGGAGATGGTTTCGGAGATGAACTCGCGCAGCTTCCACAGGTTCTGCAGCTGCTGCTCGCTCTGGCTCATCACGCCATCCAGTACCCAGCCCTGTTCCACGCAATGCTCGAAGGTGGCCAGTGCCTGGTTGGCGATGTCCTCGCTGACCGCTTCGAACTCCAGCAGCGCATAGAACGGGCAATCGGTTTCGAATGGCGCCGGCACGTCGCCGCGGGCCAGCACTTTTGCCATGGCCTTGTCGGAGAAGAATTCGAAGGCGGTCAGATCCAGCTTGCTCTGGAAGGCGTGCAATACCGGCATGATGGAGTCGAAGTCCGGGGTGCCGAGCACCATGGCAGTGAGGTTCTTCGGTGCCCGCTCCAGACGCATGGTCGCCTCGACCACGAAGCCCAGGGTACCCTCGGCGCCGATGAACAGCTGGCGCAGATCATAGCCGGTGGCGTTCTTCACCAGACCCTTGTTCAGCTCCAGCAGCTCGCCGCTACCGGTTACCACCTTGAGGCCGGCGACCCAGTTGCGGGTCATGCCGTAGCGGATCACCTTGATACCGCCGGCGTTGGTGCCGATGTTGCCGCCGATCTGGCTGGAGCCGGCGGAGGCGAAGTCCACCGGGTAGTACAGACCCTGTTCCTCGGCGTATTGCTGCAGCTGGGCGGTGACCACCCCAGGCTGACAGGTCACGGTACGATCGAAGGGGTTGAAGTCGAGAATCCGGTTCATGTAGTCGAAGGACACCACGATCTCGCCGTTGGCCGCCACGGCGGCAGCGGACAGCCCGGTGCGCCCGCCCGAGGGTGTCAGCGCCAGCGTGTGCTCATTGGCAAAGCGTACCACCGCCTGCACCTGCTCGATGCTCTTGGGAAACACGATGGCCAGCGGTGCCGGTTCGAACTGCTTGGTCCAGTCCCGTCCCCAGGTGGTCAGCGACTCGCTATCGGTGCGTACCTTGTCGGCGTCAACCAGCGTTTTCAGGGTTTCGATTATGGCTTCTGGGGTCATGGCGGCTCTCAAACAGAATTCATGCGGTGCCTGAACAGATTTCACGCTGCACAGGCATCTGAAAAAGGGAGATTATGCTAGCATATGCGGCTTCCGAAACAGGTCTCCGACTGAGAAAACGCCGAAAAACCTGACGGACCATCATACATCAGCATTACGGGTAACTGACACATGGCTAAAGCCTCGCTTGACAAAAGCAGAAGCAAGTTTCTGCTCCTCGAGGGTGTGCACCA
>Ga0172382_10000404_pt1 | contig 81059 bp, 78 predicted proteins | sample Leawel138RmetaG_FD_122245 | JGI IMG/M metagenome (GOLD analysis project Ga0172382, IMG submission 122245) | Leachate microbial communities from a municipal landfill in Southern Ontario, Canada - Leachate well 138R metaG | ecosystem: Engineered > Solid waste > Landfill > Unclassified | place...
CTGATGATCGACAATTACGATTCCTTTACCTACAACCTGCTACAGTATTTTGCTGAGCTGGGGGCAAAGGTAGAGGTATATCGCAACGACCAAATCTCGCTGGCAGAAATCGAGCGCCTGCAGCCGGATCATTTGGTGATCTCACCAGGGCCTGGCACGCCAGACAAGGCCGGGATCTCGCTGGCTGCAATACAGCATTTTGCCCGCAAACTGCCCATTCTTGGCGTTTGTCTTGGGCACCAGGCCATAGGCCAGGCCTTTGGTGGACAGATCGTGCAGGCAGATGTGATCATGCATGGCAAGACCTCAGCAATTCATCATGCCGGTGTTGGCGTATTTGCCGGTCTGGCCAATCCATTTCAGGCCACCCGCTATCATTCGCTGGTGATTGAACCATCGTCGCTGCCGGACTGTCTGGAAGTGACGGCATGGACGCAAAAGGATGGCGCTACACGCGAGGCGATCATGGGCGTGCGCCATCGTGAGTTTTGTATCGAAGGTGTGCAGTTTCACCCGGAATCGATCCTCAGCGAGCACGGCCATGATCTGCTGCAAAATTTTCTGCGTCAGTAGGCAGGTTCAGTAAATCCTGTATTAAAACTTGCGTTTACTGAGCGCAGCACACAGATTTACTTATTACTGCTTTTCATCGAGACTTAAATGCCAAAAAACCAATCTGCGACCGGGCATTCATCCCTGCTCATCGCTATCATGGTGGCCGCTTTGTCCATGCTGGCCCCATTTACCATCGATACTTATCTGCCGTCTTTTCCTGCTATCGCCAGCGAGTTTTCGGCAAGTTATACCCAGATGCAGCAGACCATGGGTTTGTATCTGGCGGTGTTTGCCCTGACCACACTGTTTTATGGCCCGCTGTCCGACAGCTTTGGTCGCCGTCCGGTGATCATCGGCGCACTCGCGCTTTATGTCTTCGGCAGTGTTGGTGCTGCGATGACTGATTCTATAGGCGGGCTTTTATTCTGGCGGGTGGTGCAAGGCCTGTCGGCCGGTGCTGGCGTGGTCGTCGGACGGGCAATGGTGCGCGATGCATTCAGCGGTCATCATGCTCAGCGCGTGCTCTCACATGCCATGCTGATCGTTGCCGTGGCACCGGCAATTGCGCCGATGATCGGTGGCGTGTTGCAGACGTTCTTTGGCTGGCGCTCTATATTCTGGTTTCTCGCCTTGCTTGGAGTTGCCTTGTTTAGCCTGGCTATTTGGCGTGCGCCTGAAACCTTGCCGCTGGCAGAGCGCCAATCAGCGAGACCGGGCAGGGTATTAACTACCTACGGCATCGCGCTGCAGAATCGACAGTTTATGGGTCTGGTGCTGGCTTTTTCGTTGAATTTTGGCGGTTTTTTCTTGTATATAGCCGGATCGCCAGCGATTTTTTATGATCACTTACATCTTGGGCCCAATGATTTCTGGATGCAATTTGTGCCCATGGTCGCTGGCCTGATGGCCGGCTCTTATAGTAGTGGTCGCATGGCAGGACGGATCTCGCCAAAACGTACCGTCTACATCAGTTATGCCCTCATGCTAAGTGCCGGTCTGTTGAATGTGTTACAGGCCTTGGTGTTAGCACCAGGCCCGGTAAATGTATTGGCACCAATGGTGTTATATGCCTTCGCCGTAGCCTTCAGCATGCCCAGCCTCACCTTGATGGCACTGGACTGCTTTCCCCACAACCGGGGCATGGCAGCGGCTGTGCAATCATTTTTGCAGGTAGGCGGCAACGCGGTGGTGGCCAGCCTGCTGGTGCCGTTGCTATCAGGGCATATCTGGAGCATGGCACTGGGGATGCTGAGCTTGTCCTGTTTCGGCTTTGTCGTCTGGCAATGGCAACAACGCAAACACTAACGCGGCGTCACAGCCCTGCGTACAGGCATGCAACGATAGCCATTAACATCATGGACATACCGAGGCGATGAATCAGCCAACATGCTGATAAAATACCCTGACTTCTGTAGGCAAGGCATGAATTTTTATCCCGCGAAAATCAGGCCTATATGAGTTATGGCGGAATATGCGGCCCATGACCGCTTGACCACCACACAGTCCAAACAGGACAATTGACCAGTTTCTTTTCAAGGTTTTTTCTATGGATATGCAAACAGCCATCCGTGCCGTCACTGAACGGCGCGATCTTGATGCAGCACAAATGACAGCGGCCATGCGTCTGCTTATGACCGGCGAGGCGACCGAGGCACAGATCGCAGGCTTTCTGGTTGGTCTGCGCATGAAGGGTGAGAGCGTCGAGGAGATCGCCGCTGCCGCCAGTGTAATGCGTGAGCTGGCCATACCTGTCAAGGTGGATCTGCCTCATCTGGTCGATACCTGCGGTACCGGCGGTGATGGCATCCATACCTTTAATATTTCGACCACGGTGGCCTTTGTCGTCGCCGCTGCCGGTGGTCATGTTGCCAAGCACGGCAACCGCTCTATCTCGAGCAAATCTGGCAGTGCCGATGTGCTGGAAGCAGCCGGAGTGAATCTTGAACTGACACCAGAGCAGGTGGCTGAATGCATACGCCAGACCGGTGTAGGCTTTATGTTTGCCCCGCGCCATCATGGGGCAATGAAATATGCCGTTGGCCCGCGCCGTGAGATGGGCGTGCGCACGCTGTTCAATGTCCTTGGCCCGTTGACAAATCCCGCTGGGGCACCGCATCAGGTGTTGGGCGTCTACAGTGATGAATGGCTGGAACCGCTGGCACTAGTACTTGGCCGTCTCGGTTCAAAACATGTGCTGGTCGTGCATGCCGAGGATGGCATGGACGAAATCAGCATCAGCGCCACAACCCACGTGGCCGAATGGCAGCATGGTGCGCTCAAGCGTTATGTAATTACGCCCGAACAGTTTGGCCTGCAACGCACGGATGTATCTGCACTAGCCGTAAAACTGCCAGAGCAAAGCCTGCACATCATGCATGAGGTGCTCGCCGACAAACGGGGGCCTGCCTACGATATTGTGATACTCAATGCCGGCGCCGCGATTTATGTTGCTGATCTGGCGGCCAGCCTGGAGGAGGGCGTGCAACAGGCGCGTGCGATCATTGCCAGTGGAGCTGCACGCGAGCGTCTGGATCGACTGGTACAGATCAGCAACAGCTTCAAGGTCGAATAAAATGTCAGATACACCGGATATTCTGAAAAAGATTCTTGCCCGCAAAAAGGCTGAAATCACCGCCCGTCGTGAACAGAAAAGCCTTGCCACGCTACAGGCCGAGCTATCTTCCGCGCCCGCCTTACGTGCTTTTGTCGCTGCCTTGCGCGCCAAACTCGCAGCTGGCCTGCCTGCGGTGATTGCCGAGATCAAAAAGGCCTCGCCCAGCAAGGGAGTAATTCGTGAGGACTTTCAGCCCGCTGAAATTGCCCAATCCTACCAGCGTGGTGGCGCTGCCTGTTTGTCGGTACTGACCGATCGTGATTTTTTCCAGGGAGCTGATGAATATCTGCAACAGGCACGGGCGGCCTGCCAGTTGCCTGTGATCCGCAAGGATTTCATTATCGACCCCTATCAGGTCATCGAGGCGCGGGTGATAGGCGCTGACTGCATTCTACTTATCGCTGCCGCCTTGAGTGATGCACAAATGCAGGAGCTGGCGGCGGCGGCCACAGAATTGGGCATGGATGTATTGGTGGAAGTGCATGATACCAGGGAGCTTGAACGAGCATTGCAATTGCCCTTGCACATGGTGGGGATCAACAACCGCAATCTGCGTACATTTGAGCTAAGCCTCAACACCACGCTTGAACTGCTAATACAAATTCCAGCCGATCGCCTGGTTATCACTGAAAGCGGCATCTTGAGCCGTGAGGATGTGGCCTTGATGCGCCAGCACGGTGTGCACGGCTTCCTCGTTGGCGAGGCCTTTATGCGCGCCGCTGACCCTGGCGCGAAACTGGCGGAGCTATTTGCCTAACGGCTGCCGAAGACTACAACTGTCTTGCCTTTGGCAGAAATCAGGCCTTGTTCTTCCAGCGCCTTGATTACACGACCAGCCATTTCACGCGAGCAACCGACCAGTCGACCCAACTCCTGGCGGGTAATACGGATTTGCATGCCATCTGGGTGCGTCATGGCATCCGGCTCCTTAGTCAGATCGAGCAGGGCACGCGCAATACGACCGGTGACATCGAGAAAGGCCAGATCACCAACCTTGCGACTGGTGGTGCGCAACCTTGCCGCCATCTGACTGGACAGGGCAAACAGGATCTCTGTGTCGTCCTGTGCGACCTGACGAAAACGGCCATAACTGATCTCGGCCAACTCGCACTCGGTGCGCGAGCGCACCCAGGCACTACGGCCAGCCTTTTCATCAAACAAACCCATCTCGCCGAAAAAATCACCTGGATTGAGATAGGCCAATACGATCTCACGGCCATTATCGTCCTCGATCATTACCGTCATGCCGCCTTCGATGATGTAATACAACACCTCAGGCTTGTCGCCAGCGCGAATAATCGTGCTGCGCGATGGGTAGCGGCGACGATGGCAGTGAACCAAAAAACGGTCAATCGCGGGATTGCCAGTGCTCGACACCTTGGTCTTCATGGCGATTCCTTGCCTCCATAAAAAAGAGCCTGCCCACTTAAGGGCAAACAGCTACAATAATGCAGAATAACCAGTATAGAGGACAGTTTAAATGAAGGCGCGGATCAAATGGGTCGAACAATCAACATTTATTGGTGAAACCAGTAGCGGGCATTCGGTCGTGATGGACGGCTTACCTGAATTCGGTGGCCGTGATCTGGGGCCAAGGCCGATGGAAATGCTGCTGCTCGGCATGGGTGGCTGCACCTCTATTGATGTGGTCAGCATCCTGAAGAAGGCACGGCAGGATATTCACGACTGCGTTGCAGAGCTCACCGCTGAACGCGCCACTGAACACCCCAAAGTGTTTACCCGGATTCATGTCCATTTCATTATCACTGGCCACGAGCTGAAAGAAGCACAGGTAAAACGTGCTGTTGAACTCTCGGCAGAAAAATATTGCTCCGCCTCACTGATGCTGGGCAAGGTGGCTACAATCACCCACGACTACGAAATCATCGCCAGCTGATATTTTTTCCCTTTTTCTTGCCATTTCATGGATAATGCGCGGCCCTGGCCAAAATAGCGGCCATTACTCCTGAGTTTTCTGTGGAGGTTTATGATTTGCCTGACTATTCTGGTTCCAAGCTCAAGCTGCATGGTTTTAATAATCTAACCAAAACACTGAGCTTCAATATCTATGACATTTGCTATACGCAGACCGATGCTCAACAGCGTGAATACATTGAATACATTGATGAAGAATATAATGCCGAACGGCTGACCAATATCCTCACCGATGTCACCGAGATCATTGGCGCAAATATCCTTAATATCGCTCGTCAGGACTATGACCCGCAGGGTGCCAGTGTCACCATACTCATTTCCGAGGAGCCAGTGCTCTCGCAGGAGCTGTCGAATACCGAGGCACCTGGGCCATTACTGTCGGAGTCGGTCGTCGCACATCTGGATAAAAGCCACATTACCGTGCACACCTATCCGGAAAGCCATCCGGACCACGGCATCAGCACCTTTCGTGCCGATATCGATGTGTCCACCTGTGGGCGCATTTCACCGCTGAAGGCGCTGAATTATCTAATCCACAGCTTTGAGTCCGACATCGTCACCATGGATTACCGCGTGCGCGGTTTCACCCGCAACATCAAGGGACGTAAGCATTTCATCGATCACAAGATCAATTCCATCCAGAATTACATCGCCCAGGCCACGCTGAATAGCTATCAGCTGATCGACGCCAATGTATACCAGGAGAACATCTTTCATACCAAGATGATGCTTAAGGAGTTCGAGCTGGATAATTACCTCTTTGGTATAGATGCCTGCAATCTGGACCCGACGGTAGCACGCACCATACGTCGTCGCCTGCAAAAAGAAATGCTGGAGATCTTCTACGGCCGTAACATGAGCGCCCCAAAAAAAGTACCAGGCTGCCAAAATATACCCACGGCCAGCATTAAAGCAAAATCATCCTGAGCAGCATATTTTACCAGGGCGCTCTCTTCATCCCTGGTGAAATATGCGAGTTCGCAGCCGCGCCCAGGCCGCGTTATAATCAGCAACTTTATCCACAATGAATCAGATGGAGTGTCATGAGCGCCTCGACACAGGATATCTTGACTTTTCAGGACTCGATCCTGGCCTTGCAAACCTACTGGGCTGAGCAGGGCTGTATCATCCTGCAGCCCTATGACATGGAAGTAGGTGCGGGGACCTTCCACCCGGCAACTTTTTTGCGCGCCATCGGACCTGAGCCATGGAGTGCTGCCTACGTACAGCCATCGCGTCGCCCTGCCGATGGTCGCTATGGCGAAAATCCCAATCGCCTGCAGCACTATTACCAGTTTCAGGTCGTCATCAAACCTTCGCCCATAAATATTCAGGAGCTGTATCTGGGCTCCTTGCGCCAACTGGGCATAGACCCATTGATACATGACATCCGTTTTGTCGAGGACAACTGGGAGTCGCCAACTCTAGGGGCCTGGGGCCTGGGCTGGGAGGTTTGGCTCAACGGCATGGAAGTAACACAATTCACTTATTTCCAGCAGGTTGGTGGCCTGGAATGTCGCCCCGTCACCGGCGAGATCACCTACGGCCTGGAGCGCATTGCGATGTATCTACAGGGCGTGGAAAGTGTATTTGATTTGGTGTGGACGGACGGGCCGCTGGGCAAGGTCACCTATGGCGATGTCTTTCAACAAAATGAAATCGAGATGTCGACCTATAACTTCGAACATGCGGCGGTCGACAGCCTGTTTGAACACTTCACGTTCTACGAAAGTCAAAGCCAGTATCTTATAGAGCAAGGACTGCCCTTACCGGCCTATGAAATGGTTCTCAAGGCCTCGCACACCTTCAATCTGCTTGATGCCCGCAAGGCTATTTCTGTCACGGAACGCCAGCACTATATCCTGCGTATGCGCCAACTGGCCCGTGCTGTGGCGCAGGCCTATTTTGAGCGACGCGAGATACTGGGCTTTCCGATGCTGGCAGACAAAAAATAAAATCGGCTCCACTCCTTTACCGGCAATAAGGACGTAACATGAGTACGACACAAGATTTACTGGTCGAAATCGGTACCGAAGAACTACCACCCAAGGCACTCAAGCGTTTAATGCTGGCTTTTGGTGATGGGCTCAAAAGCGGACTGTCCAGGGCCGAGTTGAATTATGCCGAGTTACAGACCTACGCAACACCACGCCGCCTGGCGGTGCTGATCAAGGCCCTGGCCACAACGACACCAGACAAGGACGTCGAGCGTCGCGGCCCAGCGCTCACCGCCGCCTTTGATGGCGAGGGTAATCCCACCCAGGCAGCCCAGGGCTTTGCTGCATCCTGCGGCGTGGAAACTGATCAACTAGATCACCTCAAAACCGACAAGGGCGCCTGGCTGGTTTATCGCTCACGCCAGCAGGGACGACCAACTACCGAGCTATTGCCAGCCATTGTGCAAGCAGCGCTGGATCAGCTGCCCATTCCCAAGCGGATGCGCTGGGGCGATCTTGATGCCGAGTTTGTGCGGCCGGTGCATTGGCTGGTCATGCTGTTTGGTAGCGAGGTGGTTGATGCCGAGCTACTTGCTGTCCGCAGCGGACGAACAACATATGGCCATCGCTTCATGCACCCTGGACCATTATCAATCGCACACCCGACGGACTATGTTGAATTACTGACAAAACACGGCCAGGTGATCGCTGATTTTGCACAGCGTCGCGATGCCATTCGCGCACAAGTTGAGCAGGCTGCTGCAGCGGCGGGCGGTATTGCGCTACTTGACGAGCAACTGCTCGATGAGGTGACTGGACTAGTGGAGTGGCCAGTGGCAGTGACCGGCCAGTTTGAAGAGCGTTTTCTTGAGGTGCCGGCCGAGGCGCTGATCTCTACCATGAAGGGCAACCAAAAATATTTTTCGATCCAGGACAAGAAAGGGCGACTACTGCCTTATTTCATCACCCTCAGCAATATCGAAAGTCGTGATATGGAACAGGTTCGCGCCGGTAATGAGCGGGTAGTCAGACCACGCCTGATAGATGCTGATTTTTTCTGGCATCAGGATCGCAAGCAAACACTGGCCAGCAATATGACTGCCCTGCAAAACGTCGTTTTCCAGAGCAAGCTGGGCAGCCTGGCCGACAAGAGCCAGCGCATCGCCAAACTGGCAGGAGCCATTGCCTACCACATCGATGGCGATGCCAAACTGGCTATCCGCGCTGGCGAGCTGGCCAAGTGCGATCTGCTGACCAATATGGTCGGTGAATTCCCTGAGCTGCAGGGCATCATGGGGCGTTACTACGCATTGCACGATGACGAAAACAGCGAAGTTGCAACCGCCCTAGATGAGCAGTACTGGCCGCGCTTTGCCGGTGACAAGCTAGCACAAACCCGTACCGGTCAGGCACTTGCCATTGCCGATCGCATCGATACCCTTATCGGTATTTTTGGTATTGGCCAGCCACCCAGTGGCGACAAGGATCCATTCGCCCTGCGGCGTGCCGCGCTGGGGGTGCTACGTACCATTATTGAAAACAGTCTTGATCTTGATCTAAAAACACTGCTGCGAACCGCATTTGACAATTATGCAGGCAATGGCAACAAGCTGGCAGAAGGCACTGTCGCACAGGTTTTGGACTTCATGCTGGAGCGACTGCGCGCATATTACGCAGACAGTAATGTGGCACACGATACCTTTGACGCCGTACTGGCTCAAAGACCCACGCAGCCACGCGATTTTGATGCGCGGGTGCGTGCTGTCACCACCTTTCGCAAACTACCCGAGGCCGAGGCACTGGCAGCAGCCAACAAACGTATTGCCAATATTCTCCGCCAGGCCGGTAATCAGGCAGGGGAGTACGTTGAAGCAAAGTACCTGCTGGAACCTGCCGAAAAAAATCTGGCTGAGCATCTCATACAAATGCATGACAAGGTCAGGCCGCTGTTTGAGCAACGCAACTATACCGATGCCCTTTGTCAGCTCGCTGGCCTGCGTCAAACAGTGGATGAATTTTTTGATCAAGTAATGGTGATGGCCGATGATGTCGCTGTGCGCAATAATCGTCTGGCGCTGTTGCGCAAGCTTTCCAATCTATTCCTGCAGGTGGCCGATCTATCGCGCTTGCAGACCTGACTTTCCCTGAACTGGAATTTGCTCTTATGACTGAACGCAATCAAGATTCCTATGCCAGCATGCTGGCCGCTGTACAGGCCTTTCACGACAAGCATCAATTTCGTGAACAGGGCGGTGAGGAGCTCACCTACCGCATGGCCTTGATGGCGGAAGAACTAGGCGAGATCGGCGCTGCAATCACCAAGGGCAAACCCAAGGAACAACTGGCAGAAGAGGTTGCTGATCTTTTCATTCTGCTTATCGGTACGGCAATTGCCGCTGATTTTGATCTTAACCAGGCATTCTGGCAAAAGATGGACAAAATCATGCAGCGCGAGTCTCGCATGGTCAATGGCCGCATCCGTGTCTCTGAGTTTCGTGACTGATGCAGCGAGTGATTATTCTCGATCGCGACGGAGTCATCAACGAGGACTCGGACGACTACATAAAATCGCCTGCCGAGTTCATCCCCATCCCTGGCAGCCTGGAGGCGATCGTACGACTCAGCGAGGCAGGTTGGCGTGTATTAGTTGCGACCAACCAATCAGGTGTCGCGCGCGGGCTTTACGATCTTGCCACCCTGCAGGAAATTCACGCTAAATTACATAAATTACTCAAGCCAATGGGCGGCCAAATCGAAGCAATCTTTTATTGCCCACACGCACCCGACGATGATTGCGCATGCCGTAAGCAGAAGCCCGGGCTGCTCCACTCTATTGCAGAACAATTCCAGATCACGCTGCAAGGCGTGCCCACTGTAGGCGATTCACTGCGCGACCTGCAGGCAGCACAAGCAGTTGGCGCCACGCCCATCCTGGTGCGTACCGGCAAGGGCGAACGCACCCTGGCCGAAGGCACTGGCCTTGCTGGCATTCCGGTCTATGCCAACCTTGCCGCTGTAGTTGATGCCCTGCTGACGTGATTCTGCTTCGATCCATAATTTTCTATCTTGGCCTTATTGTCAGCCAGTTCATACTGTTGCTACTCATGCCACCAATAGTTGTTCTGCCCTATCGTTTGCGCTATCGGTTATTAACGCGCCTGGGACACTTTGTTATTTGGTGGCTGGCTATTACCTGTAAACTACACTATAGAATTAGTGGGCAGGAAAACATCCCCAGCAACACGGCGATTATCCTTGCCAAGCATCAATCGGCCTGGGAGACCTTTGCCCTGCAACTAATTTTTCCACCCCAAACCTGGGTGCTGAAGCGTTCATTATTTTACATCCCCATCTTTGGCTGGGGGCTGATGATGCTGAAGGCCATTGGTATAGATAGAGCGGCCGGGCGTAAGGCATTGCAGCAAGTGGTACAACAGGGCACAGCCCGCCTCAACGAAGGAATATGGGTGGTCATCTTTCCTGAAGGCACGCGCACCGCGCCTGGCGAGCGACGCAAATACAATATTGGTGCTGCTGTTTTAGCCAAAAAGAGCGGTTATCCAATTGTACCTGTTGCCCACAATGCCGGGGTTTTCTGGCCACGCAACAGTATCCTCAAACACGCCGGTACTATTGATGTGGTGATAGGGCCCGTGATATACCCAACCGGTAAGGGAAGCGCGGAAATCAACGACTTGGCTGAAAGCTGGATAGAAGCTACCCAACTTCGCCTGGACTCCACACCAGATCAACCTAGATCGGGTAATCAGTCATTGATTTAATGATATAAATCAATTAACGTCATAATGACATCTGTCTCGAGATCTCCTTATGCACAACCACCGCACTACCATTACCCAATTCATTATCGAAGAACAACGTCAGATCCCTGGTGCAACCGGTGATTTCACCTCGCTGCTCAACGATATCGTCACTGCCTGCAAGGTAATCTCCAATCTGGTCAGCCAAGGTGCCTTGATTGGTGTCCTGGGCGGTGCTGGCACGGAAAACGTGCAAGGTGAAGATCAGAAAAAACTCGATGTTATCAGCAATGAAGTCTTTATCAAGGCAAATGAGTGGGCCGGTCATCTGGCGGCGATGGCCTCGGAAGAAATGGATGATGTCTATCAAATACCGAGTCAATACCCACGTGGAAAATATCTGCTGACCTTCGATCCACTGGATGGCTCATCGAATATAGACGTCAACGTCGCCGTCGGTACCATTTTTTCCATCCTGCGCTACAAGGGCAAGAGTGTTAGCCCAAGTGCTGAGGATTTCCTCCAACGCGGCACTGAACAAGTCTGCGCCGGTTATGCCATCTATGGCCCATCCACCATGATGGTAATCACCACCGGCCGTGGTGTACATGGTTTTACCCTGGATCAAAATATAGGTGAGTTTATCCTCACCCACCCAAATATGATCATCCCGGTAGACACCCAGGAATTCGCCATCAACACCTCCAACTTGCGCTTCTGGGAGCCGCCGGTTAAGCGTTATGTCGAAGAATGTATGGCAGGAAAGAAAGGTCCGCGCGGCAAAGACTTCAATATGCGCTGGGTCGCCTCCATGGTTGCTGAAGTACACCGCATCCTCACTCGTGGCGGTGTATTTATCTACCCACTCGACAGCAAGATGAAAGCAATAGGGCAGGAAGGCAAACTACGCCTGCTGTATGAAGCCAACCCCATGAGCTTCATCATCGAACAGGCCGGCGGCGCCACAATTGACGGTAAACACCGCATTATGGATGTTCAGCCCAGTGATCTGCACCAGCGCATCCCGGTAATACTAGGTTCAAAAAATGAAGTGGAGCTACTTGGCAAATACCACCAGGAAATAGTGTGACTTCAGTAGCCCAGCATGCAAACATGGCCGGTAACCCCAGCAATTGGCCGCGCCATATTGATGGGATAGCCCCGCTCGATACATAAACTTAGCCTATATAAAACATACGGTTACAAGCCAGCCACATACTTCTTGTGATGTTTTAGGCCGCACTGTCAAAGCCATGTTTTTATTCCACGCCAACAAACCTTAAACATCAAGATTGCTGACGTAGAGGGCATTCTTTTCGATAAAATCTCGCCTTGGTTCGACATGATCACCCATTAATGTCGAAAACACCTCGTCAGCGGCAATCGCATCTTCTATTTTCACCTGCAACAGCCGCCTGGTTTCAGGATTCAAGGTTGTCTCCCACAATTGTTCTGGATTCATCTCACCAAGGCCCTTGTAACGCTGAATGCTTTGTCCACGACGCGCCTCATCCAGCAACCAGACAAGTGCTTGACGGAAACTGTCAATCTCGATACGTCGTTCGCCTCGCTCAACATAGGCACCCTCACCAATCAGGCCGTGTAATTCCTGCGCAAGTTGAGCAATAGACTGATATTCAGGCAGCATGAAAAAGTTTTCATCATATCTATATTCATTTTCCAGACCATGGCGCTGCTCGGTAAGTACGATTTCATCCATCACGCCATCAACGCCATCAACGCCTGTTTCCTGCCGCAACAAGACGCGCCTATCGCCTGTGTCATCGCTATTCAATCTGTCTACCAATTCACTAAACCAGGCGGATATTTTCTCACTATTGCCATAGTCTTTTTCTTCCAGTGGCAGCATAGTCAACATCTTTTCCAGAGCGCGGCTGCTATAGCGTCGTGCCAAGCGCGTTATTGATTCCATTACAGACTGGTAATGCTGCACCAGGCTTTCCAGGGCCACACCTTTCAAAGGCGGTGCTTCTGGGTTTACATAAAGACTAGCGTTATCAACAGCTTGCTGCTGCAGATAACTATTCATTTCCGCCTCATCCTTGACATATCGCTCATGTTTACCTTTTTTTACTTTGTACAGCGGTGGTTGAGCGATATAAATATGGCCGCGTTCTACCAATTCCGGCATTTGACGATAAAAAAAGGTCAGCAACAAGGTACGGATATGTGAGCCATCCACATCGGCATCAGTCATTATGATTATGCGGTGATAACGTAACTTATCTGGATTATATTCATCACGCCCGATGCCGCAGCCCAGCGCAGTGATTAATGTTCCCACCTCGGCAGAGGAGAGCATCTTGTCAAAGCGGGCTTTTTCTACATTTAGTATTTTACCCTTGAGTGGCAAAATTGCCTGTGTCCGTCGATCACGCCCCTGTTTTGCTGAACCACCAGCAGAATCACCCTCCACCAAGAACAGCTCGGAGAGTGCTGGATCTTTTTCCTGACAGTCCGCGAGCTTACCTGGCAGACCAGCGACATCGAGCGCCCCCTTGCGGCGGGTTATCTCACGAGCTTTACGCGCAGCTTCTCTGGCACGAGCGGCATCAATTACCTTGCTGGCGATTATCTTCGCGTCTTGTGGGTGTTCTTGCAAAAATTCTTGCAGCTTCTCGCCCAACAACGATTCAACTGCTGATTTTACTTCGGATGAAACCAATTTATCCTTGGTTTGTGAGGAAAATTTTGGATCGCTTACCTTAACTGAAAGAACTGCGGTCAAACCTTCCCGCGCATCATCTCCACTTGTATTTAGTTTGGCCTTTTTGGCTAAACCTTCCTTGTCTATATATTGATTAATCATACGAGTCAGCGCGCCACGCATACCTACCAAATGTGTGCCGCCATCACGTTGTGGGATGTTATTGGTAAAACAGTAAATGTTTTCCTGGTATGAATCATTCCACTGCATAGCTAACTCTATGCCAACCCCATCGCGCTCACTGTCAAAATAAAAAACATTATTGTGCAAGGCTGTTTTATTCCGGCTTAAATGCTCCACAAAAGCACGAATCCCGCCCTCATACTCAAAAACATTCTCTCTATCTGTCAGTTCTTCGTACAAACGGATACGCACGCCAGAGTTCAAAAAAGATAATTCACGCAAGCGCTTGGCTAAAATATCATAGTGGTAATCAGTTCTGGAGAATATCTGCGGCGAAGGTTTAAACCGTATTTCTGTACCAGTACCAGTACTTTCACCAGTTACTGCCAGCGGTGCCTGAGGCCCTCCTAGGCGGTATTCCTGCTGATAAATTTTGCCGTTTCGTCGAATTGTTAGTTTGAGTATTTCCGACAAGGCATTTACAACCGAAACACCTACGCCATGTAATCCGCCTGATACTTTATATGAGTTGTCATCAAATTTACCGCCAGCATGTAGCACGGTCATAATAACTTCGGCAGCAGAGCGGTTTTCTTCCGGGTGGATATCCACCGGAATACCACGGCCGTTATCACGCACGGTAATCGATCCGTCGCCATGAATAATGACATCAATCTGACTACAATGGCCGGCCAAGGCCTCGTCTATTGAATTATCGACAACCTCAAACACCATATGGTGCAAACCGGTACCATCATCGGTATCACCAATGTACATACCAGGACGCTTACGAACTGCATCTAGACCTTTGAGGACCTTGATATTACTGGAATCATAACTGTTGTTGCTCATCTCTTACTCCACTTCAATCGGCAGATTATACCACTTTAATGACTGCCCCGTGTTCCACGTGGAACACGGTTAATTTTTCCCAAGCACTCAGATCCAATAACTCGGCACTTGTAGCTGTTACAAAGCATTGCGCACCTGTTTTATTGATTGCCTGCATAAGTAATTGACGATGCTGTACATCTAGTTCCGCAGGCAGATCATCTAAAAGAAGAGTACAAACCAGGCCGTTTACATCCTGCATATGCTGCATTTGCGCCAGGCGTAACGCACACACAGCTAACTTTTGTTGCCCACGTGAAAAAACATCTACCGCATTGAGACCATTTAAATCAATCAGGCGAAAATCTGCACGGTGCGGGCCTTGCATAGTATATCCTGCGGCCTGTTCTGTTGTGTGATTGCGTTGTAAAACCTCTAGCAAAGACACACCCTTAGACCAGCCGCGTCTATATACCAGACTCGGTGGGACATTATCCAGCAACAACTCGTAAAAATGATTAAACAAAGGCGTTACAAGTTCAAGATACTTTTCACGCTGAGCAGATATCACCTCGCCAATTTCAGCTAATTTATAATCCCAATAGCTCAGTTCTTTGATATGGTGGTTTTCTCTTAGGGTGGCGTTGCGCTGTTGCAGTAACCTTCGATAGGTCTTGCTTAACTCTAAAAATGCATGTTCCACGTGGAACAAACCCCAATCCATATAAGACCGGCGCTCACGTGGCTCGCCTGATAAAAGTTGATGAGATTCAGGGGTTAGTAATTGCAAAGGCAGCGCGCCAGCTAAAACAGATGAGGATGCCTGCCGCTGACCATTGAACTTGATAGTAGTTGTGTTGGAAAATTGTTTCTTTATTCCCAGGGAATATGTGGATGCAGCCGTTTCTACCTGGCCAAAGATAGTCAGGCATTCTGCACCAATCTGGAGATATGAGCGCAATTGTTGGCTGCGAAAAGAGCGGGCCATGCCCAATAAGTAAATTGCTTCAAGGACAGTGGTTTTACCACTACCATTATCACCAAACAGAAGGTTGATCCCTGAAGCAGGCGAAAGGCTTGCGGAGCTTAAATTACGTAAGCCATTTATTTCCAGAAGCAATAATGCCATCAGGTTAAATTAGACAGCTACAGTCGCATTGGCATCACCACGTAACGTGATGATAAATTGCCTAATCCATGCAAGAGACAACTGCTGTTTGCGTCAGTTAAATTCAATACAACCTGTTCTTCCTTGATAATATTCAGAGCATCCAATAAATAAGAAACGTTGAAACCAATCTCGATTTCATCACCAGTGTATTCTACTGACATCTCTTCTTCTGCCACTTCCTGCTCAGGGTTGTTTACTGTGGCTTGTAATAGATTCGGCAAGAAATTTAAGCGAATACCACGAAATTTTTCATTTGAGAGTATCGCTGTGCGCTGTAATGCATGATAAAGATCCATGCGATTAGCTATTAGTTTTTGTTCGCTGTGAGAGGGAATGACTCTCTCATAGTCAGGGAAACGCCCATCAATTAATTTTGAAGTAAAGGTGACATTTCCTATATTGACCCGAATGTGGTTGTTGGAGACCGACAAATCACATGGGTTGTCGCTGTCTTCCAATAGACGAATTAATTCATAAACGCCTTTACGCGGCAAAATAGTTTGTCTTTCCTCAGCGGCTAATTCAGGTAAATCAATTTCACTAAGTGCTAAACGATGACCATCTGTGGCAACTGTACGTAGTTGTCCTGCCTTCATTTCCAGTAACAAGCCATTCAGATAGTAGCGTACATCTTGAATGGCCATGTAAAAGGCAGTCTGTTCCAATAAATGTTTCAGTTTTTTCTGACTTAAAGAAAGATTGAAGGTACTGGTGATGTTTTCAATCTCCGGGTAGTCAGAAGCGGGTAGAGTGCTTAAACTGAATTTGCTTTTGCTTGATTTTATTAGTGCTTTGTCATTTTCAATAGAGATTTCAATTTTGGCATTCTCTGGTAAGGCGCGACAGATATCACTTAATTTACGTGCAGGCATGGTTGATTCACCTTCTTCAATTGTCTCTACTTGCACGGTAGCCTTAAGTTCTATCTCTAGATCTGTGCCAGTGATGCTAAGTGTGTTTTTATCCAGTTGTAATAATAAATTAGATAGAACTGCTAGTGTTTGTCGTTTTTCAACAACACCATTTGCCATTTGTAAAGGGTGCAACAAAGCTTCTCGTGAGATGGTGAATTTCATTTCCTTTGCCCCATCATTGTGTTGATTATAGATATATGTTTGATCTTTTTAATGATTGTTATTAGTTGAGCATAAATTTGTTAGTAATATTTTAAGTAGTTTAAAATCAAAGAGATAGATACAATACTTAAATGTATGAACAGTTGATGATGTCTGTATTTGTTGTGGGTAAGTGGCTGACTTATCCACAGAGAAAAAATCTAAATATTTATCCACAGGTTTTGCTCATCATGTCGATAAGGTTCTCAACAGGTTGATGTAGTCTTCTGCAATGCGAGGCTCTGACTCATGGAGTTCCTTGATTTTTCGACAGGCATGGATGACGGTAGTGTGATCACGCCCACCAAAGGCATCACCTATTTCAGGCAGACTATGGTTGGTAAGCTCTTTAGCCAGAGCCATTGCCATTTGTCGCGGTCTTGCAATCGAACGGTTGCGACGTTTGGAAAGCAAATCAGCAACACGAATCTTATAGTATTCCGCCACAGTCTTTTTTATATTTTCTAAGGTTACCAGTTTTTCCTGTAAAGCCAGCAGATCACTTAATGCATCTTTGGCGAAATCCAGGGTAATAAGCTGCGCAGTAAAATGGGCATTGGCAACGACACGTCTTAGCGCACCTTCTAGTTCACGTATATTGGAGCGGATGTGCTTGGCGATAAAAAATGCGACTTCAGGCGGTAGCTTGGTGTTGGTTTGTTGTGCCTTGCTCATTAAAATTGCCACCCTGGTTTCCAATTCAGGTGGTTCTATGGCAATGGTAAGTCCCCAGCCAAAACGTGATTTCAAACGCTCCTCCAGCCCTTCTACTTCTTTTGGATAGCGATCGCAGGTAAGAATAACTTGTTGTTGATCTTCTAGTAAGGCATTGAAAGTATGAAAAAATTCTTCCTGGGAGCGCTCTTTGCCAGCAAAAAACTGAATATCGTCGATCAGCAGCGCGTCAACAGAACGATAGTGACGCTTAAATTCGTTAATAGTATTGTGTTGCAGCGCCTTGACCATGTCTGCAACAAAGCGCTCGGAGTGTAAATAAGTGATTTTTGCTCCGGGTTTTTGTTGCATGATCATATTGCCGATGGCATGCATTAGATGAGTTTTGCCCAGGCCCACGCCACCATAGAGAAACAGCGGATTGTAGGCAGTTCCAGGATTGAGCGCTACTTGTAACGAAGCAGCCTTGGCCAATTGGTTGGATTTGCCTTCGACAAAAGTTTCAAACGTATATTTGCTGTTGATATTAGAGCGATAGGCAATGTTGGGCGTAGCAGGCTCTGTAATGTTGTTTGCCTGGGGTTGATTTGTTGGTGCAGGCTGCCTGGTGGTTAGGCAGGGCTCGGGTTTTTGCCGACTGCCGATGTCGAAGCTGAGCTGTAATGTCTGGTTGTCGCTGGCTTGGCGTAGCAGGCGCAAGATTTGTTCACTGTAATGAGCCTTGACCCAATCAAGTACAAATCTGTTGGGCGCGAGCAACCGCAAGCCTGTGCTGTCCTGCTCGGCATGCAGCGGGCGGATCCAGGTGTTGTAGTGTTGTGCAGACAACTCGTCTTCCAGGTGTGCAAGACAATGTTGCCATAAAGGGTCGTTCACGGGAGTGCTTGGCCTGGTCTGGATTGGGAAAATAGAACAGGCAGTTTATACCGGGATGAAAAAGTTATCCACATTGGTAGATTTGTGCGATTAAAATGTATATCTGAGCGGGGCTTTTCAGGTTTTGGTTAAGCTTGCAACTTAAGTATGATGAACACTGTTGTTGACAAGAATGCTGTATTTAAAGTATTTTTCTCCTTTTCCGTAGTCGCGTGTAGTGTCTGCGTCAATATCCTTTGTGTAAGTGAGTATTTATCATGAAAAGAACTTTCCAGCCTAGCGTGTTGAAGAAGAAGCGCACGCACGGTTTTCGCGCACGCATGGCGACCAAGGGTGGCCGCAGGGTTCTTTCTGCCCGTCGTGCTAAAGGCCGCGCGCGTCTAGCCGTTTGATTGATCTGCGTCTTGTGCGGCGCCCATCAGTTTCCTCGCAGCCACCGGCTTCTGCAACCAGAGGAATTTCAGCGAATATTCAAACGGGCAGAGTGTCGTGTCGCCGGGCACGGCTTCGTCTTGCTTGCTGTAAGTAATGAGCTGGGGCATCCTCGTTTGGGGGTGGCGCTTGCCAAGCGAGTTGTGCGGCTTGCTGTACAACGCAATCGTATCCGCCGCCAGTTACGCGAAAGCTTCCGCTTGCATCAACATCAGCTCGCTGGTGTGGATGTATTGGTGTTAGCGCGAGCAGGTGTGGATAGTATTCCATCCCGGGAGTTGCGAGCAGCTATCGACAAGAGCTGGGCAGAATTGGCAAGGCGATGCAAAAAATCCTGATTCTCCTCATTGGTTTCTATCGTTACTTCATCAGCCCTTTGTTGGGTAGTAATTGTCGTTTCCATCCTTCCTGTTCCTGCTATGCCCATCAGGCCATCGAGAGGTTTGGTGCCTTGCGGGGTAGCTGGTTAGCCGTGCGTCGTCTCGGGCGCTGCCATCCCTGGCATGCAGGCGGCCTTGATTTAGTACCTGAAAAGAAAGATTAATTATGGATTTCCAGCGCTTATTGCTTGTTGTTGCACTTTCCTTTGTTTTGTTGATGCTCTATCAGGCATGGCTAAAAGACTATGGTCCGCAGCCGCCTGCGCCTGAAATTATCCTGGAAACAAAGAACGAACTCGCCAAGGATTTGCCCACCCATTCGGCGGTGGTCGATGCAATCCCTGATGCCTCGTCGCAGGGGTTGTCTTCAGCCAAGCGCGTACGGGTTTATACAGATACCTATCAGATTGAAATAGATACTCAGGGCGGTGATTTGCGTCAGGCCTATCTTGTCAAATACCCCGTCTCATTAGCTAAAAAAGATGAGCCAACACGTTTGCTGGATGACAGCAAGGAGCTGCTGCATATCGCTCAATCAGGTCTGCGGCCAGGCAGTGGTAACACAGCTGTGCAGACGCCGGATCACTATGCTATTTATCAGGCCGAGCAGGATGAATACCACCTTGCCGAAGGGCAGGATGAGCTAGAGGTACGGCTACACTGGCAAGATGAACATGGTGTGCGTGTAGAAAAAACCTATACTTTTCATCGCAGTGAATACGTGGTGGATGTGGTTTTTCGTATACATAACCAGAGCGAGCAGCCTTGGTCGGCGCATGCCTATTATCAGTTGCAGCGTGAACGACCCAGTAAAGGCCGTAGCGCCTTTGGTATTTACACTTATACTGGTGGCGTGATCCATGCAGAAGAGTTGAAATACGAGAAGATAGATTTCGATGATATGGAAAAAAACGCCCTCAACAAGACCTTGACTGGTGGTTGGGCGGCGATGATTCAACATTATTTTGTTAGTGCCTGGGTTCCCCAGCAGCAGGTACAGCACGATTACTACAGTATGGCTCCGGGCAATAATCGTTTTACCCTGGGGATGATAGATCAGGGACAACAAATTGCGCCCGGTGGTGAAGGACAATTCGAGGCCAGGCTTTATATTGGCCCCAAGCTGCAGGACAAGATGAGCGAGATCGCTGACGGTCTGGCGCTAACGGTTGATTACGGCAAACTGACTATTATTTCCGATCCTATTTTCTGGCTGCTCAAACAAATCCACAAGATAGTAAATAACTGGGGCTGGTCGATTATTATTCTGACTATGCTCATCAAGCTGGCCTTTTATAAACTCTCCGCCACCAGCTATAAGTCGATGGCCCACATGCGCAAGATGAGCCCACGCATGCAGGCGCTGAAGGAGCGTTATGGAGACGATCGTACAAAGTTAAATGAAGCGATGATGAAGCTTTACAAGGAAGAAAAGATCAATCCACTTGGCGGCTGTCTGCCGATCCTGGTGCAAATCCCTGTATTCATCGCCCTGTATTGGGTTTTGCTGGAGAGCGTGGAGCTGCGACAAGCGCCGTGGATTTTCTGGATCAAGGATTTGTCTGCCATGGATCCGTATTACATTCTGCCTATTCTGATGGGCGCGAGTATGCTGATCCAGCATCGACTTAATCCCGCGCCAATGGATCCTATCCAGGCCAAAGTAATGATGGCCTTGCCCATCGTCTTTACCTTTTTCTTTGCCTTCTTCCCATCAGGTCTGGTGTTGTACTGGGTGGTTAACAATGTCCTGTCTGTAGCGCAGCAATGGTACATCACCCGGTTTGTGGTGAAGGCTTGAGTCGCAAGAGTGGGCGGCCCGTGCGTGAAAACCAGTTTATCGAGGCGTTAGCGGATAACAGCGTGATAACTGAGACCATTGCTGCCCTGGCGACACCGCCTGGACGTGGCGGGGTAGGCATAATACGTATATCTGGCCCTTTGGCAGTCAAAATTGCCGAGCAGATGTTGGGTCATTGCTCGCAGCCACGCCAGGCTGAATATTTATCATTTCATGATTCAAATGGCCAGACCCTGGATCAGGGTCTGGCACTATATTTTCCTGCGCCCAACTCATTTACCGGTGAAGACGTACTGGAACTGCAGGGCCATGGCGGTCCCGTAGTTATGGATATGCTGTTAAATAGCGTCTTGCAACTGGGTGCACGGCAGGCCCGGCCAGGTGAATTTTCTCAACGCGCATTTCTTAATGGCAAGCTGGATCTGGCCCAGGCCGAGGCCATTGCCGACCTCATTGACAGCACTTCAAGCCAGGCCGCTCGCAATGCCCTGCGTTCTTTGCAGGGCGAATTTTCCAGGTATGTGACGGCACTTACGGAAGAACTGATCAAGCTGCGCCTGTATGTGGAGGCGGCAATAGATTTTCCCGAAGAAGAGCTGGATTTTCTAAGTGACGGCCATGTGAGTGACCACTTACAAACCATACAGGGCAGTTTGCAACAGGTACAGGCCACAGCTCAGCAAGGCAGTTTGTTGTTAGAAGGCATGCATGTCGTGCTGGTGGGCCAGCCAAATGTTGGCAAATCCAGTTTGCTCAATGCCCTTGCTGGGCGAGATAGTGCGATTGTTACCGAGATCCCCGGTACTACCCGTGATGTCTTGCGTGAACAGATCCATATTGATGGCATGCCTTTACATATAATTGACACCGCCGGTCTGCGCACTAGTGAGGATGCCATTGAACAGGAAGGTATACGCCGCGCCTGGCTTGAGATTGAGCGTGCTGATCGCGTGCTGTTACTGCTTGATGATCGCTTGGGTTTGGCCGATGCCGAAAGAAAGATTCTGAGCCAGCTGCCCAAACAGCTACCGATCACTTTTATCCACAACAAAATAGATTTAAGCAATCGCCAGAGTGGGCAAGAAGTGCGTGCAGGACAGATACATATTTTTCTGTCTGCCTATTCTGGCGATGGACTGAACTTGTTGCGTGAACACCTCAAGCAAAGCATGGGTTATCAGGTCAGCAATGAAGGCATATTCAGTGCGCGTCGTCGGCACCTAAAGGCCCTGGAACAGGCAGCCGCACACTTACAGGCGGCTGAGATACAACTAGGTCATGGAGCTGGCGAGCTACTTGCCGAAGAACTGCAACAGGCACAACTGGCCTTGGACGAGATAACAGGCAAATTCACTGCCGACGACCTGTTGGGGCGCATTTTCTCCAGCTTTTGCATTGGAAAATAATAACCAACATATTTTGCCAGGAATGCAGGTGCCCAGTTGGAGCAGCTATGTCTGGCTATCGGCGAGCAGCGGGTAGTGGCCATCCTTGTCATGAACCTCACGCCCGGTCAGTGGTGGGTTGAAGACACAAATCAGACGCATGTCTTCACTGCCGCCACGCAGATAATGCCGGTCGTGCTTGTTCAATAAATACATCGTGCCATTGCTGATCGGATAAACACGGTCTTGCGCAAGATCATGGATCTCGCCATTGCCGCCGACGCAATACACCGCCTCGATGTGCTTGTCGTAATGAATGTAGGTTTCCGTGCCAGCGCGAATAATGGTTTCGTGAAAAGAAAAACCGGCTGCATCATTGGCCAGCACCAGACGGCGACTGACCCAGTTGCCATTTTCAGCCTCTACCTCGCGTTCGGTTTGCAGGATATCTGTCTGTAACTGACGCACAATCATGTCAATTGGTCTCTAAAGGTGTTGTTACGATTGGCACGTCGCGCTTCTCGGCACATCTCGTTGAATGCTTTGCTTGTTTTGTGTCCTTGGATTCAGGCACTTGCCCGCGTAATTTTTGCTGACGACAAAGTTGCTGAGCGTGTAGCTTGTTGCTGAATTTCGATGGCGGCAGCAACCGCCTCGTCCAGCCGTTGCAGCCCTGTTTCCAGTTCTTCATCGCTGATGGTGAGCGGTGCGAGAAATTTTAACACTTGATTGTTGGCACCCGCTGTTTCGGCCAGCAGACCACGCTTGAAGGACTGTTGTGAAATCTCGCTACACAAGCCAGGAATAGAGGACTGCAGGCCCAAAATCATGCCCAGGCCACGCACATGATCCAGCTGGTCGGGATAGCGCTGCACCAGTGCTTGCAGGCGCTTTTTCACCAAGCTGCTTTTGCTGCGGATAGTCTGGGCAAACTCATCGTTCAGCCAATATGACAAGACTGTGGCGCCAGCGATAAAGGCCAGACTGTTGCCACGGAATGTGCCTGTATGTTCGCCAGGCGACCATTGATCGAGCTCAGGCCGCATCAGCACAATAGCCATTGGCAGGCCAGTGCCGATGGATTTGGACAGTGTGATGATGTCAGGTTTGATGCCGGCGCGCTCGAAGCTGAAGAAATGACCAGTGCGACCATTGCCGACCTGGATGTCGTCGATAATCAGCAGGATATCCAGGTCGCGACACATGCGCTCAAGTTTTTGCAGCCAGGCAATGGAGGCAACATTAATACCGCCTTCGCCCTGGATGGTTTCAACGATGATGCCAGCGGGCAGCTCATGCCCTGAACTGAGATCTTCGTAATAGCGGCGCATCATGTCGATGCTGTCGAATTGGTCATTTTTATTGAAATAGCCATCAAATGGCATCTTGCTGACATTTAGTGGCACGCCATAATTATCATCGTGATAAAACTCATTGCCGGTGACGGCGAGCGCGCCCAGCGTATGGCCATGATAGGCATTGGTGAAGGCCACAATCCTGGAACGTTGCTTGACTTTACGTGCCAGTTTCAGCGCGGTTTCCACGGCATTGGTGCCAGTGGGGCCGACAAACTGAATGTTGTAATCTAGCTGGCGCGGTTTCAGGATGATCTGCTGAAATTGTTCGATGAAGTTGTATTTGGCATCAGTTGCCTGATCGAGGGCGTTGATCACGCCATCGCGCTCGATGAAATCGATCAATGCCTTCTTCACTGCCGGATTATTGTGACCATAGTTCAGTGAGCCGGCTCCACCAAAGAAGTCGATATAGTCCTTGCCCTGTTGATCCCAAACAGTAGCATTTTTGGCACGAACGAAGATGGTTGGAAATGAGCGAATATAACTGCGTACATTGGATTCATAACGGGCAAATAATTCAATATTCATAAAAGTGTTCCTTGTTTTTTTAAAACTAAAGTAAGACGAAAAGAATGAAGAGCGCCGTTCAACCAGGCAGAGGTTCTTGCAGCTTGATGCTGTAGAGATCTTCAGCGGCATGAGCACCATCAAGCTGTTCTGCTGAGAGGTATGGCTGGCGAATAAGGACGCTTGAGCAGTGCCGCCAGATGTCGAAACAAGCTCAGTGAGGCTGTGTTGTTACTGGTGATGGTGCAGTCGATACGCTGAATATCGGTCATGAATGGACGTTGCAGCAAGGCCTTGAGTAAACCAGAGCCTATGCCCTGGCCGCGCGCGGCGGGTGCAACAGCAATCTGCCAGATGAAAAGATGGTGTGGATCATTGGGTGGGCGGTAGGCAGTAACAAAGCCCAGCAGTGTCCCGTCGGCAGACTCTGCCAACACTACGGTGTCGCGAAAATGATCAGCCAGTAGGTAGTAAAGATAGGCCGAATTGATATCCAGCGTCCCTGCAGCCAACACCATTTTGTGAATACGCTGGCCATCATCCAGCTGTGGTTTTCGATATATTAAAGACATGATTTGGTTTCGCGCAGGGTATAAGCATATACCGCTCGCGTTTGCTCAAATGTGTTTTTACCCTAACGCAGGCAGATCATGATTGCAATTCCAGTTTGTGCAGAAGGGGTCTGTGCCTTGGCCATGGAGAAGGGGGGCATGGAAGTTTTTTATAACATTGAGATTGTGCAAAAACCTTTGTAGTTTAGATAGTTAGCGCTTTGTTGAAGAGCGCGTAAAAGATAGTAGATCAGTTGAATTATGTAGGGGAATCAAGCAAAAAAATATTTTTCGTGAATAGCGATTATGTCATGCGATATGTTGATTATGGCTGGAATTGACGTATTGCATCACGTAGTTGGACAAGTTGTTTGGCATTACATTGCCGGTAGCGCAGGAGGTTGTAGAGTTGGCTGATTGTTGCGCTGCTCCGCGCCAGATCCGGGCGATGTGCAGCGATGCGCAGGGCATGCTCGCTTGCCGTCTCATGGGGCTTTTGTTGCAGACCAAGCGGGCGTAGCTTTTTGCCATAACGAGCGTATAGGCAAATAACTTGATCAACATGTCGCGAACTGCGCCGATGAAGACCCCACAATACCCAGAGCATCAGCAAGCCAAGTCCAGAGAAGGTTAAGACCAACAAGCCCTGCCAGCCGTATTTCAGCAACCCAAGACGCTGCAATAGCTTTTTTTGTTGCAGATGATCATAGCCGAGCACCCATTGGTTCCAGGCATTATTGAGCATATCCCAGCTATAGCGCAGGCGATGAAAATTACGCATAAGCCTGCCGATATCTGTATTGAACATAGGCGCATCGGTGGAGAGAAAACGTTGTAGATCAGGCTCTGCCTCGATGCGTTCCGGCGGGAGAACGGCAGTGGGATCCACGCGTAGCCAGCCTTGCTCAGCCAGCCAGACTTCAGCCCAGGCATGGGCATGAGACTGCCGCACGATCATATAGTCGGCCAAGGGATTGAGCTCGCCACCTTGATAGGCAGTAACAATGCGTGCTGGCACGCCAGAAGCGCGCATCAAGGTGACGAAGGCGGCGGCATAGTGTTCACAAAAGCCGCGTTGAGTTACAAAAAGAAACTCATCGATCGCCTGTCTACCTAGTAGTGGCGGTGTGCGGCTATACCAAAAATTTTGTTGACGAAAATATTCGAGTGCATGACGTACGATCTCAGCAGGTGGATCGTTGATCCATTCTTGTGCCAGCGTATGTGTGCGTGGATTGAGATCTTGCGGCAATTGTAGCGCATGGCGACGTTCAAATTCATTTAGTGCACCAGTCTGGTAACTGGTGTAGGCGCTTAAGTCATAGCGTTGACGGGAGCTGAGTTTGCGCGGCAGGATTAATTGATAGTCGGCCGTGAGTTTGATTTTATCCGGGGCTTCGGCCGCCATTTCAAGTGCCAATACTATGTGTTGTTGATGTGGTTCTAGGGTGAGCGTGTAGCGCAGTGGCTCGACTGATGTTTGTAATGTCGGTGTGGCAAAAAACCAGGCAGGTGGGGCTTTGTGCGAAATAGGATCCCAGCGGCGGCCATCGGTTGTCCAGAGTACCGGCCCACGCCAGTAAAGTTGATTGGCAGGTGGCACAGGGCCATGAAATTGCACACGAAAGGCCACTTCATCAGAATCAACCAGCTCGCTGATGCTTCCCGGTTCCATATGGTCAGAAAGGCCCGTACGGCCCCGTTGGCTATCTTCGGGCAAGCCCCATAATGGCCCCGGCAAACGTGGAAAAAGCACAAACAACAGCAGCATGAAGGGCAATGCTTGAAGCAGGAGCAAACCTGCACGGCGTAAATAGTCCTTATGCCTGGGTCCCTTGGGATGGTTGAGTGCGATAAGGGCCGCGGTGAGCAGGAATACAGTGAGCAGCAGATAAAGGCCGAGCAATATGGACTGGTCGAGCAGAAAGCCACCAGCCACTAAAAACCAGCCAAGAAAAACCGTCAGCATGGCATCACGCGGTGTGCGCAGCTCCAATAATTTAAGGCTGAGCATGATGCTGAGCAAGGCCAGACCTGCCTCCAGGCCGAATAAGGTGCGATATGTCAGCAGCACACTGCCAAGCCCGATAGCGGTAAACAACAAGCGCAGGCCGCGCCCGGGCAGTTGCCAGTCACGCAGCTCCAGCGCCAGGCGCCAGCCCAACAAGGCAAGACAAAACAGACTCAACCAAACAGGCAGGCGGAATAATTGTGGCAGCAAGACTGCAGCCAGTGCCGCCAGCAGCCACAGGCGTCCATGTAAGGGGATACTCACCGATGCTCACCATATAGTGCTAAGGCCTCCAGACAACGGCGGCGATGGTGCGAACCATGATCTGGCTGGAGGCTGATATCAGGCAGGCGCAGACCATAAACCAGACCATCTGCATCGGTATCGAGCACCCAGCGACATAGCTGAGAAAGACGTGCCTCAGTCGCCAGGCCAGGCAGCAATTCCCAGGCCAGCCATAATTCTTCTGCAGCCTCGCCAGTAAATTGTTTTGTGTACATGCCCTGGCCACGGGCGACAGCCTTCCAGTGCACATGCCGTAGCGAGTCGCCAGGATGATAAGTCCGCAGCGCAGCAAAATCATCCTGACCCAAACCATGTTGCCCTCCACGACCTGCATCAGCAGCCAGACCTGTCGGCAGGCCGACTGAGGGCGCGGGCTTGGGGTAGACCATACATTCCATTTGTAGATGCAGAGGCGACCAGGCGCGAAACAGGCCAAGAGGGAAGCGGCTCGCAATTGTCAGGCGTCCCATTGACAGGCGACCACGCCGAACAGCAGGCCGGTCGAGTTCAAGCCATTGTATGCCAGGCATCAGATCTACATCTTTCCGTGCCCCTTGTTTGCTGGTCAGGATTATCGCCTGTCGCGGGGTAGTATCAGGATTAAACAGGCCAAGAGAGAAGCGTGCTGTCTCACCGGCAAACACGGCAGTGCTATGCCCGACCTCGACGCGCAGGCCGAGCAGATTGCGCCAGGTATGCAGCATGGCGATCGCGCCCAGGCCACACAGTAAAAACACCAGGGCAAAGGCCAGGCTGTTGGCATAATTGATCGCACCCAGCAAAATAGCGATCAATACGCCGCCCAGTAGCAGGCCTTCACGCGTGGGCAGGATATAGATCCGCCGCTGGCGCAGTGTGACAGGCCCGCTTTCCTGTCTGGCACGGCGAAGAAATTTCAGCTGCGGTAGATATTGGCGTAAGGAAATACTCACAGTATTCAGTCTGCATAATATGTGAGCCGAACTTTAGTCCGACTATACATTTCAAGGGATGGCAACAGCCTGAAACAGCACGGTCAAGGAGCTCTGATCCTGCGTGCCTGAGTGCGCCAGTTGCAGGCGATGGCCAACCACATGCGGCAGTACCGCTTGCACATCTTCTGGCAAGACGAAGTCTCGCCCAGCGAGCAAGGCCCAGGCACGTGAGGCGGCCAGGAGTGCCAATCCTGCACGCGGCGAAAGTCCAGTAATAAAATGATGGGAGTGACGGGAAAACTCTAGCAAGGCCTGCACATAATCCAGCAAGGCAGGACTGACCTTGACCTTGTGCACCGCTGATTGGATGGAGAGTAGTTGCGCGGCAGTCATAACGGCTGGCAAATGCTTGAGCAGATCGCGTCTGCTCTCACCAGAGAGCAGGGCACGTTCGGCCTGACTATCTGGATAGCCCAGCTCGATACGCAGCAGAAAACGATCCAGTTGCGACTCAGGCAGTGGAAAGGTGCCGATCTGATTGGCGGGATTTTGTGTGGCTATAACAAAGAAAGGTTCAGGTAGCGCATGCGTCGAGCCCTCGATGCTGATTTGCTGTTCTTCCATCGCCTCCAGCAGCGCACTTTGTGTCTTGGGCGTAGCACGATTGATCTCATCGGCGAGAACCACCTGGGCAAAGATGGGGCCAGGATGAAAGCGAAAGTCGCCACTGTCGCGCTCATAGATCGAAACACCAAGAATATCTGCCGGCAGCATATCGGCAGTGAATTGAATTCGGCTGTACTGCAGTCCCAGGATCTTCGCCAAGGCGTGGGCTAGCGTGGTCTTGCCGAGGCCAGGCAGGTCTTCGATAAGCAGATGACCGCGCACCAACAGGCAAGCCAGCGCCAGCCGGATGACATGTTCCTTGCCGAGGATGATTTGACCGGCTTGTTGAATGGCCTGATTGAGCAAAGCGTGCATGGCTTTCCCTTTGCCGAAGATGCTGCCGAAAAGGTGAGACTATAGCGCGTTATCCGTTTGCCCGCATATTTCAGCAGGACACAACAAAAGACCCTGGAGAAATATGCGGGCCAAAATGACAGGCAAGCCCCTGTGGCGAGTGGGTGTGTGAATACTAGGCGCAAATATTTATGTGCAAAAACAAGAGTATACACATGTTGGATGAAGCAGTTTCGGGTGATAAATTGACTACAAGGGAAGCGGGTTTGGCACGGGATTTATTTTGTTAAAAAAAGGCTTGCCTAATAGCAAGATTTGCCTAAAATACGCGCCACTTCTTGAGGGTAGCCCGCTTGCGGCACGACCAAATCGTAGGGGCTAACAACCCTGCTATCCAGGGAGAATGAATTTGTCCTGATTCAGAGAGCGTCCACCTGACGGTATGGGCGCCGCTCAAATTCAGATCTCTTGTAGCTTTTTTTGGTTGTGTCTCGTTTACCCTTGAGAAGAGGAACAGAGGCGCAGCCTGGAGGTATGACCATGGTCGATGCCCGTTGTGAAACCACGTCTGTTATTGCCGCAGATGACAAAGCCGCTGAGCCTCCTGAAGTCGAGCGTATCCGACGACTGGTTGCCATTCATGGTGCTCCCTTATTGATTCTTGATTGTGAGGCCGTGCGACGACAGTATCGCGCCCTTGCTGCCGCCTTGCCTGGCGTTGATTTGCACTATGCCTTGAAACCGCTGCCACATCCGGCTGTGGTGCAGACCTTGCAGGAGGAAGATGCCTGGTTTGATCTGGCAACCACAGGCGAGGTTGAGCTGGTGCGTGATCTGGGCGTAGCTCCTGAGCGTTGCATACATACACATCCCATCAAACGCGATCGCGATATTCGTGATGCGCTTGAGTTCGGTGTTAGCAACTTTGTTGTGGATAACCCGGGCGAGCTGCGCAAGTTCGAGAAATATGCTGAGCAGGTCGAGCTTTTGCTGCGTGTGTCCTTTCGTAGCCCAGATGCCAAGGTGGATCTGTCGAAGAAATTTGGTTGCAGCCCTGCAGGGGCGCGTGAGCTGCTGCTGATGGCACATGATCTTGGCATTCGCATCAAGGGGCTATCCTTTCATGTTGGTTCCCAGGCGGCGGATCCGCGCAAGCATGTCGAAGCCATCGAGTCTTGCGCTGCGCTCATCGCCTGGAACAAGTCGGCCGGTCTGCCGTTACTTTCCGTGCTTGATATCGGCGGTGGCTTTCCGGTGGAGTACAACGAAGATGTGCCACCGATCGATGAATTCTGTAGGCCAATACGCGCGGCATTAGCGCAGTTGCCGCAGGATATTCGCGTGATTGCTGAGCCTGGCCGTTTTATCGTGGCAGCGGCGATGACCGCTGTATCTTCGGTGATGGGCAAAGCGCAGCGCGATGGCCGTTGGTGGTATTACCTGGATGATGGGGTGTATGGCTCTTATAGCGGCCAGCTCTATGATCATGCCAAATATCCGGTGGATTGCCTGGACTGGCAGGGCGAGCGCTTTCCCAGTGTGCTGGCCGGGCCTACCTGCGACAGCATTGATGTGATCGATGAGAACATCATGTTGCCGGAGCTGAACGAGGGCGATCTCGTGATTGGCCGCATGATGGGTGCCTACACCTGGGCCAGCGCCACGGAATTTAACTTCTTCCGCAAGGCACAGATCGTTACGATTAATGAGTATATGGGCGAGGCCTGCGAGGTGGTGCCGCTGGTCGGTTAAGACTGTTTTTGTCCTCACTCCCATAGTACCGGGAGTGAGGCAAATACTGGTCTATTTATCCTGATGTGCTGCGGGAGATGTAGCACCGATTGCGTTGTCAGGCAGCTAGCATAGTGTGCTCTCTGGTGAAATATGCAGACTGGCTGCCTGGCTTTTTTCCGCGCATACTGCGTATCTATGTCACATCAACAATTTTCCCGTCTGCTGCCGTATACCTGCGAGCATTTGTTTGATTTGGTGCTCGCTATCGAACGTTATCCCGAATTTGTCCCAGGCTACAGCCAGGCGCGTATCCTGCGACGAGAAGCCGGTGCGCTGGAAGTCGAGCAGTCCATCGGTCTTGGCCCGGCCAGCTTCAGCTTTCGTTCGCGGGCCGAATTTATCGCTTCAGAGCAGATCTTCATCTGCGCCCATGATGGCCCGTTTCGTCGCCTTGAGGTTCGCTGGCAATTTGCCGCCCAGCAGGAAGGCGGCTGTCGGGTAACGGTAGACACACATTATCAGCCGGGCCACCTGCTTGCCGCACCTTTGCTGCGTGGGGCGATGGAACTATTGGGGCCGCGCCTGTTAGACGCTTTTGTCCAACGCGCGGCGCAGATGGCATAGAGAACATTATGGTATGGCACAGGGTCTTCTTGTTATCGCGTTTATGTTCGGGCTGTAACTGATAAGTATCGGCATTAGCGCGCTTTTGTTTTTCCTTGTCCAGACCGGGCTATTTGCCTGCTCGCCTCCTCGTCCGGATAATCAGGCCAGATTGATGCTCCAGTGTTGCTTGCAGAGCACATCCTTTCTCCTTGCACTGGCAGCAGAAAAATGGTGCGCTATATGTGCCCCTGCATTTAAACTGAGTATCTACATAACCAGGACTCCACTCTCCCGCTGGCGTGAGAGGGGCTGGGGGAGAGGGTGGGGAAAGTTTGTCACATTCGTTCATGCGACATCTTACATACGGCGCAATGTCCGATGGTTATTGCGCCCTACAGGAAAGCCGCAAAACAGCATTCTGATACAGCCTTTTGGTAAACACGCGTCTGTTCATTTTGGGAGGACACTATGACCGACACACTGGAGCGAGGGAGAGCCCGTATCAGCGGCTTTGCCGATGCGGAAATGGAGTATCAGTTGTTACGCCAGATGGGCGTGGCGCGTTATGGTGGCTCTGCCGTTGGAGAGTGCCTGGCGCTGGCTCGACGTATCGAAAGTGGCGTACCAGCCAGTTGGGTAGCGGTGTTTGTCGAGGCTGCCAGGCGTCAACAGATCGATGCCGAGCGCCGTGCCGCCCGAGGGCATGGTATCAGCGCACGCGATGCATATCTGGTTGCCTGTAATAGTTGGCGCGCGGCCGAGTACTATACTTCCATCGCTGATCCAGAGCATGCCAAATATGGTCTTGCCAGTCGCGCCTGTTTTATCGCTGCGATGCGCTATAGCGAATATTCCTGTGAGATCGTGGAGTTGCCTTTTGGCGACACTCCGTTGCCGGCATTTTACTTGTGTCCCAGGAAGCTAAGCGGGCCGAGTAAAACCCTGATGATCATCAGTGGCTACGATGGCACGCTGGAGGAAACCTTTCTGGCCTATGGTCGCGCTGCACTTGAGCGTGGTTATCGGGTGTTTTTGTTTGCCGGCCCCGGCCAGATGGATACCATGCGTTTTCATCCGGCATTGCACTTCAGCCCGGATTTTGAGCGTGTCGGTACCGTGGCGGTTGATTATTTGCTCTCGCGCGGAGAAACCGATCCTGCGCGTATTGCCCTGATGGGCATCAGCTTTGGCGGTTATTTTGCAACCCGGATCGCGGCACATGAAGCGCGGATCAGCGCCTTGATTCCGAATTCGCCGATCCTGGATTTGCATGCCTATATGGTCTCATTCGCTGGCTTTGATCCAGCCGAATTGCCGGACGCAGATAATTTCAGTGTGGCCGACATCGATCATATCAGCGACGAGCTGATGCCGACGCAGACACGCGAAATGGCGCGTAATCTGATGTTGCGTATGGGACAGCCGAGCTTTAAGCATACCTATCAATACTTGTGTGAATTCCAGGTTGATGATGCGTCGCTGGCGAGGATACGTTGTGCTGTTCTTGCCTTGATCGGCAGCAGCGAAGGAAGCGAGCCTATGGCGCAGTATGAGCAATTCCTGGCACAAGTGGCAGGTGCCGAGGGGCATGTATTTAGCGAAAAAGAAGGCGCGGATGGTCACTGCCAGTCCGGCAATCTGGCCTATTCTGCGGCAGTGTCAATGGACTGGCTGGATGAGCGTTTCAGCTGATCGCCATCAGCCAGGACGACGGCTTATGGCGCGACCGTCAGGGCGAGCTCGCCATGATCGCTGCCGTGTGTATTGCTGACGGTCAGGTGTAGCGCAAAGGTACCGGTTTGCTGCGGTATGCCGGAGATGAGGCCTGTCTTGCTATTCAGTAGCAACCCCGACGGCAGCTTGTCTGCGCTATAAATGCCGACCTGATTATGCGCCTTGAGTTGGTAGCGCCATGGTTGACCGAGTTTGGCGCTGGCGGTGGCGCCCGGCTCCAGCAGTGGCTGCTGTTGGTTATTATGTTGCATCCAGGCATTTAGCCGTAGACGTGCGTTCTCGCGTATGTCCAGCCAAAACAATGCGATATCGAAGACGTGGTAATTAGTACCGCCAAATACGTCACCATCATTAAAGTGTTCAGCTGGCAATGGAGCAGGCGAGACGTAACTGTAGCGCCCGTCATCGCGCACGGCGACCAGTTGGGGCAGCACGTGGGCAAAGGTATCATGTGCACCAAACGGCACTGCACCACGATGCTGACTTGCAGGCGTGCTTGGCTTGCGTGTATCCCAGCTTACCGGGTTGATGTTGACCAGCGGCTGGCCTGACGCGCCCATCCAGCGCTGACGGGCACGATTCCAGTAGCCGTTCTCCTGCCAGGCATCGAGATCGGCGTCGGTATTTTCGCCGAAGGTCTCCCAGATAGCCACGCAACCAATTTGTGCAGGGCGTGTGCAGGGCGGCATGTCGGTAAGGTCGTCACGGAATACGCTAAGTGGAATTGGCTGGCCGGGTAGATATGCCGCAATGAGTTGTTTTGCCAGCGGCGTGCCCTGGATGGCCTCGCTGAGCAGACGTTGGGCATGATTGGTGCCCTGACTGTGGCCAACCAAGAAAAATGGTCGCCCATCGTTGTAGTGCTTTACATAGTAATTAAACGCAGTCAGCACGTCGGCGTAGGCATGGTTGTTTGGCGCCTGTTGCGTCTCCTCATCCTGCTGATAAAGCGACAAAGTGACCTGACGATAACGCGGCGCATAGATACGTGCCAGCGCATTAAATGGCGTGGCCTGGGTCAACAGCATAAGCTCGCCTACCTTCGTTGCCTCGGCATCGTCAAACGGTGCGTTAAGCAGATCATCGCGCATGCTGGTGGTTGGGTGGATATAAAACACGTCCGCCCTTGCCACGCTCTGCAAGTTGGAAAAGCCTGCCCCGTGAGGTGTGCGCATCGCTGCAGAAGGATGAGCAGGCAGTGCCAGCCAGCTGTCAGGTTGGCTGTAATCTGGCGGTGGCAGTTGTTTTGTGGTTATCAGATCGGCCGCCTGGACAGATAGCATCAGGAAGCAACTGATCAATGCGGCAAGTAATAACTTGTTTATATTATAGCTGTTGCACATGACTGCTTCCCTTAGCATGTAGCCAGCATGCCAGGAAGTTGCATGCTGATATTTTGCTGCAACTTTATGTGGCGGCGGAGACGCTCGTCAATGTTTTTTATCGTCCTGTCTGAGATGGTTTGTGTGGTTAGATTAATTCTCTGTGTTATGACGGCAGATACATCGCGTGGTCAATACGCGTGACAAAACAGACATGGTGTAATGATGACGAAAGCAAATGAAAGTGAGCAGCGCCATCAGTTGCGCATGCAACGGAAAAAAACCGTGGTCGATACAGCTATTGAGCGTGCCGATCGCAATCAGGGCTTGCTGTTGTTGCTCACCGGTAACGGCAAGGGCAAGAGCAGTTCGGCCTTTGGTATGGTGGCGCGGGCGCTTGGCCACGGCCTGCAGGTTGGTGTGGCGCAGTTCATCAAAGGCTGCAGAGATACGGGCGAAGAACATTTTTTTCGTCGCCAGCCTGGTGTGGTCTGGCACGTGCTTGGTGAGGGTTTTAGTTGGGATACGCAGGACCTCGCACGTGATATCTTGACGGCACAGCGCGGCTGGGCGGTGGCGCGGCAGTTGCTGCGTGATGAAAGCCTGGGGCTGGTGGTGCTGGATGAGCTTACTTATCCGCTCAAATATGGTTGGCTGGATGTCGCCGTGGTGTTGGCTGATTTGGCAGCGCGGCCACCCATGCAGCACGTGGTAGTCACTGGCCGTGCCGCACCCCAGCCGCTTATTGACGCGGCCGATACGGTGAGCGACATGCTTGATGTCAAGCATGCCTTTCGCAGCGGTGTACGGGCGCAGCCAGGAGTGGATTTGTGAGTGTGGTGATTTTATAGCAGGTATTCGCGCTATTTATTCTCACAGCCTTTGCCTAGGATTGGCTGTTGGCCGAAAGACTCCTGGTGAATAAGCCGAGCGTGCGCCTGACATGGAATACATGGAGATATTGCCCTTGGCGACGTAGAATTGTGCAGAATCATCCGGATGGGCGCAAGCCTCCGGTAAACCAAGACTGTGATTAAAGTTTTTGCTGGACTGTAGAGAAGGAGTGCGCCATGTTTTTTATGGAAAATCGTCGTCAGGCCTCACGCTTGCTGCGCGATGAAGATGTGCGGGTGAAAATTATTTCAGCTCCAGCTCAGCCCGAGCTGATTGGCAGCGGCATTGAGAGCGAAACAATAGATGTCTCCGCGACTGGTCTACGCCTGTTGCTGGAGGTCGCGCTGGCAGTAGGCAGTCGTCTGGAGCTGCTGGTCATGGTGGGCGAGCAGGGGCGTGAATACCGGCTTGTTGGCGATGTGGTCTGGCGGCGCGAGACCGAGTCGGCTGGCGTGTATCTCGTCGGGATAAAATTATTGTCGGCTAAGGGGTTTGAGCTGGAGAGTTGGTGTACTTTATTCGGTTGATTGAGAGATGAGTCATGAGTTTTCCCACCATTGCCACTGCTGTGCCCTTGCGCAGATATCAGTACGGTGAATTTCTGCTGACCGTATTGGGTGATATCGAAAGCCCGGATGCGGCGCGCTATCGCTATATCATTGCCGTTGCCCAGGAGAGTAATCCAGAGCCTGGGCTATTTGTTTGCGCCGAGCGCGGGGCCGATGGTGCCTGCGATCTGCGGGTGGCCATGGCCGATGGTTCGCAGTTGTTGGAAAGTTCACCGGCCTTTTGTGATCTGGAGTTGTTTGTCAAAGAGGCGCTACAGATCATTGCAACCCTGCTCAAGCTCGATGACGAGATGCCGCATCAGTTAAATTGAAGCACTTCATGCAATATCCAGACAAATTTGATGTGATTGTGGTCGGCGGTGGCCATGCCGGTACCGAGGCGGCGCTGGCTGCGGCGCGGCTGGGCGCACGTACCTTGTTGCTCACCCATAGCTTCGAGACACTCGGCCAGCTGAGCTGCAATCCATCCATCGGTGGCCTCGGCAAGGGTCAGTTGGTACGGGAGATTGATGCCCTGGGCGGCTTGATGGCGCGAGCCACCGATCGAGCCGGTATTCAGTTTCGCATCCTCAATGCCAGCAAGGGCCCAGCGGTACGCGCCACGCGTGCGCAGATTGACCGCGAGATGTATAGACAGGTAGTGCGGCATGCGCTGGAAAATCAGCTCAATCTCACCTTGTTCCAACAGGCAGTGGATGATCTGATCATCGAGGGTGATCGGGTGACTGGTGTGGTGACGCAGATGGGCTTGAGCTTCAATGCCTCTGCTGTTGTCCTTACCGTGGGCACCTTTTTGGCTGGTCTTATCCACATCGGTCTGGAAAATTATGCAGGTGGTCGAGCCGGTGATCCGCCGGCAAACAATCTGGCAAGTCGCTTGCGTGAGTTGCCGCTGAAAACAGGGCGTCTTAAAACCGGCACGCCACCGCGCCTGGATGGGCGCAGTATCAATTGGTCTATCTTGCAGCAGCAGCCGGGCGATGATCCGCCGCCGGTGTTTTCCTTTCTCGGCAATGTGGCCGAACATCCGCGCCAGCTGCCCTGTCATATCACCTACACCTCGGAGCGCACCCACGAGATCATTCGCGGCGGACTGGATCGCTCGCCCATGTATGCCGGTGTCATCAAAAGTATCGGGCCGCGTTATTGTCCTTCTGTCGAGGACAAGATCGTGCGCTTTGCCGACAAGGACAAACATCAGGTCTTTCTCGAACCAGAAGGACTGAATACCCACGAGATTTATCCCAACGGTATTTCTACCTCGCTGCCATTTGATGTGCAGTTTGCCCTGGTGCGCTCCATTCGTGGTCTGGAAAAGGCGCATATCATGCGGCCAGGTTATGCCATTGAGTATGATTTTTTCGACCCGCGAGACTTGCGTCCGAGCCTGGAGACCAAGTCGATCAAGGGGCTGTTTTTTGCCGGTCAGATCAATGGCACCACCGGCTATGAGGAGGCAGCGGCGCAGGGCTTGTTGGCTGGCCTCAATGCCGTACGGCAGTTGCGTGGGGAGGAAGCCTGGTGGCCGCGCCGTGATGAGGCCTATATAGGTGTCCTGGTGGATGATTTGATCACATTGGGCGCACCGGAGCCTTATCGTATGTTTACCTCACGCGCCGAGCATCGCCTGCTCTTGCGTGAGGACAATGCCGATCTGCGCCTGACCCCCATAGCCCGTGAGCTGGGTCTGGTGGACGATAGGCGCTGGGATGTTTTTGCAGCCAGGCGCGAGGCTATCAGCCGTGAGCAGCAACGTCTGCAGGAAACCTGGTTGCGGCCACAGAGCGTCGATGATGCAGAGGCCAAACGGGTTCTTGGCCAGAGCTTGTTGCGTGAGCAGCGGCTTGCTGATCTCTTACGCCGGCCCGAGGTTAGTTACCGCTCACTCATGAGCCTAAGCGCGGCAGGTAAGGGCGTGGACGATCCATCAGTGGCCGAGCAGGTAGAGACCCAGGCCAAATATGCTGGTTATATCGAACGGCAACAGCTGGAAATCGAGCGCCAGCGTCGACATGAACAGCTTCATCTGCCTGAAGACCTGGATTATGCCCAGGTGCGCGGTCTGTCCAATGAGGTGTGCGACAAGCTATCGCGTCAGCGGCCTGCGACCTTGGGTCAGGCAGCACGTATACCTGGGATCACGCCAGCGGCAATTTCCATCCTGCTGATACATTTGAAAAAACGTGAAATTGGTGGTCGAGGTGGATAAAGCAGCGCAGAGCTGGAAAGATTCACTGGCTACAGAATTGGCCGAGGGCGTGGTCGAGCTTGGTTTGTCGCTGGATGAAAAAAAGCAGGAGCAAGTGCTTGCTTACCTGCAACTACTGATTAAATGGAACAAAACCTATAATCTCACGGCAATTCGCCAGCCGCATGAGATGATCCGTAAACACCTGCTGGATTCGCTGGCGATCTGGCCTTACTTGCGTGGTGAACAAATACTGGATATTGGCAGCGGCGCTGGTCTCCCCGGTATCCCCCTGGCCATCGCTGATCCGGCGCGTGAGTTCACTTTATTGGATAGTAACAGCAAGAAGACCCGTTTTTTGCTCCAGGTCAAGGGAGAATTGCAGCTGGTCAATCTCTCTGTGGTACATTCTCGCCTCGAAGACTATCGTCCTGCCGGTGTTGAGTTTGACACGATTACCGCGCGGGCCTTTGCTACCTTGGCGGAAATGCTAAGTGGTGCGGCACATTTGTTTGCCCGACAAACCTGCCTGTTGGCGATGAAGGGTGAATATCCAGGGGCAGAACTGGCCGCCTTGCCAGAGGGCTTTGTGGCAGAGGAAATTATCGCACTGACGGTGCCTGGGTTGGCGCAACAGCGTCATTTGGTGCGTATCGTGACGCAGGGTTGAGGGAGAGAACAGATGGGCAGGATCATTGCCATCGCCAATCAAAAAGGTGGGGTCGGTAAAACCACTACCTGCATCAACCTGGGCGCCTCGCTGGCGGCGACCAAGCGTCGTGTGCTGGTTGTTGATCTAGACCCACAGGGTAATGCCACGGTTGGTAGCGGCGTGGACAAGAACAGCTTTGAGCTGAGCAGCTACGATCTGTTGTTGGGGCATGCTTCGGCAGAACAGGTCATCGTATCTGCCACGCAGGCTGGTTATGATCTGGTGCCGACCAATAGCGATCTCACCGCTGCCGAGGTGGAACTGGTACAGGTCCCGCAGCGTGAACGCCGTTTGCATGATGCGCTTGTGCCAGTGCGTGATAGTTATGATTACATACTGATCGATTGTCCGCCTTCACTGAATATGTTGACCTTGAATGCCCTGGTGGCGGCTGATTCAGTGATCATTCCCATGCAGTGTGAGTATTATGCGATGGAAGGACTGTCTTCCTTGCTAAATACCATCGATCAGATCCGCAGCACGGTCAATCCAAAACTGAAGCTGGAAGGGTTGTTGCGCACGATGTTTGATCCGCGCAGTAATTTGTCCAGCGATGTATCCAGCCAGTTGATTTTGCATTTTGGCAATCAGGTCTATCGCACCTCGATCCCACGCAATATCCGCCTGGCCGAGGCTCCCAGTTTTGGCCTGCCTGCGTTGGCACACGATCGTACATCGCGTGGCGCGATCGCCTATCTGGCATTGGCCGGCGAGATTCTGCGTAGACATGAGCAACCAGCGGCGGCTGAGTGAAGATGAACACAAGCGTGAAAAAACAATTTCAATTGAAGCAGTTGGCAGGTATGGCATGGCGGTAAAGAAAAAAGGTGGTTTGGGACGCGGGCTTGAGGCCTTGCTTGGCAGTGCGGCAGTAACGTCTCAGCCTGAGGCGGCGAACCGTGCCGGGGATAGCGAGCTGCGCAATCTGCCGCTGGATATAATCCAGCGTGGCAAGTATCAACCACGTATAGATATGCGCCCTGATGCCCTGGAAGAGCTGGCCGATTCTATTCGTGCGCAAGGTGTCGTGCAGCCGATAGTCGTGCGACCGATCGGCAAGGATCGGTATGAGATCATCGCCGGTGAACGTCGCTGGCGAGCCGCGCAAATGGCGGGTCTGCATGAAATACCAACTATCGTGCGTGAGGTGGCGGATAATGCCGCCATCGCCATTGCCCTGATAGAAAACATTCAGCGTGAGCAGCTCAATCCGATGGAGGAGGCGCGTGCTCTGCAGCGACTGATTGAGGAATTTGAGTTGACCCATCAACAGGCGGCCGAGGCGGTGGGCCGCTACCGCGTGGCAGTATCTAATTTATTACGCCTGCTTGCTTTGAATGATGATCTCAAGCGTTTGCTGGAAAATGGCGATCTGGAGATGGGCCATGCCCGCGCCCTGCTGGCCTTGACTGGCACCCAGCAAAGCGGGGCCGCGCGCAATGTAGTCGCAAAAGGCTTGTCGGTGCGCGAAACCGAGCGGTTGGTCAAGCAGTTACAGGCCGGATCAGCGGAAAAACCAGTGGCAAAGACCACCGATCCAGACGTGCGCAGACTGGAGCAGGAGCTCGGGCAAACTCTGGGTGCGACGGTGAATATCCAGCAAAAGAGCAAGGGTAGGGGTAAGTTGGTAATCACCTACAACAGCCTGGATGAGCTGGACGGTATTCTTGAGCACATACGCAAGGAGGGCAGTGCATAAGCTGGCTCGACTGACATTAATCAATAAATAATACTGTTGCATGCATCTGGTTTTTCTTATATAGAAATAGTTTATTGACATATCATTGACCTGACGGGGCTTGCTCTATATACTTTTGCGCCGCTGATGGCAGCTAAGGAAGCCCTGAAAAAATCTTTGAGTAACGCTAGTGTAAGACCTAATATACTCAATGGTTTACATGCTTGATTATTGTTTTTTACTATGCCAACCGTTTGATGAGTATTTTCAGGGCGGCTGAATCTTCCCCGGGTTACAGGTACTTTTGCTCGGCTACACAGGTAGTTGACAGGTGCTTATTTACTATCATGAGTACAGCCAGCCTGCAGTTGCGTCATGCCTTGTTCAGGCTCCTGGCCGTTCAGTTGACACTGACAGCGGTGTTGGCCTTGTTGGCTATTTTATTGGGCCAGACAGGGTCGGTGGCATGGGCCATTATGTTTGGCGGCGGAGTGGCGCTGGCAGGTAGTTTGGTTATTTTATGGTATGGCTATCGCGCCGAGAGAGCAGGTAGTAACCTGGTGCGTAATGCCAGTCTGATTTATGGCAGTGCCATCGTGCGCTTTGCGCTGATGATGGTGTTGCTGGCCACGGGCCTTGCGATCCTCCGTTTGCACCCTTTGTGGTTGCTGCTGGGGTTGAGCGCTGGCCTGTTGGCGCACATGTTTTTGACAGCATTGGTCCCAGAGACGAAGAGATGGCAAGCGAAGAGCTGACGGCGAATGGTTATATTCAACATCACTTGACCAACCTGACTTATGGTCAGTTGCCTGGTGGCTAGTGGGGTTTTGCCCAGTCGGCTGCAGAAGCAAAAGCGATGGGCTTTTGGGCGATTAACGTGGACTCGATGGCATGGTCCGTTGTGTTGGGTCTGGTATTTTTATTTTTGTTTCGCAGTGTGGCCAAAAAGGTAACGGCAGGCGTGCCTGGCGGCATGCAGAACTTCATTGAATGGATCATCGAGTTCATCGATAACTCAGTACGTGGTTCATTTTCTGGCAACAATCCAGTTATTGCGCCCTTGGCGCTGACAGTGTTCATGTGGATCTGGTTGATGAACTTCATGGATCTGCTGGCCATTGACCTGTTGCCACAGGCCTTTGCCCTGCTAGGAGTGGATACGATCAAGGTAGTGCCGACCACCGATCCCAATATCACCTTCGGTATGTCGATTGCCGTGTTCTGGTTGATTCTTTATTACAGTGTTAAAAATAAAGGCGTGGGCGGCTTCATCGGTGAGCTGGCGTTTCAGCCTTTCCCCAAGTTTCTTTTTCCTGTCAATTTATTGCTCGAGGGCGTGTCGCTGCTAGCCAGGCCTATTTCTCTGGCACTGCGTCTGTTCGGTAATATGTATGCCGGTGAGATGATCTTCATCTTGATCGCCTTGATGTATGGCGCTGGATGGGCATTGGGCGCCTTTGCAGGGGTGTTGCAGTTGGGTTGGGCGATTTTTCATATTCTGATCATCACGCTGCAGGCCTTCATCTTCATGACCTTGACCATTGTATATATGGATATGGCTCATACGGAACACTGATTTTTATTTTTGCTTTTAACTGCCTTTAGGAGAGAACCATGGAAATGTCTATTGCCCTTGTCTACATAGCTGGCGCACTGATGATGTCTTTCGGCGCGCTGGGAGCCGCGATCGGTATCGCCATACTGGGTGCCCGCTTTCTCGATGGCGCGGCGCGTCAGCCTGAGTTGATCCCGCTGCTGCGCACCCAGTTTTTCATCATGATGGGGCTGGTTGATGCGGTGCCAATGATCGCGGTTGGTATCGCTTTCTATGTGCTGTTTGCCGTGGTTGGTTAAGAGGCTGGGCGTAGTCTGGGTTTTGCAGGGCACCACTTAATCCACTTATTTCACGCGAGGTACGAAGATGAATATCAATGCGACCCTGATAGGTCAGTTCATTGCATTCTTCGTGTTCGTCTGGTTTGTGATGAGGTACATCTGGCCTCCGCTGATCAATGTACTGGACGAGCGCAAAAAGGTAATTGCCGATGGTCTGGCCGCTGCCGAACGAGGCAAGAACCAACAGATTCTTGCCGAGCAGAATGCCGCCAAGGTGATACACGAAGTGAAGCAACAGGCCGCCGAGATCCTGACCAGGGCCGAGCGGCGCGCCAACGAGATTGTCGAAGAAGCGAAGGAGGCCGCCCGCGCCGAGGGTGATCGGATCAAGGCCGCCGCCAGCGCAGAAATCGAACAGGAAGTCAGTCGTGCCCGCGAGCAGCTGCGTGGCCAGGTTGTAAGCCTGGCTGTGAGTGGTGCTGGCAAGGTCATACAGCGCGAGCTGGACGCCAGTGCGCATGATGATTTGCTGCAAGATCTCATTACACAGATCTAAGGGCAAAGATGCATGGCTGAGATTACAACCATCGCTCGCCCCTACGCACAGGCTGTGTTTGAGCTGGCGCAAGAGCAGGGCAAGCTGAAAGACTGGTCGGCACAGTTGCATTTAATGGCAGTGGTGCTCAGCCATCCTGAGTTGGTGGCCATCATTACGAGCCCAAGCATAACGCGGACTGAGCGCGGCCAACTGGTCAGCGATATTTGTGGTGACAGGCTGGACGTGGGTGGCAGAAACTTGCTGCAGGTGTTGGCTGAAAATGACCGGCTCACCTTGTTGCCAGAAATAGCCGCGCAGTTTGAGTTGGCGCGTGCTGCCGCTGAAAGCCGCATTACCGCCGAGGTAGTAGCGGCCACACCGCTTTCTGCAGATCAGCAACAGGCCATTGCCAAGGCGCTTGCCAAGCGCCTGGGTCGTGAGGTGATGCTGGAGTGTCAGGTAGATCAAACTCTGCTTGGTGGAGCCATTGTGCGTGCAGGTGACATGGTCATAGATGGTTCGGTTATTGGCCGATTGAACAAGCTGAGTACGGCGCTGCTGCGCTGATCCGGGCTGCTTTAGAGGATAAATTAATGCAACAACTCAATCCGTCAGAAATCAGTGAACTGATTAAACAACGTATTGCCGGCTTCAAGGCCGAGGTCGAGGCGCGCACGGAAGGTACCGTGGTCAGTTTGTCTGATGGCATCGTGCGCATACACGGTCTGGCCGACGTCATGTCCGGTGAGATGCTGGAATTCCCCGGCGATACATTTGGTCTGGCGCTCAATCTGGAGCGTGATTCCGTCGGCGCGGTCATTCTTGGTGATTATGAACATATCACTGAGGGCGATAAGGTGATGTGCACCGGCCGCATCATGGAGGTCCCGGTTGGTGAGGCATTGTTGGGTCGGGTGGTCGATGCCTTGGGTTTGCCTATAGATGGCAAGGGGCCGGTCAATGCCGAGGCCACCTCACCTACCGAAAAGATTGCCCCGGGCGTGTTGTGGCGTAAGTCTGTAGACCAGCCGCTACAAACTGGTTTGAAGGCAATTGATGCCATGGTGCCTGTAGGTCGCGGTCAACGTGAGTTGATTATCGGTGACCGGCAGACCGGCAAGACGGCGGTGGCTATCGATGCCATAATCAATCAAAAAGGCACCGGCGTTAAGTGTATTTATGTTGCCGTGGGGCAGAAGGCATCTTCCATCGCCAACACGGTTCGCAAGCTGGAAGAGCATGGTGCGCTCGAGCACACAATTATCGTTGCGGCGACCGCATCTGATTCTGCTGCCATGCAATATATCGCGCCATACGCAGGTTGTGCCATGGGTGAGTATTTTCGTGACAAGGGCGAAGATGCCTTGATCGTTTACGATGACCTGACCAAGCAGGCCTGGGCCTATCGTCAGGTATCCTTGCTGCTGCGTCGTCCGCCAGGGCGTGAGGCTTATCCTGGTGATGTATTCTATTTGCACTCGCGTTTGCTCGAACGCGCTGCACGAGTCAATGCAGATTGGGTAGAGAGACACACCAACGGAGCGGTAAAGGGCAAAACCGGCTCACTGACGGCGCTGCCAATCATCGAGACCCAGGCCGGTGACGTATCTGCCTTCGTGCCAACCAATGTCATCTCGATTACCGATGGACAGATCTTCCTGGAATCCGATCTGTTTAATGCCGGTATCCGTCCAGCTATCAATGCCGGTTTGTCGGTGTCTCGTGTTGGTGGCTCGGCACAGACCAGGATCATCCAGAAGCTGGGTGGTGGTGTTCGTCTGGCGTTGGCGCAATACCGTGAGTTGGCGGCGTTTGCGCAGTTTGCCTCTGACCTCGATGAGGCCACACGCAAGCAGATTGATCGTGGTCAGCGCGTTACAGAGTTGATGAAGCAGCTGCAGTATTCACCGATGACAGTCGCGCAAATGGCTACATCATTGTTTGCTGCCAACGAGGGTTATCTGGACGATGTCGCAGTCAACAAGGTGGTCGATTTTGAAGCGGCCTTGCAGAGTTTCATGAAGTCCGAGTGTGGCGAGCTGCTCCGTACCATTAATGCCAATGGTGATTACAACAGCGATATAGAAAGCGCTTTGCGCGAGGCCCTGGATAAGTTCAAGGCCAGCAGCTCATGGTAAATGAGGGTTGATCGATGGCCAGCGGTAAAGAGATACGGAGCAAGATCAAGAGCGTAGAAAATACGCAGAAGATCACCCGCGCAATGGAAATGGTGGCGGCCAGCAAGATGCGTCGTGCCCAGGAGCGGATGGCGGCTACGCGTCCTTATGTCGAGCGTATGTGTAGTGTGATTCAGCATCTGGCCCATGCTCATGTCGAGTACAAACACTCCTACATGGTCGAACGCGAGATCAAACGGATTGGCATTATTGCCATTTCAACAGATCGCGGCCTGTGTGGTGGCTTGAACATCAATATGTTCAAGGCGGCATTGAATACCATGCAGGAGTGGCACGATAAGCATGTCGAGATCGATCTGTGCACTATAGGTCAGAAGGCGCAGAGTTTCTTCAGTCGGACTGGTGGACGGATACTGGCGCAGGCCACTCACTTGGGCGATGCGCCGAAGCTGATAGATGTCATCGGCACGGTCAAGGTAATGCTCGATGCCTATGATCAGGGCGAAATCGATCGGGTTTATCTGATCTATAACCGCTTTGTCAGCACGATGACACAGGAGCCACGTGTAGATCAGTTGCTCCCGGTGACAGTGGCGGAGTCAGACGAAAAACTAAAGCATTACTGGGATTATCTTTATGAGCCCAGCGCAGAGGCCGTGCTCGATCAATTGTTGACACGCTATGTCGAGTCCCTAGTCTATCAAAGTGTAGTCGAAAACGTTGCCTGTGAGATGTCGGCCCGGATGGTGGCGATGAAGGCCGCCTCGGATAACGCAGGCAGCTTGATCGATGAATTGCAGCTGACCTACAACAAGGCCAGACAGGCAGCGATTACTCAGGAATTATCCGAGATCGTTGCCGGTGCATCGGCCGTCTAAAGGCAAAATCAGATTTAATTTCAAGGGGAACTGAATAATGAGTTCTGGCAAGATAGTGCAGGTTATCGGTGCTGTGGTAGACGTGGAGTTTCCGCGCAGTGCCATGCCCAAGGTGTTCAACGCATTGACCGTGGCTGAGGCCGGCTTGACGCTGGAAGTTCAGCAGCAGCTGGGTGATGGCGTGGTTCGTAGTATTGCCATGGGCTCTACCGATGGCCTCAAGCGTGGTATGGCCGTCAATGATACCGGTAGTGCGATTACCGTGCCGGTAGGTAAGGCAACCCTGGGTCGCATCATGGATGTGTTGGGCAACCCGGTGGATGAGGCTGGGCCGGTAGATGCCGAGTTGAAGATGCCGATTCATCGCAAGGCGCCAGCCTATGAAGATCAGGCGGCATCGGTGGAAATTCTGGAAACCGGTATCAAAGTTATCGACCTGGTAATGCCGATCGCCAAGGGCGGCAAAGTTGGTCTGTTTGGTGGTGCGGGCGTCGGCAAAACCGTGACACTGATGGAGTTGATTCGCAATATTGCTGTTGAGCATTCCGGCTTTTCTGTCTTCGCAGGTATCGGTGAGCGTACTCGTGAAGGTAATGACTTCTACCATGAAATGCGTGAAGGTGGCGTACTCGACAAGGTTGCGCTGGTTTATGGCCAGATGAATGAGCCGCCAGGTAGCCGCCTGCGCGTGGGCTTGACCGGTCTGACCATGGCCGAGTATTTCCGCGATGAAGGCCGCGATGTGCTACTGTTTATCGATAATATCTATCGCTACACCCTGGCTGGTACAGAGGTTTCGGCGCTGCTCGGTCGTATGCCTTCGGCGGTTGGCTACCAGCCTACATTGGCCTCGGAAATGGGTGCGCTGCAGGAACGTATTACATCCCAGGACAGGTTCAATCACATCGTTTCAGGCAGTATACGTGCCTGCGGATGACCTTACCGACCCATCACCAGCGACGACATTTGCCCACCTGGATGCAACCCTGGTGTTATCACGTCAGATCGCCGAATTGGGTATTTATCCTGCAGTAGATCCGCTGGATTCAACTTCACGCCAGTTAGATCCAATGGTCGTCGGGCAGGAGCATTACAGCGTTGCGCGGCGCATGCAGGCGACCTTGCAGCGTTACAAGGAACTGCGCGACATCATCGCCATTCTTGGCATGGATGAGTTGTCGGAATAGGACAAGTTAACCGTGGCGCGCGCGCGCAAGATTCAGCGCTTTCTTTCACAGCCATTTTTTGTGGCCGAAGTGTTTACCGGTGCAGCCGGCAAGTATGTCAGCCTGAAGGATACGATTCGTGGCTTCAAGGGCATAGTCGATGGCGAATTTGACCATCTGCCGGAGCAGGCCTTTTATATGGTCGGTCCGATTGAAGAGGCCATCGAGAAGGGCAAGCATATTTAATGGCATTCGGCTGGCGTGTACATAGAGGACTGGCGTTATGGCAATGACTATGCATGTAGATGTTGTAAGTGCCGAAAGCTCGATCTACAGTGGCACGGTCGAGGCGGTATTCGCCCCGGCGCAAATGGGTGAGGTCGGCATTATGCCGCGCCATAGCCCATTTCTTGCCCAGCTCAAACCAGGCCAGGTGCGCATCATAAAGCGGGGTGGCGAGGAAGATTTTTTCTATGTCTCAGGTGGCTTGATCGAGGTGTTGCCGCATACCGTGACCGTGCTTGCCGACACTGTCTTGCGGGCGCAGGATGTGGATGAGGCAGCCGCTATCGAATCCAGGGAGCGCGCCGCGCAGGCCGTGCGAGACAGAACTGGCGAGATGGAATGGGCAGAGGCCCAGATCGAGCTTGCCAGGGCAATTGCACAATTACAGGTGATTCAGCATTTACGCAAACTGGCAAAGCGCTGACAAGCTCACTGCGCTGGATGAGAATAAAAAAGGTCAGTGATAAACTGGCCTTTTTTATTTTGGAGAACAGGATAATGGCAGCAGCCAAAGTCGGATTGGGCAAGGTGGTTTCAGTCACCTATACCATACGAGATCAGGCAGATGACAATCTGTTGGAGGTGGTGGAGATCCCGGTGGATTATCTGCATGGCGGACGGGCTGGTCTGTATCGGCAGATCGAAACAGCATTGGCAGGCAAGCAAGTGGGTGAACGTGTCGAGGTTGTGCTCATGCCAGAAGATGTCTTTGGTCCACGCGATCCCGGTTTGACGTTCACTGATGCGATTGAAAATGTGCCACCCGAGTTCCGTCAGTTGGGTGCGCAGGCCGAGTTTACCAATGAAAGTGGTGAGACCGTGACGATGACGGTTACACACATTGACGCGGGGACGATCACGCTTGATGGCAACCACCCGCTGGCAGGAAAAAATCTTGTCTTTGCGGTAACTGTCGCGGCAATCCGCGATGCCACGCCACAGGAGATGATGACGGGTGAAGCGGCCCAGGTTCAGGGGATGCACTGAGGCATTATGAGCAAGCCTATCGAAGCAGTCATTCTGGCGGCAGGCCAGGGTACGCGAATGAAATCCGCGCTGCCCAAGGTTTTGCACGAGATCGGTGGTCAGCCGATGCTGGCGCGGGTGTTTCAAACCGCAAAGGCGCTCGCAGCACAGACAATTCATATTGTCCATGGACACTGTGCGGAACTCGTGCGCGAACGTCTGGTTGAGTTGAATGCAAACTGGGTGTTGCAGGCAGAACAATTAGGCACGGGCCATGCAGTAGCACAGGCCATGCCCGAGGTAAGCGATGATAGTTTGGTGTTGATCCTCTACGGTGATGTGCCACTTATTGAAACTGATACCTTATACAAGCTTTTGGCTGCTGCCGATAACGGCCTTGGTCTGCTGACAGTTGAGCTGGCAGATGCTACGGGCTATGGACGCATCGTGCGTGATGCCTCAGGAGGGGTGTTGCGAGTAGTTGAGCAAAAAGATGCCACGCCTGCGGAACTGGCAATACGCGAGATCAATACGGGTCTGCTGGCAGCACCGGCAGTACAGCTACGTGATTGGTTGGCGCGGCTGGATAATAATAATGCCCAGGGCGAATATTATTTGACCGATATTATTGCGCTGGCGGTAGCCGATGGCGTGATGATCAATACGGTGCAAGCCCCTGACATTGAGCAGGTCAGCGGGGTTAATGATCGTGTGCAACTCGCGGCCATGGAGCGAGCCTTGCAGAAGAGACAGGCTCAGCGATTGATGTTGGCAGGTGTGTCACTGCGTGATCCGGCGCGCTTCGATTTGCGCGGGGAGTTACACGCTGGGCTTGATGTAAGTATAGATATAAATGTTGTTATTGAAGGTCGTGTTGTACTGGGTGATGGCGTGTCCATAGGTGCCAATTGTATATTGAAGGATGTTGAGATCGGCGCCGGTACAGAAATCAGGCCAATGAGCATGATCGAATCGTCGCGTATCGGCCAGCACGCCTGCATCGGGCCGTTTGCGCGCATAAGGCCGGAGAGCGAGATTGCCGATGGTGCCCATGTGGGTAATTTCGTCGAGATCAAAAAGAGCATTATTGGCGTGGGTTCGAAGATCAGTCACCTGAGTTATATCGGCGATACCACGATGGGCGCAAGGGTGAATATTGGCGCGGGTACGATTACCTGTAATTACGATGGTGCCAATAAACACCGTACGGTAATTGGTGATGACGTATTCATAGGCTCCGCTACACAGCTTGTTGCTCCTGTCACCATCCACGATCAGGCAACTATTGGTGCAGGCTCCACTATCACCAAGGACGCGCCAGCTGGTGAGCTTAGCTTGAGCCGTAGCAAGCAGATGACAATATCCGGTTGGCGCAGGCCAGTGAAGAAGTAAGTAATGATCGATCTAAACGTAGGGAGCGCAGAACTCGACTGTTTGACGTGATGTTTTGCTAGCTAGGCACAAAATTTTAGAGGAATACATATGTGTGGCATTGTTGGCGGCGTAGCTGAGCGCGATATTGTAGCGATCCTTCTCGAAGGGCTGCGCCGTCTGGAGTATCGTGGCTACGACTCAGCGGGCATAGTGGTAATCGATGAGAAAGGTGAGTTTGCACGGGTGCGTACAGCCGGCAAGGTGCAGAGACTTGCCGATGCGCTGGAACAAAACCCCCTGCGTGGCAATATCGGTGTTGCCCATACGCGTTGGGCGACTCATGGTGTGCCAAGTGAAGAAAACGCCCATCCACATTTGTGTTGGGGTGAATTCGCCGTGGTGCATAACGGCATAATTGAAAATCATGAGAGCCTGCGTGCAGAGCAAATCCAATCAGGCTATAAGTTTACCTCGCAGACCGACACCGAAGTCATTGTCCACCAGGTCCACCTGCATACCATGAGTGGACTTGATTTGTTGGCAGCGGTGCAGGCTACAGTCAAGGATTTGCAGGGCGCCTATGCACTGGGCGTAATGAGCAGGCGGGAACAAGGGCGCCTGGTAGCTGCGCGCTGTGGTAGTCCACTGGTTATCGGTTTAGGCATAGGCGAACATTTCATTGCCTCGGATGTGGCGCCCCTGCTCGCGGTAACGCGACGCTTTATCTTTCTGGAAGAAGGCGATGTGGCAGATATCAGTCGTGAGCGCATTGTGATTTATGCTGCCAACGGTGAAAAGGTGGCGCGTCCCATCAAGGAAAGTGAGCTGTCGGTCGATGCGGTAGAGCTGGGTGAATACAGTCACTATATGCTCAAGGAAATACACGAGCAACCCCAGGCGATCAGTGAAACGCTCGAAGGTCGCTTAAGCGGTGATCGGGTGCTGGAGGCGGCCTTTGGACCCAAGGCCAAAGAGATTTTTGATCAGGTCAAGGCGGTTACCATCATCGCTTGTGGCACCAGTTTTCATGCCGGGTTAGTGGCGCGTAACTGGTTTGAGGGCCTGGCTGGCGTGCCCTGTCATGTCGAGGTGGCCAGTGAGTTTCGTTATCGACACCCGGTAGCAAACCCTGATTCATTGGTTATCGTCGTCTCGCAGTCTGGTGAAACAGCAGATTCATTGGCCGCTTTGCGGGCAACCAGGGAATGGGGCTTTGGTCCTTCGCTGGCGATTTGCAATGTGCCGGAAAGTTCCTTGGTGCGTGAGTCAAACCTTACCTTTATGACCCGCGCAGGGCCAGAAATTGGCGTTGCCTCGACCAAGGCATTTACAACGCAGTTGGTTGCCTTGCTGATGGTGGTTGCCGTATTGGGGCGACGACATAAACTCACGGCAGAGCGCGAGGCTATCATTGTCGAGCAACTAAAGGCCTTGCCACGCAATATCGAAGATGTGCTCATGCTCAATGATGATATTCAGAGTCTTGCCGAGCGCTTCAGTGACAAACGGCATGCCTTGTTCCTTGGTCGCGGCGTGCAATATCCGGTGGCGATGGAAGGCGCGCTGAAGTTGAAGGAGGTTTCATATATACATGCCGAGGCCTATCCCGCAGGTGAGCTAAAGCATGGGCCCTTGGCGTTGGTGGATAGAGACATGCCGGTTATTGCCGTGGCGCCTAATGATGAATTGCTGGAAAAAATCAAGTCCAATCTGGAAGAGGTGCGCGCACGCGGCGGTGAACTTTATGTCTTTGCTGACTCTGCCTCGGGTCTACAGCCATCCGAGCGCGTGCATGTTACTGTCATCCCTCCAGCAGGCCATCACGTCAGCCCCATCATATTTTCCATCCCGCTACAGTTGCTGGCTTACCATGTCGCCATCCGCAAGGGAGCAGATGTCGATCAGCCACGCAATCTGGCCAAGAGCGTAACGGTGGAATAGTTCGTGTTTGTTCTGCGCTCACACCGTGAGAGAAGTGGGCTTCACTAAAAGCCCAGGAAACTTATCAGGTTTATTTATCTGCCACATAAAACAAGGAGTTGTGTTATGGCAAGGATGCCAGGTCAGCTGTGTTCTGTTGTTCTCTTCTGCGTATTGTTCTCTTCGGCGTTTGCTGACGAAGCTTTGCCATTGATGCAGGCAAAGGCTTGGCAGGCAGATGCCGATCCTGCTGGCTGGTGGATGAGTGAGAAATATGACGGCATGCGCGGCTATTGGGATGGCACGCAAATGTTGAGTCGTCAGGGCAATCGCCTGGTCTTGCCCGCGCACTTGCAGGCCAGCCTGCCGCCCTTTGCGCTTGATGGTGAACTTTGGGCTGGCAGAGGGCGTTTCGAAGAGACCATTGCAACGGTGCGCACGCAGCTACCGGGGCCAGGATGGGCAGACATACGTTATATGGTTTTTGATGTGCCCAGAGTGCCCGGTTCGTTTGAACAGCGCATGCAGGTAGCAAGTAATTGGTTGCAGAAACATCCTGCCGCGTGGATTGAACTGGTTGAACAAACACGCTGCAAGAATAAGGCGCATCTGGATAAATTTTTGCAAATAGTGGAGCGCAAGGGTGGTGAAGGGGTGATGCTGCATGCCGCCGGTTCTGCCTATACCGCTGGGCGTAGTCCCGACTTGCGCAAGTACAAATCCTTTGCTGATACCGAGGCAAGGGTCATCGGCTACAAGCCTGGCAAGGGTAAATATGCTGGCATGGTTGGCTCATTGCTGGTGGAAACAGATGATGGCCTGCGTTTTGCCATAGGCTCAGGCCTGCGTGATATCGATCGACAGATACCACCACCAATAGGCAGCCTGATCACCTTCAAGCATTACGGCTGGACGGCCAAAGGAAAACCGCGCTTTCCTGTTTATTGGCGGCCGTATGTGTCAGTTGATCAATAACGGCTGGCCATTTTTATTTTCGCCAGAAGATTGGTGAGAGCAGCGCAAGTAGAGTGAAAATTTCCAGTCGACCGAGCAGCATGGCCAGGGTGCAAAGCCAGGTGGCGGTATTGTTCAGGCCAGCGAAGTTGAGTCCTACACCACCAAGGCCGGGCCCCAGATTGTTCAGGCTTGCGGCTACGGCACCAAAGGCTGTGATCTGATCGACGCCAGTAGCCATCAACAGCAACATGAGCAAGGCGAAGGTGGCGATGTAGAGGGCGAAGAATCCCCAGACGGCATCGACGACGCGGTCAGGCAGGGCGCGCCCACCGAGTTTGATGGGGCGGACGATGCTGGGGTGCAACAGGCGCCAGAGTTCGCGTGAGCCTTCCTTGGCCAGGATGATGAAGCGGATGACCTTCATGCCACCGGCAGTGGAGCCAGCACAGCCACCAATAAAACTGGCGAAGATCAACAGGACGGGGAGAAACAGCGGCCAGATAGAATAATTGTCAGTGCTGAAACCGGTGGTGGTGAGTACCGAGGTGGCCTGAAAGGCACCCATGCGCAAGGCCGTGCCGAGGTCTGGATATTGGCCGGTGAGATAGAGCGTCGCCGTGATGATCAGCATCAATACAGCAACTATGGACAGAAATACCAATGTTTGAGTATCGCGCCAGTAGATCGTGCCCTTGCGCATGCGCAAGGCCAGGAAGTGAACATTGAAGCTAATCCCGCCAAGCAGCATGAAGACAATGGCAATGATCTCTATGGCCAGACTGTCGAAGTGGGCCAGGCTGGCATCGTGAGTGGAAAAACCGGCTGTGGATACGGTGCTGAAACTATGCGCGATGGCATCGAAGGCCGACATGCCAGCCAGCCAGTAGGCCAGTGCGCAGGCAATGGTGAAGCTGACATAGATGACCCATAGTGCGCGCGCGGCATGGGCGATGCGCGGGGTGATTTTTTCATCTTTCATCGGGCCGGCGGTTTCGGCGCGAAACAGTTGCATGCCACCGACGCCAAGCATGGGCAGGATGGCAATGGCCAATACCACCACACCTGCGCCACCCAGCCATTGCAGTTGTTGGCGATACATCAGGATCGAAGGGGGCAACGAGTCCAGGCCAGTGAGGACCGTCGCGCCTGTCGTGGTAAAGCCAGACACGGCCTCAAATGCGGCATCTGTAATCGAGAGATCAAGCCCTAGATATAAGGGCAGTGCGGCGGTGAGGCCGATGGTGGTCCAGAACAGACTGACCACGACAAAGGCCTCGCGGATGCGCAGATTACCGGTTTGACGGCGTGAGGGCAGCCAGAACAACAGACCAAGCAGGATCAGCAGCCCTTGACTGAGAAGAAAATTTTTCAGTTGCCCGTCAGCTGTATACCAGGCGATTGCGGCAGGCGGGAGCAGGCTGCCGGCAAAGATGATCAGGAACAGGCCCAGTAGTCGGGTGATAAGTGGCAGGCGCATAACTCCGCATTCCTTACATGAAAGTGATGCCGACCTGGAACAGTCGCTCTACTTCTGTGATCCGCCGCTTGTCGACGACAAACAGGATCATATGATCTTCCGCTTCGATCACGGTGTCATGATGTGCGATGAAAACCTCGTCACCGCGCACGATGGCACCGATGGTGGTGCCGTGTGGCAACTTGATCTCACTTATGGCGCGACCGACCATGCGTGAAGAATGGCGATCGCCGTGGGCGATGGCCTCGATGGCCTCGGCAGCACCACGGCGCAGCGAATGCACGGCCACCACATCACCACGGCGCACATGGGCAAGCAGGGAGCCGATGGTGATTTGTTGCGGCGAGATAGCGACATCAATTTCACTGCTGTCAATCAGATCAACATAGGCGGCGCGGTTGATCAGGGTCATTACTTTGCCCACGCCGAGCCGCTTGGCCAGCATCGAGGCAAGAATATTGGCCTCATCATCATTGGTGATGGCGCAGAAAATATCAGTATCTTCAATGTTTTCCGCCAGCAGCAAATCGGCATCTGCCGCATTGCCCTGCAATACGATGGTATGCGACAGCTCTTCTGATGCGGCCTGGGCGCGTGCCTGATCGAGTTCGATTAGCTTGACTTGATAATCATTTTCCAGCGCGGCCGCAAGGCGCCTGCCTATATTGCCGCCACCGGCAATGATCACATTGCGTGCTGGTTTTTCCAGGCGGCGCAGCTCACTCATCACAGCACGGATGTCTTTTTTGGCAGCGATGAAAAAGACTTCGTCATCGGCCTCGATAACCGTCGTGCCGGTGGGGATGATGGGATGGTTGCGTCGATAAATGGCAGCAACCCGAGTCTCTACGTTGGGCATATGCTGACGCAGGGTCTGTAATTCCTGGCCAACCAGCGGGCCAGCATAATAGGCCTTGACGGCAACCAGCTGCACCTTGCTATCGGCAAAATTGAGTACCTGCAGAGCGCCGGGATATTCGATCAGGCGGTGAATATAGTCGGTGACCAGTTGCTCGGGACTGATCAACACATCAACGGGGATGTTATCTGGCTCGAAGAGTTGTGGATGTGCCAGATATTCATGTGCACGCACACGGGCAATCTTGGTCGGGGTGCGAAACATGGTATGCGCCACCTGGCAGGCCACCATATTGATCTCATCGGAATTGGTGACCGCGATCAGCATGTCGGCATCTTCAGCCCCGGCTGCCTTTAATACAGCTGGATGCGAAGCCGGTCCTGTGACGGTGCGTAAGTCGAGACGATCCTGCAGGGCGTGCAGGAGTTGTGCCTTGGTATCGACGACCGTTATGTCATTGGCCTCACGGGCGAGATTATTGGCAAGTGACGCGCCGACTTGGCCGGCGCCCAGGATGATGATTTTCATGTCATGCTCTTGGCGTCGATACCCAGGGCCTTTAGTTTACGGTACAGATGCGTGCGCTCGATACCGGAATGCTGGGCGGTCTGATTGATGTTGCCCTCGAAGCGGGTCAATAGTGCAAGAAAATACTGCCGCTCGAAATTTTCCCGCGCCTCGCGCAAGGGCAGGTCGATATCACCCGCGCCAGTGTCTAGCGAGATATTTTGGCCTGAGGAGCCAGCCCAGGCATCCGCTACTTCATCGGCATCTATATCGCCATTGTCACCAACGATTAGCAGGCGTTGCACCAGGTTGCGCAGTTCGCGAATATTGCCCGGCCAGGGATGGTTACGCAGACGATTTTGTGCCGCTACAGTAAAGAGGCGGTAAGGCAAATTCTCCTGGCTGGCGAAGTAGTCGACATAAAAAGTGAGCAGGTCATTGATGTCCTCGCTGTGTTCACGCAAGGGCGGCACGCGCAAGGGCACGACATTGAGATGATAATAAAGGTCGTTGCGGAACAGGTTATCACGTACGCGTTGCTCGAGGTCGTGATGGGTGGCGGCGATCACATGCACATCGAGTTTGACAGGATCATTGCCGCCCACGCGATGATAACTGCTGGTTTCCAGCGCGCCAAGCAAGCGTGCCTGGGTGGCGCTGTCCATGTCTGCGATGTCATCGAGAAACAGCGTGCCGCCATTGGCTTGTTCCAACAAGCCATAGTTCACCTTGTCGCCTTCCTCGCTGCCGAACAGTTCGAGTGCGGCATTGTCGCTGGATAGGGATGCCACGCGTATGCTGATGAAAGGGCCGTCACAACGGGGGCTGGAGTCGTGCAGATAGCGGGCGAGGACACTCTTGCCGGAGCCTGGTTCGCCACTGATCAAGACGGTAGTGTCATGTTGTGCTACGCGCCGTGCCTGCTCGCGTAGTTGTTGCATTATGGCGCTGCGGCCGATCGGCTCATCGACAGGTTGGGCCAGGCGTTTGAGGCCAATATTTTCACGCTGCAAGGACGAACTTTCCAGCGCACGCTCGACGGTAACCAATAGCTTGGCCAGGGAAAGTGGCTTTTCGATGAAATCATAAGCACCGTGGCGGGTGGCCTCGACTGCAGTTTCCACCGTGCCGTGGCCTGACATGATGATCACTGGCGGGCTGAGCGGGTCTTCCTCGGTCCACTCCTTGAGCAGGGTGATGCCATCGGTATCCGGCATCCAGATATCCAGCAGAACCAGGTCTGGGCGACGCTCGCGGCGTGCCTTGCGTGCCGTGGCGGCATTTTCAGCGGTCGCTACCTCATAACCTTCATCGTGCAAGATTTCTTGTACTAATGAACGAATATCAGGCTCGTCATCGACAACCAGGATGTATGCGTGTGCCATTGTTAAATGTCCTCAGACAAATTTGCTGCGATGGGCAAGGTAATCATAACGCAGACGCCGCCCTCAGCCCTGTTTTCTGCCCAAATAAGGCCATTGTGTTCTTCCACCATCTTTTTGACTATGGCCAGCCCCAGCCCCGTGCCTTTGGGTTTACTGGTGACATAGGGCTCAAATAAATGAACCAGCATATCAGCAGGAATGCCAGGGCCGTCATCACAAATGGACAGTTCGGCATATTGACAGTCTGTCTGGGCAGTACAACGGCTGGTAATGGATATGTTGCGGTTGGGTCTTGCATCTGCTTCCAACGCATTTTTGAGTAAATTATGCATGATTTGGCGCAAACGTCCGTTATCTGCCTTGATAAGCGGGATATCCTGCCCCAGTTGCAGATCGAAGTGAGCTGAGTATTCACCGACCTGGTAGAGCTCGACGACCTCACGGATCAGGCGGTTGATGTCCACCATAACCAGCTTTAGTTGGGGCGGGCGGGCATAGTCGGAAAAGGCCTTGACCATTTCCTTGAGGTTCTCCACTTGCTGCACGATGGTGTGAGTGGCGCGATCCAGCACCTCGGCATCGGCACTGGGCATGGTGCCCAGATATTTATGGCGCAGGCGCTCTGCCGAAAGCTGGATGGGCGTGAGTGGATTTTTGATCTCGTGCGCCAGTCTCCTCGCCACCTCGCCCCAGGCCGCGTCGCGCTGGGCCTGGATCAGGGCGGTTATGTCATCAAAGACGATGACATGATCGCCGCTGGCCGCGTGATCACCGTGACCTGGCAGCACCGTGCCGCGACAGAGCAAAACCTGGCGGCCCTTGTTGCCTAGCAGCTCCAGTTCAGCACGCCAGTCAGGCTCGTCTGAATGAAGGAACATTTGTATGGTATTGACCAGTGGCCGCAAGGCTGGTTGCTGTTCAATTAATTGTTGCAAGGGATGAGCGAGTAAACCGTCAAGTTGAATCCCTAAAATCTGGCTGGCGGCGGCATTGCTGCTGTGCAAGACACCCTCGCTGTCCAGGGTCAGCACGCCGGAAGAAAGATGACTCAAAACAGTTTCCAGATGGGCGCGTTGCTCCTCGGCCAGTTGCTGGCTTTGCTGTACAGCCTGTTGGCTTTGGGCGATCTTGTAGGTCATTTCATTGAAGGAGCGCACCAGAAAGCCCAGTTCGTCTCGCCCTGGCAGGGGCAGGCGCTTGCTGTAATCACCGGCGGCCACGGCACGCGTGCCTTCCGCCAGATCGCGTATTGGCGCCACCAGACGACGGGCAAAAAAGAAGGCCGCCCAAACCGCGGTCAATAGTGACAGCAACAGGATCAATGACAGCGTCAGGGTAAAGCTGTATTTCAGTGGTTGGCGCAAAAAGGCCAGTTCGGTGTACTGGGAATAAGTCTCCTGCACGCTATTGGCCAGCATGCTGATGCGATCGGTTACCGGGTAGAGGGCATGCAACACGCGGGCCTCTGTACCGGGCTCAAGTGCTGGCAGGGTAATGGCAATACGCACCTGCATGCTGCCACCGTCCAGCGGTTCCAGGCGGGCATATTCCATGCCCTGGCGCAGTTGCTGCAATACTGCCTCGCTGGGCATCGCCGGAACGATGGCAGCGGCTTCGGCGCTGGCGCTGGCAATGACGCGGCCACGCAGGGTGAGCAGGGTGATTTCGCTGGCACTGCTGTGCTGACGCAAGTCGTTGAGCTGGAACGCGGCCGTGCTATTTTGCACCGAAGTCAGTTCTCTGGCCGCCTGGCGGGTCAGACGCAGCAGCTCGCGTAAATGTTGATCGAGCGAGGATTGGCCGAGCTCAAGGGCATCATGCAGCGATTTTTCCACCTGCAGGTCAAACCAGCTGTCTATCCCTCGGTGGAGAAATTGCAGGGAAAAGTAATACACTAGCGAGACCGGGGCCAGGGCAAGTATGACGAACATCACAACCAGCCGCAGGGTCAGGCGTGAACCAGGGGCATGTTGACGATATTGCCGTAGCAGTAAAAACAGGTGGCGGCTTATAAGGGCAATGAGCAACAACAGGGTCAGCAGATTGACCACCAGCAACAGGGAGAAAAGCTGGCCAAATTGGGCGGTATTTTGAATGGCGTTACTGAGCAGAAAAAACGATGTCAATAACAGCGCAACCAGTAGCGCCACTGGCCACGGCTCACTGGCAAGGCGCTTTAAGATATTCAAGGTGCCAGGGGACATGTAAACCACTCGCTCGACAGGTGCCAGGCCGGGTTGACATAGGCCACAGGACGCAAAGGCGTGGGCAGGGCCTCGATATCCAGCAAGGTGCGCACTTGTACTACATAATCCCTGTCATCCTCGACCTTGCCAGCTGGTAGCAGGCGCAGTCCGGTAATAACGCCCAGGTCATTCAGGGCGGAGTCGAGCGAGGGATAGATGTTGAGTTTGTTGCTGTGCAGATTACGCAGCAGGTATTGGCCAGAGAAGGCGTGGTAGGTCAGTTGGTGCCGCTGGCCTGGTTTGGCCACTATTTTATTGGTCCACCACATACGCACCAATTCTACTTTTATCTCCAGCTCCAGGGTTAATGGCACACCGTTAGCCAAGGCTTTTAGCACCTCGCTACTGAATTCATAGTCAATATGCGCGGTAAGCTGATAATGCTCATCCTGCAGGTGGGTGGCTGCGCTACGCACCTCAAAGCCGCCCGCCTGCGCCAGCAGACTGGCGAAGCCAAGGGCCAGTGCAGCCAGCCAGCGTGACCAGCCGAACAGCTTATTGTTTCTGCAGGACTGCGTAGTAAAAGCCATCCATTCCATTCTCGCCGGGCAGGATTTGTCGTCCTGCAGTTGTTGCCTGTCCCCAGGGGGCCGTGATGGGGAGTTCGTGTGCCTGTGCCTCATCGCGCAAAAAGGCGATCACCTGCTCATTGTTTTCTGCGGCAAACAGCGAGCAGGTGGCATAGACAAGAATACCGCCCGGCGCCAGCAAGGGCCACAGCGCGTGCAACAGGCGCGCCTGTTCAGCAGCCAGGCTCGCGATATCTTCGGCTCGGCGCAGGTGTTTGATATCAGGGTGGCGACGGATCACGCCGCTGCCGGAACATGGCGCATCAAGCAGGATACGATCAAATAGCTGCTTATCCCACCAGTCTGAAGGATCTCCGGCGTCTGCTACCTGCAAGCCGGCCTTGAACTGTAGGCGTTGTAGATTTTCAGCAACCAGTTGCAGCCTCTCAGCCTGTTGATCCAGTGCCAGCAGATCGATGTCTGGGCAGCTTTCCAGGATATGCCCGGTCTTGCCGCCAGGGGCGGCGCAGGCATCCAAAACCCGTTGGCCAGGGGCCAATTGCAGCAGACCGGCGGCCAACTGGGCAGCAGCATCCTGTACTGAAACCATGCCTGTGGCAAAGCCGGGCAAGCTGTTTACACCAAGTGGCTCCTTGAGGGTGATGGCGGTGTCTGTCAGCTCAACTGCCGTGGCAGCGATGCCTGCCGCAGCCAATTGTGCCAGATAGTCTTCACGACTACCGCGTAGACAATTCACGCGTAGCGTCATCGGTGGCCGTGCATTATTCGCGCTGGCGATTTCGTGCCATTGCGTAGGCCAGTCCTGGGCAAAGCGTGTCAGCAGCCAGGCTGGGTGAGCCAGTGCCGCCGATTCACTTTCATCAACCTTGGTCAGCAGGTTTTCCTGTTCACGCAGCAAACGGCGTAAGACGCCATTGAGCAGGCCGCGCGCCCAGGGCTTTTGTAGTTGTAAGGCAGCCTCCACCGTGAGCGAGACGGCGGCATGGGATGGTATGTTGAGATAAAGCAGCTGATACAGGCCAAGCAGTAGCAAGGCATGCACATCACGGTCACGTTGCCGCAGCGGCTTGTCGAGCAAGCTGCTGGCCAGGGCCTCCAGTCGCGGCAGCCAGCGCAGGGTGCCGTAGCAAAGTTCCTGTGACAGACCGCGTTCATTGACAGGCAGGCGGCTCAAGCTCGGCGGCAGCGCCGTGCTAAGTGAACGACCTTCGTCCAGCACTTGCAGGAGAACACCTGCCGCTGCAGTGCGGGCAGTTAACTGTTTAGCCATTTTGCAGGCTCAGGCCAGCAAGCGAGTGGGCATTGATGAAATCACGCGCAGTGAGGGGCTTGCCGCCAGGTAGTTGCACCTGCAACAGGCGTAACAAACCTTGGCCGGTGGCCACATCGATGCCATCAGGGCCGCTACGCACAACCTGGCCGGGGCTGGCGGGGCTGGTTTCATCCTGTGCAATTGCCTGCCAGACACGCAACACCTGGCCATCAAGACGCGCCTGCGCCACCGGCCAGGGATTGAAGGCCTGCACTTGACGCGATAACTCCACGGCACTGCGTGACCAGTCCAGACCGGCCTCGGCCTTGTCTAGTTTGTGGGCATAGTTGGCCTTGTTTGCATCCTGTGTTTCACGGGTCAAAGTTCCCGCCTGCAAGTGGTCGAGGGTGTAAAGCAGAGCCTCTCCACCAAGTGAGGCCAGGCGGTCATGCAGGCTGGCGGCGGTATCGTCCTGGTGGATAGGCGTGCTCAGCTTATATAGCATATCGCCGGTATCCAGTCCCTCATCCATCTGCATGATAGTAATGCCAGTTATGTCATCCCCGGCGAGTATGGCACGCTGGATTGGTGCAGCGCCACGCCAGCGCGGCAATAGCGAGGCGTGGATGTTGAGACAGCCGTGTGCCGGGCTGTCCAGCACCGCCTTGGGTAACAGCAGGCCATAGGCAGCAACGACCATGACATCGGCAGCAAGTGCCGCCAGCTCTTGCTGGGCGGCCTCATCTTTCAGCGACAAGGGTTGATAAACCGGCAAACTATGCTCCAGAGCCAGTTGCTTGACGGGGCTGGGCGTTAGCTTGCGGCCACGACCTGCCGGGCGGTCGGGCTGGCTGTAAACAGCAATTACTTGATGGCGCGAATCCAGCAGGGCGCGCAGGGCCACGGCAGCAAACTCAGGCGTACCGGCAAAAATGATCTTCAATGGAGGTGGCTTCATGGTGTTTTAGAAATGGCGACAAGACTTATGCCTGGCCTACATTGTTTGGCGTCGTAGTTTTTCCAGTTTTTTGCGGATGCGATCGCGCTTGAGGCCGGAGAGGTAATCGACAAATAATTTGCCGTCCAGATGGTCGGTTTCGTGCTGGATACAAACGGCGAGCAGGCCATCAGTTTCCAGCTCAAAGGGTTGGCCATGGCGATCAAGTGCGCGCACTTTGATCCATTCGGCACGCTCCACAGTTTCATAGATACCAGGTACTGACAGACAGCCCTCGTCCATTTGTTCCACACCTTCACGGGCAATGATCTCTGGATTGATAAAGACATACGGTTCATTCTTGTCTTCCGAGATATCGATGACGATGATGCGTTGATGTACGTCTACTTGAGTTGCCGCGAGGCCAATGCCAGGCGCTTCGTACATGGTTTCGAACATATCGGCCACCAGGCTGCGGATGGCATCATCGACCTGACTGACCGGTTTGGCAACGGTGCGCAGACGCGGGTCGGGAAAATGGAGAATATTCAGTAGCGCCATGGTGGTGATCCAAAAAATTAACCTGAATTTCAGATAAGACCGACAAAGTTTAACATTGGCTTGACTGGCTTTGCCGGGCTTGTTTGAATAAAGCTATAGTAATTACACAAGATATGCTGCTAAAGTAATGATGATACAAGGTTATAATCTGCAAAATGAACTGCTTTTGTGGGCATTGGCTCAAGGGGTGGCAGCCCTGGGACAGGGTTAGGCACCAAAATATTATTCCACAGACTCTACGGGACGCCCATGGAAAAGATATCGCTCCGTATTCCACGTTGGCTGGCTACGCTGGCCGTCGCAGCCATTTTCGCTGGTTGCGCCAATAATACCCCATCTTCGACGCCTGTTATTGAATCTGAGCCAGAGCCTGAACCAGAGCTCGTGGTAATGACACCACCGCTGGTGGTGAAAGGCAATGCCCCACAACAGTATGTCGTGAAGAAGGGAGATACCCTGTGGGACATTTCCACGCGTTTTCTCGACACGCCATGGCGCTGGCCGGAGCTGTGGGACAGCAACCCGCAGATCGTCAATCCACATCTGATCTATCCAGGTGACCTGCTGATACTGGCATATAAGGACGGTCGGCCATTCATTCAGATACATCGTGGCAGGCAGGAGCTGCGCCTGTCGCCAAAGGTGCGCGAGGAAGAACTGGATCGCGCCATTACCACCATCCCGATGGATGTTATCCGTCCCTTCCTCAGTCGCCCACGCGTTGTGACCCAGGAAGAACTGAATGCGGCACCACATATCGTTTCCAGCATGGATCGCCATCTGATGGCTGGCCCGGGACACCGTGTCTATGCGCACGGAATTCATGATGACGATATCGTGCAGTATATGGTCGTACGGCCAGGGTCGGTCTACCGTAACCCGGCAGATCATAGCGATATCCTGGGCTATGAGGCGATACACCTTGGTGATGCGCAACTGAAGGAATTTGCCGATGTATCTACCTTGCAGATCAGCAAATCCAATCGTGAAATCCTCAATGGTGATCGCCTGTTGCCGATGAATGATGAAATGCCCCGTGCAACCTTTATGCCCCGTGCGCCCAAAGAAAAGGTTAAGGGCCAGATCATTGCTGTACCTGGCGGAGTGGTGTTGATCGGCCAGCATCAGGTGGTGGCTATCAATCTGGGTGAGCAAGATGGCATGGAGCCAGGACACGTGCTGGCTATCTATCAACTTGGCGAGACAGTGCGCGATCCATTGCGTGGCAATAAACAGGTGAAAATGCCGGATGAGCGGGCGGGTACATTGATGGTGTTCCGTACTTTTGCCCGCGTCAGTTATGGCCTGGTGATGAGAGCCACTCGCACCATGCATGTCGATGATATCGTGAGCAATCCTCGTTAGGCCAGCAGGGCAAAATCATACTTAGATTGCTTTTTAACCAAAAAGCAGTTTTTTTAGATTCCCGCCTGCGCGGGAATGACGGTTCTGGGTCGAGCGCTTCCTTAATGTCATAATAGACATCGACATCAGCTAGAGGAGTTGCAGCATCCGGCGCTACAAAGCTCCCCTCTCCCGCTTGCGGGAGAGGGGCTGGGGGAGAGGGTGAACAGCCTGCGGGAATGACGAGATAGGTGCAGGTCTTCTACATTCGGCGCAATACCCGTTGGTTATTGCAGCCTTGTTTGTCGTTAGTCGCAAACCTCTATTTCGTAAATCCGTATGGCACCAATGCTATTCAGTAATTTTGTTCCTCATATTAAAGAGTATGATTTTGCTCTGATTAGGCCAGACATGCTGTACCCAGCAACGGCGTCTACAGGCGCCGTTTGTTTTTATGCGAGGCGGAAATTTCTGCACAAGTCTCATGGATGAGGGTTGAGTCTGGATGATGACAGATATTCACTATTGGTTGGCCCTTTTGCATTTACCCGGCGTGGGGCCGATGCGCTGGCAGGAGTTATCGCAGCGTTACGCAAGTCCTCGCGCACTGTTTGAGCAGGGCGTGCAGGACGCCTTGATAGATCCAGGCTTGCGTGAGAGTCTGCGTGCGCCAGACTGGCAGGCGGTAGAGCGGGATCTGGCCTGGGCTGGCGATGGGCGGCAAATACTTGTCCGGCAAGACCCGCGTTACCCGCCACTTTTGGCCCAAATTCATGATGCGCCACTGGTATTGTTTGTGCACGGGCCAATCGAGCTTTTGACAACACCGCAACTGGCAATCGTCGGCAGCCGCAATCCCAGTCGGCTGGGCGAGGAGACTGCGGAGCAGTTTGCGCATACTTTGGCGGCCTCAGGTTTGACCATTACCAGTGGTTTGGCTCTGGGTATCGATGCCGCTGCCCATCGTGGTGCGTTGGCGGGCAAAGGGCAGACCATTGCGGTATTTGGCACTGGCCCGGATCGCATTTATCCAGCCAGTCACCGTGATCTGGCTCATGCCATAGTCGATGCAGGTAGTGTTTTGTTGAGCGAATATGCACCTGGCACGCCCCCTTTGCCGGCACATTTTCCGCGTCGCAACCGGATTATCAGTGGTCTGGCGTTGGGCACCCTGGTGGTGGAAGCGGCCTTGCGCAGTGGCTCCTTGCTCACGGCGCGCAGCGCCACAGAACAGGGACGAGAGGTGTTCGCCATTCCAGGCTCGATTCATAGCCCGCTATCCAGGGGCTGCCATCATTTGATCCGCGAAGGGGCCAAGCTGGTGGAGACAGCAGAGGATGTATTGGAAGAATTGGCGCCCCAGCTGCGCGCAGTGTTGGCACAGGAGACAGCAGTAGAGGTGGCTGATTTTCAGCTTGATGCAGACTATAGGCACCTGCTTGAATGCCTTGATTTCTCGCCCACGGCAGTAGATAGTCTGGTGGACCGTAGGATTGACGGTCGATGCTGTTTCCTCCATGCTGTTAATAATGGAGCTGGAAGGCTATGTGGCCACTGCCGCAGGCGGGGCTTATATCAGAACCGGTAAAGAGAGCCTTTGAATGAAGCAAAATGTTTTTGATGTCCTGATGTATTTGTTTGAAAATTATCTCGAAGATGAAATAGCTATTGATGACGATCAAGACACACTGGAGGCAGCATTACTGGAGGCTGGCTTTCGTCCGAATGAGATAGGCAAGGCCTTTGCCTGGCTGGAAGGCCTGGTTGAACTGCGAGGTGGTGCACGCTCGGTTGTCGACCCTTCAAGCTCGCTGCGGGTTTATGCAGAGCCAGAGCAGGCAAAGCTCGATACCGAGTGCCAGGGCTTTATCCTGTTGATGGAGCAGATGGGCGTGTTGGATATGACCACCCGTGAAATGGTCATTGACAGAGCCATGGCGCTGGAAGAGCGCGAGGTGGATCTGGAACAGCTCAAATGGGTCATCCTGATGGTGCTGTTCAATCAACCTGGTCAGGAAGAAGCCTTTGCCTGGATGGAGGATATGGTGCTTGACGACCCCGCTGGGGTATCGCACTGATCGCCGTGTCAAGAACTACTGTTAGACCTTGCCCGCACCATGCGGGTTTTGTTTTTTAAGGAAGCAGCATGAATAAATCTCTAGTCATTGTTGAATCACCGGCCAAGGCCAAGACCATCAAGAAATACCTGGGCAAGAATTTTGAGGTGCTGGCTTCCTACGGTCATGTGCGCGATCTCCTGCCGAAGGAAGGAGCGGTTGACCCCACGCGCCAATTCGCCATGAAATATCAAGTCATCGACAAGAATGAAAAACATGTCGATGCCATTGCCAAGGCATTGTCCAAGGCAGATCAATTACTGCTCGCCACTGACCCTGATCGCGAGGGTGAGGCCATTTCCTGGCATCTTTATGAGCTTCTGCAAGAACGCGGCCTGCTGAAGGACAAGCGGGTAGCACGCGTGCTCTTCCATGAGATCACCAACAAGGCAATTCAGGAAGCGGTAGATAATCCACGCGAGCTGGCGATGGATTTGGTCAACGCCCAGCAGGCGCGTCGCGCGCTGGATTATCTGGTGGGTTTCAATCTGTCACCCTTGCTGTGGAAAAAAATCCGCCGTGGTCTGTCGGCCGGTCGCGTGCAAAGTCCAGCACTACGGCTGATCGTCGAGCGTGAGCTGGAGATAGAGGCCTTCAAGACGCGCGAGTACTGGACGATTGAGGCCGACGCCCTTGCCGATAAGCAGGCTTTTGTTGCCAGGCTTACGCAACTTGACGGGGAAAAGATCAGCCAGTTTTCCATCACCGACAGCAAACAGGCCAAGGCGGCAGAGAAAACATTGGTCAAGGCGGCTGATGGCTCACTGTTGGTCTCCAAGGTGGAAAAGAAACAGCGTAAGCGCAACCCTGCGGCACCCTTTACCACTTCCACCTTGCAGCAGGAAGCGGCGCGCAAGCTTGGCTTTACCGCGCAGCGCACCATGCGCACCGCACAGCAACTCTATGAAGGTATCGATATCGGTGGTGAGACCGTCGGTCTTATCAGCTATATGCGTACCGATTCGGTAAGCCTGGCGCAAGAGGCGTTGGACGAGCTGCGTGATTACATAGGCCAGCATTTTGGTAAAGATAATCTGCCCAAGGAAATACGCGTCTACAAGACCAAATCAAAAAATGCCCAAGAGGCCCATGAGGCGATACGTCCCACCTCGGTATTGCGTGAACCAGATGCGCTGAAGGAACGCTTGAGCAAGGAGCAGCACAAGCTGTATGAGCTGATCTGGAAACGCACGCTGGCCTGTCAGATGATTCATGCCACTATCAATACCGTCGCCGTTGATCTGGCAGCGGGCGAGACGCATATGTTTCGCGCCAATGGCTCGACCATCGTGCATCCAGGTTTCCTCGCGGTCTATGAAGAGGGCGTGGATGATGCCAAAAAGGGCGAGGAGGAAGCCAAGCGTCTGTTACCGCCCTTGCAGGAAGGCGATAAGGTCAGCCTGAAGGCAATCCGCACCGAGCAACATTTTACTGAACCACCACCGCGTTATTCCGAGGCCTCGCTGGTAAAATCCTTGGAGGAATATGGCATCGGCCGTCCATCTACCTATGCCTCAATTATCTCGACGTTGCAGCAGCGTGAATATGTGGAGATGGATAAAAAACGTTTTATCCCGACCGATGTTGCCCGCGTGGTAAATAAATTTCTCACCGAGCATTTCACCACATATGTGGATTACGATTTCACTGCCAATCTGGAAGACAAGCTGGATGAAATCTCGCGTGGTGAGCGTGAATGGACGCCGGTGATGGAAGAATTCTGGACACCCTTCAAGACGCTGATCGATACCAAGGAAAAAGAGGTCAGCCGCAAGGATGTTACCCAGGAGGCAATGGATGAAACCTGCCCCAAATGTGACAAGCCTTTGACTATCCGCCTGGGTCGTCGTGGTCGCTTCATTGGTTGTAGCGGCTATCCAGAGTGTGATTACACCCGCAACTTGACGGAAAGTGCAGAAGACAAGGAAGAGGTGGAGCCGGAGATAGTCGAAGGTCGTAGCTGTCCTAAATGTGATGCGCCATTGATTATCCGCCAGGGTCGCTACGGCAAATTCATCGGCTGCTCGACCTATCCTAAATGCAAATACATAGAATCACTGGAAAAACCTGTTGAAACTGGTGTCAGTTGTCCAGAGTGCAACAAAGGCAGCATGGTGCAGCGCAAGTCACGTTACGGCAAAATATTTTACTCCTGCAACACCTACCCGGATTGCAAATATGCCGTATGGAATCCGCCTGTCAATGAGCCATGCCCACAGTGTGGCTGGCCTGTCCTGACATTGAAAACCACCAAACGGCGCGGCACGGAAAAGGTCTGCCCACAGAAAGAATGCGGCTATGCCGAGCAGATATCCACGCCAGAAGAGAACGCTGCCGCAGCGGAAGACAAGGCCGTTGCTGATTAAGTTTTGCTAGTCAATTTGAGTGCAGGTCGGGCTTCAGCCCGATCTGTACTTAAAAATTCGCCGCGCAAGAGTGACAGAGTTTCCCCATAAGCTTTTCATAAGCAAAATGAGTTCCAGGATAATAAATCCTGCGGTGTGTGGTGCGCTGGTTTAGGGTAGATTAAGCCAAAATCCAAACCGAGAGGGTTGTCATCATGTCCAAGCCGTTTGTGGCTATTTTAATGGGTTCCGATTCTGACCTGCCTACCTTGCAGGCAACTTTTGCTGTGCTTAAATCCTTTGCAGTGCACTACGAAGTGCGGGTGCATTCTGCCCATCGCACCCCCGAGGCAACCCAGCAATACGTCAAGGATGCCGAACAGCGTGGTTGTCAGACCTTTATCTGTGCGGCGGGCCTTGCCGCGCACCTGGCCGGTGCTGTTTCCGCCATTACGGTGCGGCCGGTGATTGGCGTGCCGATGGATGGTGGGCCACTGAAGGGGCTGGACGCCTTGTTATCTACGGTGCAGATGCCGGCTGGAATTCCCGTTGCAACTGTAGCGATAGGCAAGGCAGGGGCAAAGAATGCCGGCTATCTGGCGGTGCAGATCATGGCCGTTACAGATACTGCACTGGCGCAGCAGCTACGTGAAGAGCGTCAAGCCAATGCAGCAAATATTCTTGCGCGCAATGCCGAGGTACAGCAAGAACTAGGCCTGGATTAATTTCATGAACATCTGCCAGCTGCCTGAGGCGGTCTGGATCTTGCGGCAGGGCGGCATTATCGCCTATCCCACCGAGGCAGTATTTGGCCTGGGCTGTGATCCACGCAATGAAGCGGCAACCTTGCGCCTGCTTGCCCTCAAACAACGTCCGATCGACAAAGGGCTGATCCTGGTTGCAGCAGAGTTTGCACAATTATCCGCCTGGCTTCTGCCCATGAGTGAAGACCTGCGCATACAAGTCACGGCCAGCTGGCCAGGGCCGACAACCTGGCTGTTACCTGCCGCCGCGCATGTACCAAAATATCTGTGTGGTGCACACGACACATTGGCAGTGCGGGTCAGCGCTCATCCCATAGTGCGCGAATTATGCCTGGCCTTCGGTGGGCCATTGGTCTCCACCAGCGCCAATAAGGCTAATCAAGCCCCGGCGCGTGATGCCCAGCAGGTAAAGGAAATGTTTGCCGAGCAGATTGATGGCTTGCTCGATGGCTCGCTGGGGGGACAGGAACAGCCGACCGAAATCCGCGATGGCCGTACCGGTCAGATTATCCGCAGCAGCAACAGCTTATAGTCGCCAAACATTTTCAGCCATTACAGCTGGGCTTTTACAACGAAATCTCCACCCCATCCCCAGCTGCTCGTCTTGACGGGAAGGGGGTTTAGTCGACTCCGCAAACAAAGCCCCTCTCCTACTCGCGGGAGATGGCCAAGTTTTAGTTGACTCCGCAGACAAAGCCCCTCTCCCGCTGGCGAGAGATGACCAATTTTTAGGCGATTCCGCATATGAAGCCCCCCTCCCGTTTGCGGGAGAGGGGTTGGGGAGAGGGTGGCGGCCTTTGAAGCGGGTCAGTTTAAATGCTCATTAACTGTAGATCTGTATAAGTTTTGCATTGAATGTTTTCTACATCCGGCGCAATGCCCGTTGGTTATTGCGCCCTACCTGACCGTACCGTATTTAACCAAGGGTGGGCATTTGCCCACGCGGAACCTAGTTGATGTGTTTGTTACAATCCACTGATGGATATTTCTGATCTTCTGACTGACCTCAACCCGGCGCAACGCGAAGCCGTGTGCGCCCCACCTGGGAATCTGCTGATCCTGGCTGGTGCCGGTTCTGGTAAAACCCGTGTGTTGGTACATCGCATTGCCTGGTTGATCCGCGCTGAGCATGTTTCTGCCTGGTCGATTCTGGCGGTGACCTTTACCAACAAGGCTGCGCATGAAATGCGTGGGCGACTTGAGGGCTTGCTCAAGGTACCAATCGGCGGGATGTGGGTTGGTACCTTTCATGGTCTGGCGCATCGCTTGCTACGTGCGCATTGGCAAGAGGCAGGCCTGCCGCAGTCATTTCAGATTATAGACAGCGAGGATCAGCAGCGTCTACTTAAGCGTCTTTTGCGTGAGGCCAATATCGATGACAAGAGGTGGCCGCCACGCCAGGTCGCTGGCTTTATCAATGCACGCAAGGATGAAGGCGTACGGCCGCAGTCGGTGGAACATTACGGCGATCCTTATCTACAGATGATGCAACAGCTTTATCAAGCTTATGAGGAGGCCTGCCAGCGCAGTGGTCAGGTGGATTTTGCCGAGCTGTTGTTGCGCGCACATGAGTTGCTGCAAAAGAACCCTGATTTACTAACGCATTATCGCCAACGCTTTCGCCATATCCTGGTCGATGAGTTTCAGGACACCAACACCATTCAATATGCCTGGCTGCGTCTGTTGGCTGGTGATACAGGCGCGGTGTTTGCCGTTGGTGATGATGATCAGTCTATCTATGGCTGGCGCGGTGCGCGGGTGGAAAATATTCATATGTTTCGCGAGGATTTTGCTGCCGTGCAGCTGGTGCGACTGGAGCAGAATTACCGTTCGACTGCCACCATACTTAATGCTGCCAATGCGCTCATCGATCACAATAGCGGGCGTCTGGGCAAGGAGCTGTGGACGGATGGTGCGCAGGGTAAGCCCATATCCTTGTATGGCGCTTTCAATGAGCTGGAAGAAGCACGTTTTGTGGTTGAGCAGATTCGGCGTTGGCAGGATGAAGGTCATCGTCGTGATGAGGTAGCCATTCTCTATCGCTCCAACGCCCAGTCGCGCGTGCTGGAAGAAGCGCTGTTACAGGCGCAATTACCTTATCGGATTTACGGTGGCCTGCGCTTTTTTGAGCGGCAGGAAATCAAGGATGCATTGGCTTACTTACGTATGCTGGCCAATAGAGATGATGACGCTTCGTTTGAGCGCGTAGTGAACACGCCGACCCGTGGTATGGGTGAGCGCACCATGCAGCTGGTGCGCGATCAGGCACGTGCCGGGAACCTGTCCTTGTGGCAGGCAGCCAGTGAGATTTTGTCGCAACAGTCACTAACTGCGCGTGCTGCAAATGCCTTGCGTGGCTTTTTTGAGCTGATCGAGTCAATGGCCGGGGATGTGACTGATTTGGAGCTGCATGAGCAGGTGCAGCATGTGGTGCAGACATCTGGCCTGCTTGATCACTACCGTAAGGAGAAGGGCGAGCGGGGTCAGACGCGGATTGATAACCTTGAAGAACTGGTGAATGCCGCGCGCGAGTTTGAGTTTGCGGCGGAGACTCACGATGAGATGACGCCGTTGGATGCCTTCCTGGCACATGCAGCACTGGAGGCAGGCGATGTGCAGGCGGAGGCCTGGGATGATGCGGTGCAGATGATGACTTTGCACTCGGCTAAGGGATTGGAGTTTCCACTGGTTTTTCTCTGCGGCATGGAAGAGGGCTTGTTTCCACATCGGCTGTCGATGGATGAGCCTGGCCGGCTGGAAGAAGAACGACGCTTGGCCTATGTCGGCATGACACGCGCGATGCAGCAGCTGTTTCTTACTTATGCTGAAGTGCGGCGTTTGTATGGGGAAGAGAAATATACCCGACCCTCACGTTTTGTCCGCGAGATCCCGGCAGAATTTATCGAAGAAATACGCTTGCGCAGCGGAGTGAGTCAGCCGGTGTTTCATGCTGGCAGTACCGCGGAGATAAGCTCAGAGCAGGCTGGTTTGCGTCTGGGTGGAAGAGTCAGCCATAGCAAGTTCGGCGAAGGCGTAGTGCTGGCCTGTGAAGGGCAGGGGGCGCAGGCGCGGGTGCAGGTCAATTTCGATCAGGCTGGCAGCAAGTGGTTGGTATTGGCCTACGCCAACCTGTCTGTACTTTAATGTTTATGCTTGCGAGATTGCTTTATTTATCACTAAGGCCGCTCCCACAAGGGACAGGTTGCATTTGTTCCGCCATTCCCGCGTAGAAATGTACAAGGGCGCAATAACCAACGGGCATTGCGCCGGATGTAGAAAGTTCTGCACTGCAAAGGATTCACACACCCTGCTGTTAATGGCCATTTAAACTGACCCGCTTCAAAGGCCGCCACCCTCTCCCCCAGCCCCTCTCCCGCCAGCGGGAGAGGGGAGCTTTATTTAGTGTAGGGCGCAATAACCAACGGGCATTGCGCCGGATGTAGAAAACATTCAATGCAAAACTCACACAGATCTACAGTTAATGAGCATTTAAACTGATCAACTTCAAAGGCCGCCACCCTCTCCCCCAGCCCCTCTCCCGCCAGCGGGAGAGGGGAGATTTTAATATAGGGCGCAATAACCAACGGGCATTGCGCCGGATGTAGAAAACATTCAATGCAAAACTCACACAGATCTATAGTTAATGAGCATTTAAACTGATCAACTTCAAAGGCCGCCACCCTCTCCTCCAGCCCCTCTCCCGCCAGCGGGAGAGGGGAGCTTTAAGCCGCGTAGGCGGTGGTCCAGTTCTTTTGAATTACTGGATTCCCGTCTTCGCGGGGTGACAACAGGAGAAGAACTGATATTTATGTTTGTGAGAGTGCTTTATCTATAGCGGCGATAAGTTCTAGCAATCGCCTGGTATCCTGGGGCAATTCAAGAAATGTGTGCTCGGCTAAAGGGTGGATTTCGCAGGCCGCAGGCAAGGTGGCATTCATTTGCAATAGTTCCCGCATGCGCTGCAGAAAGACCCATTGTAGCCACTGAGTAAATTCCAGCGTGTCGTGACAAAATGGCACGGTGCTGAGCAGGTCTTCAGTGGCTGGCGGCGTCTCTTCCCACAATCCAAGGCAGCGCATTTCCTGCTCTATGGTTAGCAGCAGATCGGCGATGTGGTGGAGGCGGGTGTTTGCAGTCATGCGGCATATCTCACGAGCTTTTTCAACAACAGGACTTCGTAAATCATTACACTTTCAGGGGTGAATCCATGATATGTGGAGTAAGGCTGGTCTGGCGCTGCGTGCTTACCAGCGAAACAGGATCCATTGGTTGATCTTGGGTGGATCCAGTTCGTCGCGACGGGTTTCAAATTGGCCGTCGCCGTCGCTGTCGATGAGGTAATAGGGGTAGCCTCGGCGTGGCGTGATCTTCAACATATACAAGCGGCCATTGACGCGGTATTCCTCGATCGTGGCATCTTTCTGCCGACGTATCGTTATTTCCGGCTGCAGCTCATCGGCCTCTTCGAGGGTATCGATTTCAGGCAAGGGCGGAGGCGGCGAAAGCAGTTCCTCATCTACAGCAAAAGCCGTTTGGGTAAGCAGTAATGTAGCAGCAAGAATGATTGTGCGCATGGGATATTGACTCACAGGTCGAGGAGGATTTCACGCTCTTCAGCAGAGGGCTCAAAGCCACGGTGTTCGTAATGGGTAAAGATAGCATCAACGACTTCCTGTGGCTGGTCTAAGATCTGAAACAGATCAAGGTCCTCAGGCGAAATGGTGCCGGCCGGTACCAATGTATCGCGCAGCCAGTCGACCAACCCGACCCAAAATTTGCTGCACATCAAGATGATGGGGATCTTGCGGGTCTTGCCAGTTTGCACCAGGGTAAGGATCTCTGCCAATTCATCCAGAGTGCCAAAGCTGCCAGGCATAACCACATAGGCCGCAGCATATTTTACAAACATTACCTTGCGCGCGAAGAAGTGGCGAAAGGTCAGGCTGACATCCTGATAGGGATTGTCGGTTTGCTCGTGTGGCAGTTCTATATTGAGCCCGACTGATAATGAACGGCCTGCATAAGCACCTTTATTGGCCGCTTCCATGATGCCAGGGCCGCCGCCACTGATGACAGAAAAGCCTGCATCAGAGAGAACGCGGGCGATATCTTCAGTGAGTTTGTAGTGTGGATGATCGGGGGTGAAACGTGCCGAGCCGAAGATGGATACGGCGGGCGTGATGCGCGCCATGCGCTCGAAGCCCCCGACGAACTCGGCCATGATCTGAAAAATTTTCCAGGATTCGCGGTTGAGGATGGCATCATCTAGTTTGCGCAGACCAGGGTGTGATTTGTGATTCTTGGGCATGGATATATCGCGTAATAGGTTTAAGAGCGGCTATTGTAGCCTTACTTATCAATATACAGAAAACAAAGCTATGAATGAGATAAAAAAGAAACCACTGGTGCTGGTGGACGGCTCCTCGTATTTATACCGCGCCTTTCATGCCTTGCCTGCGCTGAGCAATTCCCGTGGCGAGCCCACGGGTGCGGTGTATGGCGTGGTCAACATGCTGCGCCGCCTGCTCAATGATTACGCCCCAGAGCATGTTGCCGTGGTGTTTGATGCCAAAGGCAAGACCTTTCGCGATGATTTGTATGCCGACTACAAGGCCAACCGCCCACCCATGCCGGAGGATCTAGTCCGTCAAATAGAGCCGCTGCACGCCATCGTCGAGGCTATGGGTTTGCCACTGATAATGATCGACGGGGTAGAGGCAGATGATGTGATCGCCACCTTGGCCCATCAGGCGGAGGCCGAGGATCTGCCAGTATTGATTTCCACAGGCGATAAGGATTTGGCGCAACTGGTGAATGAGCACATAACCCTGCTCAACACCATGACCGATACAAGCATGGATCCGGCTGGGGTGTTGGATAAGTTTGGCGTGCAGCCTGAGCAGGTCATCGATTATCTCACCTTGATCGGCGATAGCAGTGACAACATACCGGGCGTTCCCATGGTTGGGCCAAAGACAGCGCAAAAGTGGCTACAAAAATATGGCTCGCTGGATGAGGTAATTGCCCATGCCGACGAGATCAATGGCAAGGTCGGCCAAAATTTGCGCGATAGCCTGTCATTTCTGCCCTTGTCGCGAGAGTTGGTGACCTGCCGGACGGATGTTGCCTTGCCGCAGGGGCCGCTACAGTTGCAACGAGCCACGCCAGATAATGAAGCCCTGCGTGAGTGGTTTGGGCAAATGGAATTCAAAACCTGGCTGAGCGAATTACTTGATGGCGGTGCCTCCGTTGCCGAGCCAAACGAAACCAAGGCCGTGTATGAAACTATTTTGCAGCAAGAGCAATTGACGCACTGGCTGGATCGCCTGACAGCGGCAGAGTTGATCGCTTTTGATACGGAGACCACCAGCCTGGATTACAAGTTGGCAGAGATAGTTGGTATCTCCTTTGCCATACAGCCGGGCGAGGCGGCCTATGTGCCTCTGGCACATGATTATACAGGCGCGCCGGATCAGCTTGATCGTACAAATGTGCTGGCACAGTTGAAGCCCTTGCTGGAAGACCCTGCGCGGCCAAAGCTGGGGCAAAATCTCAAGTACGACATGAATGTACTGGCCAACCACGGCATCCATCTGCGCGGCATTGCCCACGACAGCATGTTGCAGTCCTATGTATTGGAGTCCACTGCCACCCGCCACGACATGGATTCATTGGCACTCAAATATCTTGGGCACAAAATGATCAGCTTTGCAGAGGTGGCAGGCAAAGGCGTCAAGCAGTTAAGTTTCAATCAAGTACCGCTTGAGCAGGCAGCTGAGTATGCCGCCGAGGATGCCGATATTACCCTGCAATTGCACCAGGCCTTGTGGCCGCGTCTTGTTGCTGAGCCGCGCTTGCGGCAGGTGTATGAGGAGATAGAGTTGCCGCTGGTGCCGATTTTGGCTGAAATGGAGCAGGCAGGCGTGTTGCTGGATATCGCCATGCTCAAACGGCAGGGCACAGAGCTGGCCTTGGCGATGAAAGAGATCGAACAGGCCACCCATAGCGCCGCTGGCGGGCCTTTCAATTTAAGCTCACCCAAGCAGATCCAGCAGTTGTTGTTTGAACATTTGCAACTACCTGTATTGAAAAAAACCCCCAAGGGCCAGCCTTCCACGGCCGAAGAGGTCTTGCAGGAGCTGTCGCTCTATGGCTATGAACTGCCGAGTCTGATCCTGCAACATCGCAGCCTGGCCAAGCTCAAGTCCACCTACACTGATCGGCTGCCAGAGCAGATGAACCCGCGCAGCGGACGGGTACATACCTCTTATCATCAAGCAGTGGCGACAACGGGCAGATTGTCTTCGTCGGATCCCAATCTGCAAAATATTCCAGTGCGCACAGCCGAAGGACGGCGCATACGCCAGGCCTTCATCGCACCACCAGGCTACAAATTGCTGGCCGCCGACTACTCGCAGATCGAGCTGCGCATTATGGCGCATCTTTCCGGCGATAGCGGTCTGCTGGATGCCTTTAGCCAGGGACAGGATATTCATCGAGCCACCGCTGCTGAGGTGTTTGGTGTTTCGATCGAAGAGGTCGATAACGAAATGCGCCGTAGCGCCAAGGCCATCAATTTTGGTCTTATCTATGGCATGTCGGCCTATGGGTTGGCCAGGCAATTAGGCATAGATCGTGCCGCAGCGCAGGAATATGTAGAACTTTATTTCGCCCGCTATCCAGGCGTGCAGCGCTACATGGATGAAATCCGCACACAGGCAAAAGAAATAGGCTATGTGGAAACTGTGTTTGGCCGACGCCTGTATGTCCCCGACATCAAGGCCAGCAATGCCCAGCGCCGACAATATGCCGAGCGCACCGCCATCAACGCCCCCATGCAGGGCACGGCAGCGGACATCATCAAACTCGCCATGATCGCCATCGCGCCCTGGCAGCAGGGAACCGCAGGCAAGGTACGCATGATCATGCAGGTGCATGATGAATTGGTATTTGAAATAGCGGAAGACTTCATCGCCACAGCACAGCAGGAAATCCGCCAGCTAATGGAAGGCGTAGCCTCACTTAAAGTACCCTTGAAGGTTGAGGTAGGCATGGGACAAAACTGGGATGAAGCGCATTGAGCCTTATCTTAAAACGCCGTAGTCAGATAGGGCGCAATGCCTACCTGTGCGACTAAGCTCCCCTCTCCCGCTGGCGGGAGAGGGGCTGGGGGAGAGGGCAGCGGCCTCGTGATGCGAATCAGTTTAGATGGCCATTGACCATGTGGTTGTGTGTGTTTTTACAGTCAAGGGCGGGCATTCATGCCCGCGTGTGTCTAAGCTCCCCTCTCCCGCTGGCGGGAGAGGGGCTGGGGGAGAGGGCAGCGGCCTCGTGATGCGAATCAGTTTAGATGGCCATTAACAATGTGGTTGTGTGAGTTTTTTTACAGTCAAGGGCGGGCATTCATGCCCGCGTGTGTGTCATCCGGCAATGCCGTGATGTGGTTTTTTACGTTGGTGTTGGTGGCGTACACGTGTGTTTTTTGTATGGATACATGGTTTTGTGTAGGCATATGGTTCCGCGTGAGCATGAATGCCCATCCTACGGTTAAATACAATACGGTCAGGCATGGCGCAATAACCAACGGGCATTGCGCCCTTGTATCTGGAGCATGCGCTCAATAAAAACGATAAGAATATCTGTAACCGTTGGAGTAAACTATCCGTCTTGCAGTATTCCCCCGATAATCAATAAGGTCAACACCTGCTAAAACGCGCAGAGGATATTCATGGAATTTGTCAAGCAGTCAATACCTGATGTCGTGCTCATTCAACCTAAAATCCATGGCGATGAGCGCGGCTACTTTGTTGAAACCTTCAGGCAGGATAAACTTGAACAGGCCTTGGGCTACAAAATTGATTTCTGCCAGGACAATGAATCCAGATCCGGCAAAGGTGTGCTAAGAGGTTTGCACTTCCAGTTACCACCTTTTGCACAATCAAAACTTGTGCGCGTGATTGAAGGTGAGGTGTTAGATGTGGCAGTCGATATTCGTGCAGGCAGCCCAACCTATGGGCAGCATGTAAGCACTATTTTAAGTAGTGAAAACAAACATCAACTGTTTATTCCTCGGGGATTTGCCCACGGCTTCGTTGTTCTCAGCGATACCGCAGTCTTTTTTTACAAGGTTGATAATTACTACTCACCCGAATGTGATCGTGGTTTGGCATTTGATGATCCAGCACTGAAGATAGATTGGAAACTGCCAAACGCATTACTCAAGCTGTCAGCAAAAGACCAAAACCAGCCCAAATTGCAAGATATTCATGCAGAAGCTCAAGCATTTAATATTGATGTGAAGTTATATGATTAAGAGCATTTTAGTCACTGGCAAATCTGGGCAACTGGGGCAAAGCATCCAAAAGCTTACGCAACAGTATCCACAGTTTGAATTTCAGTTCGTAGGCCGTGATGAGCTTGATCTATCACAGCCCGAGCTGGTTAAACAAAAATTATTAAACTATCAGTTTGACGCGCTTATCAACTGCGCCGCCTACACCGCTGTCGACAAAGCAGAAACAGAGCAAGAGCTCGCCTATGCCATTAACCATCACTCAGTCGCAAAGCTTACACAGGTTGTTAATGACAACAATGCCCTGCTTATTCACATTAGCACCGACTATGTATTTAATGGCCAAAATCACAAACCCTATCAAGAGCATGATACTGTTGAACCTATCAATGTGTATGGCGACAGCAAATTAAAAGGCGAGCAGGCTATTCACGCAGCAAGCCCACGTGCGCTCATTATTCGCACTAGCTGGGTTTACTCTGAGTTTGGTAATAACTTTGTAAAAACCATGCTTAAACTTGGGCAAGAACGAGATCAGCTTAATGTTGTGGCTGATCAAGTTGGCAGCCCCACCTATGCAACTGATTTAGCTGCTGCCATTTTAAAGGCGCTTTGCTATATCAATGGCAAGGCGGATGAGGCTAATCCAGTCAAAACCTATCACCTTAGTAACGAAGGCGTGTGCTCCTGGTATGATTTTGCCAAAGCCATATTCGAGCTTAAAGATATTGACTGTGTTGTTAATCCAATCGACACGCAGGACTACCCAACCCCTGCCAAGCGTCCACACTATAGCGTGATGGACAAAACCAACATCAAACAGGCTTTTGGCATCAGTATTCCATATTGGAAAGATTCCCTGAAAGTTTGTTTAAAAGAATTAGAGAAGCAACATGCCAGATAATCAAAAAACCATTTTAGTCACCGGTGGAGCAGGCTTTATCGGCTCCGCAGTTGTTCGTTATCTTATCCAGGACACACCACATACAGTTGTTAACGTGGACAAACTCACCTACGCCGGTAATTTGGAATCACTTACAAGCGTTAGCGATAATCCACGCTACAGCTTTGAACAAGTTGATATTTGTGATGCAGCGCAGATACAACGAATTTTCAAACAATACCAGCCAGATATTATTATGCACTTAGCTGCTGAGTCCCACGTGGATCGTTCAATTGACGGCCCAGCTGAATTCATTCAAACCAATATTGTCGGAACCTATAATCTATTAGAACAGGCACGGGCCTATTGGAATGATCTACCAACAGCAAAAAAAGCCGACTTCCGTTTTCACCATATTTCAACAGATGAAGTCTACGGAGATTTGCCGCATCCTGATGAAGTTGAAACAACGGACGAATCTTTACCATTGTTTACTGAAACTACAGCCTATGCGCCAAGCTCACCTTACTCGGCAAGCAAAACAGCTTCAGACCACTTGGTGCGTGCCTGGCTAAGAACATATGGCCTGCCAACCCTGATCACCAACTGCGCAAACAATTACGGCCCATACCACTTCCCGGAAAAGCTCATCCCACTGGTTATATTAAATGCCCTGGAAGGCAAACCTTTGCCAATTTATGGTAAGGGCAATCAAATTCGCGATTGGCTCTATGTTGAAGACCATGCAAGAGCGCTGGTCTTGGTTGCAATGCAGGGCAAAGTGGGCGAAACCTACAACATTGGCGGCCACAATGAAAAACGAAACATCGATGTTGTTAAAACTATTTGTCAGATCCTCAACGAGCTGGCGGCTCCTCAGCGAGCAAAACTAAACATCAACGACTACGCAAGTCTAATCACCTACGTGGAAGACCGCCCAGGTCACGATATGCGCTACGCCATTGATGCCAGCAAAATTGAAAAAGAACTAGGCTGGACACCACAAGAAACCTTCACCAGCGGTATTCGTAAAACTGTGCAGTGGTATTTAGACAACCAGCTATGGTGTGAGCGTGTGCAAGATGGCAGCTATCAGCGTGAGCGCCTGGGCAGTAAAATTTGACTTATGCGCTACTTAAAGGAAATAAGCCGCTTTATCAAGCATCTTTTTCATAGTAGAGCGCTGTTATTTGCCTTAATAAAAAATGACTTTAAAAAGCAATATTTAGGCTCTTATCTAGGCTTGGCTTGGGCATTTATTCAGCCAATGATGTTCATGCTCGTAATCTGGACGGGTTTTACAGTGGGTTTTCGTGCTGGGCACACAGCTAGTGGAGTTCCCTTTGTAGTGTGGTTATTGGCTGGTATGGTTCCATGGTTATTTTTTTCAGATGCAATTCGAACAGGTGCGGATGCAGTGACCAGCAATGCCTTTCTCGTTAAAAAAGTTGCATTTCGAGTGGGTGTTTTACCGCTGGTAAATATTGGTTCATCCATTTTGTTTCATTTGGGCCTGGTATTTTTTCTTTTGATAGTTTTGCTGTCCCACGGTTTCCTGCCCACCATGTATTGGCTACAATTACCCTTTTATATGCTGTTAACTGTTTTATTTGCAGTGGGATTATCGTGGATGACCAGCGCTATGCGCGTCTTTATTAAAGATGTGGGCAGCATCATAACTGTTGTTTTACAGATGGGTTTTTGGTTAACCCCAATTTTTTGGTCGCCTGATTTAATACCGCAAAAATACCACTATTTGATTAAGTTGAATCCTGCTTATTACATTGTGACGGGCTACAGAGATAGTTTTGTTAGCCAAGTTTGGTTCTGGGAAAAGCCTGAGTGGTCTGCTTACTATCTAACAATAACAATACTTGCTCTTTTGCTCGGTGCTTTGATCTTTAAAAGGCTGAGACCGCATTTTGGGGATGTGTTGTAATGTCTGATGTTGCCATTTCAGTCAGGAACCTGACCAAAACCTATAAACTTTACCGTCAACCAGTTGACAGATTGAAAGAGGCGTTACACCCGCTTAAGAAGACATACCATAAAAACTTTAACGCGCTCAATGACGTGAGTTTTGACATTAAGCGCGGTGAAACCGTTGGCATCATAGGGCGTAATGGTAGTGGCAAGTCCACCTTGCTTAAACTTATTACC
>Ga0172382_10000405_pt1 | contig 80951 bp, 76 predicted proteins | sample Leawel138RmetaG_FD_122245 | JGI IMG/M metagenome (GOLD analysis project Ga0172382, IMG submission 122245) | Leachate microbial communities from a municipal landfill in Southern Ontario, Canada - Leachate well 138R metaG | ecosystem: Engineered > Solid waste > Landfill > Unclassified | place...
AAGCTCAGCTTAAGCCGTGCGGCGGAAGCCATCGGTATGACTCGGCGCATGATGGCCTACTACAAAAATGGCTCCCGCCCGATACCAAAGACCGTTTGGCTGGCCTGCATCGGTTATGAGGTGATTGAACGCCACGCAGCTTGAATAAGGTGAATAATGGGCGATTTTGCAGCGGAAGCGGTCATTCAGCGGGCTGACTGTCATGATTTTGAAACTCTCTACCATGGCTGAAAAACCGCAGTTAGTGTAGCGCTACAATCTTGATGAATCTTAAGGTTGATCATTAGAGTCAACAGGTTTTTTGCTTAATCCCTGTTAATCAGCGTCATTCGTTTGCCAACTGTCAGCATCAGGTGTTTACCACCGCATCTCGCGGAAAATGAATCATTAATTCGTTGAAATATTATGTACATTAGCGAAATACCGAGGTTCCAAAAGGGGAACAATCCAAACGCTGATTTCTGCTGAAAAATGGCTAATCACCAGCGCTGTTTGACACCGGCGGACAGAATTTTGGCAACTTCGGCTTCCCTTTCGATCCACGCCCAGTACGGCACTGGAAGCAGGGCATCGCGCTTGTCATTGATTGTCATTATTGATGTCCGCGAAGGTGCCGAGGCCCTGCTGCTCAAGATCGTCGGCGAAAAGTGCCTTCAAGGCGTCGTACGCTGGCTCCCCTTTGGGAATGCGAATACGGCATGCCTCGCGGATCGTATCAGCACAAGCATGTGCATCGTCCATCAGCAGAGTGCCGACCGGTATGGATTTCCGGTTCAAGCCGAATTTCGTCAGTCCGTTGAATAGCTTTTGCACCGATGTGACCAGAATCTTATCACCGTTCAAAAAGTCATCTGGCAATTCAGGATCAGCCTGACAGGTGGCAATGCCGAACTGTTTGGCTTGCTCAATCGTTTGAGCGATCAGAAAATTGTCTGGACACAGGTAGATTACAGGTCCTTTCCCGCTGTTTAACTGTGCCTGCAGCATCAGCAATCCGATCAATGTCTTCCCTTGACCAGTGTGCAGTTTGACGATCACGTCACGGTCATCGCGATGGCTGGCAAACCAGTTCTCTAGCACGGCCAACTGAGCGGGGCGCAATGGCCCCTTGTCATGCGCACGATCCAGAGTGTCATAGAGTTTGACCGGATCGGTCGGACGCTCTGCTTTTTTTCCTGCCAATCGCTTCTTGAAGTCAACCAATTTCGTCTCCTAATATTTAGTTGCTATTTGCTGCTTGTTAATCAGCGTCATTTGTTTCATATGTCAGCATTATACTTTTACCAGGCGACTCCGTTGAGAATGAATACTCAACCGACTGATAGATTGAAACAATTTACGGAATATCGGTCCGGTCATGGTCAAACCATATTGACGCTGCTTTCTGCTTAAAACTGATAAATATCAGACGCTTTTTGCGCTACCAGCCGTGCACTTTTTAGATCGTAGACCACATCGGTAATGGATCCATCCCGAATGCGCTGAACCGCTTCGTCAATCACATGAAGCGGCACCAAAAACCACTCCCTGGGTTTGACCGGATGTCCGAAGCGATCTTCGATGGTCAAATCAATCTGTGCTGCACCGAATAAGCGATGGAAGATGTTTTCCAGCCTTGTGCGATTCAGGTTGTGGAGCTTGTAGGTGGCAACCACCTCTACCCCGGCCAACAAATAAGTGGCCTCCTTTTCTGCGCCTGCGATGCGGGTTTCCACCTTGCCGCCAGTCACGCCGATTTTGTGAATCAGTTCGCGGTGTTTAGCAACAAATGGGTGACTGGACAGGCTGCGCAGCACGTAGATGGTTCCGGTTTCGATGTCGTCTGGCTCACTGGCATCGCCAAACAGCGGGCCTAAGTCCGGCTCGCCCAGGCGACGGCCAGTTTCATCCTTGTAAAGTGCCCGTTGTAGCGAGCGGCGCAGTAAATTGCTTTCTGTGCCGTTGGCATAGATGACGCGCAAACGTGCGTCGCTTTCGCCGTTCGGTGCCCTGATGGTTTCGCCAATTCCTGCCACGTAGGCAAGCTGCCCGCCGAGAATAAAGTAATCCCCACTGGCAATGCTGGCATTTCGTCCAAAGCGCTGCGCCGTGCGATAACCTGCATTCAATTCCCTTTCCACCTGCTCGAACAGCGGTTGAAACCGATCAAAATCCGGGCAGGGCATGCGTTCAGCCACTTGCTCTGCTGCACGTTTTTCAACGTGAGAACGCACATGACGCAGCACCGTGACATCATCCTGATCAGCAAGGCCATCACCGATGCCCAGCTCCGCCAGCAAGGTATCTTCGTCCATAGCATCCACATCAGCCGAGGCTGCTGCCGCGCCAGACAATAGTCCCGGCGCATCCAACCCGGCCAAGAGCGTGAGCGCTTCCGGCAATTTGCGTATCTGGTCCAAACGCACGGCATACAAGCGTTCAAAGATGTCACGACCCTCGCCATGTAGCGGAGCGCGACCGTGGGTTTGGTGGAAGCGCAGAATATCCTCGAAACCCGCGATAATGCGTTCCTCACGCGGGGTTCTACTGGAGGACTTCATTGGGGCAACGTCTACCCCCAGTGCATCCAGCAGCTCGTCGTCGTTCATCTCAGCCATTACCGGACTCTCCTCGCTCCTGGGCTGCTTTGGCCTGTGCCCGATAGCGCGCCAGCGCGGCCACGCCTTCGGCCATACGCTTTTCCCATGCATCAGCCGAATGAATGTCCGGCAGGCGGCCACGTTCATTCTTGAACAGCAGAGCGCGTTTTGCCAATTCACGAGCTTCGTCTTCGGGAATGCTGAGCTTCTTGGCGGCTATACTGGCCTGCACCTGGCGCAACGATTTCTCATCCATTGCTTTTGCCAGCACCGCGTAGGCAGCGTCGAAGGGGTTGATGCGGTCGATCAGATCAATGTCCAGGTCGCGCACATTGACGAACTTGCGCACCCCATCCAGCAAGGCCGTATTGCCTTGAGTAACCCCTTCAGCATCAGCCTGAGCTAACGCCAACTTGGCCTGTTGGGTGATATTCATAGCCGCGACGGCATGTTGCCGAATGGCCTCCTGATCGGCCGCGTTCAATTCCGGGTAGCGCTCGCGCACGATTTTGCCCATGTGCAGTTGGGTGAGTTCTTCAGGTAAGGTGTTTTCCTGGTCGAACAGACCGCGCTCCAGCACCGTCTTGTCCTGCAGGAAACAGGTGACGACTTCGTTCAAGTCTTCTTTACAGATACGGGTGGCTTCAGGGGTTTGCGGCGTGACCAGTCCGTTGATCTCAACATGGTATTGACCGGTGCCTTCATTTACCCCCACATTGGTACGGCCGGGCTGATAGCCGTCGGGTCCATAGTCAAAGCCCTCCTTCGGCCCCATGTCCTTCGGGGTGAACTCGTAGCGTGGCGCAAGTACCTGCTCCATCAACAGACTGGCGGAAATGGCCTTGAGCATGTCATTTACCGCCTCGGCCACAGCAGCTTGTTCCGCTGCGGGCTCGGCGATCAGATTGGTGAAGCGCGCCCGCTCCTTGCCTTCGGCATCGCGGGTGGCGCGGCCGATGATCTGCACGATTTCGGTCAGACTGCTGCGGTAGCCGATGGTCAGGGCATGCTCGCACCAGATCCAGTCAAACCCTTCTTTTGCCATGCCCAGTGCGATGATGACGTCCACATGGTCGCGGTTATTCTTCTGCGCTGGGTCCTTCAGTGCCGCCAGCACGTTGGAACGCCTGGCCGGGTCACTGTCGTCCACGAGGTCTGCCACCCGCAGCGTACCGCCGTTCGCGGTTTGTATCAGGTGGAAGCCAGTAAATGGATCAATGCCTTTCCATTCGCCCAGCGCCTGCATGATCTCATTTACTTCGCGCTCTTTGTCTTGCAGGCTCTCGCGTGAGTTGACGTTGGGGATGTGGACGATGGTCTTGAGTGTCGGGTCCAGAACCTTCGCAACGGCGTCCACATATCGGCCCGTATAGAAGAAGTAGCCAATATCCAGCGACTTGAGCCAACTGTAGCCATTGAGCTGCTCGTAGTAAGTGTAGGTGATCGTCTCGAAACGAGCTTCATCCGCCGGAGCCAGCACTGCCTCGCTGTCGCCCCGAAAGTAGGAGCCGGTCATAGCCACCAGATGCACTTTGTCGCGGGCGATGAAGGCACCGAGCTGACTGCCCAACTTGTTGTCCGGGTTGCTGGAAACGTGATGGAACTCGTCAATGGCAATCAGGCGATTATCGAATGCTTCGATGCCCAGTTCTTCCACCGCAAAACGGAAGGTGGCGTGGGTGCAGACCAGCGTCTGGTCGGCACTGGCCAGAAACTTCCGCACCGCGTCCACTTTGGACTTGGCCGCGCGTGGCTCGTCCACACCGGGGGCGTTGCATAGGTTCCACTGCGCTGCCACCTGCCAATCCCAATAGAAACCGGACTGACTCAGGGGTTCATCGGCAAAACTGCCGCCAATGGAGCGTTCGGGTACCACGATGATGGCCTGCTGCACACCCTGGTTGTTGAGCTTGTCTAGGGCAATAAACATCAGTGCGCGGGATTTACCCGATGCCGGGGGCGATTTGATCAACAGATATTGCTCGCCACGCTTGGCATAAGCGCGCTCCTGCATGGCGCGCATACCCAGCGCGTTAGCCTTGCTGGATGTGCCCGTATGCGCCGTGGCGATGGACACCGATGGTACGGTGCAGGTGTTGGTGGGGTTGGTCGTCGCGTTCATGGCTTCCGTCGTCGTGGTGCATAGTGTCTGGGACTGGCGATCAAAACTGGATCAAAACTTTCCAGAGTTATCGACTTTTCATAACTTTTTGTCATATATTGGTTTTTTCCATTGTCATCCGGTTTCAGCCACGTTTCCGGCGGGCGGAATCAAAACCTGATCAAAACTTTCCAAGCCCCTTTCCCTTCTATGCCCAGAACGGGACATAGCCCGCGCGCGGATGGACCGGATCGGCGGGGCGAATCAGTCCGGCTTTCAGCGTCTGCCGGATGACCACCGATGCCTGCGCCGCATTCTGCTGGTCGATGCCCAGACGTTCGCTGAGCGAGGCATTTTTCATCCTCTGGCCGGTCACATACTTCAGTGCCGCATGTTGGTAACAGGCCCGCACCCGTTCCTGCGGGGTCATGTCAGCGAAACGGCGGGGCGCATATAACACCGCCCGCACCGCATCGCCTTCCACACGGAAGTCCGGCGGCGGCAACTGGTGCAGCTCCACAGCCACAAAAACCTTATCAATACCGGTGCCTTGTTCCTCGCACAAGCGCATACGACGCATTAAGGACGCAAGCGCCTCGTTGCGCGAGCGCGGCGGAAAATCCAAAAACCGCTCCGGCTGCACCAAAGGCTGGCCAGGGTTAGTGATCTCCAACCGGTCACTGAACATCTCAACCAAGGGACCCGCACCCGTGATGGTCATATCCTGGTGAATCAGCGCATTGGCCACCAGCTCGCGAATGGCAATGGCCGGGTACAGCGGGCGTTCCTCGCGGAAGGCCTTGCCGATGAATTCATTGCGAGGCATCAGGCCATCGATGAAATCGATCAGACCGGTGAAGCCAATGGCATACCCCTTCTGCCCGTCTTGCCGATGCGTCACCGTGTCGGCGCGGCCCAAGCCACCATAAGCTACAAAGCGGATGGCCTTGCGGGCGATGGATGGGGAAAAATCTGCCAGCCGCTTGGCGAACAGAATGGCCCCGAGATTCGTGATGTTCCATTGCCCGCCCACATCCGCCTGCACCAGATGGTCGGCTGTGAGCTTGTCGAAAATGCCCTGGCGATTGTCTGGCAACGGCTGACCAGTTAAATCAAAGTAGGTAGCGTAATCCAGCCGCGCCAGCACTTCATCGCCGCTCAGGAATTGCGCCGCGATGCCCGTTTCCCAGGCATAAGGCTGCAATTTCTCCCACAGGGCTTTCAAACGTTCCGGGTGATCCGAGAGTCTGGGTGTGGCACTACCGATGCGGATAAAAGCCTGGCGCTCAAATTCTACCGGACTGCTGGCGGCTGCCGGAATCTCCAGCATGACCAGCCGTATACCGTGATAATCGACAAGCTTGAAGTTGAAAGCAATGGCCGGTTGCAGGCGCTGCGCCAACCACATATCCAGCGGCTGGCCTTGCTGCAACTGACTGGAAGGCTCAAACGTGGTACCGACAGCAGCATGATCGCCATCATGCACGCCCCACAGTACATAGGCAAACGGCTGATCGGCTAACCGTGCTGCATTGGATAGTGCCGAGATCAACTTGCCGATCATCTGCGCATCGGCATTGCTCTCCTTGAACTCCACCCACGAGGTCTCTGCCGGAAGCTGACGCAGGTCGTCGATCAGGGCCAGCGTGCGTTGCTCGCTCAATGAGCTTTCCCCTTGGTTGCTTTGGCAGCAGGCTTGCCATTGGCCGCTGCCGCCGTCATTTTTGAATATAGATCAAATAACTTTTCCAGTCGCTCGGTGTCGTTTTTGAAGCGGCGGCCGATGTAGATGCGCTCCAGCACCTCGTCATTGCGCTCGTGGGCATGGCGCAAATTCTCCGACATGTTATCCGGGTCGTAGAGATCGGCAATCGTGGCGGGGAAATGGACTTCGCGGGCGAGCAGGATATTTTCTGCGCAGGTGGTCAGGTCGGCTTTGTTTTGCTCGGTGAGGAGCGGCACGGGGAAGGTGTTCCAGCCGAGGGTGTTGGAATAAGAAAAACGCATTTCAAGACGCACACAGACTGTGCCAATCCAGACCCAGTGCAGACGCGAGGCGATGAGCGCCATGTTCCAGAGTGGGGCGTCGTAGAGGGCGAAGTTTCGGTCGCCGATGATCGTGTTTTTATCTTCCAAACCAATTGGCAAATACTCCCGATTTTCTGAGCTGACGCGGGCGACGACCAAAGAGTAGTTTTGCGCGACGGATTGAATTTGCCTGAAACGATGCGGGAACGATGCGGCGGGTCGTGTTTCGGCAGCCTTACTTTCAGCGCGCATCTTAGCTACCGCCGCAATACGCCGTTTCAATTCGGGTACGGACTCCGCCTCAAAGCGTTCGTCATTCTCCACCCACAAACAGAAACGTTGCTCACCACGAATGAACTCTTGAGCACCAAGAAACCGCCTTATGAAGCGACTGGCTGCCGAGGATTCCTGCAGCAAACTCGCGCGTTCATCGGAAGAAAGGAATAGATTACCCCCATCCGTTGGTTTATTACCCCATTCCATTAAACCCCGGCCATCGTTTGGTTTTGCGATTGGCGAAACAATGACATCAAACCCACTGACGAGGTAGGCATTGATGAAATCGGTTTGTTTTTCAAGTGTTGCTCCATCGTTCGCAATCGAAAATAGCCGTCGCATCGTTCTTACTTGGTTGGTAATCGCAATAATAACAACGGTCACCCCAGCATTGTAACTGGCAAGATTGGCCCATTTGAACGATGTATACGCAAACGCGATATGCTGACCACTGGCAAAAATCAACGGCCAAAGAATCGGCACCTGTGAACCCTGACAAATGGAATTGGTGGACACGAATGCGGCGGCGGCATTGGTCTTGGTGCCGTAATCGGCAGCCTTCATGAACCAACCCGCTACATAATCAAGCGATTTCCAGTTCTTGGTGCGCTTGGCAAAGATGGCTTGCAAATCCGCCTTCTGCTCGCCTGTCTGCCAAGTGGAACCGAGATACGGCGGATTGCCGCAGATATAGGTTTCACCGCCCTCGTTTGCAAAGTCCATTTCTGTCTGATCCTGCGGCGTGCCAAACAAATCATCCGCCACCAACTTCACTCCCGTCCCCGTCGGCGGGCAGATACTCAACCAGTCCAGCCGCAGCGCATTGCCGCAGACAATCCAGTTCTGCGCATCCAGCGGCAGAAACTCCGCCAGCGCGTCTTTCTGCCCGCGATACAGTACGTCGCACTGAAACTCCGCGATGATAAGCGCAAGCCGCGCAATCTCTGCTGGAAAATCGCGTAACTCAATGCCCCGGAAGTTGGTCAACGGAATTTCGCTGCCCAGTTGTGTTTTACCCAGGCGACGATTGATTTCTGCCTCGATTTCTCGCATTTGCTTGTAGGCGATAACCAGAAAGTTACCGGAGCCGCAGGCCGGGTCGAACACGCGGATGCGCGCCACGCGTTTGCGCAGGTTCAGCAGTTTGCGCTCGTTATCACCCGCTTCGGACAACTGGGTGCGCAGGTCATCCAGAAATAGCGGATTCAACACCTTGAGAATATTGGGTACGCTGGTGTAGTGCATGCCCAACGCGCCGCGCTCTTCGTCGTCGGCCACCGCCTGAATCATACTGCCGAAGATGTCCGGGTTGATTTGTTTCCAGTTCAGGCCACCGGCATGCATCAGGTAGGTGCGCGCCATGTGGGTGAAACGCGGCACCTCGGTACTCCCGGAAAAGAGGCCACCATTCACGTAAGGAAACTGATTTGCCCAAACCGGCAAGCGGGGTTGGGCGTTTATGCGCTCGTCGGTTTTAATATTCATGGCACGGAAGATAGTTTCCAGCACCTCGTGGGTGTTGGCACCATTTCGCTCGCTCATTTGGTCTACCGTGCGGGTGAAAAGCCCATCGTCATTGAAGATGTCAGTTTTTTCGGCAAAAAAACAGAACACCAGCCTGGCCATGAAATGGTTCATGTCGTGGCGGCGCTCGCTAGATGCCCAGTCCGGGTTTTCGCGCAGCAATTCGACGTACAGCTTGTTCAACCGCCCTGTGGCGCGCACATCAATAGGGTTATCTTTGATTTCCTTGATTGTGGAGATGCCAGCCAGCGGCAGGAAAAAGCCGAAGTGATTGGGGAAGTCCGGGTAGGCGCAGGCGATGGTTTCGCCACTCAACAGTTCTTCGGCCTCCAGGTTCAGCCCGTCGGTGGCGAGGATGAACTTGGCTTTGGCCTTGGCGGTGGCCGGGCTGGCGCGTAATGTCTTAAGGGTTTCGCCCACGCTGCCTTCTGCGCATACGGCGATATGGATGTTGTTGCGCTGGAGTACACCGCCGGGCACATCGGAGGCGTTATTGTTGCCCGTGCGCAGGCGCTTGAGAGCGGTGTCCTTATTGCCGAAAGCGGCCAGGAACGCAAAAGGGAACTCCACGGCATCAAAAGGCTGACAGGCGAGTTCTGATATGGCTGTCTCAATTTCTACTGCATTCATGTAGCGACTCGCTGAACCATCACCGGTTTCCCTGCAATAACCACCGCATGGCGGACGCGCAATTGCAAGGACGTCTCGTCTCTGAAGGTATTGGCATCCAGTTCGAAAGTCACCCGGACTATCTGCCCCGTTTCCACGGGACACACTCCATCACGAACAGCCCCAAACCAGATGGCATCGAATCGATTTGGCCCGATGCCCAGCAACAATTTGAGGTGGGTGCCGTCCCCGACGGGACGCACACTGAGAATCTGGCCTTCCGCACAGAAAACGGGCGCCTCCCATTGCCGACCGAAAGGCTCCAAAAGTGCGAACTCTTTGAGCAGTTCCAAACTTGGGAGCTGTTCGAGCGCCCCATCACTCAGTATCCGGGGGCCCGGGGTCCACGCTGCCAGGGCACGGGTTGCAGCTGCATTGAAGGCTGTCGCGAAACGATCAAACCCCTCACGTTTCAAGGTGACGCCGCCAGCACCGGCATGACCGCCCCAGGCAACGAAGTCGTCCGGATAGGATTCTGCAATCCCTGCCAGTGCATTGCGTATATGAAATCCAGGCACGGTGCGCAGCGAAGCGGTGATATGCTCGCTTTCCTGCTTGGGCGAGAAATAGGCAGCAGGCCGTCCATAGGCTTCCACCAGACGGGCAGCGCAGACCCCATGTACGCCCGGATGCCCTTCCGGATCGAACACGGTAATGGCCATAGCCCCGTCCACCGCCTGCTCCTCCGCCAATGGCAGGATACGGCGCAGCATCTTGGATTGGACCCGCTTGCGCTCGCTATTGTGCTCCACCAAAACATGCGCCAGGCGTATGGCTTCCGCCTCGTCGTCGCACATCAACAGGTCGACGGCCCCCAGTGCGCAATCCAGCCTGCCCCGAGCATTGATGATCGGCCCGAAGGTGAAACTCAATGTCGCCGCTGTAATCGGGCCGCTGCAACGAGAGACCTTGTACAAGGCACGCCACACAGGTCGCGCCTCCGGTACGTTCATCAATGCGAGGCCGCGTGTCAGAACCGCACGATTATTCGCCGAGCGGGCCAGATCAACACAATCCGCCATGGTTCCCAGCGCAACCAGGTCGAGGAGACCGCCCAGACGGGGCGCATTGGCCGGAAGGTGCCCCCAGTCGATGAGCTTTTGCCGTACAGCACAGCAGAGTAGCCAGGCCACATGCACGCCCGCGATGTAGGGGTCGGCAAAGCTTGAATCCGTGCGGACGGGATTGACACAGGCGATGGCGGCGTGCGGCGGGCCTTGCTCTGGAACACCATGGTGGTCCGTCACTATTGTCGTCAAACCATGATCGCGGAGCTTCTCGATGCGATCATGGTCCGAACTGCCCTGGTCCGCCGTAATGACAAGTCCAGGACGTGGTGCCGAGTCCAGAATCCGCTGGGTGACACTTTCCGATACACCATAACCTTCCCGCAGTCGATGGCCGATGTAGCTGTGAATCCGGTGTTCAGGCACACCGAAGTAGTCACGCAACGCAAACTTCAGTACCGCGTGCCCAGACGCTCCGTCACAGTCGAAGTCCGACAGCAGAATCAACGGCAACCCTTGTTTCACAGCCCTTGCTACAGCCTCAGCGGCGACGTTGATGTCGGGTAAACGGTCTGGTGGATCGAGCGCACTCAGCGGCGGGCGCACAAGCAATCCCACCCTTCCCGCATCCTCGTCACCCAATCGACCGGCGATGATACGCGATTGGAGTGGCGTATAACCAGCCGCTACTGCCGCATTAAAAACATCTTGTGACAATGGCCTGTCGATGATTTTTATGGGTTCTGGCATCACGCGCTACTCTTGTTCTGATTGACTCCGTGCAACTTATCGCGCTCCTTGGACCACGCCCGCCTCGGGTATTTTCACAGCCATTCACCAGACTCCCGGAAGCGCATGACCCGGTCGGGTTGGCCTGCGCCAGAAGCGCCAGCGATCAGCACTGTGCAGGGTCAGGCGCTCTACCCCACCATGGGCGAGCACGCCGGTCAAACATTGCAGAGTTCCACCCCGGCGCCAGAAGTTTTGCAGGGCAGGATGCAGCGCCGCGAATGATTTTGCGGCATCGGGATACAACCAGGCTCCGGACCAGACCCAGAGCAGATTATCGGGAAGTTTACCGGCTGCTTGCAGTGCTTTAGGATAAGCGAGCGGTAACCCAAGCCAGGCAGCAGCGGCCTGCAGATAATCGGCCTCCGCCGCCAAACTTTGCCACTTTGTCAGCGGACGCTGTTCCGGCAAGCAACCCTCCCCCCAGGCCCAGAACAAACACCAGGATTCCATTCCCACTGCATGGATATCCTGATTGACGGGATGGGCCGCCAGAAACATCTGCAATTCATTGAGAAAGGCATTCCAGCGCCGGGCATCCGCCCCGGTGACCTGCAAAGCCAGAGGCTCACGGCCCCACACCTGTTCCGGATCAGGACAGTGCAGATCGGGACTTGTACTGCTCAGCACATACCAGCGCCGCGCTCCACGCTTTAAAATCCAGGGTGTTTCTGCCAAAAATTCGACCGCAGCGTCAAACAACGCCACCGCATCACTTTCTTCCAGACCCGGCAACGGCTGCAATACCGCCCGCCCTGCCTGACCGCGAAAAGCTACCGGCTCCAGAGCAATGACCCAATGTCCGGCGGTATTTATCCCTTCGGCTTCTGCCAGGAGCGCCGCCGCCGGGAGTGCTCCGGCAAATCCCAGCAAACGACCGGCCACTTCCAGAGAAGATTCAGCCACCAATTGTTCGCGCTGCCCACGCCCCCAGTAGCGCGGTAAGACTGCGCCCAGGTCCTCCTCCGGCATGCCGTGCAAACCCGACAGCCAGAGGCAGACATCGGCCATCAGCGCTCCAGAATGGCGCGCTGTACCGCATCCAGAGTGGCATTGACGGTCACCACCTCGCCCCCCTGGGAAATGGCCGTGTCGGGATCCTTGAGACCATGGCCGGTGAGGGTGCAAACCACCGTAGCCCCCGCCTCGATTTTTCCGGCGCGGGCAGCAGCAACAACGCCCGCCACCGAAGTGGCGGAGGCAGGCTCACAAAACACGCCTTCAAATTTGGCTAACCAGCGCTGGGCTTCGAGGATTTGAGCATCGCTGTGGCTGCCAAACCAGCCGCCACTTTCTTCCTGCACCCGATGCGCCTGATCCCAGGACATGGGATGCCCGATACGAATGGCCGTCGCAATGGTTTCCGGATTTTTCACAAACTCACCGGCCATAAACGGCGCGCTGCCCTCTGCCTGAAAACCGAGCATCTTCGGACGTTTTCCGGGTTTGCCATGACCATAGCGACACACCCCGTTGCAGAATTTGCAGGCCGTGGTCAACACCTGAGAGACATCAGCACGGCCATCGGTGGCTTCGCAGTAGCCCATCCAGTGCGCGGTGATATTACCTGCATTACCTACTGGCAATACGTGATAATCAGGGGCTTCGCCCAATGCCTCGATAATTTCAAACGCAGCGGTTTTCTGTCCCTGCAGACGGTAGGGGTTCACGGAATTGACCAGGGTAATGGGCGCATTGGCAGCCACCTCCTGCACAATCTGCATGCCTTCGTCAAAATTGCCGCGAATTTGCAAGACCAACGCGCCGTGCATCATGGCCTGAGATAACTTGCCCAAAGCAATTTTCCCTTCCGGGATCACCACAAAAGCCTGCATTCCGGCCCGCGCCGCATAGGCCGCTGCAGCCGCAGAAGTATTTCCCGTAGAAGCGCAGATGACCATCTCACTGCCATCTTCCTTGGCCTTGGTCACCGCCATGGTCATGCCCCGATCCTTGAAAGAACCGGTGGGATTCAGCCCTTCGAATTTGAGAAACAAGCGGATATCCACCCCCAACTGACGCGGAAGATTCAGACATTCGATGAGCGGTGTATTCCCCTCACCGAGGCTGACTGCCTGGGTATCCGGGGCCAGAGGCAAAAAATCACGGTAACGATCAATAATACCGGTGTAACGCGTCATGACTAATTCCTGAAGCAATAAAAAATGGATTCGGAAAGCGGATTCACTGTTCGGCCAGACTTTCGACACGCAGCCGTAAAACGGGACGAGCCACTACCGGAAGGGCTTCAATCCGGCGGATAGCCTGCTCCAGATCGCCTTCACGGCAACGGTGCAGCAACAGAACGATAGGAACCGTATCGGCTTCCGGCGATTCTTTTTGCAGCAAAGCCTCAATGGAAATCTGGTGTTCCGCCAGCATGGTCGCCACCTGGGCTAAAACACCAGCACGATTATGGGCATGAATGCGCAAATAGTAAGCGCTCTCCACTTCGGCCATGGGCAGCAGCGGCAAGGCACTCAAGGCATCCGGCTGAAAGGCCAGATGCGGCACGCGGTTGCTGGGGTCGGCCGTCATCGTCCGGGCCACATCCACCAGATCAGCCACCACCGCGCTGGCCGTAGGATCACCGCCCGCACCGCGCCCGTAATACAGGCTCTGTCCGGCCGCATCGCTTTCGACGAGAATGGCGTTGAAGGGTCCTTCGACATTGGCCAGCAAATGACTTTCGGGAATCAGGGTCGGATGCACGCGCAGTTCCACACCATCGGCGCGACGCCGGGAGATACCCAGCAGCTTGATGCGATAACCGAGTTCTGCTGCATACACCACATCATCCCGCTCCAGAGCACGAATGCCCTCGACATGGCAGTGAGCGAAGTCCACCGGGATGCCGAAAGCGATGGAGGCCATCAGCGTGATTTTGTGGGCTGCATCTCCCCCGTCCACATCCAGTCCGGGGTCCGCTTCGGCGTAGCCCAGGCGCTGGGCCTCGGTCAGCGCCTGCTGAAAATCCCAGCCTTCACGGAACATCTGGGTCAGAATATAGTTACTGGTGCCGTTGATGATACCCGCCAGCCATTGAATGCGGTTACCTGCCAAACCTTCGCGGATGGCTTTGATAATCGGAATGGCTCCGGCTACGGCTGCTTCAAAGGCCACCATCACCCCCTGTTGCTGGGCGGCGGTAAAAATTTCGTTACCATGTTCAGCCAGCAGGGCTTTATTGGCTGTCACCACATGCTTGCCAGCGGCAATGGCTGCCAGAATCAGTTCCCTGGCCAGCCCCGTACCGCCCATGACTTCCACCAGCACATCCACTTCCGGATCGCGCACCACGGCCCAGGGATCGGGGCTGATCCGCGCCTGCAGGTCCAATGCTTCCAGACGCGCCGGATTACGCACCGCAGCATGGACTACCCGTAAATCCCGACCGACCCGACGGGTGATTTCTTCGGCATTACGTGCCAGCACCCGCACGGTGCCCTGACCGACAGTGCCCATTCCCAGAATACCAATACGCACAGGATCCATGCTGTCGCTCATCATAAATCCTCACGGAACATTTGTTTGATTCCACGGATGGCCTGACGGGTACGATGTTCGTTTTCCACCAGACCAAAACGCACATATTCGTCACCCAGTTCACCAAAGCCAATACCGGGACTGACCGCTACCTTGGCCCGGTCCAACACCAGCTTGGAAAACTCCAGCGAACCCATTTTGCGCAGATTTTCCGGAATACGCGCCCAGACAAACATGGTTGCCTTGGGCTTTTCCACCACCCAACCTGCTGCATCCAGCCCCTCGCAAAGCACATCGCGGCGCTGTTCATACATCAGGCGAATCTCTTCTACACAATCCTGAGGGCCTTCCAGTGCTGTAATGGCCGCCACCTGAATGGGGGTGAAGGTGCCGTAATCCAGATAGCTTTTCATACGCGCCAGGGCACCCACCAGCTTGGGATTACCTACGGCAAAGCCGACCCGCCAGCCGGGCATGTTATAGCTCTTGGACAGCGTGAAAAATTCGACCCCTACATCTTTGGCCCCCGGCACCTGCAAAAAGCTGGGCGCCTTATAGCCATCAAAGACGATGTCAGCATAAGCCAGATCATGCACCACCCAGACGCGATGCTCCTTGGCAAATTCCACAATCCGCCTGAAGAAATCCAGATCGACCACCGCTGCCGTCGGATTATGTGGGAAATTGATGACCAGCATTTTCGGCTTGGGCCAGGCGGCCTTGACGGCCTTTTCCAGTTCTTCGAAAAAATCCACGCCCGGCAGCATCGGCACATGGCGCACGTCTGCGCCGGCAATCACAAAACCGTAGGGATGTATGGGATAAGTCGGACTGGGAACCAGCACCGTATCCCCGGGGCCCATGGTTGCCAGGGCCAGATGCGCAATACCTTCCTTGGAGCCAATGGTCACTATGGCCTCTGATTCAGGATCAAGAGCCACCCCGAAGCGCTGTTCGTACCAGGTCGTGATAGCGCGCCGCAGCCGGGGAATACCCCGGGATACGCTGTAACGATGGGTATCCCCGCGCTGGGCGGTCTCGCAGAGCTTATCGACAATATTCTGGGGCGTGGGCTGGTCGGGATTTCCCATACCAAAGTCGATAATATCCTCACCGCGCTTACGGGCCTGATTTTTCAGGTCAGTGACAATATTAAACACGTAAGGGGGCAAACGGCGGATACGTTCAAAATCACTGTTCATGGGACACAGGCCTTCAAGGGTTGTCGTGAATACCGAAACCGAAGAACAATAGAGAGGCTACGCTGGCCTGTCAATCCGCATCATGGAGGAAAGTCATGAAATTACACCTGCAACAGGACGCCCAATACAATCTCATCAATGGCTATGGACAAGACGGCATCGTGGTACGCGGCCAGCATTACCGCCATGGATTGTTGGTAGCGGCGGACTGGCTGCAGAGCCCCTGGGGACCGGAAAGTGCTGAAGGGCTCGGCCTGGAGCATTTTAACGAAGTGCTCGCCCGCAAGCCCGACGTCATGCTCCTGGGCACCGGTAAAAAACAGCATTTTCCTTTGCAACTGATGGCAGCCCTGCGCGATGCCGGCATTCCTGTGGAAGTCATGGATACCAGCGCAGCCTGTCGGACCTACAATATTTTAATGGCCGAAGACCGCATGGTGCTGGCCGCCCTGATGCATCCAGAGGCTTGAAATTTTTGGGCCAGCGGTTTTCAAGAGCTGGCTCCGGCAGGCCGGTGGCGGGGAGGCTTTGCAGCGACTTTGTCCCGCGCCGTTGTTGTTCTTGGCGAAATCCAGCGCCCGTCAGGAGAGCTGTTTGAGCCCGTAGGGCGAGTTCTCTCCTGACAGCAGGATGAGCCGTAGAACAACAGGCAAGGGACGTTGGAGCAAAAAGCCTCACCGCCACCGGCCTGCCGGAGCCTGCGAAAGTCTGCTTCAGCCGAACAGGGATTCTGTGGTCAGACCTTCTTCTTCAATACGGTGACGTAAAGCCAGCAAGGCTTCCACCTGGATTTGCCGCACCCGCTCCCGGGTGATACCCAGACGGTTACCAACATCTTCCAGAGTCGCCCCCTCCGTACCATCCAGACCAAAGCGCCAGAACAGTACCTGCCGATGTTTTTCAGACATGGAACCAATCCATTGATGAATCTGCAGGGACAAATCCTGCTCAGCAAAAGCCGCTTCAACGCCAGGATTTGCCATATCAGCAATAACATCGGCCAGGGGGCGCTCAGATTCACGACCATGAGGTACATCGAGGCTGGTCACCTTGCCGTCATTTTCCAGACAGCCGCGAATTTCGTCCACAGGCCGATCCATGGCTGCCGCCACTTCCTCAGCCGTTGGATCACGCTGCAGGGTCTGGCCCAGACAGCGTGCTGCACGCAAGACGCTACTCAGTTCTTTCATCACATGAATAGGCAGACGAATGGTGCGTGTCTGATTCATCAGGGCCCGTTCGATATTCTGGCGTATCCACCAGGTAGCGTAGGTCGAAAAACGAAAACCCTTTTCCGGATCAAATTTTTCCACGGCACGAATCAGGCCCAGATTCCCCTCTTCAATCAAATCCAGAAGAGGCAGACCACGGTGGATGTAACGTCTGGCCAATTTGACCACCAGACGCAAGTTACTCTCTATCATGGTGCTGCGCGCGGCCGCATCACCCGCCTGAACGAGCCGCCCCAGGGAAATTTCCTGCTCTGCCGTCAGCAACGGATTATGACCGATTTCCCTCAGATAACAGCGGGTAGCATCCCAGTCGGGGGCCTCGCCGTAATCCTCCTCAGCAATTTCCGGCGTCTCATCTGCCGTATCCACGGACTCCACGGACTCCACGGAAAGATCTTCTTCCTCTTCTCTGATCGCGTCGTTCATGCTTAACACTCTCCAGAGGCTAATGAAACCGTACCAGCCAGTAAGGGAACAAAAAAACAATCGCCCAGATGACTGATCCGGGCTTCATGACCATCCCAATGGCTGACCTGCAAATGTTGCTTGCCCCGATCTTCCACCGGCATCACCAGACGACCGCCAGGTCTTAACTGGCGATATAAGGGGGCCAAAGCGCAAGGAACCGCCGCCGTAATCACAATGGCATCATACGGCCCCTGCTCCGGCCAGCCGCCACTACCATCACCATGCAACAGATGTACCTGGGAATAACCCAGTCGGCTCAGCACCTTGTCCGCATGATGATGCAGGGGACCAATGCGTTCCACAGTAAACACTTCCGCCCCCAGTTCCGCCAGAAGCGCCGTCTGATAAGCAGAACCGGTCCCGATTTCCAGAATGCGTCGGGGAATCGGGTTGTTTTCGAGAATAGCCTCCATCATCCGCGCCACAGTCCACGGCTGGGAGATGGTCTGACCATAACCAATGGGCAGGGAGACCAGTTCGTAGGCCCGTCCCGCTAGGGCTTGGGCCACAAAATGATGGCGCGGCACCTGATTCATCACATCCAGCACGCGTTCATCACGAATACCCGCCGCCCGCAGGCGTAGCACCATCCTCCCCCGGGTGCGGGGAGAAATCATTCCTACTTCCGGGTTCAGGACTGGCAAGTGCGCAGCCACTGACTTAAGCCTTCCAGAAAATTGTATCGCGTCATATCCAGATCCAGGGGCGTAATGGAGACATACCCCCGGCGTACCGCATCAAAATCCGTACCCGGCCCGGCGTCTGCTTCCCGCCCGGAAGGACCAATCCAATAGACCGGATCACCGCGCGGGTCCGCAGCCGGAATCACCATATCACTTTTGTGGCGTCGCCCCAGACGGGTGACTTCAAAGCCCCGCAATTGTTCGTAAGGCAAATCCGGCACATTCACATTGAGAATGGTATCTGCGGGCAGCGCATGGCTGAGCACGCCGGTGACCAGGGTGGCAGCGACTCTGGCCGCCGTTTCAAAGTGACTGCAATCACGACCCGCAAGGGAGACGGCAATGGCTGGCAGCCCCAGAAAACGACCTTCGGTCGCTGCGGCGACGGTGCCGGAATAAAGCACGTCGTCACCCATATTGGCGCCCCGGTTGATACCGGACACCACCATGTCGGGGGCTTCGGCAAAAAGACCGGTCACTGCCAGATGCACGCAATCCGTTGGGGTACCGCCGACCAGATAGTGAAAACCATTGAGGCCGGTACGCATGCGCAGGGGGCGGTCAAGGGTCAGGGAATTACTGGCGCCGCTGCGATCCTGCTCCGGTGCCAAAACCTCTACTTCGCCGAGAGGAGTGATTGCCTGAGCCAGTGCTGCCAGTCCCGGTGCCAGATATCCGTCATCGTTACTGAGCAAGAAACGTGGCATTTGATCTCCCTGACGGTCTTTATCCAGGCTGATATACTAAGCTACGAGGGCGTTACCGGTCTATCCCAATTCTCAATCAGGACCAGACCGCAACCCGACTCAGTGCGCCTGATGCCCTTGCATGGGTGATGGGGATGCTGGAGCGTTCGTTTCCGGAATCTGTTCCAGTTGGTGCTGCAATAACATAACCCGCAGTTGCGCGTTATCCATTTCCTGCTTCAGACCGTTTATCCGTTGCAAATAACGGGCATAATTTCTTTCATTACCGGTGCGGATAGTTTTGCCCTGTTGATAATTATGGGTCGCCTGCAGCAACTGCAGACGCGCCGCCGCCAATTCGGCTTCCAGCCGTTTACGGGCAGGATTACTCGCATTTAGCTCCGGCTTGCCAACTCCGGGCTGAACATTCGGTGCCGCTTCCGGAGGGCGCTGAACCTCTGCAGGCGTACTCACCGATTGCTGCGGCGCACCGGCAATTTGCTCAACCCCCTTGGCGCCTGCGGGCGGATTTTCTCCGTAACTCACCACACCGTTGCTACCCACCCAGCGATATATGGTTTCTGCGTTGGCAAGCACGCTAAAAGTCCCGGCCAGCAGCAAAGTCATCATCACACTGCGGCGCACGAAAGTGCCTGCTCCACCAAAAATACTTGCATTTTTCATCAACCGATCTCCCCATCATCCAGCGCAACTTATATGGTCGCCCCGCTCATGATTGTCAAGGCGTAGTAATAAAAAAGGCCCCGCATGCTGCGAGGCCTTTCACTGTGCAAATCAGCGGGCCACCCGCCCGCCATGAGCTCAGAGGCTGTAGTACATCTGGAATTCTACCGGATGGGTAGTGACGCGCAGAGCCTGCACTTCCGCCCATTTCACATCCAGATAACCTTCCAGCCAGCTCTGGCTGAACACACCGCCCTTCATCAGGAACTCATGGTCCGCTTCCAAAGCGCGCAAAGCTTCTTCCAGAGAAGCGGCCACGCCCGGAATATTGGACTGCTCTTCGGCGGGCAGATCATAGAGGTTCTTGTCCATGGCATCGCCGGGATGAATCTTGTTCTGAATACCATCCAGACCGGCCATCATCATCGCCGCAAAAGCCAGGTAGGGGTTGGCCGTGGAATCCGGGAAGCGGACTTCAATACGCCGCGCCTTGGGGCTGTTGACGAAGGGAATACGAATGGAAGCAGAGCGGTTTTTTGCCGAATAGGCCAGCAACACCGGCGCTTCATAGTGGGGGACCAAACGCTTGTAACTGTTGGTGCTGGGGTTGGTCAGCGCGTTGATAGCCTTGGCGTGCTTGATGATGCCGCCGATGTAATAAATGGCCAGTTCCGACAAACCACCGTACAAATCACCCGAGAACAGGTTTTTGCCGTCCTTGGCCAGCGACTGATGGACGTGCATGCCACTACCGTTGTCACCGACAATGGGCTTGGGCATGAAGGTTGCGGTCTGACCATAAGCCGCAGCGACATTGTGAATCACATATTTCAGAATCTGTACTTCGTCGGCTTTGCGGGTCAGGGTGCTGAAGCCCACACCAATTTCATGCTGACCGGCGGTAGCCACTTCGTGGTGATGGACTTCGACCTTCAGACCCATTTCCTCTAGCGCCAGACACATGGCTGAACGCAGGTCCTGAGCAGAATCCACCGGAGGTACCGGAAAATATCCGCCCTTCACACCGGGACGATGGCCCATGTTGCCGGATTCATATTCCTTACCGGAATTCCAGGCAGCCTCTTCCGCATCGACCTTGTAACCGCAGCCACTCATGTCGATATTCCAGGTCACGGAATCGAAGACAAAAAATTCATTTTCGGGGCCAAAATAAGCGGTATCGGCAATGCCAGTACTTTTCAGATAGGCTTCGGCACGTTTAGCCACTGAGCGCGGATCGCGCTCATAACCCTGACCGGTAGCCGGTTCGATAACGTCACAACGAATGTTCAGGGTCGCTTCGTCGGTAAAGGGATCGAGCACGGCGGAATCTGGATCAGGCAGCAGAATCATGTCGGATTCATTGATCCCTTTCCAGCCGGCAATGGAAGAACCATCAAAGGCCTTGCCTTCTACAAAAGTATCTTCTTCCATGGTGTGGGAAGGCACAGAAACATGCTGCTCCTTGCCCTTGGTGTCGGTGAAACGGAAATCAATAAATTTGATGTCTTTTTCTTTAATCAACTTCAGCACATCTTTCGGGCTGTGACCCATCTGCTTCTCCTCCAATCAAGAAATATGTACGACCTGAATACCATTAAGCATGCAAAACTGATACCACTTTCAAATGAAGCACCCTCAGAATCCTGGTGGATTATTGCACCAAATTAGCACCCCATAACAGTGCAATCAAACGCTTTGCACCAACATTGTGCACAACCGCTCATTCCTTCTCCGTGGCAGACGTCTGCCAGGCGACATCTACCCGCTGCAGGCCGGAAACCTTTCCCTGCAAGGCTTCCTGAATCTGTTTTTCCTGTGCTTGCAGACTCTCCAGACTCGCCGCAGGCGGAAAAGGATAACGCAGGCAAATCACCACACCATCTTTCAGATAATGCAAGGTCATTTGTTGAGGTAAAGGCAAATTACGGGCCAGCAATACGGATTCCACCTTTTCATCAATGACACTGCGCGGCGGCAGCACCGCACCACCCTCTTCGTCATTTTCACTATCAATATGAATGGTGGCGTCCACCAGATCATCTACCGCCTGCAGCAAGGACATACGCACCCGCTCGGCAATCTGATGTCCCTCGGAGACACTCAGTAGCGGGTTAGTCACTTGCAGATGCACCTCGGCCAGAGCCTGATGCCCGACCTTGCGTGTCTTGAGCAGGTGCAGGTCGCGCACGCCTTCGCAACCCAGAATCACCTCGCGAATTTGCGCCAAAACTGCATCGTCCAGCCCCCGGTCTGCCAGTTCCTGCAATGCCTCCCAGGCGGTCACTAGGCCAATGCGCAGCACCATCAAGGCCACAATCAGAGCCACCACCGAATCCAGATAAGGGGCACCCAGAAGGCTTCCGCCAATACCAATCAACACAATGACGCTGGAAATCGCATCGGTACGATGATCCCAGGCATTGGCCCGTAACGCTGCCGAGCGGGTTTTACGCGCCACCCGAATGGTAATCTGATAGAGGGTTTCCTTGGCAAAAATGGCAAAGGCGGCAATATACAAAGTCCAGACCGCAGGCATCCCGTAATGTCCAATCACCAGACGTTGCACAGCCTCATAGCCAATACCCGTGCCATTCAGCGCCAGCAGCGTACCCGTGCCCAGCGCCGCCAGCGTCTCGAAACGCTCATGCCCGTATGGATGTTCCTGATCCGGCGGCTGGCTGCTGAAATGCATGGCCAGAATCAGGCCCAAATCCGAAAGCAGATCAGATAAAGAATGCACCGCATCGGCCACCAAAGCATCGGAGTGGCCGAAAATGCCCCCCGCCAATTTGGTAAAAAACAGCACCAAATTGGTCCCTGCCCCCATCAGGGTCACCCGCATATTCTTTTTACCGCGATCACTGCGGCTGATGGTTTCTGTCACGCTTCCTGACCTCTGATGTTGTTGGGACACTTCTGGTGCTTTGGTGGCGACATGATAGCCGGAAATGGGTGTGCGGGATAAGTGGGGATTACTGGTTGGCTTTGGCCGGTTGCAACATTTCAACCGTCATTGTTGATGAAGGGCTTTTGCTGGTCCTTGGCTTTTGACGCCGTTTTTCTACAGCCCCGTAAAACGATGAATCAACGAAAAATACCAGCGATAGGGCAGGCAGCGCAGAAATTTGAGCTTGCGGGTAAAGGCGCGGGGAAAGTGAATTTCAAACGCGCTGCTTTCCATACCCGCCAGAATTTCCGTGGCTGCCTGTTCGGGGCTGATTAAATTGGGCATGGGAAAGTCGTTGTGCGCAGTCAGGGGCGTTGCAACAAAACCGGGATGAATGACTTGAACCTTGATCCCCTTGGGTTCCAGATCCAGATGCAGGACTTCGGCGAAATGGGTCAGTGCCGCCTTGCTGGGTCCGTAATATAATGACTGGGGCAAACCACGCAGACCAGCAACGCTGGAGGTCAGGACGATCTGCCCCTGTCCGGCCGCGAGCCAATCGGCAAGTACCGTATGTACCGCATCTACCGCGCCCAGATAATTGGTACTGATGGCCTGACGGGCCTGGTCCGGGTTAAGTTCCCAGCTCCGCGCGGCCTGATAGGTGCCGGCAAGAAACATCAGCACATCCAGACCACCCCATTGTTCGCGAATATCTGTATAGGCTTTGTGTAGTTCATCCGGAGTCGTCACATCGGCGGGGCAAACCAGGGTGTTATCGTTACCCAGCTTGGCGGCCAAGTCCGCAAGCTTGGCTGGATTGCGCGCCGTCAGCGCCAGCCGGGCACCTTGGACATTCAGTGCTGCGGCGCAGGCAGCACCGATTCCCGTACTGGCCCCGATCAACCAGCAACGTTTACCCTGCCAATAGGACTTATCGCTCATACGGGCACCGCATCGCCCACACGCGGTAACTGCAGCATGGTTTTACGATTTTCTGGCGTATCCGCCAAGCGATGGATTTCTATACTCACGTCACCCACAAAAAAGCCTAAAAAGCGCATTTTGCTCCGATTAACAACATGATCTTTATCAATCAAATACATCCAGTCGTCCACCCGCAAATTGAAAAACCGTTTACCCACCGGTTGCCTTACCGTATATCGCCAGCGCATGGCAAAGCCTTCGGCTTCTCCCTGAGCAAGCCCCACAATATCCCCTGCAGAACCTTTTGCAGTGGCGGTAAATTTATGGGCACCAGTTACCTGCAATTGCCACAAACGCTCAGCGTGACTGGCCTTACCGTCATTATCCAGAAACAGAAATTTTTCGCTCAGGGAACCGACAGAATCAGTCTGCCACGTCCCCAATAAATACATGATAAAGCGATTGACCACCTTACCCGAGCGGTCTTGGAAAACTCCCGTAGCCACCGCAGGACCATTAAAAAATTGATTGATATGAAATACCGGAAGTGATGATTCGTATTGTTTCATAGCGCGCCTGTCACTGGAATTTGTGAATACTGTTTAAACACCTTTATACAGCAAAAAAGAGGGATGCATAGCATCCCTCAAGGCCACCAGAATTCACAACTGGAGAAAACTCAAAAATAAAGGAAAATCAGGCAGAGGCCGCCAGTAATTGATACAAATCAGCTACCGCCCGGGCACCCGCAGACTGGCCTTGTGCCATTGAATCATCAATGGTTTCAGGACCTGTAGCTGCGCCACAAACGTAAATGCCCCTTCGGGTTGTTCCTTGCGTGTTGGTATATTGCTCGGCGCGATCAATAAAGCCGTGCTTCTCAAGACCGATACCAAACACTTTGGCAATTTCAGGATTCAGTGCATTAGGATCCATGCCAATAGCGTGCACTACCATGTCCATGGGAATAACAATAGGACGTTTAACCAGGGTATCTTCGCCTTTGACCAGTAAGCGTCCATCCGGAGATTTCGTTACTTCGGCAATACGAGCCTTGACGAACTTGGTTTTGAATTCTTCCTGGCTTTTCCAGTAGAACTTGTCCTCGTAAAGACCGAAGGTACGGATGTCCATGTAATAGATGAACACATCGGTGGTCGGTGACATCTCCTTGATTTCCATAGCCAGATTAGTCGACACCGTGCAGCAGATCTTGGAACACCACTCTCTACCGATCTGGCGGTCGCGAGAACCTACGCACAACAATATCGCGACCCGCTCCGGAACTCTTCCATCCGAGGGACAACGAATTTGTCCGGTTGCGACCATCTGTTCCATCTGGGTTGTGGTCAGCACGTCCTCATAGGTGCCGAACCCCCATTCAGGTTTATTTATAGAGTCAAAATGCGTAAAACCGGTGGCCAGAACCACCGCACCCGCATCTACTTTCTCACCGGAACTCAAAGTCGCCGTAAAATTGCCTGCTTCACCTTCAAATCGGGTTACTTTTGTTGAAGTATGAATCGCCACATCTTTGTTGCCGGTGACTCGACTTACCATACGACCGATGGCGTCCTTAGCCCATTCACCCGAGGGGACCAGACGCGCATAACCGGAAATGATGGGGGCTCCACCCAGAACATCTTCTTTCTCGACGATGACGGCTTTTTTACCCATGGAGGCAATGGTTGCTGCTGCTGAAAGACCTGCGGGACCCGCTCCTACTACCAGTACTGAATCGGTGTTTGCCATGACACGCTCCTGGAATTCAATCAACGATTGAAATTTAGACCACGCCCACGACTTTGTCAATCATTTGTAGTAAACAAATGTTAGTCACCTCTAAGGGATGTTCAGGCCCATTCGCGAATGGCTTTCAACATATCCTGCAAGCGCACAAAACAGGGTTCATCCTTTGCAGCTCCCAGCTCCTGGCAACCACTACCCCCCAACCATAAGCTAACTCCTGCAGGCATGCGTTGTTGCAAGTCATGTAATAGCTGGCGATTCTGCGCATTGACTGAAGCTGCTGATACCGCCAGATGAATCACCTGCACATGACAGGCTTCTGCCGCCGCAATCAAATCATCCACTTCGGGCTCCGAACCAATGAACAAAACATCCACGCCCTCACCCATCAGCAAGGCACGGGTCATCTGCAATTCCAGCGTGCGGCCTTCTCCGGGAAAACTCGCCAGCAAAACCCGCAGGCGGGTTTCACCACCCGGCAACTGGCTGGTCGCGACATAAAGACATTCCATCAGCAGTTCCTGAAGGCAACCCTCCCGATAAGCCTTTATTTCACCTATCATTCGGGCGCGAGCGACGCGCTGCAGCAAAGGCGCGGCGACCTGCAGCACAAAGCGGGGGAGTCCTTCCTGCTGCAGCTGGCGGCGCATGTAACTACGCAACTGCTCGGGACGATCGGAGGCCAGCATATTGAGAGCTTCTGCCAGCACGGCAGGATCTTCGCGGGGTGCAGAGTGCTGCGCAGGAATTTCAGCCACCAGGTTGTCGATTTTCTGCGCATCGGCACCCACCACAGCACCCGGCCGATACCCTGCTGCCAGTAATTGATTAATCCGGTGCAACCGCTCAATCTGCGCACGACTATACAGACGGTTACCTGCCGCATCCCGACCCGGCACCGGAAAGGCGTATCGCCGTTCCCACATGCGCAGTAACTCTTTTGAAATACCGGTTTCCTGCTCAACCACACTGATTGGAAATTGCGGTACTTCTGTTTCATCCGTGCTGATATCCACAACCGTTCCCTTTTTGTATATGACGCCTTATTGACATATGGACCCTGAACAGCAATCTATTTTATCATTGTCGCTCAGGTTCCTGCACACATTGACTGGATGTATCGTCCCATAAATGATCAGGAAAGCCCATGAGTTGAGAGGATTCTGGCGGTTACCCCGCTGCCTGACAACATCATGGCACAGAAACTGTTCTGCCTGTTATTGTGTCTTTGTCCAAGGAACGTGAATGTTAGCCCACAATTTTGTTGCAGATGCCATCCTGAACAACCCCGACCAGATCAATGCGCAAATGGCTGACCGGCAGAGTTTTGGCATCATTGCTCTGGACAGTCACGCTCAGGTAAAAATTTTTAACGCAGCAGAGGCGCGGCTCAGCGGTTTGAGCGTGACCGAAGTACTGGGCCGCAACTTTTTTACGGAAGTCGCACCCTGCACAGCCAGCCGCCTGTTTCGTGGAAGATTCCGCCAGGGTATTCAGGAGGGGTCTCTGGACGCGCATTTTTACTATACGTTCACCTATCGTATCCGCCCTATCTCTGCCCATGTGCACATGTTTTACGATATGCGTAAAAGTCCGCTTTTTTTTATTTTTATTGATCGCATTATTCAGTTGTACGAGGATCTGGGCTGATGCAGATTCCTGCCGAAAACCAAGTCATTACCCAGTTTCTGGCGTATGCCGATGAACTGCTGCAAGCGCTGATAGATCTGCCCGAAATACATCAGGAACAACGGCAACTTTACCTGGTCTGCCTGAACAGCCTGTGGCAAATGCTGAACAACGCCTTTCAGCAGGATGGCGGTCATTTCCTGAACGAGCAGCAAATTGCGCTTTTGCAAATGGTTGACCGGGAAATTCAGCACATTGAAAGTGACATTCCCGAAGATTTTCGTAACCAGCTGCACTTGTTGTTAAGGCAAATGAATATGGATCTGGTGTCCTGAACTTGTCAGTTCGCCATAAATTTCTGCATCAACTGGCAGAAGGTCTGCATCAGGGTTTTGCACTGGATTGGCACCGGAATGGTAATACCCATGCCTGGCCGGGACAGTCGCTCTGGGCCAGAGCCGCCCGTATCAAAACCCGCTGGCGTCGTGCCAAAATCATCCCCGGAAGCAGAATTGCAGTCAGCCTGCCCAACAGTCCCGCTTATTTGGCCTACATGCTGGCCTGCTGGATGGGTGACTGGATATTCTGCCCCGTCCCTGCCCTGCACCCATTGGAAATCCAGCGCCGCCTGCAACTGCTCCAGCCCGCACTTTGGGTACATTACTCATCAGATCGTGTTCAGGAAGAAGTTCAGGACGGTGGCATCCATGACGATCAGGATGCGGCCCTGATTTTGTGGAGCTCGGGCAGTATGGGTTCCGGTAATGCTTACCGACTCAGCTTTGCAGCGTTAGATTGGCAGGTTGCCACCCATTTACCGGCCCTGCAACTCAGCGCCGATAGCCTGCTCTGGAATACCCTACCCTGGGCCCATGCCTTTGCGGGTGTGCTGGAATTACTGCCCGCCTGCATGGCGGGTAGTGTTATTCAGGTAGAAGCACAGCGCGCTCGCCATCCCCCCCGGGACTGTACCCATCTCTTGACGGTTCCGCGCATAGCACGCCTGCTTACCCCAAAATTCTTGCATAGCCTGCAGGGTGGCATCATTGGCGGAGCCCCCATTGGTAAAGTCCTTGCCAATCAACTCCAGGGCACTGCGCTGCGGGTGGGTTATGGACAAAGCGAGGCCGGGCCGGGAATCACGCTGGGGCCTCCCGGAGAGTTTCAGCCTTTTATCCTGGGACATTCCCGGGTGGAATATGCGTTGCGTGGCGAAACCCTCCATTATCATTCACCCGGGCAAGCTGATGCCCGCCTGTCCGCGTCGGGTTGGCAAAGCATTCAGGATGATCAGGGCTGGATCAACAGTGGCGATGAAGTCAGCCAGGATCCTGACGGCTGCTTGTTTTGGCGCGGCCGTGAAGATGGGGGATTCAGTCTGGCAAATGGCCACAGCATCCGTCCTGAAGCGGAGGAAGCCCGGTTGACGGACCAGTATCCAGAGGCCGAAAGCATTATCCTTGGCGCGCCAGGAGCACGGCACCTGACCGCCGTTGCAAAAGTACCCGGCGAGCAGGTCTCTACATTGCGCAAACAATGGCAAGAGCCCTATCTGCTGTGCATTCCAGCGGCACGGTTCTGGGACGATGCGCCAGTGCCTCAGGGCAAGCCCAGTCGGCGCTGGCTGTATTCACACTGGCCGGACTAATGCTCTCATCGCTTTCATAGGGCCATCCCCTTATAATTTTTCACTACAGTCAGAATAATGGGTATCCCGATTTATGCACTCCAGCTCCAAGTCCGTCAGCCCCAGTGAAATTTGGGGCCATGCGGTCGCCAACATCACCCCCTCGGCAATGCCCGCTGTTACCATTTCCCTGGTGGCGGTGCACAGTGGCAATTTTACCTGGCTGGCCTATAGCGTCATAGGCATCCTGATGATGCTGGTCGCCCTGCAAATTGGTATTTTGGCACGGCATTTCCCTTCTCCGGGCTCATTGTTTTTTTATCTGAGCAAAGCCTTGCACCCCATAGCCGGGATGCTGGCGGGCTTTGTCATGATTGCCGGATATTTTGGTGCCCTGGCAGCTGCGCCCCTGTTAGGAGGCCTGTTTCTGGAGCAGGCCCTGGCCTTTTTCTGGCCCATTCACGGCATCGGCTGGATTGCGCTTATTGCTTTTATATACCTGCTGATTGCCTGGAGACTGGCGCGGCGCGGCATTGAAATTTCCGCCCGCTGGGGACTTTGGGTGGAAATTTTTTCCATTGCCTGCATTTTGTTGATTGCCGCATTTACGCTGGGACATTTTGGCTGGCGGGATCCGGCTCAGTGGCATTTTACGCAACTGCAGCAAGGCCCGTTTACCCAGGCTTTAATATTATCCCTGTTGGCTTACGGCGGTTTTGAAACAGCCGGAAACCTTGCCGGGGAAACCCGGGCTGCGCGCACGGCGATTCCCAAGGTCATGCTCTTTTCCGTGGGTATGGTCGGCTTGTTTTTTGTGGCTATGGCCTACATTGAAATTCTGGCCTTTGCCCACATCCCCACCGCCATTGGTAACAGCCCTGCTCCTCTCAACCGGATTGCCGAGGCTATTGGCAGGCCCTGGCTGGGCATTTTTTCGGATCTGGCCATGGCTACTGCTGCTTTTTCAGCGACCATCGCCACCCTGAATAGTATTTCCCGCATTTTATTCAGCATGGCGGGACATCAAGTCATCAGTCAGTATTTGCATTTCCGGCACCCATCGCATGGGACCCCTACCCGCGCCCTGGGTCTCCTCGCTATGCTGGTTCTGTTCAGTATAGTGGTGGTGAGCGTGGGCCATTTTTCCATTTTGTCCGTGGTCGGGACTTTTGGCACATTTACCGGATTGGCTTTTTTGTTGATTTACAGCCTCGCCAATATTGCTACGCCTCTGTATTTATTTCGACAAAAACATGTCTGGCGCTGGTTCAGCCTGATCATCGCCGTCATTTCCCTGCCGCTGCTGCTCAAAGTGCTGGAGGTCAGTTTATGGCCCTTACCTGCCGGCGGAGAAGGTGCTGCCACGGTGCTGTTTGTGCTACTCGTGCTATTGGTATTTATCTGGGGTTTGCTATGGGCCCGCTTCAAACCCCAGAAATTACAGCAACTGGTTGAACTTGTTGATGAATAAAACTATTTAATTACGGCGACTTTTTCCCGATTAGCCGCCGTATCCGGCAATTTATGCATCTCCAGAAAGATGTTGCCGGCATGTAATCCATACCAGGTGACGTCAGTATGATCCATGACCGTATCGGGGGTGATCATATACATCCAGTCATTGGCGTGCAGATTGTAAAAGCTTTTACCGACCGGCTGACGCACATCGTAGGACCAGTGCAGGGCAAATCCGAAGGCTTCACCCGAAGCCTTTTTCACATCACCGGCCGAACCTTCAGCACTGCCAACAAAGTGATGTGTACTGGTTTCAGTAAGATGCCAGACCCGCTGTTGATAGGTCTTTTTACCGGCAGCATCAAAATAGGTGAAGTTTTCCACCAGAGTTCCCTGATTCCCCTGCCAGGAGCCCATCATGCGTACCACAAAACGATTGACGACCTTACCTGAACGATTTTCAAAAACGCCCTGGGCCATCAAGGGGCCATTAAAAAACGTCTTCAAATCAAATTTAGGATGGCTTTGTGCGTATTCCTGCGGCTGAGTGGCACAACCAGCCAGCGCCATCACCAAAGACAAGCCCAAAACTTTATGTACTGTATTCATGATACCCTCCCAGATATGGAACCAGAAAAACGTAACTCCCGACCTTCTACCGACCAATAGCCCATCAAAATAATGGCGATGATTTTGGTCAGCGCCGGAATCACGGCATAACAAAAAGACAAGGCCCAAAGATCTTTCCCTGAGGAATAACCGAGAGCTTGCAAAAGTGGCAATATCAAACCGGCGCCCAAGGCTGTAGCGGCTTTGCCCACCCAATTCAATAACCCGAAATAATTTCCCGGTCGACTGCGACTGTCCTGATCACTGTGATCTGCCAGAAGACTGGGCGGCAGGGCCTGATCTGCCCCGAGAGTCAAACCGGTAAATACACAAATCAGCGCGTAGCCCCAGACATCACCGCTGCGTAGAAAAAAAGCACAGAAAAATGCCAGGGTGGCAATGAACATGGAAAGGCGCCAGGCCAGACTCTTACTGAAATGACTGGATAACCACAACCATAAAGGCATTCCCAAGGCGCCCGAAAGAAAGTAGGCCAGTAGAAATAAGGGAGCCAATTGATGCGCACCAAGAATTTCATCCACAAAAAAGAAAAACAGGGTTCCAGCTACGGCATTGGCAGACTGCGACAAGGTATAAATAATCAGCAAGTGCCGTAATGGCTTACGTCGCAACGCGGAAAAAAATGCCCACCACGGCGTTTTCTCGCCGACCACCGGGCGCTGCATACTGCGCCTTTGCAAAGGCATTACGGCCAGAATGAGCAACACCGCAAATATACCCGCAAAAATTTCCAGACCATAATGACGCCCAAAATGCTTCATCAACAGGTCGGGTAATGCGGCTGCAAGTAACACCCCGATTAATGCACCGGCCTCACGGCTGGTCGTCAGCCAGGTCCGGCCATTGTAGTCATGAGAGAGTTCTGCACCCAAGGCCTGATAATTGACACTACTGATACTAAAAAATACATAAAAAATAATGAGAGACAAGCTCAGACTCAACCAGATCATGCCTGTCAGCGGATTGAACAGTAGATAAAAACCCAGAATCATTCCGGGAATACCCAGAAGAATCAGCAGACGCCGCCCCCGGTGCTGTTCTGCCCAGCGATCACTCCAAAGCCCGATCAAGGGATCCTGCACGGCATCCAGCAAGCGGACTGCCAACAAAATCACCCCCAGAAAACTCAGGGACATCCCGAAATCCGTGGCATATAAATGGGGAATTAACAGATATACAGGCAAGGCACCAAATGCCAGAGGCATTCCCAGCGGAGCGTAAAGCAGGAGCATTTTCAGGGAGGGCCTGTCCTGCTTATTCATGCAGGTCCAAAAGCTTGTTGCGCAAACCCGGTACCTGGGTATGGGGACTCAACCAGATGGCAAAAAATTCCGGACAGAATTGCGGGTCATCAATTTTGCTATGAAGCACACCATTATAATAAAAAGCCGTGTATTTCCCGGGCATACACAAGCCGACAATCTGATCACCGGGTTTCACATCCGGGAATGCATGCTGGAGGTCAGTCCGATATTTTGCCAACTGGGCGGCATCCAGATCATCCAGTCGCCGCATTTCCTTGAGCGAAGTCTTGACCAGCTCGTGACTGCTGAAACTGCGCTCATAGTCAATGCCCAAGGCAAAAGTCCGGGTGGGTGTGTACTGATCGCCGCTGATCCACAACGCAGCGTTATAAACACTGAAAAACAGCCAGTTCAGATGCCCCGCACCCAGCAAATGCAAATCTGGAGCCGCCGTTTTTACCGCTGCCGGCAATGGCACCTTGGGTGCTGCGGACCAGGCGAACGGGCTCATTAAAAGCAAACAGAAAATAGTCAGTAACTTAGCCATGCGTCAGGGTCACCTGGGTCAGATCAATTTCTCCTTCCGCAAAACCGGCTTCACAATAAACCAGATAAAAGCGCCACATTTTGCAGAACACCGAGTCATAACCGAGGCTTTTAACGGCTTCTTCCTGAATATCAAATCGCTGACGCCAAATGCGCAAAGTCCTGGCGTAGTCCTGACCAAAATCTTTGCGTTCGAGCAATTGCAAACCGGCGGTGGATATTTCTTCCTGCAGCCGGGCCGGAGAAGGGAGCATCCCGCCTGGAAACACATAATGGCGGATAAAATCAGAACTTTTCTGATAGGCCGAAAAACGCGCATCGGCGATGGTAATACTCTGGATCAGCGCCCGTCCGCCTCTGCGCAGCAGCTGATGAATTTGCTGAAAATAGCTGGACCACCATTCAGCGCCCACCGCTTCGAGCATTTCGATGGAGACAATTCCATCATAATGTCCCTGTAAATCCCGATAATCCATCAGGGAAAATTCCGTTAAATGACTGAGTCCCTGCTTTTCGAGACGCTCTTTCGCATAAGCCAACTGCTCTTTTGACAGAGTAATGCCATGCACAAAAAAACCACGGCGCGCTGCATATTCGGCAAATCCACCCCACCCACAGCCTATTTCCAGAAGTCTTGATCCAGGGGCCAAGTTCAGGGCACTGAGCGCCCGTGCATATTTTCTTTCCTGGGCGTCAGTCAGCGTCAGGGAATCGTCACCATCATATAAGGCACTGGAATACGTCATACTCGAATCCAGCCAGAGCTGGTAAAATTCATTACCCAGATCGTAATGAAAAGAAATATTCTTGCGGCTACCGCGCCGGGTATTGGCGCGCAACAGTCGGTTCAGCAGGGTGAATATCAAGCGCCGGAACCATGAACCCTCGATATATTTTTCGACCATGCCACGATTGGCAATAGCCAGACGCAGCAATGCCACCGGATCACTGCTCTCCCACAAGCCTTCCATGTAACCGCGCCCGAAAGCAATATCACCGTCCCGCGCCAGCAGCGACAAAATCCGCCAGTCATTCACCACCCACTCGGCGTGAATACCCGATTCTGCCCCCTGAAACTGCAAAATATCCCCTTCCGGGGTTTTCAGCGTCAATTGTCCGCAATGCATGCCTTCCAGCATCTGCAGCAAGCTTTGTGCAGAGCGGGGAAGTCCTGACATAGGAATTCGTTGGTTACCAAGCGCTGTACTCATAAACTGATCTCCTGCTGGGGGGGCTCCGGTTTTTTATGAAAACGAATGTGCGCACGCCATAGTCGGATGGCCTGCCAATGAATAAAAAAAACGACTGAGAAGGTCATGAAAGGCTGCTGCAAAACAGCCCGCCAGATGCTGGAAATATTCAAATCACGGCGCTGCCCCGCAATTTGGGTGATGAGACAGGGCGCGCCATCCGCATCCAGATAATGAATATCTGCCTGAAATCCTTGATCTTCGAGATGAAAGCGAAAGCGATACTGCCCTTCTACCGGTAAAAACGGGGATACATGAAAAGCCTTATTGGCAACCAGCCAGTCACCCTTGCCGATAGCGCGCCGGTCTGCGTGCGCCAGTAAATAACTATGGTGCTCGCCGAAAGTGTTGTTCACCTCAGCCAGCACGCCGCGCAGCCCGCCGGTTTCGTCCAGGCCCAGCCAGAAACTGACCGGATTAAAAACATACCCCCAAAGACGGGGATAGGTGACCAGGACAAAGCGGCTGGCTTCAATCTGCTGCTCGGCAAAAATGTCGCGAATCCAGGCTGAAAGTGGCGAACCATCACGGCCACCATGATCACGATCGTGAAAACGCAGGGGACTGAAGCGGCAAAGAATTTTCTGCAGCTGCGGCAAATCATCCAGATCAAAACAAATACTGAAGGTCCGGTAATGAAATGCCCGTCGCAACGGCTGCAGACGGCGATGCATGACGCGGCCCAGCAGAAGCCCACCCTTCAGCGTAGAACTTGTTGTGGCCATGTTTCCATCCGTGGTTCAGTAATGGGACTCGCCTGCTCTTGCCAGGCAGCGCGAATACCCATGTGATTGGCGACTTCGACGGCGCTGCGCAAACCGTCTTCGTGAAAACCGTGACCCAGCCAGGCACCACAAAACCATAAGCCATTACGACCTTGCAGACGCCGCACGGCCTCCTGACCAGCCAATGCCCCATGGTCAAATACCGGATGGGCATAATGAAACTGTGCCCAGGTTTTTTGCGGATCCGGTACGCGCTGCGGGTTCAAAGTGACCATAACCGGCGTCTTGAAGGGCAGAGGTTGCAACTGATTGATCAAATAGGTGACAGCTACCGAACGCCGGGCGTCGGCAACCCCTTCTTCATGAAAATTCCAGGCAGCCCAAGCTTTGCGATGCTTGGGAAGAAAACTTTCATCCCAATGCAGGTAGGCTTCATTGTCCTGATATTGACACTGCGCCAGCGCCGCGCTTTGTTCTGGCCAATAGTCACCCAGCAACATTCTGGCCTGATCGCCATGCAGGGCGCAAATGACCTGATCAAAGTGTTCTTTCTGATGGCCGGCAAACTGGACCATGACCCCGCCTTCCGGAGCCGGATGCAATGCTTCCACCGGCGCATTCAGACGGACATCGCTGAGCTGTCGAGTGATGCGCTGGACGTATTCACGGCCTCCACCAACAACTGTCCGCCATTGTGGCCGATCAAAAATCTGTAACAGTCCATGATTCCGGTAAAACTGCAAAATGGAACGCGCCGGATAAGCCAGCATGGTTGCGGTCGGGCAAGACCAGATGGCTGCCGCCATGGGAAGAAGATAGGCTGTTTTGAACCACTCCCCGTAGGCTCCCCGACGCAGAAACTCGTCCAGGGTGATGTCCGCATCGCTTATGTTTAACCAGGCCAACGCCTCGCGATTGAAGCGCAAAATATCCTTGAGCATTCCCCAAAAAGCCGGACGCAAAATATTCCGCTTCTGGGCGAAAAGCGTGCTCAGACTGGAGCCGCACCATTCCAGATTCAGGGCAGGAAGGCGCACACTGAGGGACATGTCACTGGCGGTCCAGGGTACATTCAGTTCCGCGAAAAGCCCCAGCAAATTCGGGTAGGTTCGATCGTTAAACACCAGAAAACCGGTATCTACAGGTGCTGAAACGCCCTGCAGGCTGACATCCACGGTGTGAGTATGACCGCCGGGGTAGTCCGCCGCCTCGAAAACACTCACGCTATGCGTTTTCCGCAATATCCAGGCGGCCCCCAGCCCGGAAATACCTGCACCAATGATGGCAACTCGCATAAATCTCCTTTATTGTTTTTAAATGTATTGTACAAGTACTCACTTAGTATAGGATAACGCAAAGCTCCCCAAACATCCTATGTCGGTTCGAATGATCCAGAACCTGCAATGTCTCGGTACGCTCAAATCCCCACAGCACAACCGCAACACCCTGGCAAAGTGGCCTTATCAGCTATTACGCAAATACTTCGTCAGTGGATGCAGGTTCAGACACCTTGCGCATTGCGCCGAAGCCTTGTTAGTCTTATTGTACTATACAATTTCTAATTTTGTATAAGCCATGAAACCCCTACAACGTCATCAGGAAGAAAAAATCTGTGTGGTCTGCCAGCGCCCCTTTACCTGGCGTAAACGCTGGAAGCGCTGTTGGGATGAAGTACGTTATTGTTCAGCCGCCTGTCGAAAAAATCGGCATCACTCCGGAAACCAGCCCCATGTCTCAGACTGAAAGGACTGTTCGTCATCTGGTAGTGATTCTCGGTGACCATCTGGATCCGGACAGCCTGGCCCTGGAAGGCTTCGACCCGGATCAGGATCTGTGCTGGATGGCCGAAGTGCCCGAAGAGTCCAGCATAGTCTGGTCGCATAAGGCCCGCATTGCCCTGTTCCTGAGTGCCATGCGTCATCATGCTGCAGCCTTGCGGCAACGTCGCTTTCCTTTGGAGTATCTGACCTTTGGCACGCACCCCTATCAGAGCATGAGTCAGGCCCTGGAAGCGGCTCTACTACGCTGGCAGCCCCGGCAAATCATCAGCCTGCGTCCCGGCACCTGGCAGCTGCGCGAAACCATTCGTCACTGCGCAGAAAGTAGGCAGATTACCTGGCAAGAACGGCGTAATCTTAATTTTCTGTTTTCAGTCCCGGAATTTGGCCAGTGGGCAGAAAATCGTCGCCAGATGCGTCTCGAGTTCTGGTACCGCCACGCCCGGCAAAAAACCGGGATACTCATGGATAATGATCAGCCGGTTGGCAGGCGCTGGAATTTTGATCCGGAAAACCGTCAGCGTCCCGGTTCTCAGGGTCCCGGCTGGATTCCGGAACCTTTGAGTTTTACTCCGGATGCCATCACCCAGGAAGTCATGGCCCTGGTCGAAACACAATTCGCCGAACACCCGGGTAACCTGCAACACTTTGACTGGCCGGTGACTTCCCAACAGGCCCAAGCTGCGCTTCAGGATTTTCTGGATAGTCGTCTTGCACAATTTGGTCCCCTGCAGGATGCTTTCTGGCCAGGACAGGTCTGGCTTTATCATTCCCGGCTGTCTGCAGCGCTGAATCTCGGCCTGATCCGTGCCATAACGGTCATTCAGGCGGTGGAAGAAAATTTCCGGGCTGGTAAAGTTTCCATCGCCTCTGCAGAAGGATTTATCCGGCAAATTTTGGGCTGGCGCGAATACATACACGGCCTCTATTGGCTGCACATGCCCCAATGGCTGCAGCAGAATATCCTCCAGGCCCATCAGCTCTTGCCGGAATTCTACTGGACGGCAAAAACCGACCTGTCCTGCCTGCAGGACACCATCGCGCGCACTCTGGAGCATGGTTATGCCCACCATATTGAAAGACTGATGATTACCGGTCTGTTTGCGTTGCTGCTGGGCGTCGAACCGCAAGCCATTCATCGCTGGTTTCTGGCCATTTACGTGGATGCCGTGGAGTGGGTGGAGCTGCCCAATGTCATCGGCATGTCCCAGTATGCAGATGGCGGCTGGATGGCATCCAAGCCCTATGTCGCCAGTGGTAATTATCTGCAGAAAATGGGCGGGCATTGTCAGCGCTGCCCGTATGAACCCAAATTGGCTAGCGGCGCAAAAGCCTGCCCCTTTACGGTGCTGTACTGGGATTTTCTGCAGACGCACCAGGAACGTTTCCGTCAGCATCCGCGTACCGCCCTGCAATGGAAGCATCTGGAACGCATGTCCGATGAGCGTCTTGCGGCGATTCGCGCCCAGGCTCAGGTGATACGCAAAAACCTGGAAGATGGTCACGCATTCGAGGTGAATATAATGCATCCGGAACCCGAAATTTCACGTAATCTGGAATAAGTCTACAAGCGAGGCAAGACATGGCAGAAATCATTCACATTCCCGGCAGCGTATTCTCCGCTCAGGCGTCTGAAAACCTGGTGGAATATCCTGTTTATGCCAAGATTTTGCATCTGGGACTGGTGCTGAGTGTTACCTTTGAGTTATGGAACAGCCTGGCCGCCTTGTGGTTTGCCAATTTCACCTGGTTCCCGCTGCATGTACTTGCCGGGCTGATTCTGACCGGCTGGCTGGTTCTTACCTGGTTGGTGTATTTACTCACACCCTGGGGACGTCATCTTTTGGGTACCTGGTTTTCCTGGCGCACCCCTCAAGCCGTAGGTCATGATCTTGCCCGGCTATTTCGCGGAAAATTACCCAGTCATGGGGTCAGGCCGGGTTTATCCAGCCTCTGGCAAGCCATTTTTTTCATCGGAGTCAGCATCGTGACCTTTGGAGGTTTTATTGGCTGGCTCGTTCTGCGTGGAGACCTGCATCTGAGCGGAGGCGCACAAATTGGACTTACGCTGATGCGCCTGGGTACCCCCCTGTTAGCCTATTTCTGGATCGGCCATGTTGTCATGGCCGCTTATCATGCACTGCGCGGCGACGCCCTTTGGCGTATATTCGCCGTCTGGAAAAGAGGATAAAAGTCATGTCAATCAATCGTCGAGAATTCCTACGCTCAGCGGGTGGCCTGATTTTGGCGACTGGAGCAGGTAGTCTGGCATATCCTGCCCTGGCTTGGGCGGATACCAAAATCCCGGTTTTTCCGGAGTATTACACTTATGCGGGGTTTTATCCCAAAATCAATCCCGATACCTATCGTCTTGAGACTGCGGGACTCATCAACAAACCCCAGACTTTCACCCTTCCCGAGTTATATCAACTCAGCAAGGATCGGGAAATCGAAACCTTTCATTGCGTGACCGGCTGGATTGTCAACAATGTTCACTGGCAGGGTATTGCCCTGTCGCATTTTCTGGAGCAGATACAACCTCAGGCAAGCGCCCGCTATGTCGCTTTTTACAGCGCCGATGGCGTCTACGTAGACAGTCTTTCCATGGATCAGGCTCGCGCCCCCGGAGTCATTCTCGCCACGCACATTTCCGGACAGCCGCTGCTGCGAAAAGGCGGATATCCGCTGCGTCTGCTGGTCCCGCAAATGTACGGCTACAAAAGTGTCAAATGGGTCAACAAGATTGTGCTTGACAGCACCCGCCCCCAGGGCACCTGGGAGAAGGACGGCTATGCCAACAATGCCTACATCAAGAAGGGTTTCAGCTTCATGGACCTGCTGTAAACCAGAAACGTTGATTCTCTGCCATTTAGCGGAATTTAACTGGTCGCCGGAAACGGCGGCCAATCAACAGAACAATCAACCCGACCACAAATAAAATAGCTCCACGGATAATCCAGATGGTTTCATTGATCATGAAACTGCTTTTCGGGTAGGGAAATATTCCGGTGCCCTGCAGAAAAAACAACAGGCCTGAAAGCATCAGAAAAATGCCGATGATACTGAGTATGACCAATGCTGTTTTGCGCATGACAACACCCTCAAATGAATCCACGGTTATTTAAATTATTTAAATTAACATCTGCCAGGACTGATTTTTCCGCTTACAGAACCACTCAAGCCTTGGGAAGAGTCACACCACTTTGGCCCTGATATTTACCACGCCGATCCGCATAGGACACTTCGCAGACCTCATCAGACTCCAGAAAAAGCACCTGAGCGACACCTTCATTGGCGTATATTTTGGCCGGCAACGGCGTGGTATTGGAAAATTCCAGGGTCACATAGCCTTCCCATTCCGGCTCAAAGGGCGTGACATTCACAATAATACCGCAACGCGCGTAGGTACTTTTACCCAGACAAATGGTGAGCACATTGCGGGGAATCCGGAAATATTCCAGGGTACGTGCCAAGGCAAATGAATTGGGTGGAATAACGCAGGTATCCCCACTGAAATCCACAAAAGAATCTTCGCTGAAATTTTTGGGATCGACGATGGCACTGCGCACATTGGTGAATACCTTAAATTCACCGGCGCAGCGAATATCATAACCATAAGACGACAAACCGTAGGAAATGATGGGACTGCCTTCTACATGGCGCACCTGACGGGGGGAGAAAGGCTCGATCATCCCCTCATTTTCTGCCATGTGCCGAATCCAGCGATCTGATTTGATACTCATTTTAGCGATTCTGCACGACAATATTGGGGAATTTGTGGCTATGATCCACGGCCTGATTGGCCACCCGCCCAGCCACATGCCGAGCCAGTTCGATGTAGATTTTGGCCAGACGCGAATCGGGTTGCGCCACCACCGTGGGCGCTCCATTATCGGCTTCGCTGCGAATGCTACGGTCCAGGGGGATGGCACCCAGAAATTCCACGCCATCCTGCTCGGCCATGCTGGCACCGCCGCCATGTCCGAAAATATCGTCCTCATTGCCACATTTGGGACAAATATAAAAACTCATGTTCTCGATGATCCCGAGGATTGGAACCCCGACTTTCTCAAACATTTTCAGACCCTTGCGAGCATCCAGCAAGGCAATATCCTGGGGCGTGGTGACAATGACCGCCCCGGAAACCGGCACTTTCTGCGCCAGGGTCAACTGGGTATCGCCCGTACCCGGTGGCAGATCGATCACCAGATAATCCAGTTCTCCCCAGCGGGTATCCGAGAGCAGCTGCTCCAGCGCCTGCATGACCATAGGCCCGCGCCAGACCATGGGGGTTTCTTCGTCAATCAGGAAACCGATAGACATGGCTTTAAGGCCATGCCCCTCCATGGGTTCCATCTTTTTTCCATCTTTGCTGGTGGGTTTACCGGAAATACCCAGCATGCGCGGCTGACTGGGACCGTAAATATCGGCATCCAGAATTCCTACCCGGGCACCTTCCTTGGCCAGCGCCAGCGCCAGATTTACTGATGTGGTTGACTTGCCCACGCCACCCTTGCCCGACGCTACCGCAATAATATTTCGCACGCCTTCCATGAGCTTGACGCCGCGCTGGACCTGATGGGTGACAATACGATGACTGACCGAAACATCCGCCTGCAGGCCGTGGTCATTTTGAATCTGCCGCGCCACATCCTGACTCAGACTGATAGCTACACCAGCGCTGGGATAGGGTAATTCCAGTTTGACCTGGTTACCGTCCACACTTTTGAGTACGCCGGCTTTTGCGAGGGTTTTACCCAGATAAGGGTCTTCCATTGCCTGCAATGACTGCTCTACTTGTTCCCGCGTCAATTCTGCCATGCTCGTCCTCATCTCCGGCATCCAAAGCTGCCGTCATATTAAGTGGTGTATCCGCAAAAATCTGTTTTTTCGCGGCAGTGGATCAAGGTGCGGTCTCTGCACTGATCACGACTTCGTGACGCTCCAGACCGCCCCCTTCACCAAAGGCTTCCTTGGGCAGCGGATTGGTATGGGCCGCCTTGAAATCGTCACTTTTCATCCAGGCCTCGAACGCTGCCTGATCAGCCCAGTGCGTCAGCACGACATAAACGCCGTCATCATTGACCGGACGCAAAACCTCCATGCGCACAAATCCCGGCTGCTTATCCACTTCTCCCGCGCGTTTTTGAAAACGTGCCTCAAACTCGGCCCGATATTCGGCCTTTACAGGTACCCGATTCGCGACAACATATTGCATGATAGCTGCTCCTCGTTACTTAAGTGCAAGGAAAATTACAGGACCGGCCCCTGCTTCAAACCCAGAACGTCCTGCATATCGTAAAATCCGGGGCTTTGTACCGCCAACCAGTGCGCCGCCCGCAGTGCGCCCTCGGCAAAATTCAGACGGCTGGCGGCACGATGGGTCAATTCCAGTCGCTCGCCCGCGCCCGCCAGCCATACCGTATGTTCACCCACCACGTCAGCAGCACGCAAAGTGGCAAAGCCAATACTGCCTTCCTGGCGTGGCCCCCGGATGGTATTACGATCAAGGCACTCCACGTCCTTGAGATCGACACCGCGTCCCTTGGCAACGGCGCGCCCCAAAGCCAGCGCGGTTCCGGATGGCGCGTCCACCTTGTGACGATGGTGGGCCTCGACAATTTCCACATCGTAACTTTCCCCCAGCGCCTTGGTGATAGCCGGAAGATAAGCCAGCAACACGTTGATGCCGACACTCATATTGGGAGCCAGGAGCAGGGGAATATCGTGGCTGACGGCCTTCAGCATATTTTGCTGTTCGGAAGAAAAACCCGTGGTACCAATGACGATGGGGGTTTTCGTCCTCTGACAAGCCAGCACATGGTCCAGCGCAGCAGCTACCGGACCGAATTCAACGACCACATCCACGGCCTTGTCCTGCGCCAACACCGCACGCAAATCTGCCGTGACCGGCACGCCCAGTGGCATAACCCCAGCAAGACGGCCGGCGTCTTGCGTCAGATATTCGGCACCGGCACGACCAATGGCTGCGGTCAGCTGCAGGTCATCGCGCCCCTCCAAAGCCTGGATCAGAGCCCGGCCCATACGTCCCGAGACTGCGGTTATAGCAACGCGGGTTGGCTGGTTCATCAGAGCCCCATCCGGTCCAGAAAGTCTTTGGCCTTGTTCCACCAGCTTTCCTGCTGGGGATGCTGGCTCTGATCTGCGGCAGTGCTGGCAAATTCTTCCAGCAGTTCTTTTTGTCGGTCCGACAGATGCACGGGCACTTCCACCTGCAGGCGACAATGCAAGTCACCATGCAACTTGCTGCGCACCCCCTTGATACCCTTACCGCGCAGACGAAACACCATGCCGGACTGGGTTCCCGGCGCAATCTGGATTTTGGCCCGACCCGTCAAAGTGGGCACTTCCAGTTCGCCCCCCATGGCCATGGTCGTGAAATTCACCGGAACAGCACAATGCAGATCGTCTCCATCGCGCTCGAACAAGCTGTGCGGCTGGACCCGCACCTGAATGTACAGATCACCCGCCGCTGCGCCGCGTTCCCCAGCTTCCCCTTCACCATTCAGACGGATGCGGTCGCCCGTATCTACTCCGGCCGGCACTTTGACTTCGAGATCACGGGTTTTGCGGACCCTGCCGTGCCCCTGACAATTGCTGCAGGGATCCTTGATGGTTTTGCCACTGCCATTACATTGCGGACAGGGACGCGTCACCGAGAAAAAACCCTGAACCATCCGCACCTGACCACGACCCGCACAGGTACTGCAATCTTCTACCTTACTGCCCGGTTTTGCCCCGGTACCATGACAAACCTCACAAGGTGCGGAACTGGGAATCTGAATAGTGACCTGCTTACCCAGTGCGGCTTCTTCCAGCGTCAGATCCAGCTCATAACGCAAATCCGAGCCGCGCCCGGAATCCTGGCCACGCCCACCGCCACCAAAAGCCTGTTCAAAAAGATCCCCGAAAATATCGCCAAAGCCAGCACTGCCGCCTCCAAAACCTCCGAAGCCGCCTCCAAAACCGCCGCCGGGACCAGAACCACCCTGCACCCCGGCGTGCCCGAAGCGGTCATAAGCCTGACGCTTGGAAGCGTCGGACAATACCTCATAGGCTTCGTTGATTTCCTTGAAGCGGTCTTCCGCACTGGGATCATCGGGATTGCGGTCAGGATGATAGCGCATCGCCAGACGACGGTAGGATTTTTTGATTTCCCCATCGTCGGCGCTGCGGGTAATTTCCAAAATTTCGTAATAATCGCGTGTCGCCATTTTTTATCCTGAAACAGGCAAGGGGACAGGATACCAGATCCTGCCCCCTTATCACCAAAGTCTGAATTACTTTTTATCGACTTCCTCAAACTCCGCGTCGACCACATCATCCGCCTTGGCTTGCCCTTCACCCTGAGCAGTTGCGCCGGGCTCCGCCTGACTGCCTGCCGCACTTTGCAGCAGCGTGGACATGGCCGCCATCAAGGTCGCCACGGCGCTCTTGATAGCTTCCGGGTCTTCACCCTTGGCAGCATTTTCCGTCGCCGTAATGGCTTCAGTGACCTTAGCCTTGTCCGCTTCCGGTGCCGATGCCTGTTCAGTCAGCGCCTTGCGTGCGCCGTGAATGCTGGCATCCGCTTCGTTACGGGCTTCAATCAATGCCCGCGCCTTCTTGTCATCGGCTGCGTGCGCTTCAGCTTCGGCGACCATCCGCTTGATTTCTTCCTCGGAAAGGCCGGAACCTGCGGTGATCTTGATAGACTGCTCCTTGCCGGTCTGGTTGTCCTTGGCCGACACATGGAGGATACCGTTGGCATCAATATCAAAAGTCACTTCAATCTGCGGCATGCCCCGTGGCGCTGGAGCAATATCGGCAAGATCAAAGCGGGCCAGGGATTTGTTATCCCGGGCCAGTTCACGCTCGCCCTGCAGGACGTGCACGGTCACCGCCGACTGATTGTCTTCCGCCGTAGAAAATATCTGGGACTTGCGGGTCGGGATGGTCGTGTTTTTTTCGATCAGCTTGGTCATTACGCCGCCCAGGGTTTCAATACCCAGAGACAGGGGGGTGACATCCATCAGCAGCACGTCCTTTTTGTCGCCAGACAGCACTGCACCCTGAATGGCCGCACCAATGGCCACCGCCTCGTCGGGATTCACGTCCTTGCGCGGATCCTGACCAAAAAAGTCTTTGACCTTTTCCTGAACCTTGGGCATCCGGCTCTGACCACCCACCAGAATCACGTCAGTCACCTGACTGGTGGACAGGTTGGCGTCTTTCATGGCAACCCGGCAGGGGGCCATACTGCGGTCAATAATGTCTTCCACCAGAGATTCCAGCTTGGCCCGGGTCAACTTCATGTTCAGATGCTTGGGACCACTCTGGTCGGCGGTGATGAAAGGCAGGTTGACATCCGTCTGCTGCGCCGAAGAAAGCTCGATTTTGGCTTTTTCCGCCGCTTCCTTCAGACGCTGCATGGCCAGACGGTCACTGCGCAGGTCGATACCGGCTTCGGCTTTGAAAGAATCCGCCAGATAATTGATGATACGATTGTCGAAGTCACCACCACCCAGGAAAGTATCCCCATTGGTGGACAGCACTTCAAACTGGTGTTCACCGTCCATTTCGGCAATTTCGATGATGGATACGTCAAACGTCCCACCGCCAAGATCGTACACCGCAATTTTGCTGTCGCCGGGCTTTTTGTCTTCACCAAAAGCCAGGGCCGCTGCGGTAGGCTCATTGATGATACGCTTCACTTCCAGACCGGCAATTCGACCCGCATCCTTGGTAGCCTGACGTTGGGCATCGTTGAAGTAGGCAGGGACGGTAATGACTGCCTCACTGACCGTTTCACCGAGGTAATCTTCCGCCGTCTTTTTCATTTTCTGCAAAATGAAGGCCGAAACCTGTTGCGCGGAATATTTTTTATCGCGCACTTCCACCCAGGCATCGCCGTTCTCAGCCTTCACCACCTTATAGGGAACGTGCTTCAGATCTTTCTGAACTTCGGCATCGTCGTATTTACGACCAATCAGACGCTTTACTTCATAAATAGTGTTTTCGGGATTGGTGACTGCCTGACGTTTTGCCGCTTCGCCAACCAACACCTCGCCCTCTTCAGTGATCGCGACAATGGAAGGCGTCGTCCGCTTGCCCTCACTGTTTTCAATGACCTTGACCTTGTCGCCTTCCATGACGGCGACGCAAGAATTGGTGGTGCCCAAATCGATGCCAATTACCTTAGCCATTATATGTTCTCCTGAATTAAAAAATTTGTGTTTATATCAACAATGATTACGCAGTTTTGGGTGCCTTGGACACCGAAACCATGGCGGGACGCAGCAGACGGTCATGCATGAGATAACCTTTCTGATGCACCGCAAGAATCCGGTTTGCATCTCCTTCCGATTCCACCATGGCAATCGCCTGATGCAGATGCGGATCAAAACGCCCTTCGCCCATTTCTATGGGGGCGATACCCGCTTTTCCCAAGGCCTGGGCAAACAGAGTCAGCGTATTTTCAATACCCTGGCGAAACTGCGTGAGCGCTTCATCGCCTTCCAGAGGCGTCGCCAGGGCCAGTTCGAGACTGTCGATAACCGGCAGCAATTCCCGGGCAAAGCGGTCTACGGCATAATTACGGGCATCTTCAATCTGCTTTTCCGAGCGCTTGCGCTGGTTTTCGGCATCGGCCAAGGCCCGCAGATAATCATTGCGATAGGCTTCCGCCTTCTCCTCCCAATTGACTTCTTCCGCCTCGGATGCGGCTGGTGTATCGGTGTCTTCTGGCGACGCTACGGGTTTTTCTTCTTCACTCATGCGCAATTCACTCCTGATCGTTTGGATGTCCTCCATATGGGGAGGACCCGGCGGCATTTCAAGCCAAGCCACTCAAGATTGTGACAAGGCCCGCCCCAGTAAATGGGCGGTGCCATCCACCAGGGGAATAATCTGTTGATAGGGCATACGCATGGGTCCAATCACGCCGAGCACGCCCAGCACCTCGCCATCCACCACGTACGGCGCTGAGACGACACTGCAATCGCTCAAGGGCGCAAAGCCCGATTCCTCACCAATGAAGAGGCGCACTTCACTGCCGCGCATGCTGCCATCCAGAAGATGGACCAGATCACGCTTCTGCCGCACCGCATTGAGTAACTCGCGCAGACGTTCACTACCGGCCAGTTCCGGCAGGTCCAGCAATTGAAACTCCCCTTCAATAAGCATGCGCTGCTGATCTTCTTCCAGCATTTCCTCACCCAGCTCCATGGCACTGCGCAATATGCGGTCCATTTCGTGACGGGATTGCTGCAGATCGCGCTGCAAATGCTGGATAACTTCCTGCAAGGGGCGACCACCATAACTTTCATTGAAGAAATTGGCCGCCTGATTGAGTTCAGCGGCACTGAGGGCATGTTCGGTGCGAATCAGGCGGTTTTCGACATCGCCCTTATCGGTCACAAAAATGGCCAGCACTTCCTTTTCGCGCAGCGCCAGAAAATCCACATGGCGCAACGTTCGATTGGCACGTCGGGGCACACGGACAAACCCCGCCATGTGGGTCAATTCCGAAAGCACCTCCGTGGCCGCATGGAGCACCTGCTCGGTATCCGGAATGTAGTGCCCCAACCGATGAATCAGCAGTTGATGGGACTCAGGGGACAGCGGCACCACCCGCAGCAGCGCATCCACAAAAAAGCGGTAACCAACATGGGTAGGAATGCGTCCGGCAGAAGTATGGGGGGAAATCAGATAACCTTCATCTTCAAGATCCGCCATGACATTACGGACCGTAGCAGGACTGATATTGAGACCGGCGCCCTTGGCCAACTGGCGACTGCCGACCGGTACACCATTGGCTATATGCTGCTCGATGAGGGATTTGAGCAGGTGCCGCGCACGTTCATCCATAGCCATCAGATTTGTCCCCAACAGACGAGATTATCCTGTGCTGTTGCCAGGCCGCATGAATATCCGGAGAACAAGAAATTGTGGACGATGCACATATGATTGGAATGGGGTCCTTGGCACTCAACCATCAGGAGTGCTAATAACTTAGCAAAATAATGATGGTTGAGCAAAGAACCGACCGGCCTCTCCTGAAGATTCAGGGCAGACCGCAGGGAGGCACAGAAAATTACTTGATTTTGTCTTCCCGGTAAGCCACGTGCTTACGGACTTTGGGATCGTACTTTTTCATTTCCAGCTTGTCCGGTGTGGTCTTCTTGTTTTTGGTCGTGGTGTAGAAATGACCGGTACCGGCCGTGGAAACCAATTTGATTTTGTCGCGCATCAGTTAAATCCTCAGATTTTTTCGCCGGCAGCACGCAGTTCAGCCAGAACCGCATCAATACCTTTTTTGTCGATGGTACGAATACCCTTGGTGCTCACCCGCATACGCACCCAACGATTTTCACTTTCTACCCAGAAACGATGATACTGGAGATTGGGCAGAAAACGCCGACGGGTCTTGTTGTGGGCGTGCGAAACATTGTTTCCGGCCATAGGCTTTTTGCCGGTCACCTTGCAAACTCTGGACATCAGATAAATCTCCCTGAAAAATGGCGCCCTTTATACCATGGATCAGCAGTGACTGCCAGCATCAAAAATCGTTCAACAGCATTGCCTGACAAGCGCTTCCCCTGTAATTTACGGCTACTATGACTAAACGCATCCTGATTACCAGCGCCCTGCCCTACGCCAATGGTCCGATTCACCTTGGCCATCTGGTTGAATACACCCAAACCGACATCTGGGCCCGCTATCAGCGCCTGCGGGGTCATGATTGCGTTTACGTCTGCGCCGATGATGCCCATGGCACGCCCATCATGCTGCGCGCCCAGAGTGAAGGCATCACTCCGGAAGCCTTGATAGCACGCATGCATGAAGAGCATCTGCGCGATTTTACCGGCTTTGGCATCGGTTTTGATTTGTACCATAGCACCCACTCACCGGAAAACTTCGAGATATCGCAGGAGATTTATCGGGCTTTGCGCAGTGCCGATTTCATCAACATCCGCGAAATCGAACAGGCTTATGATGCCGTTGCTGGCATCTTTCTACCGGATCGTTTTATACGCGGGACCTGCCCCCGTTGCCAGGCACCCGATCAATATGGAGACAGCTGCGAGGTCTGTGGCGCTACATACAGCCCCACCGACCTGATCAATCCGGTGTCTGCCGTATCGGGTGCAGTACCCGAACGTCGCCAATCTGAGCATTACTTTTTCCAGTTGGGGGATTTTACCGGGTTCCTCAAACAATGGATTCACAGCGGCACCCTCCAGGAAGAAGTCGCCCACAAGCTGGATGAGTGGTTCAGTATTGGGCTGGCCGACTGGGACATCAGCCGCGATGCACCTTACTTCGGCATCCCCATTCCCGATGCGCCGGGCAAGTTTTTTTATGTCTGGCTGGATGCCCTACCCGGTTACATGGCAGCCACCCGCCACTGGTGTGCCAGTCATGGTCGTGATTTCAGCGATTACTGGGGACCCGACGCCAGCGCCGAAATTTATCATTTCATTGGCAAGGATATTATTTATTTTCATGGCCTGTTCTGGCCGGCGATGCTCAAGGGCTCCGGACATCGTCTGCCTACAGGTATTTTTGCTCACGGACACCTGACCGTAAACGGTGCCAAAATGAGCAAGTCCCGGGGGACTTCCATCACTGCCGGACAATATCTGCAACATCTCAATCCCGAATTTTTACGCTATTACATTGCCACCCGACTCAACAGTCATGTCGAAGACATTGACCTCAACCTTGAAGATTTCCTGCTGAAAGGCAACGGGGATCTGGTTGGCAAGGTCGTCAATCTGGCCTCGCGGGCGGCAGGATTCATTCATCGCTTTTTTGCCGGGCAACTGGCCCCATCACTGGGATCCGATCAGGCATTTTACGATAGTCTGCTGGACAGCCAGGAAGCGATTGGCGAGGCTTATGAAAGTCGCGAATATGGCAAAGCCATGCGCGACATTATGGCGCTTGCCGACCAGATTAATGCCTACGTAGACCAGAATGCCCCCTGGGCGATGGCCAAAAATCCTGAACAGCGCGAAGCATTACATCGCGTTGCCACTGTGACTCTGAATGGCTTCCGCATTCTGGTGACTTTACTCAGCCCGGTCATTCCCGAACTGGCGCGCAAATCGCTGGCATTTTTACAAACGGAGCTCAGCTGGCCGGGACTCAGCCAACCCCTGTTGAAGCACAACATTCAGCCCTACACCCATTTATTGCAACGTATGGATAAATCCCAGGTGGACGCCTTGATTCAATCCCCCACAGAAACACCCGGTACCCAAGGTACAGTAACAAAGCCCGAACATGACGGCAAAGCGGCAGCAAAAACAGCAGCCGCTGCGCCCGGCACGGAAAGCAGCACCATGAGTATTGAGGATTTCAGCAAGATCGATTTGCGCATTGCCCGGATTGTTGCGGCGGAAGCGGTGGAAGGTGCGGACAAGTTACTGCATCTAACCCTGGATATTGGCGAAGAAAAAACCCGTTCGGTGTTTGCGGGTATCAAGAGTGCCTATGATCCGGCCAGCCTGGTGGGACGTCTGACGGTCATGGTGGCCAATCTCGCGCCGCGTAAAATGCGTTTTGGCCTGTCTGAGGGCATGGTCATGGCCGCCAGTGGTCCGGCGGGGGGGCCTTTCCTCCTGTCTCCAGATGCCGGCGCCGAACCCGGCATGCGGGTGAAGTAGGGCTGCGACCCTACTCCGCGACACCCTGAGCGGCAGCCAGAAGCACCCGCTCTTCGTAGGTTTCCCGAGCCAGACGGACATCTTCCAGAAACCAGGGTAACTCTTTCAGCAGCAAGGCCTGAGGACCATCTACCAGCGCAGTTGCCGGATCCGGATGAAAATCCACCAGAACCATGTTGGCCCCCGCCACAACCCCCTCTGCGGTAGCATGAAAAACGTCAGGAATTCCGTCCGGCCCGGCATCACGACTGCCCACGGAGTGAGAGGGATCAATGCAGACCGGCATCCGGGTAAGACGCTTCACGGTGGGCACCTGGGCAAAATCCACAAAATTGCGATGGGGATCACCAAGGTTGGTTTTCATGCCACGCAAGCCAAACACCACCTTGGTATTCCCCTCTGAGGCCAGATATTCTGCTGCGTTGAGGGACTCTTCCAACGTGATGCCGAAACCACGCTTGAGCAGCACCGGAAACTCGGTCTGCCTTCCCACGGCCTTGAGGAGTTCAAAATTCTGGGTATTACGGGTGCCAATCTGGAGCATCACTCCGGTTGGATGTCCGGTTTTTTCCAAAGCCTCACGGATCTCATCCATGTGTGACTCGTGGAGAATTTCCATGGCAATCACCCGCATTCCATATTTGCCAGCCAGCTCAAATACATAGGGTAAACAGGCCTGGCCATGTCCTTGAAAGGCATAAGGGCTGGTGCGTGGCTTGTAGGCCCCCATACGGGTGCAGACCTGACCGTTTTCCTGGAGTGCTTTCATCATCTGCTCAACGTGCTCGGGCGTATCGACCGCGCAGAGACCCGCAAATACATTGAGGTTATCCTGCCCGAAATGAACGCCGTTGTAGTCAAAACCCTGGCTGCGATGATCGCCGGAATGCCGCCCGAGCATCCGATACTCCTTGGAAACCCGAATAGCCTGCTTCACGCCGGGCAAGGCTTCCATGTCTTCCACCCGCAACGATTTGGTATTGCCAATCAGATAAATTTCGCTGAGCAACTGCTCGACGCCCTGTTCCTGATGAATCCGGTACTGGATATCAGACATGGCCTTGAGACGGGTCAGCAACTGTTGAAAAATGGGCGACTGCTCCGCCAGATCTGCTTCTAAAATCAGGATCATGTTCTAAGTCCTCTTGCGCTGTCTGAATGCTGATGGATTAGCCGGACCAAAGGATAACATGATCCGGCGATGATCCTCCAGAACAGTCCCTTCTCGGCCTGCCTGAGTGGGGCTTTTAGAGCATGTCCTGCGGCCGCACCTGCGCGTCGAAGTCTTCTCCCGAGAGGAAACCCAACTGAATCACCGCATCCCGGAGTGTACAGTGATTGCGGTGGGCGTGCTGGGCCACGGCCGCCGCGCGCTCATAACCCATCACGGGGGTCAGGGAAGTCACCAGCATCAGGGATTTTTCCATGTTTTCCTGCAAGCGTTCAGTAACCGGCCCCAGCCCCTGCAGACAATGCTCGGCAAAAGACCGGGCCGCATCCTCCAGCAGCTCGATGGACTGCAGGATATTGAAGGCAATCAGCGGCTTGTAAACATTCAGCTCAAAATTTCCCTGGGATGCGGCGAAGGCAATGGCCGCGTCATTTCCATAAACCTGCACGCAAACCATGGTCAGCGCTTCAGCCTGGGTGGGGTTCACCTTGCCGGGCATAATGGAAGACCCCGGTTCATTTTCAGGAAGCTGCAGTTCGCCCAGACCCGCCCGGGGGCCGGATGCCATCCAGCGGATATCGTTGGCTATTTTCAGCAAGGACATGGCAACCAGGCGCAGACTGCTGCTCAGTTGCTGGAGGGCTTCATGGCCCGCCAGCGCCGCGAAAAAATTGGCTGCCGGATGAAAAGGCAAGCCCAGTTCAGCATGCAGGTGCGCACAAGCCTGTCTGGCGAAATCTGGATGACAGTTGAGGCCCGTGCCCACCGCCGTAGCCCCCAAAGCCAGTCCGTACAGTCCGGGCAAAGCCTGCTCAATGGCCTGAATGCCCATCTGCAACTGCGCCTGGTACCCGGAAAACTCCTGACCCAGGGTCAGCGGAACAGCATCCATCAGATGCGTGCGTCCGACCTTGATCAGTGCCGCAAATTGCTGGCTTTTAGCCACCAGCAGGCTTTCCAGATGGATCAGCGCGGGCAGCAGATTTTGCTGCGCCGCCAATGCGGCGGCAATATGCATGGCCGCCGGAAAAGTATCATTGGAAGACTGACCAAGATTCACATGATCGTTGGGATGCACGGGGTTTTTCGTGCCCCGGACCTGACCAGCCAGCTCGTTGGCGCGATTGGCAATCACTTCATTGACATTCATATTGCTCTGGGTGCCGCTACCCGTCTGCCAGACCCGCAGCGGAAACTGTTCATCCCAGCGTCCATCGATGATTTCGCTGGCGGCAAGCTGAATATAATCGGCAATATCCTTACCCAAAAGACCCAATTCGTGGTTGACCTGAGCAGCAGCACGCTTGATTCTGGCCAGGGCATAAATGACCGCCATGGGCATCCGTTCGCTGCCGATGGCAAAGTAATTCAGGGAGCGTTGGGTTTGCGCCCCCCACAGTGCGGCATCTTCCACCTCCACCAGACCCATGCTGTCTTTTTCCTGACGCATGCTCAACGGACTCCGGCCAGGGATTCCGCCTCATCCACCATACTGGCAAGATAATCCAGGGCTTTTGACCACAAATCCGGATCTTCCAGATTGACACCCGTTTCTGCCACCACCTCGGCAGGCGTTTTGCTGCCCCCAAGCTTCAGCATGGCGATATAGCCCGACACAAAACCCTGGGGATTTTCCCGATAACGCTGAATTAAAGCCAAAGTCAGCAATTCACCAAAAGCATAAGCGTACACATAGCCGGGAGAGCCGATAAAATGCGGGATATAACTCCACCACCAGCGGTATCCGGGACTGAACTGGATACTGTCGGCAAACTGCTCGGTCTGGGTTTGCATCCACAGCTCTGCGAGCCTTTCCTTGCTGAGTTCCCCCTCGCTGCGACGGGCATTGTGCATCACCACCTCAAAGCGATGCATGGCCATCTGCCGGAATACCGTGGCAAAGGTGTCCTCAATTTTGCCGCAGAGCAAGGTCAGACGTTGCTGCGGGTCCTGCTCCTCGCGCATCAGCCGTTCAAAAGTCAGCATTTCTCCGAACACCGAGGCAGTTTCCGCTGTAGTCAGCGGCGTATCGGCATTCAGGTAGCCCTGCTCACGCGCCAAATACTGATGGATGCCGTGCCCGAGTTCGTGGGCGACGGTCATCACGTCGCGCACCGTACCGGTATAATTGACCATCAGGTAAGGATGTACATCGGGAGTCACCGGATGAGCAAAAGCCCCACCCCGTTTGCCTGGTGCCAGAGCCGCATCAATCCAGTGTTCGTCAAAAAAACGTTGACCGATGGCACCCAGCTCCGGCGAAAAATCATGGACCGCCGCCAGCACAATACGCTGACATTCCGCCCAGTCGTAACGCCGCGCCGCACTGGAGATGGGCGCATAGCGGTCATAGTCCATCAGCGGCGCTACCCGCAGCAGTTTGGCCTTGAGTCGATAATAGCGGGCCACCAGAGCGTAGCGGGACACCACGGCCGCCTCCAGGGCTTCGACCATGCTGTCGGAAATTTCGTTACTCAGATTGCGCTCACTGAGCCAATGGGGATAAGAACGCAGCCGGTCGTCCAGGGCCTTATCGGCCAGAATGGCATTAAAACAGGTAGTCAAAGTATGCAGGCGGCTTTCCAGTCCCGTACTCAGGGACTCTGCCGCATCATGACGCAATGTCCGGTCAGGATTGGACAGCAGGGTCAGCACTTCCTGCTCGGTCATCGCCTTACCGCGCAGATTGAAACGCATCTCTGTCAGCGTTTCGTCAAAAAGGCGCTCCCAGAGTGCCCGACCAGTTACCCGCTTTTCCGAAAGAATCTGTTCTTCGCTCTCACTGCGCAGGTGACTGCGATATTGCCGCCAGTTGCGGAGCAGATGCGCCCAGTGGGCGAGAGCGGGATCCTGAAGTAACTGTTCAGCACGATTCTCATCGACTGCATTCCAGGCAATATCAAAAAATATCAACTGATTGCTGACTTGAGTCGCGGCTTCTTCATAAGCCTGCAACGCCGCCCCATACGCGGGCTGATCGGCATGGGTGACATAACTCAGATAACGAAAAGTCCCTACCCGACCCAACCGTTGACGAATGGCCTCCAGACTTTGCATGGCTGTGGCCAGGGCAGCTGCATCCAGATCGCCCAAACCCGGTCGATACTGCCGGGCAAAATCTTCTGCTGCGCTGCTGGCCCAAAGCATATCGGCTTCCAGGCGCGGATCATCCGAACCCGCATAAAGGTCCTGTAAACGCCAGTGAATACTTTCAGCGCCGGTTGTTGTCGATTGCACTGCTTTTACCATGAATTTTCTCCCAAATGCCCCTCAAGGCAGTATCAGGCCGGATCTGGCAACGCCAGTCCGCGCCGCACACAAGCCAGCAGGGCACCCATATCCGGAGGCACCCCCGCCCTTTGTGCCTGCCACATCATCTCGCCCATACAGTCGACAAAAAGATGTTCGGCATCATGTTCACCCCGTTTTTCGCAGGCGGTCGCGTAAAGGTGGACGATACCCTGTGGCTGATTCATTGCCAACATTTCTGCCAGCCCCACATGCAGAGACATATGCAGAAAGGGATTGCTTTGCCCCTGTTCAGGGGAAAAGTCCTGGTACAATCCTCGTTCGGCATCTTCCAGCAAGGGCTGATACTCGGGGTGATCCAGAATAGCGGCCACAATTCTTGTCTGCACGCCTTCGAGGGGCCGCCCCTCGCAAAAAGCTTGCCAACTGTCCAGAAATACCTGCCGATATGTTTCTCGTTTACTGCCATAAAGCATAATAATTAGCCTGCAAAAGCCTCGTTGACGATGATAGGGCACATTGACATGGGTAGGAAAGGGACGCTTTTTGTGGTAAATAAGGCAAGTCTTAACAAAGCTTGCTTTGTTCTATTAAAAGCACTTATCACAGCATTATTTCAGCGGGAGATTAGCGCAACATGGCCAACGCGAATACAGTACCAGCAGCAGTAGTAAGTCTCAACGAACGCCAGTGGGAAGGGCTCGGAAAAGTCGGCGAAGCCGCCCTGCAGGTGCAAAACATGCTGCAGATGCTGCGCGACGTCCTGAATGAGCTCCCTCAGGCCATCGACACAGACAAATTGATGGAAACCATGCAGCCCTACATGGAAAAACTGCAGGGCATTTCCGAATCTCTGCAATCTTTCGTCAAGGGCAACTCCGATGAAGAACCGCTGGATCGCCTGCGTGCGCTCATCAATGACGCCCAGCAGGCCGAACTGGACAAAACCCTCAAGGAAGTCCTGCAACTTCTCGGCAATCTGCAACGCTCCGGATTTTTCAGCTCCATGGCCGCCCTCAGCGCCGAGTTGAAGTGCCCCATCATCGGTGAAAATCCCGAAGAAATGATCCAGAAAATCCATAGCAGTACGGCCACCATCCAGTACTGGCTAGAAAGCGCCAAGCAGGGTGTAAGCGTTGTTGGCAACATGGTTGGTCAACTGGACCTGCCGGATCGTCTTGATGAAATCCAGGAAATGGCCGACCAGTGGATTCAGATGGCCAAGCGTGCCCAGCGCCTGATTCAGGGTGATGCTCCCGATCTGCAGACCCGTCTGAGCGGCATGCTCGACATGGCGGAAATTTTGGGCGGGCAGATGAATATTGCCATTGGCACCCTGCGCGACACCATGCCTGAAGTTCTGGAAAGCGCCAATATGGGCAATGCGCTGGCCAGCATCGGTTCGGGCGGCAACCGCTGGATGCAGGTGGCCATGCGCGTCAAGCATCTAACCCAGGGTGACGGCTCCGTGGACATGGTCAGTCGGGTTGAAGGTCTGCTGGATCAGGTAGAACATCTGGCCGGTTATGCGGCCAGTGCCGGATTTTTTGTGCAGGCGGGTAAAGATGGCCTTGGTGCCGTTAAAGGCATCATCTCCGACCTCGACCTTCCGGACAAACTGGATGATATTGCCGAAGAGGCCGAAAAATGGCTGAAAATTGCCATGCGCGCCAAAGATCTAGCCCAGGGTGATGCAGACAGCCTTGCCGATCGCGTAGGCTCACTGCTTAAAGTGGCCGAAACAGTAGGGGGTTCCTTGCAGGCTGCCGCCAAGGCCCTGGAGGCCAAGGGCATCCGTCTGGAAGAAATCCTGACCCCGCGCGGCGATCTGAATATTGCCTTCGGTACCGGTGCAGATTTTGTTGCCGAACTGTGGCATGACGGCACCATCCAGCACATTGGCAGCACCATCAGTCAGGGTGCCCTGATCTGGATGGAAATTGCCCAGATTGGTGCCAAAGCACTCAAGGGGGATGCAGAAAGCATCAACCATCGGATTAAGGGGATTGTTCAGGGCCTCCATGATGCCCATCTGATCGACATGTTACCTGAAGTATTTGCCTTGGTCGGCAACCTGCAGAAGGCCGGTCTGGTTGGCAAAATCAACATGGTCATGAGCAAGGTTGTGCCCATGATCCCCTCTGATGAAGTGTTTGCAGGAGGCGTTGACAAGGCTGTCAAGGCGCTGGAACTGACCAAAACCGAAATGCAGAATGAAGCCAACAAGGGTGGCGGTATTTTTGGCCTGATGAAAATCGTCTTCGCCAAGGACACCCAGTACCTGCTCAAATTCTTCATTCGTTTTGCGACGATTTTCATGAAGTCACTGAAAGCCAGCTAAGTATTTCATCATTCTGGCTTCATGAAAGCCCCGGTCTGTTGTCAGATCGGGGCTTTTTAATGATTATGGATGGATGCGCTGATCGTGACCCTCCTTGATGAAAGCCACCACATCGTCCAGCACCGGGGCCATCCAGCGTAATGGCTTGGCAAAAGCGCCAATCAAGGTTTCGTGGTTTACACCGCGATACATTTTCAACTCGACACTGACCCCAGCCTTTTTCAGCATGGCCGCCAATACTTCAGTATTCACTTTCGGATTCACCAGATTGTCATGCACTGCAGCCCCTAAAAAAGTTCGGGGAATATCCGCATTATTGGCAAAATCAATCGGCATACTATTGGGGGGATAATCCGGGTAGAAAAATATGGGACGGACCGGTTTATAAGTAATTGGATAAAAATTGTAGGGTCCCGCCAATCCTATCCAGCCACTAAAAATATCCGGCTTGAGTCCCACTGCCTGCAGCCAGCGCGGATCCATCACCAACATGGCGGCATTATAGGCCCCTGCACTATGGCCCATGATATAAAAATCCCGGATATTGCCACCGAAAGCGGCGATGTGCTGATAAGTCCAGGCTACAGCACGTGCATTATCCTTTAAAAAAGCAGGATAACGTACCTGTGGATAAATGCGATAATTGGGTATGACCACCACCAAACCACGGGCTGCCAGGGCTTCCCCTACAAACTTGTATTCTTGCCGGTTGCCACTATCCCAGGCACCGCCGTAAATAAACAGCACCACGGGATAGCCTCCCGCCGGTTCAGGATAACCATCCCTGGCAACGGGTTCATATACATCCAGATGTCCGCGTGCCTGATGCTGATAACGAATACCCTGAGTGACCTTATAGGTATTTGTCGGGGTAAGACGATTGATAATTTGTAGCGGAGAACAGGCGGAAAGAACGCCCGTCATCCCGGCAATGAATAATTTGCTCATTCTCACAGCTAAGGACATGATTGGTCATCCACAGAAAATACCGACAATTTAAAAGTAAACCCAGTCTTCAGGACCTGAATGAATAACCAATCTCTCGTGTGTTAACCCAACGGACCATTGGCCGTAACAATTTGTGGTTCCATGGCTGCCAGCTGCGCCAAAAGATAGTTCTGCGCCGGTTTGGCAATATCACGCTGATCCATCGCCTTGATCATATCCTGTGCCAGATAATTGAATGCTGCTGTGGTAACGTGCAAGCCTTTGTGTGCTGCAGTCATGGTCGGGCCAGTGTAGGTACAGGGTCCGCCCACCACTTCGCAAACCTGTTGCGTCAGATTATATTTCAGGGCCTTGATGTTGGTATGGGCAAAATAATAATTAATATGGGGATCTGCCGCCACATAACCAACAAACGTATTAATGAGCGCTTTAACTCCGGACTTGCCACCAAAAGCATCAATATGATTTTGAATCGGCATTTTGATATCTGCCCGCTGCACCGATGCAGCACTCGGAGCGGCCTCAGCCAAAGGCGCCACGAGGCTTACCGCCAATCCTGCCATCAACACTGCAATTCCTGATCTAAAATATTTCATTAAATTCTCCTTAACACCGTTTTCAGCTTCAACAGGGAGGCAACAGCCTCAACATAGATGAATACGTATTTTTTGTGCAGACGGATGCAGCAGGATTTTTTGCATCCAGGTCAGTATATTCCACGTAATCATCGCCATGACATAAATATGACTATCTGGCCTGAAAAAACCACCAGAATAGGGGGCATTGGTGAAAAAGATAATTTTGAGTTTTGTATTTATATGGTTTTTTATCGGCAGCCTGGCACATTTTATCTTTACAGGCAGCGAAGCAAAAATAATTCCGGACTACATCCCCTGGCATATGGCCGACGTTTATGTGAGCGGTTTTCTTGAAATGCTCGGAGCCTTGGGGTTGCTATCAAAAAAGACCAGGCCCTATGCCGGATTTGGTCTTTTTTGTTTAACCATTGCCGTGACGCCGGCCAATGTTTATATGGCAATGCATGCATCAAAATATCCAGATATAGCTCCCTGGATACTCAACGCCCGGATCGTTTTTCAACTCATTTTTTTGTGGATGATCAGTTGGTCCAGCGAAATAAGATGGCGTTTTCACTAGCAGGATGAGCAGGCAGCCATCCTGAAATATCCTTAACCGTGCTGCTGCCACCACTCCCGCGCTTTTTCAGCCGCCGTTTTTGCCGCAGCGGGATCAGTCAGCCACGCCTTGGCAAGGTCAATCAACTGATTATTATCCTGCGCCCAAACGGCTCCACCTGCGGCCAGCAATCCTTGACGTAACGCATTATCCGGCATTTTTGGACCCAGAATCAGCGGGCAGCCATCGGCAATGGGTTTGGCAAGGTCCACAGCTCCACCCATCAGCGTACCTCCGGGCACACAAAAATCGGCGCAGGGATAAAAGGCATCGCGGACATCGGCTGTTTCTACGAAATACACCCGCGTCTTCAGTGGTACATAACTGGTAAACAGGCGGCTGTGGCGAATAGTCTGGAGATGATACTTGATCGCGTCGCGGTATACTGGTTCATAACGCTCTTCACGATCTGGGGCAAGAATCATGATGCCCATTTTCACCCGCATCAGGGACAGAAAAATTCCGTAGGCTTCGGCGTCCTCGCCTTCGTGCAAGTTGGGAAAATACACCACGCAGCGTCCCCGATCCCGATATTCCTTAAAGCGTTCGCACCATTCCATACTACGCACTCCTTACCTGCAGATTTATGTATTGGAGGATCATAGGCGACCTGAAGCCATCATTCAAAAAGTGTTTTGTGATATGTTAGCAACAAGTCACTCACTGAAGAACCTGAAACCTCTATGTTGCAAGTCCTGTTCGTGCTCTCCGAAATGGTTCCCTACTCCAAAACTGGCGGCCTTGCAGACGTCGGAGGCGCTTTGCCACTGGCTTTGCAGCAACTGGGCGTTGATGTACGGATACTGGTCCCCTGGTATGGACGTCCGGATCTGCATGAAATGCACTGGTTCTGTTCGGTGAATACGCCTTATAGCCAGGAAGCTGCCGAACTCTGGATAACGCCGAGCCGGCCCGGTATTTTTTTTCTGCGTTATCCCGACTATTACGAGCGGGATGGTGGACCCTATCAAAATGCGCAGGGTCAGGATTGGCCGGACAATCCGCGCCGCTTCGCTTTGCTGAATCGAGTAGCCGTAGAAATGGCACAGGGTCGCGTATCCGGTCTCGACTGGCGGCCCGATCTGGTCCATGTGAATGACTGGCAGACCGGCCTCGTCCCTTATTTGCTGGATCTTGAAACCCGAATAGGAAGCCCGCGACCGGCCACACTGTTCACCATTCACAACCTCGCCTATCAGGGCCGCTTTGATCCCGCCATCATGGCAGAATTACATCTTCCTGCCGAAGATTTTCATTGGCAGGGAACTGAACTGTACGGGGCTTTTTCCTTCATCAAGGCCGGCTTGATCTACAGCGACCAGATCAGCACAGTGAGTCCTACCTACGCCCGGGAAATTCAGACTGAGGCCTTTGGCATGGGACTGCAAGGTCTCCTGCAGCAGCGCTCCGCGCAACTCACCGGCATTCTTAACGGAATAGATGAAGTCCACTGGAACCCCCGGGCTGATCCTTATCTTCCGGCGCACTACAATGCCCGCAGCATGGTCGGAAAAAGTCAATGCAAAGCCCAACTGCAGCAAAGTCTCGGGCTTGAAGCCCAGCCCGATGTTTTTCTGCTGGGCATGATCAGTCGGCTGGTAGAGCAAAAAGGCGTCGATATGGTTCTGGATATTTTGCCCGATTTACTCCAGCGTGGGATGCAGGTGATTATTCTGGGCAGTGGCGAGAAATACTTTGAAGAGCGGCTCCAGGAACTGGCTGCTGTTCATCCGGGTCGTCTCGCCGTGCGCATCGCCTTTGACGAAGGGCTGTCACACCGGATTGAAGCGGGTGTGGATGCTTTTCTCATGCCCTCGCGCTTTGAGCCCTGTGGCCTCAACCAAATGTACAGCTTGCGTTATGGGACGCTACCCATCGTCCATCATACCGGCGGACTGGCCGACACCGTCGTCGATGCCGGCGACTTTGCCCGGGATGAAGAACGTAACGGCTTCGTATTCAGCTTTGCCCATAGTGATGATCTTCACCATGCCGTCCTCAGGGCTGCAGCGCTGCATCGGGAAAAAGCCGCATGGCGACATCTCCAGAAACAGGCCATGGCCGCGAACCACAGTTGGGAACACGCTGCACTGTCCTACCTGGAGCTTTATCGCCAGATTCTGGAGCGCCGCAAATCTGCGCAGTAAATTCTGGCCTATTCATTTTGAGAATAATCAAGGGGTCATTGGAGATCATTATCCCCACAAAAAAGCTTTTGCGTTGCACCGTAGCCATAAACCGCTACAATGCTCCGATGACTTTTTTCCCACATGCATGAGGAGTCGCACGATGTCAGGTCATTTTCCCTTTTCCGGTAAAGCCAACCGCGTTTCTGTTTTTGCCTTTTTTGAAGCCCACAACTGGAGTATTGAAGCCCAGGAAAAATACTTTGAAGAATGGTACAAATGGGCCAAGGATTACGTCATGAACGACGCCGATCTCAACGCCGCCAAGGGTGTGCTTTTCGCAAGTGATCATTTCGGCACCCACGCCGATCATGACTTCCACCTGCATGGTTATGCCATTGCCACGCGCATGCTGGATCTGGGTGAACTCATCAAAGGCAGCATTTTACCCAAGTTGGACCATGATATGCTGCACGCTCTGGAACACGATCATGAAGAATGGATTGCCGCAGCCAATGCCGTAGCAGCCAACCATCCCCGTGCCGAAGCGCCCGAAATCGGTCGTTATCGTCACGTCTGAGCCCAATAATCGGGGGCCGGATCACCGGTTCAGCCCCCGATTTTCAAATTAGCGCTATGGATGCCAAACACATCAAGCAGTGCTTTGCCGCGCTCCGCGCCAGCATCCCCGAACCCAAAACCGAATTGCAGTACGCCAGCGCCTTTCAGTTGCTGGTAGCCGTAGTTCTTTCCGCCCAAAGTACCGACAAGGTGGTCAATTTGTGTACGGCGACTTTATTTGCAGAGGCGCCCGATGCCTTCAGCATGGCCGCACTCGGTGAAGAGGGCATTAAAAATCATATTCGTCGCCTCGGGCTTTTCAATGCCAAGGCCCGTCATGTGCATGGCCTGGCCGAGCAGCTGATTGCTCAGCATCACGGCGAAGTACCCCCAGATCGTCACGCTCTGGAAGCACTCCCCGGCGTGGGGCGAAAAACCGCCAATGTGGTACTCAATACCCAATTTGGACAACCCACCATCGCCGTGGATACCCATATATTCCGGGTAGGCAATCGGATTGGTATTGCTCCGGGTAAAACCCCTCTCGCCGTAGAACAGGCTCTACTCAAAAAGGTTCCCGCTGAATATATTCAGGATGCTCACCATCTGCTCATTCTGCATGGCCGCTATACCTGTACGGCACGTCGCCCTCATTGTGAACGCTGCGCGCTGTTCAGTTGCTGCGCATGTCCTGACAAGGTACTGTGGGCCCATCAAAGCCAGTAGCCAGCGGCTTCGCGCGCGGTAACCGGCCACCCGGAGAACTCCTTCAATCGGCCATTGCCGAGGCCCGCGAAAAACTCTCCCGTGAAGCCATCACTGCCGCTTTGTTCTTGTTCAGCCCCACCCTTGCTCCGGTGAGTCCAGCATTACTGCAGTCCCAGATGCGTGCACTGTCCTGCTTGCAAATTGCGACAGGGACTTTTCCGGGGGTATTTACCGAAAGAGATGCGGCGTTGGGGGAAAATGCCTGTGCCGTTCTCCTCCTGAGCGCGCCGCTGGGTTTTACCCCCCAGATTCCCGACCCCGACTTGGTGACATTCAGTTGGGGAAGACTGGAGCAGCTCCAGGGCGAATGGTTGCAGCAATCACCGCGCTTTGGCAGTCTCAGTAGTCGCAGCGGGCGCTTCTGGTATCAAGCTAGCCCACGGAATATTCTGGAAATTGCCTTTCAGGGCATCCAGCCATCCCAAAGCGTCTGGTCCGCAGGACTGCGCACCCTGAGTGCCCCACTCCCAGTCCATCTTCAGGAGGGCAGCTTGCTGCTGCAGTTGGAACGTTATCTGGCGCTCCCCCTGCTGGCCCAGAATATTCCGGTCAGTATCCGCAAGGACAGTCGCCTGCCCCTGGAGCGCCTGCTCATGGGGGAGATTCGCGCTGATGCTGCCCCTGGAGCTCCGCCGGAATTACTGCACATTAGCGCCACCGACCTGAATCGAAGCGGGCTCTGGCTGGAAAGACCACTGGCGGAACACTCACGAGCCTTTCTCAGCCTGCGCGATCCGGCCATTGCCGAGCGTGACACCCGCATTGCTCTGGAACAATTATCCGCCAGCACCCAAGAGCCCACCTTTGCCTGGATTTCCAGCTCCATTGGTCGGGATGCGGCATTTTTTGGTCAGGAAGATCAAGATCTGTGTATCTGGCGCGAGCAATATCCCGATTTGCCCATGCTGGGGGCCTACGGCATGGGCGAACTGTTTCCACATCAGCAGCGCAGTCATTTTTTGCGCTATGGTAAAATTTACACCCTGTTTTCAAGGACAGACATATGCCCATAAATCGTTCCGCAGTTATCCTGTCTTTTTTGGGTTTAATGCTGACAGTCTTGAGTGCTCCCGCCTGGAGCAGCACGTATCTGCTGCCACCCCCTGGAGACAATATCGTCGGCGCTATCCAGAGCATCAGCGCCCGACATGAAGACACACTTTCCGACATTGCCCGTAAATATGACCTGGGTTATGACCAGATTACTGCCGCAAATCCACTGGTGGATCCCTGGTTACCCGGCGCTGGCAGCCGCATCATTCTTCCCAGCGAATATGTGCTGCCCGATGCCCCGCGTCAGGGCATAGTGATCAATCTAGCGGCCATGCGGTTGTTTTATTATCCGCCCACTGTCGCTGGACAGGCCCCGGAAGTAATCACTTATCCCATCGGCATAGGTCGCGAAGGTTGGGGGACACCCCTGGGCAAGACCCGCATTACCGCCAAAGTGGCAAATCCCAGCTGGACACCACCGGAAAGCATTCGCAAGGAACATGCAGAAAACGGAGATCCTTTGCCAGCAGTGGTTCCTGCCGGTCCAGACAATCCACTGGGACTGTTCGCCCTGCGCCTGGCTATTCCCGGTTACCTGCTGCACGGCACCAACAAGCCCTGGGGGGTCGGCATGCGCGTCAGTCACGGCTGCATCCGCCTCTATCCAGAAAATATCGAAGCACTATTTGCGCGCGTTCCGGCAGGAACCCCGGTCCTGATTGTCGATCAACCCTGGTTACTGGGCCATGATGGCGGACATGATTACCTGCAGATTTACGGGCAAATGACCGATCGCCCTTTCGAGCAGGTCCAAGGCTCCTTTACAGACTGGCTCAACCAACATTTGCCCGCCGGCAAAGCCATCGATTCGAACATAGCCAGGCGCTGGCTAAAGGCCGCGACGGGAATACCGGAACCGCTGTAAAAAATAGCGCAGCGCAAGTAACCCGTTGCGACTGGTCGGCTTCGAGCGTTCCCGGTCACATCTCGAGACTCAAGATACCCCATTTGCGCTGAATGAAGTTGTCAATAACTCCGATAGCTTGGCCGGCGCCCAAATGGACAGGAGAGCGGGGCGAGACCGGACAAAACCTGATGCTGCTGCTGGATACTTGTACCCTGATCTGGTGGTTGGCACAGACAGAAAAGATTCCGGCTACAGCGCGCAGCCATATCGCCGAGGATATGGAGGTTTGTATAAGCGTGGTCACCATTTGGGAAATTCTGGTGAAGCACACGAGCGGCAAGCTGATTATCGAAAGCGGTTCCGAATCGGTTTTTGACTATATGCTCCGCCAAATCGAGGCAGTGGATTTTCGACGCATAGCGCTGTCGGATACCGACCTGCGTCATCTTCCGCAACTACCGCCCATTCATCGGGATCCTTTCGACCGCATGCTGATTTGTCAGGCCATCGAACGTGGACTGACCTTGGTCACCCCTGACCCCGCTATCAGGCAGTATCCCATTCGTACACTTTGGCTGTGAGGTGTGGTGCATACTTTTCTGGTCAGAAGCTTCCGAACGGAAACGCCTGACACCAATAAGCTACCCAATACCGCCCCCTGGGGGTTGTGCGGCAACAGGCGCATTACCAACGCAACAATGTTTTCCCGAGTAGTGCGCCGAGCACGGTGGGAATCAAAATCCCGAGCAAATAACAGGTGTCGATAAACGGTGCGCCCATTTCAGGGCAATGCAGACTGTACACGGCACTGCGCCCACAAACCCAACTGACACTGGGTTTTGATGGGCAACCGTTGCCAGCGCGATAAGGATTCCCCTTAAAATACGAATTCCCACCAATCCCGTCAGGATCGTGTCTGCCGGGCTACCTGAACCAATGTTTGCCGAATCGCTTCGGGTGTAGGTGGGCAGCCCGGACATTGCCCGGCTACGGGGAGCACTTTTTCTACCGCGCCGACAACGGCATAACTCCCGGCGAATATGCCGCCCGTACAGGCGCAATCCCCTATGGCCACGACCTTTTTGGGATTTGGCATGGCTGAAAACGTGTCTTGCAGCGCCGTCGCCATATGTCGGCTGACCGGGCCGGTTACCATCAACAAATCAGCATGGCGCGGCGACGCTGTCAGGCTCAACCCGACTTGCTCCAAGCCGTAATGTGGACCCGAAAGTGCCTGAATTTCCAGCTCACAAGCATTGCAGGATCCTGCATCCACATGGCGAATGGCGGCACTCCGGCGGAATGGCCCCTGCCCTTTGGCGGGAATGATTTTTTTGCCCGGTATCCCCAGTCGCCAGATTTCTTTCAGTATGCGATACATTGCCAATATCCTCCGGGTGCTGACACGCTATAAATCATGTCCGCTGTAACTCAAATTGAACGATTTATTAATCAGCGGAAAGTCGGCAACAATATCGTTCAGCACGGCCTCCTCAAGGACCGGCCAGAGGGTCCACGAGGGATCGTGGGGATGGCAGCGTTTAATACGGGCGTTTTCCACAGATAGGGCGACAAAGACCTCGCCGCGCCATGCTTCGACAATGCCCAAGCCTTCGCCATCGGGGATGCTTTCCGGAATGGTTGCGCTGACATCTCCACTGGGTAGATCCAACAGCAACTGGGTCTGCAGACGCAGAGACTCATAGAATTCCCGAAAGCGCAATTGCCAGCGTGCGGCCACGTCACCTTCCGGGGAAAGCTGCATGGAAACATCCAGATTCTGATAAGGTGCATGGGGAAACTGGACCCGCAAATCCCAGGCCTGACCACTGGCGCGGCCGGCAAGCCCCGCCATACCGAGTGCTGCAGCACGGGGTGGCACAATTTTTCCTGTACCCACCAGGCGATCCCGCAGACCGGAGTGCTCCTGCAAGAGGAGGTCCAAACGCTGCACGGTGCGCTGCCAGGATTCACTGTTATGCTGAATCGCGGCTGTTTGCGCCGAGTTCAGATCAAAAGCGACGCCACCGGGAATAATGCAGTCCATCAAATAGCGGTGTCCGAAAATTTCCCGGTTTTCGCGGAGCAGGCTTTCCTTGATAAACAGAAATTGTGACTGACAAAAGGCGAAGCCAGCGTCATTCCCCAGAGCGGCAAGATCACCCAGATGGTTGGCCATGCGCTCCCGTTCCAGGCAAACAGCACGCAAAGCGGCTGCACGAGGCGGGATTGCGCATCGGGCAATGGATTCCACCGCCATGCAGTAGGCCCAGGCATAACCCGCTGTAGTGTCACCACTGATGCGTCCTGCCAGACGCGCACCCGCAAACACATCCCGATCTTGGAAAAGGCGTTCAACGCCCTTGTGGGTGTATCCCAATCGTTCTTCCAGACGCAGAATTTGTTCACCGATACACGAAAAACGAAAGTGTCCGGGCTCAATGGTGCCCGCGTGTACCGGTCCCACCGGGATCTGGTGGACATCCACGCTATCGATTAATTGAAAAGGATAATCGGCATCACCATCCATGCCGAAGGATCTGTCATCCAGTTGACCCTCCCGCAGTGGAAAAATCCCCGCTGGCCAGCACTGATGGCGGAGCCATGGCCGGGTATCGGCATTCCCCGCCGCCCTGATTCCCGTAAGATCGTACAGGGCCCGCTCCATCCGCGAGGCAGCGGGAAAAATGTCGGCCAGCGAGGGAAATTGTCCCTCGCCGGATTGCACCGTCAGAGTGATCCACAAATATCCGGTTGAACCAAGGCCCAGCGCATGTATGTAAAAGAATGCATTTTCATGGCCCGCCTCTCCCCACAATCCCAGCAAACGCCCGCCCTGATCGCGCAGCGCCATCGCGGTACTCATCCAGAATGCAGCCTGCACCCTGACTCGCCAGACGGGTGGCGCAGTCAGAATTTGTTGCCACTGGCCCATAGATGATAAAGCTTCAGAGTCAGGTGCAGTCATTGGACAATTCCTGCAACGTCATGCAGCCATAGCTCTATTTGCCCGGGGATCGCCACCCCCAGAATCACCACCAGGGATATTTGAAAAAAAACCGGCAAAAGCCCGCCTACCCCGCTTTGCCGGTTGGGGAGGGAATTGGCGGGGGCCAGGAGCATGCTCTGCAGGCGCGGGTATATTGCCGCAAATACGGTGCCCACGCCGACGAGCAGAAAAGGCACGCTTTGCCAGGATTGTTGTACCGCACTGGCAAGAATCAGAATTTCACTAAAAAACAGAGAACCCGGAGGCATACCCAGAATCGCCAGCACCGACAGGAGCACACTCCAGCCCAGGACGGGCCGGGAATGCAGCAAGCCGTTCAGTGCGGAAATGTCCTGAGTGCCGGCTTCCTGGCTGGCCTGCCCGGTAGCAAAAAACACCGAGGATTTTGCCAAACTATGTCCCAGCATGTGGAGCATACCCGCAAAAACCGCAAGCGGTCCGCCCAAACCAAAAGCAAAAGTGATCAGTGCCATGTGCTCCATGGAAGAGTAGGCAAAAAGACGTTTGACGTCCTGTTGCCGAAACATGGAAAAGGCAGCAAGCAACAGGGTCAGAAGACCGAAGCCCATCAGCAGATGCGCCGCGAAAGGCCCGGCCACAGGGCCGGACAGGAGACTTTTAAAACGCAGGATGGCATACAGCGCCACATTCAGCAGCAAAGCGGACAAGGCGGCGGATGCAGAACTGGGTCCTGCCGCATGGGCATCGGGTAACCAACTGTGCAGGGGGGCCAGACCAACCTTGGTTCCAAAGCCCACGAGCACAAAAATAAAGGCAATGGTCAGCACCCCGGAATTGAGCGCGGCAGAATGGGCATGCAGTTGTGACCAAAGTAAGGCATCACTGCCTGCACCCAGCGCGGGTTCCGCCGCAAAATACAGTAACACCGTTCCCAACAGCGCCATGGCGAGTCCGACGCCACAGAGAATGAAGTATTTCCATGCGGCCTCCAGACCTTGCGGCTTACGCATCAGACTGACCAGCAGCACACTGGACAGGGTCGCCCCTTCCAGAGCCACCCAGAGAATCCCCATGTTGTTGGTGAGCACAGCGAGCAACATGGTAAATAGAAAAAGCTGGAACATACTGTGGTACAGCTTTTGTTGCCCTGCGGACAAGCCATGATGCTGTACTTCTTTCAGAAAGTAGCTGTGTGAAAACCAGGCAATGGAAAAGCCGACCGTACTGTTGACCAGTGCCAGTAACAGGGAAAAGGCGTCCACCCGGAATTCATCGCCGCCTGCCCGGATGATGCCCTGGGTAGCCACCTGCACGGACATAACCACACAGGCGATCAACACCAGAAAATTAAGCAGCAGAAACAGTCTGGCTCCGCGTCGCCCGCTGCCCAAAAACGCCAGTAAGGGAACTCCGGCACCAGCCAGAACCAGCACCCAGAAGATGATCATTTATCCTCCCGGATATGTTCCAGATAATGCAGATCGAGACTGTCGAAAGTGTCGCGGATCTGAAAGAAAAAGACGCCAATCACCACCAACCCGATCAGGGTATCCAGGGCAATACCCAATTCGACGATCAGCGGCATCCCCAGTGTTGCACTGGTGGCGGCGAAAAACAGGGCGTTATCCATGGCCAGAAAGCCTACGATCTGGGAGATCGCCTTGCGGCGGGTAATCATCATCAGGAACGACAGCAAAAATGCGGCCAGGGCAATCCCCAGCATGCCATGGGTCGCGGCGGGCAAATATCCATCCAGAGGGGCGGCAATGGAAAATGCAAATACCACCAGTAAAATACCCAGCAGTTGCGTACTAGGGACATTGAGTGTCATCTCGACATCACCGCGCACCTGCAGACGACGCAACAGATAATGCAAGACATAGGGCATGAGAATTCCCTTGATGGACAAGGTCAACACCGCCGAAACCCAGAGGATGGGATCACCCGTTAACTGCGCGACGAGGGCCGTACCCACCGCCAGGGTGACACCCTGCCAGGCAAGCAGGCGAATAAGACTCAGCAGCCGTCTTTGCGCAAGCAGGGCGAAACTGAGTACCAACATCCAGGCCGCGAGAATTCTCAACACGGGGCTGATAATCGCGCTATGGGCAAGAATGGAATGCATGATCATGACCCCAGCATGAAGTGACTCAATAAACCGATGACTCCGAAAAGGAAGCCGGTGATGGCGAACTCAGGGACCCGAAAAAGCCTTTTTTTGGCGAGTAAGGTTTCCACCAGCGCCAGAACCACAACCGCAAAAAACAGTTTGACGAGAACCAGTCCTGCAGCAATGACCAGGCTCGTCAGCGATGGTTTTGCAGCAATTCCCCAGGGCAGGAACAGGGCGAAACCAATGGTCATATATAAAAACAGCTTGAGTTGTGCCGCCCATTCGAGCAGTGCCAGGTGCCGTCCTGAATACTCCAGCACCATCGCTTCGTGAATCATGGTCAGTTCGAGGTGCGTTGCCGGATTGTCCACCGGAATTCTGGCGTTTTCCACGAGCAGAACAAAGCCAAATGCGATGGCCGCAAAAACCATGCTGGGATGAATGGAAAACAACTGTATTTGACTCAGATGAACAATCTGCACAAGCGATGTGGATCGGGCCAATAAAGAGGCGGTAAACAGTGCCGCCAGTAAGGCCGGTTCTGCCAATGCGGAAATCAGCATTTCACGATGCGCCCCATAACTGCCAAAAGCTGTTCCCGTATCCATGTCCGCCAGCACCTGAAAAATGCGCGCCACGGCCAGCAGACCCACCAGCGCAATGACATCGGCAGCACTGGCCAGAGGCAAGCCATTGGCAATGATGGGCACGATGGCCACCGCCATGATCTTGGCTCCGAACATGACATAGGGTGCAAACTGAAACAGCCAGGAAGATTGTTCAGGGATCAGGGTTTCCTTGTGGAACAGTCGAAAAAGATCACGATAGGGCTGGAGAATCCCTGCAGAACGCCGATTTTGCAAAAGTGCCCGGACCGTCTGCAGCCAACCCGCCAGAAGTGGAGCCGCCGCGACGACAAAAAGGATCTGGAAGCATTGATCCCGCCAGCCGATCAGACTAGTCATAGAAGCCTCGCCCTCTTGTATTCATCGAAAAAACACCAGAAGGACAATCAGGGTCAGAAACGAATACAGCAGATAAGAGGTGATGCGACCATGCTGTAATCGGCTGATCCCTCCGGCAATCCACAGGGTGACACGACCCCAGGGCAGGTAAAAACCTTTCCAGAAAGGATCAGGAATTTGCACCGGGAGGGTGTTTCTCCCGCCCTGGCGGTTTCTGAGCGTGCTTAAGGAAACGCCAAAAATTCTGAGCAGAGGCTGGCTGAAACCGGTCGGACTGTCTTGTGTTTGGGCACTATAATCTGCTGCAAAACCACAGGACCATACGGGGGCACGGCGCAGGGAGCGACCGAAACGCCACCAAACCAGTACAAAAACGACCGCAATGGACAGTGCGATTCCCAAAAGAAAAACGCCGGGGAGATAACTGGCCCGCTGCGCCGAAATCGGCGTGAGCGCCAGCGCGCTTTGGTGGGCTATTTGGCTGCCATGTAACAACAGAGCCGTTATGTGCGACAAACTGTCTACTACGCGGCCCGGAAACACACCGAGCAGGACGCAGAACAGGGCCAAAAAGGCCATGCTGGCGCGCTCCCAGATCCCGGCCTCCTGTTTGGCGACCGCACTACGCGCCCGCCCCAGAAAAGCGATCCCATAAAATTTGACGATGGCAAAAGCCGCCACAGCAGTAACCAGCACAACACCTGCGGCGGCCAGGGGAAGAATGGCCCGTAGCATTCCTGATGGCAAGCTGGGGGCCAACAGGAAAGCCTGAAGTAACAGCCATTCCGAAGCAAAACCATTCAACGGCGGCAATCCGGCAAGGGCAAAAATGCCAATGAGTACCAGAAAAGCCGTCTGCGGCATGGAGCGAATCAGGCCACCCAAATGGGACATTTCCAGGGTGCCTGTAGCGTGTAGGACGCTGCCGCTTCCCAGAAAAAGCAAGCTCTTGAAAAAAGCGTGATTCAGCACTTGAAATAAACCCGCTATCAAGGCGAGAGCGGCCAGGGGCCACAGATTTTGCTCGGCAAAAATTCGGGAAAGACCGAGAGCGATCAGGATAAGTCCCATATTTTCCATGGAGGAATAAGCCAGCAGCCGCTTCATGTCGGTTTGCAACGCCGAATACAAAACGGCAAAAAGTGCAGAGCATAAACCCAGTCCCAGCCAAAGCGGACCCCACCATACCGCGCCCGCCGGAAGAATTTGCCAGTCAATGCGCAGCAGGCCATAGACCGCAATGGGCAACATGGCCCCACTCATCAGCGCCGAAACCGGCGATGGCGCTGCCGGATGTGCTTCCGGAAGCCAGGCATGAAGTGGCAGAAGCCCCAGTTTTGCGCCAAAACCCAGCAAGGTGAGTCCAAAAACCGCATTGGCGACAATAGGAGAATCGGACAATTGCGCCATGCGCTGAAAATTCCCGTTGCTGATCAGATCACCATGACTCAGCAAGGCAAAAGCGACAAAAAGGGCCAGGGCACCGAGATGCGCGATCAGTAAATACAGATATGCGGCTTGCTGCCGACGCTGGTCCTGGCCTTCGACCAGGATAAGAAATGTTGAACTCAGGGCCATCAGTTCCCAGGCCACAAGGAATGTGTAGGCATTGGCTGCCAGCAATACCCAAACCATGGCCGTCACAAAAACCGGATAAGGCAATAGCACCTGTTTCAGCTTGCTCTGGCTACCATGATGGAAATAACCGATAGCATGCAAGGACGCCGCAAATCCCACGGATCCCAGCACCAACAGAAAAAAACCGGAGAGCGGGTCGAGGGTAAATTGCCAGGCAAGATCGGTGAGTGGCCCCGGGATACTTGCATGGAGCGCAGGGCTTGCCAGCGCATGTATGCCGACCACGATGAGTAGCAGACAAAATGCAACGGTCAGCAGAAAACCCAGGGAACGTTTCCAGCGGATTGGCAATGCGGGAATCGCTACCAGCACTGTCGGCAATAGAGCCAACAGTGACGCATACAAGACCCAAAGCAGACAGTCGCCGGAGTTCATTGCGCCACCACGATCAAAAGCACGGATGGCAATTCATGCAAATTATGCCAGTTATGGGAAAGACGCGGGTCATAGTAGACGGCATCCCCCTCATCCAGATCAAAGCTGGAACCTTGCTGTTCAAAGCGCGCGCTTCCCTTGATGAGCATGGCGAACTCTTCCCCATCGGCACTACTATAAGGGTGGTCTCCACATTCTCCACCTGCATCCAGCGTGACCAGCAGCGGTTGCATTTTTTTTCGGGAAAATCCTCGTGCCAGTGGTTCAATCGTGGCATGCGACCCTGAACTATAGACCCGACGTCTTTGTCCGGCACGAAGAATGAGCGGGGATGCTTCACTATCCGGTTCATCCAGGAGTGCGGCAATCCTGAGCCCCAATGCGGTGCAAATTTTCTCAAGCGTGGCAATGGAGGGGGAAACCTGCTCAGCTTCAATCTGGGATAGCGCACTGGAAGAGACCCCGGCCATTTCTCCCAGGGCACGCAGGGAAAGTTGTCGGTCTTCGCGAAGCTGACGCAAACGTTGAGCAAGCTGTTTCATGCCCCGGATTGTCCGTTAAAATGGACGGCGTGTCCATATTAACGTATGAAGCTAAAAACGGCAGTTGCCGTGGGTGCTTTGCAGCGACTTTTGTTTTGAGCCGTTGTTGTTCTTGGCGAAATCCTGCGCCCGTCAGGAGAGCTGTTTGAGCCCGTAGGGCGAGTTCTCTCCTGACAGCAGGATGAGCCTTAGAACAACAGGCGAGGAACAACGGAGCAAAAAGCACCCACGGCAACTGCCGTTTTTAGGATGAAGGCATTCACCGTGTCAGGCTTAAAAAAATCTCCGGCAATCTTTCCGGCAACGATTCAACCCGATCAATAATGCTGAATCGATTGCCAAAAATTTTCCGTACATATTCGTCTGCGTGCGGATCAAGGCTGATGCAATGGCAAAAAATGCCCTTCTCCTCCAGCTCCAGAACGGCGCGACGGGTATCTGCCAGCAGATAATCCGGATCATCCACATCGATGTCGGCCGGTTGTCCATCGGTCAGGATCAGCAGCAGGCGCTTGTCGGCAGATTGACCGGACAGATAGTGTCCGGCGTGACGCAAGGCCGCACCCATGCGCGTAGAATAGGCGGCACAGAGCGCTGCGAGCCGTGCGTAGACCGCATCCTGCCAAGGTTCAGAAAATCCCTTGATATGCCAGTAGCGCAACTCATGGCGGGTGTTGGAATAGAATCCGGAAATGGCAAAGGGGTCACCCAGGCGGTCAATCGCCCAGGCAAGCAGAGTAACGGCCTCCTGGGCCAGAGAAAGGATGGTAGTTCCCGAGCCTGTACCCGCCACCGGATCATTCAGAGATTCAGAAAGATCCAGCAGCAAACTCACCGAAAGATTCCTTCGGGCGTGGCGGAAACTTTCGTTGATGCGCGGATCGACATCCTGTCGGCAGCGATAATCTACCCAGGAACGCAGCGCCCAGTCCAGATCCAGGTCAGACCCTTCTTCCTGACGGCGCAGGCGTTCGCGATCCTGCGGTTTCAGCATGTCCAGCAGCCGCTCAAGGCGCTTGGCCAAAGCGGCGTGTTTCTGCAATATCTGCAGGATATCGCTGGCAGAACCTTGAGGATGCAGATGCTCGTAGAGACTGACCCAATCCGGTAAATAATGTTGCGATCGATAATCCCACTCGGGATAGTGCCGGACCAGCGTCCATTCATTTTCCGATACCGTCTCGGCCCTGCTGCTTTCCTCCTCGCTTTCCTGATCGCCATCAATGAACTGCCAGAGGTGGCGGTTGTCATCCCGGTAGGACACTTCCGTATCGGTAAAATAAATCTTGGCAAAACTGTCACTCGGCAGGCGTGTCTGAATGAGATATTCCAGGGCGAGTTCCGCAATGCTGTGGGTGCTGCCCGGTCCGTTGAGCATTTGCTCGTGAAAGCGCTGCACAAATTGCCGGAGGACGGGGTTCTGGTAACCATGCTCAGGATCGAGAACGGCTCGGGAAAACAGGGTCAGACGATGACGTATGCAGGATTCCTGCCCGGAATCGCAGGCATCTTCCTCGGGATGGGGATGCAATTGCAGCATAAGCGTCCAAAGCCCGGGGAAACGCCGCAAAATCAGGGTGTCCACGCGCGCATCTTCAAAATATTCGATGTACAAGCGCTGAAAGGGACTCCAGTTATCGGCAAGGAGCGCCTGACTGTAGCGGCGATGAGCGGCAAGATGGGCGAGGGCCAGACGGTATTGATCCAGGCCCGATATACCCTCCCGATCATGGTACAGGTCCGGCAGATGCATACCCAGGGAATCCAGGTAAGGCTGGGGCCGACGCAGATGATCAAAAGCTTCCGAATACGGGACCAGCATGGCGGGTTCATCCCAGAGGGCCCGCAAATACAGGTCCATCTCACGCTCGTGGCTGCGCAGCAGGGTCCCATCGCGCTGCTCCTGAAAAATGGCCCGACTGTCTGCACTTTGCAGGGCAAAATAATCCGCCTGACGTTCGGGGTTACTGGCATAATAGCGCAACCCGTATTCTGCCCAGGTCTGCAGTCCCTCCAGATTCACCTTTTGCAGAAGTTCGGCCGCCAGGCGAATGAATTCAGGCAAGGCACGGCTGGGGAGAATGGCGTGGCGGCCATGGATGGAGGTGCTGCTGCGCTCGGCAATATCCGTCAGCAAATCGAGATAGTCGCGAAGCAGCGTCTGGTTGGGCAAAGCCCGGGTAACGGCAGGAAGCGTCTGGAAAAACAATCCTATAACATCACCATTGGGCGAACGCTGGATTTTCGCCACCCACTGCAAAACCGGATCGATACAGTCGTGACCGGCAGCAGCGACCACTTCCGGCCAGCCTTCCAGAAAGGCCATCACTGGCTCGGCACCCCGCCCCAATTTGCACAAAAAGCGGGCAGCATCTACATAAGCGAACAATTCCTGCTCCTGCCACTGCGCAGCGGCAACCGTGAGGCAGTCCGCAAAAACCGCCTGTACTGAACTAAAAGCACAGTCCAGATGACGCCGCCAGTAGTCCTCGTCGGGCGGAATCGCTGACCCGGTTTCTGCGTCAGTTGAAGGTGGCATCAATGGCATGCTCCAGCGTGCTGCGGATGTCCTCGTCATCCGTAATCGGGTCCATCAGCGCCATCCGGCAGGCGCGTGTTGCGGGCACCCCATCGGCAATGAGCGATGCCGCATAAACCAGCAAGCGTGTCGATATCCCTTCATCCATGCCATGTCCTTTCAAATTGCGAGAGCTTTTGGCCAGGGCAACCAGTTGTTCCGCAGTCTGTTCAGGAATACCCACTTCACGGACCAGGATTTCTGTTTCCACCTTTGTTTCCGGATAATCAAAGCGAAAAGCGGCGAAACGCTGCTTGGTGGACTGTTTGAGGTCCTTCATCAAGGACTGATATCCCGGATTGTAGGAAATCACCAGCTGGAAATCGGCGTGCGCCTGAATCAGTTCCCCTTTTTTGTCCAGCGGGAGCTGGCGACGATGGTCAGTCAGGGGGTGGATGACCACGGTACTATCCTGTCGGGCTTCGACAATTTCATCCAGATAGCAGATGGCACCATAGCGAGCCGCCACCGTGAGCGGACCATCCTGCCAGCGGGTACCCTCTGCATCCAGGAGCCAGCGGCCCACCAGATCTGCAGCGGTCATATCTTCATTGCAAGCCACCGTGATCAGGGGCTTGCCCAGTTTCCAGGCCATGTATTCGACGAATCGGGATTTGCCGCAGCCCGTGGGGCCTTTGATCATGACCGGCAAACGCCGGGCATAGGCAGCGGTAAACAGGGCAATCTCATCCCCTTGCGGATGATAATAAGGTTCCTTGTTGACCATGTAATCGTATACCGGATTACCAGGATTCATGTGCAGATCTCCATTCCAGCGGTAGCTGGAATCACGCAAAAAGAAAACAGGCCGAAATCTGCAAACGGCGAGATTTCGGCCTACGGCATTGGGTGATGACTCACCGCTACAACAATACCTTATCGATGCGCACCGATTTTATCCCGCCAACCCGGGTAAAGTTGATCCGCATCTTGCGGGAAGGACGCAAAAGCACCCGCAAACTCCTTGTGCTCCTTGGCCCATTCAATGGGATCCGCCTTGGCTTTCCAGCATTCATAGGCCTGGCGCAGGGAGATGGCTCCGGCCGCCGGGCTGTCAATGTGACCATAAGCACCACCGCCGGCAGTATTGATCACATTACCGTGGCCCAGATTTTCGAAAAATCCGGGCAGGCGCAGTGCGTTCATGCCACCAGAAATGATCGGTGTAGTGGGTTTCATGCCATACCACTTCTGGTAGTACACCGGACCCTGACACTCATCGCGTTCAATCATGTAGGCGATGTTGCGATCGTCATTTTCGCCTTCCATTTTGCCGTAACCCATGGTACCGACGTGGATGCCGGATGCCCCCTGCAGACGGGAAATTTTAGCCAGCACGAAAGCAGTGTATCCGCGCAGGGCTGAGGGTGAGGTGATCATGCCATGTCCGGCCCGGTGATAATGGAGATATTGGCCGGGATATTGGCGGCGTGCCGTCGTGATCATGCCGGGACCACCGACAAAACCGTCCACGAGGAAGGCCACTTTGTCAGCGTCCGGACCAAAAATACCGAGAATATAGTCAGCACGGGCACACATTTCATAATGATCATCGGCCGTGATATTGGCGGAAAAAAGCTTGGGCTGCCCGGTCTTGTCCATGGCACGCTTCATCGCATCGGCAACCAGCGGAATGGTTTTTTTCAAGGGAGAAAACACCTGATTTCCCTGAGGCTCATCGTTCTTGATGAAATCACCGCCCAACCAGAACTGATAAGCGGCTTCCGCAAAGGGTTCTGGCCGCAGGCCAAGTTTCGGCTTGATGATGGTGCCGGCAATATAGCCGCCATCTTTGATGGGCCGACCCAGAATCCGCCATAAATCAGAAATATCCCTGGCAGGACCATCAAACAGTTGTATTGCCCGAGGGGGGAAAAAGATATCGATCATTTTGGCATGCGCAATATCCCCCATGCCCTGGTTATTACCGATAGCCAGCGTGAGAAAGGACACAATCATCATGCGCCCGTCGAGAATGTTGCGGTCAAACAGATCCATAGGATAGGCAATACGCATATCCTCGGTGGCTTCGTCAATGTGATAAACCAGAGCATCCACGCCCTTGGTGAAATCATCTGTAGTCGATACTTCCACATTGGTTCCGGTTGAGGATTCCGCCGCAAAGTGCGCGGCTGAGGCAAGATAGCCATATCCTGCTTTGGGTTTCATTTTGTAGGCAACCAGTATGTGCTTGCCACCGGCGATCAGATCTTCTTCGCGCAAAGAGAGATCGGCATAACGTGAGGACTGGTCCATGCTCCGTTCCTTAAATTGATTGAGAAGTCAACAGACTGTACACTACAAAAATCATTATAAAAAACGATTAATTCATATGCGTATCATAGATAAAATATATTATTAAGGCCGCAGCCCCTGCACTTAAGGAGATCCATTCATGAGAAACCTGACCCTGCGCCAACTGGAGATTCTGGGCATGTTAGAAGCGACTGGATCCTACACGAAAGCCGCCAACCAGTTGCATCTCACTCAATCAGCGGTGTATCTGCAGGTACGCAAACTCGAACAGGAAATTGGTTTGCCCGTGACCGAACAGGTCGGCAAAAAAGTCTACCTGACCGATGCCGGAGCACAGGTTCTCCGTTCTGGCGCACTAATCGGTACAGAACTGGAAAACCTGAAACGCTCTCTGGAGCATTTACGGGATATAGAAGACGGACTCCTCCGCATTTCCGTGACCTCCACCGCCAATGCTTTTGCCGTGGAATTGCTTTCCCGATTTTTGAATAAACATCCCCGGGTCAAAATCCATTTAAACATTGCCAACCGCAAAGACGTCCTCGCAGGACTCGAACGTAATGACGTAGACATGGCCATCATGGGCGAGCCGTCTCCGGCGCTGGACCTGGTTGCCCTGCCCTTTCATCGTAACTATCTGATTCTGGTTGCTTCGGCCAATCATCCCCTGGCTTGGCAAAAAAACATTCCGCAAGCTGAAATTGTTAAGGAACCCTTTGTGTTACGGGAGCCTGGATCGGGAACGCGGGAGACCGTATTGCGCTATTTTTCCGAACAGGGATTGCACATCAAGGAAGGGGTGATCATGGACAGTAATGAATCCATCAAACAGGCTGTGACCGTTGGTATGGGGATTGGTTTTCTGGCGCGCCACAGTGTCGTGGTAAAAATAGCAGCAGGTTATCTGCGCGAACTTTCTGTGGAGGGGTTTCCTTTGCAGAGAGCCTGGCATCTGGTGCACCGCAAAGGCAAGCATCTGGCCCCTGCACCGCAGGCATTTAAAGAGTTTTTACTGCAGCATCAATATGTCAGAACCATCGATGAGCAGGGACAAATTATCAACTGATTGTGGCTGGTGATGCTGGCCGTGCTGCTCTGATGCCATCACAACACGTATAGCCGACTCAATTTTTGGATCAGTTTGTGGGCCGTACCGTTCAGGGAAACATCATGCACTGCGTTCATCTGTCGCGCTCTTTCGGATATTTTCCTGGCTAGTCGTGGAAATTGATCCCCCTTGTATGCAAAGAGAATCTTGTTGCCGGATTTTTCCGCATCCACAACAATGACCTGATCATCAAAGCTGGTCTGAATACGACTGATATAGGCATCCATCCGCGCATCACTATTGAGCAAATTGACCACCAGTACACCGTAATTGCGCAGGTTGGCATAGCAATGGTCATAGAAGCTAGTAGTACATAATTCTTCGGCTTGGCCATTACGATTGAAGCCGTCTAGCAAAAGAACATCATTGGTTTTTGGATTTTCTCTGACATATTCGGCACCGTCAGCGCAGAGCACCTGAAAACCGGGGCCATCCGGCGGAATGTGAAAGCGGTCACGCAATGCAATCACCTCCGGATTGATTTCCACCGCCGTAAACTGCGCGTCGGGAAGATGACGCCGGCAATATTTGGCAAGTGACCCGCCCCCCAGACCAATCATGGCGATATGTTTGGGTTTGGGATGAAACAGCAAAAATCCCATCATGGTTCGGGTATAGCCGAGGACGAGACAATCCGGATCGCTCTTATGCATCATGCTTTGCGTTGCCGAATAGTCGAATCCTAGCGATACCAGCCGATAATCTTCCTGGACGATAGGTTCGTTCTGATGACCAGCCTCTGTTTCTTTGTCCGAAGGAGATCGGGATGGTACAGGGTAGTTCATGGAGCGATGATGAGATGCGCTTGCTGATCAGTAGGCATGTTTTCGGTTCTAGCGCTTGCTGGCAACATGAATCTGCGAGCGTAGCCATTCTTCAATAATGCGATCCCTGGTCTGGAGCGTACGCAAACCATCGCGAATGACTTCACTTTCACTGGCATACTCACCGGAAGCGACCTTGTCCTTGATGAAACGAACCATTTCCAGAGGTAAGGTAATACTCATCTGCTGCGTGGATCGCATGGTCAGGGGCCTCTTCCTGCTGGTATTGAGTAGGATATAATCCTACCATGTACTCACCGTTTTGCGTACCCCGGATGAGGAAACAGGAAACCGATGTCCGAATCAGCACAAAAATTTTTTTGGTGGGAAGGCGATGTTCTGGTTGTCAATATTTTGGGGAAACCCAATGCCTCCCGCGATGTCATTGGCAAACCCAAGGGTAACCAACTCAAAGTCAGCGTCACCGCAAAACCCCAGGATGGTCGCGCCACCGATCATATGCTGCGCTTTTTGGCCCGGGAGTTTGATGTTCCCCCTTCTTCCATCGAAGTCGTATTTGGGCGAATGAATGTGAACAAACAGCTCAGAATACCTTGCCCTAAACATTTACCCGCAGTTTTTCAGATTCAGACTTCCCTGTTGGAATAATTATGGCATATGCTCTGAACCTATCTCATCGTTCGTTGCTTATCCCATGATCGTCCTGGTTGCCCGCCCTTGAAACCATTAGGATATTATGTAATGAAAAAGCTTCCATAAATCTCATCTGTGTAGTTATTTTTTAAGTTTTGCTGCTTCTTGCTGGTGTAACCGGGGCTGAACTCCGATTGCCACATACAGAATACGCATTCTCGCCTTGGAGAAGACATCTATGCGTGCTATGTCACGATTTGAAGAAAACAAAACGAATATCCTGAGTGGAATAGTCGTCGCTTTGGCATTAGTTCCTGAAGCCATTGCCTTTGCTTTTGTCGCCCATGTTCCGCCGCTAACCGGATTGTATGCTGCCTTTATTCTCGTATTGATTACTTCCATTATGGGCGGTCGGCCAGGCATGGTCTCCGGTGCCAGTGGTGCCACGGCAGTGGTGATGGTGGCGCTGGTGGTGACCCATGGCTTTGAGTATCTGTTTGCTGCTGTGGTTCTTATGGGGCTGCTGCAAATTGTTTTTGCCCTCGCCAAACTGAGCAAGTACGCAAGAATGATTCCTCATCAGGTCAATCTGGGATTCATTAATGGTCTGGCCATTGTGATTTTTCTGGCACAGCTGGATCATTTCAAAGTCCCCTCCGCCACAGGTGCTGAGCACTGGATGCAGGGTACGCAGCTTTACACCATGATTGGTCTGGTGGCCTTGACCATGCTGGTGATTTATCTGTTTCCTCGCTTGACCAAAGCCTTTCCGGCAGAAGATCCACATTATCATGTGGCTGATGATAAAATCAGCTAACGGATATTAACGCCGCCTTACGGGAACAGATGTCCGCGCAGGATAGGACTCTGGAACGCGTGTTGCGGCGGGCGATCCGCAAAGAAATGCTGACATGACAGAAGGATTTTACTTTTCATAATCACTTAGTTCGCATATTCTCGCAGAATAGTCTTACAAGGGGGTGCCTCATGACTACGGCAAGACAGTTTGAGCAGCCAATAACCAATCTATACGAAAAGGACTTTCTGGCATGGATAGAAGACCAGGCTCAGGCCTTGCGTACCCGAAAGGCAAACAGCCTAGATTGGGACAACATTCTGGAGGAATTGGAGAGCATGGGCAGAAGTGAAAAAAACGCCCTCAGAAGCCATCTACGCGTATTGCTCATGC